>Ga0315314_1003993_pt1 | contig 11268 bp, 8 predicted proteins | sample TDP9_MG_FD_203631 | JGI IMG/M metagenome (GOLD analysis project Ga0315314, IMG submission 203631) | Freshwater sediment microbial communities from Lake Towuti, South Sulawesi, Indonesia - TDP9 | ecosystem: Environmental > Aquatic > Freshwater > Lake > Sediment | place: Indonesia: South Sulawesi... | reverse complement strand
GGGAGCTGGCTACTAAGCCCATGAAGACCGAAATCAAAAAGAGGGAAGAGGAAAAGCTTAGCAAATTTGTTCTTAAGCCTGACATGGCTCCAGAGGCCAAAAAACCCCTCGTTGGGCTGGCCACCGACACCTTCCTAGACCTCCTTTTTCTGACGCCGGAGGGCGAGCCCCTAAATGGCGTACCCATTTGTGGACAGCTGGCCATCACTGGTCTTCCTGGCGCGGGGAAGTCTGTTCTGGTGGAGGAGATAGCCGTTAGGGTGGCGGCTGATGGCAAGAGGGTCTTATTTGCCACCGCTGAGGACACATGGAAGAGTGCCACGCCCAGGTTTGACCTCCAGTCCCGCCTGAAACAAAAGGCGGATATCCTGAAACTGGATTGGGACAGGATTAGGGAAAACCTCTTCGTCCTAGACACGGTTATGTACCCGGAGCTTAGGGATTGGAGCACCTTCGCCGAGACCTACCGTTATGTCTCAGAGCGGGAGGGCATAGAATTGGCCATCGTGGATTCGGTGACGGTTCTTGAATCCTATAGGGGTGCCCTCAAGTATCGGGTCATGGAGCTGGCCAGGTACAATCAGCTCCACGGCATCACGGGGCTTTACGTGAACCAGAGGAGCGAGGAGCGGTGGGACAGCTACGACATGGCTGGCGGAATCGGCCTAGCCCACAACCTGGACGGGACCATCATAGTGGACTATGGGCGAATCTATTGGGAGGACCAGCAGGTGGACCTGGGCGTAGGTAGGGGGGAGTTTGTCCGAATAGTGCGGGTGTTAGACTGCCGAATGTGCAACTTCGAGAGGAGGAGGATCCGCATCGACATTACGCCCCAAGGCTTCATAAAGGCCTTGGAACCCGTCCCCAAACTCCAGAAACAAACCAGCCAAACTAGCCAAAGGAAAAAGCCATGACCCTGGTGAAGCCCCCCACCTTTGAAGAGCTCGTCAAGACCTATGGAAGTCCCCAGGCCGCGGTTCTGCACCTCCTGGAGGTGGGTTTCACCCCAGAAGAAATCGAATGGAAAATGGGCATTCCGTATCATCTGATACGCCTCTTCATGACTGGAGTGCAGCTAAAGAATCCTGCGCCCTTTTCGGAGGTTGTTAGGGTCTATGAGCGCCTGGCCGTGGTGCGGAGCAAAAGGGGCAAGGAAACGGAGCTCACAAAGCTCTTTCAAACCGAGGGCCTAAGCCTGGAAATGAAGACCCGCCTTGCTCTGGGAGTCTTAACCGAGGAAAACCTGAAGGTGGGGCCGGGCATCGTAGAAAAGGCCCTTTGCCTAGCCACGGGGGAGCCCCCTCCGAAGGTTAGGAGTCTCCTCATCGATTACGGAGACCTGGGCGAAGTGGCATATCTTCTCAAGCCTCCCAAAACGGCGATGTTGATGATGGAGGAGGTTTACGAGGCCATTCGCCTTCTACCACAGCTCACGAGGATTATGGAGCGAACCCTCCAAATATCCAGCTTACTGAAAGCCGCAACGCCCGAAGAAGCAAAATACATTATTCGCCTCATGCTTGGCGATCTAAAGTTGGGCTACGATCAAAGGACGGCAATTTACGCTGCCTCTAAGGCCTATGGGGTCGCCCCAGAACTCATTGAGACCGCCTGTGCTACGCTTGGGATAACTGAGGGGATCATGCTTGCCTCCGCGGGCAACGTAGCCCTTTCCGCGGTAAAGTTGCGGCCCGGCCAGTTCCTTAAGCCCCAGCTCGCCCACCTTTATGAGCCGGATAAGGTGGAGTACCCCGCCCTATGTGAGCTCAAGTATGACGGAAGCCGCTTACAACTCCACAAGTGGGGGACCCAAATCTGGCTCTTTTCAAGGAGAGCCGTGGAAAAGTTGGAAACCCTACCAGAAGTCGCCCAAATCGCGGCAAAATTTAACGCCCAAAGCTGCATCGTAGACGGCGAGGTCATGGCCACAGACGAGAAGGGAAACTTCCTCCCCTTCCAGTATCTGCTTGAGAGGACCGTCCCCAGGGAGCTACCTGAAAAGGAGCTGGAGGAAAGGATAAGGAAGATTGGAGTAACCCTTCGGGCCTTCGACATCTTATACCTAAACGGCAGGGAGCTTACGAAACTCCCCCTTTCGGAGAGGAGGAAGTACCTAAAGGCGGTGGTTCCCGCCGAGTACTTGGCTGACGGAAAGGAGTGTAGGGACGAGGTGGAGCTTATGGGCTTTTATCAAGAAGCCCTGCGCAGGGGCATGGAGGGCATCATCGTTAAGAACCTCAGCTCACCCTACGAGTTGGGGCAGAGGACCTACACCTGGCTCAAGCTCAAACCGGAAAGGGACACCATCGACTGCACCATAGTGAAAGCCCTATACGGAAAGGGCAGGAGGGCCGGCTTCTACTCCTCTTTCCTGATGGCTGTCCGAGACCCCAAGGAGAAAAGGCTTTACACCATCGGAAAGGTTTCGAACCTGCCTGAGGAAACCATGGAAAACCTCCGGGAAAGGGTGGAGCAAACAAAGGTGGGCGAAGATGAGGAAGGGATCTTTATCAGACCCTCCTTGGTGGTTGAGGCCACATATCAGGAAATCCAGGAAACCGACGAATACACCAGCGGGTACGCCCTCAGGGTGCCAAAAATTGTGAGGTTTCGGCCCGATAAGAGGCTAGAAGAAATCGACAGCCTTGAGAAATTACACAAGCTGTACGAAGTGCAGTACGAAAGGTATCCTCTCAAGTAAGATATGATACTCAGTTGCAATTTGTTATTTTCTTAACCACCAACATGGTTCGTCTTTTAAATTAGGGGAGGGGGTCTCCAAAATCTCTGCCTCTCCCTTGCCCTACTGTATGCGGATTGATATGGTATCTTGGATGTTGAGTAATACTGCTCGCTTCGCACTCCAAGGCCGACCTCAACAAACTCTGGCAGAGTTTTATGTGCATACTCCTGTGTTGGAGTTCCCCAGATTATACCCCTGCACGCGGGGTCAACGTAAACAAAAAACTTATCCTCTCCATAGCTGAAGGCCGCCTCCTTCGGCCTGCCATACTTTGGTTCCGCGTATATCTTGAAGGGCCAGAGTTTACACGCCCTAGGCTTCGTGAATTGCAGCCCACAGAGCCATCGGTCAAAAAATTTGTATAGGAAAACACAGGTTCCGTCCTCCCTTCGCTTCATGTAGAGCCTATCTATGCGGGGTTCGGTGAAAACTACACCGTAGGTTCGAACTATGTTTACCCACTCATCAAACCTAAGGACCACATCATAATCCCTACAGCATTTACCGCAGCCTACGCAGTCCCATGAAGCGATGTACCTCCAGGGCAGAGGCAGCATGTCCATCAACCAGGCGGCTTTTACCGAAGCTTTGTGGGCATTCATCTTTTATAAAGATAACTCAAGGACATCAATCGTTCCAGAAAATCTTAGCCATCTCAGTCATTTGTGCCAAAGAGGAAGATTTATCTGTATACAATGCATATACAAAATTATGAGCGTCGTCATCCCTGTCAGGGTTCCAAGAAGCCTAGCCCAAAAGGTCAACGAGCTAACCAGAGCAGGGCTCTATTCAAGCCGAAGCACCCTCATCCGAGAGGCCCTAAGAAGATTCCTGATTTCCGAAGGATCACCCACCCAAAAAACAGAAACTGGAAGAGCCGCCTCAACCCTCGCCTCCACAATGATCGCCTGGGGTGAGAGAAACGTTACCGACGTGGTCCTGTTCGGATCCACGGCCCGTGGAGAAGCCGCCGCGGAGAGCGACATAGACCTCCTCGTGCTGGTTGAAGGGGCGGAGCCGTGGATCGTCAGACAACGCCTCTACGACCTCATCTACCCCATAATCCCAGTCCTGGAGGTGGACATCTCACTGATCGTGATAAAAAGAGACCTTTTCACCCGCATGATAGAAGAAGGGGACCCCTTCGCCCTCTCCGTAATAAGCGAGGGCAAACAACTCCAAGGAAGCCTCCTCCATGAGTACGACAAAAGCCCACTTGGAAAAAGCCATTAAGAGACTGAGGGTCGCCGAAAGGCTATTCCGAGAAGGCGAATATGAAGACGCCGTCTCAAGGGCCTACTACGCCATGTACCACGCAGCCAAAGCCGCCCTATCCACCCTCAGTATATTCCCAAAAACCCACGAGGGAGTGGTTTCAGAATTCGGCAGAAGATTCGTGTTGAAAGGAACCTTCCTCAAGGAATTGGGCAGAAACTTGGCCGACGCGAAGGCCGCAAGGGAAACCTACGAGTACAGCGTCACAGCAGAAATCGAAAAACCAGAAGCAGAAATAATATTGTCAAACGCCCAAAAATTTGTGGACACCATAAAGAAATACCTGGAAAAATGAAGCAGCCCCTACTGTAAGTTCAAAATCACTTACGGTAGAGGTATAAGGTGTGGGTTGGGTAGCCCAGGTGTGGGTCCTCACAGAAGCGGTCGACTTTAATGGGTTTCCACCCTACAATTTCGTAATCGTGGGAGACAACCCTAACTCCAGGTTTAAGTTGTGACTCCAGCTTAGGCTTAACCTTGGTGTTTGCACTCGTCGTCAGGTACAGGGTAACTACATCCGCGGGGCTTATATCAACGTTAAACAGGTCAGCTTGAACAATTTTCACCCTCCCTTCGAGGTGGAGCTCTAAAACCTTCTCCTGAGCTTGCTTCACCAGGTCCCCGCGCAGCTCCACCCCCACCCCCTTAGCCCCAAACTCCTGGGCGGCCATTATGACTAGACGCCCATCCCCACAGCCTAAGTCATAAACTGTTTCCTCGGGTTTCACCCCGGCAAGGGTGAGCATGTGATGGGCAACCCTGGGGGGTGTGGCAACATACGGCGCTATAAACATTTTCAACTCCTCCTTTGCCATTCCCACGCGAAGGAAGTTATTAAAGATTCACCCCTTCTAAAGCTTTGCGAAATTCCTCTTCAAAAACCTCTTTACTCCACAGGGCGCTAATCTGATAGACCTTTCAACTAGAAAATCGACGACCTTAAATGGGAGCGAAGACTCAATTTCTTCGGAGTGAAGAAAAAGCCTCTTTTTTGGGATGAATTAGCGTCTTTTGAGTTTTCTGACTCTCCAATCCACATTATTTCTCGATGAAACATGCCAATTCCAGCAAGGCTATTTCTTTTTCTAGGGCTCGAATTTCATCCACTCGCCTTTTCATGATGCCGCCCACCAGATCAGCCATGTCGAACCTTTCAACCCTTAGGTAATAGTCTCCTTTCTCCTCTAAACTACGATAATCAGCCTTAAGGCTGATTAGATCGTTTCTGAGCCTTGGAAGTAGAGCGTAATCTTCATCCGGGCGCCTAAACCTAGCCATGCTTTTCACCAGAATTTCCTTTTTAAAGCATTCCTTTCAGCTTCCAATATTAGTTCAAATAGGTGGTCTGAAAGCCTCCCTTCCTCTGCGAGGACCTCCTTTACGTCCGATAGCCTTAATCTTCTGCCAGCGAGGGCAACGGCAGCGGGCTTCCCATATTGGATCATCAGCTGAGCCGTGTCTAAGGCCATCTTCCAAAGCTTTTGCTCGTTTTTTGTCAGCTTTGCAGCCTTCTTCTCTAGGATGGACCAAACTTGATCTTCTTCTTTACCCAAAACTCCCAGGGCGGGAGACCCGCACTTTGGGCATAAGGGCTTGTCGGGTAAATCCTGGATGCGAACCATCTCCAGATGTCCTAAGCACTCCTCGTTGGTGCAGACGAAGGTTCTGACCTCGTTGAGGAGGCGCACCCTGGCCGACTCCACCAAAATGAGCCTCATCCTCTCCGGCGGAATGAGGTCTGTTTTCATGCTGACCCTCTCTATGCCCACCCGGGCGATGGGGGACGCGGCTCCCCTGGTTTCCAGCTTAACCATTTCGATCTCGCCCTCCCGAATCTTTTCAAAGACCTGGAGGGTGTGGTTTAAGTCGAGATCCTTGGTGAGGGTCTCCTTTAGCGCTTCGTCATAAATAACCGTTCCTTCAAAGCTTTTCAGTAGGGTTCGGAGGCTTACGCGGCTGAAGTCGGCCCACTTCTTGAGGGCTCCCACCCTCCTGGCCACATGGACCATCCGCCGCTTAAAAAGTCCCGTTTTCACCGTTGCCTTGGTAAGCAGGTCCTGAACCGCCACCTCGGGCATCTCTTTCATCTCCTTAAACATCTGGATGATCTGGTCCGCGTTGACTCCGCCCGCTGTTTGGATGAATATTCTGTAGGGATCGTGCTGAACAGCCACCGCGTATCCCGTCTGCTCTGAGATTATGTGACCGATCAGTTGGGCTAGGGAGCGGTTGGTGAGGGACCCAAAATTCGCGTGGATGATGACGAAATCCTCCCAGTCCTCCACCGTTATCCGCTTGTCAGTCGGTACAAGGTAGCCCTCCCTGGCATGCTCCACCGTTTCATATATAGAACGGAGAATTGTCTCCTGGTCCGCGGGATACCTCTGGGAAAGCTGCGCGGCAATTTCGTCGGGCTTTATCCCCATCTTGGTTTGGTCTCCAATGAAGCTTCTGATACTTCCGACCTCTTGGGCTACATCGAAGGGAACAGGGATTTCTTCTCCTATCCAGCTTGGGATGGCACCAGTGGGGTCGTCAACGGGCTGCACGTAAATGTGGTCTTCTGTGACGTTTAGAATTTTCCAGGGGCTTCCGCGGATGATGAACTTAACCCCAGGCTTCCCGTATTCTGCCACAAAGGCCTCGTCTAGGACGCCAACGGCCGTGTTTGAGGGCTCATCGATGATGAGATACTGTTTCTCATAGGGGATCATGGACAAATTTTCAAAGTAGTACTCATAGAGGGCCTTGGTTCGGAGGGGCTTAATGACGAGCATATCCTCCTTGGAGACCCAAGCCAACCTTGGAAAACGGGAGTGCATGTAGGTTAAGACCTTCTCTACGTCTTCCAAAGAAAGGTCGTTGTAGGGATAGGCCTTCCTAAAAAGGTCATAGATCTCATAGAAGTACCAACGCTTCTTCCTCATCAAAAGCCCCGCAATCTGATGGGCTAGGGCATCGTAGGGTTTATCAGGTATTTCGACCGGCTCCAGGTCTTCCTTGTATGCCATGCGGGCGATGACCATGGCTTCTAGGGTGTCGTCTGTATCCATGGTTATGATGATCCCGTTGGCGACGCGGCCTATCCGATGTCCGCTTCGTCCGACCCTTTGAATGAGGCGGGTCACCTGTCGGGGGCTCATGTACTGGATGACCATGTCTATGCGCCCCACGTCTATTCCCAGCTCCAGCGATGAGGTGGCTACAAGACCCTTAAGGTCCCCCTCCTTTAAGCCCCTTTCTGCCGCCACCCTTGAGGGCTTGGCCAGGGAACCGTGGTGGATGGACACGGGGAAGTCTATGTCCCAAACCTTGAATCGGCTGGCTAAAACCTCGGATATGGCTCGGGTGTTGGTGAAAAGGATGACGGACCTCTGCTTTTCGATGAGTTGACGAATGACTCGGAGGCGGGCCGCCACCTCCGGGTGGGTGAACAAGGTGGAAGCTAATTCATAGTCTCCAGACTCGGGCTTTGGGAACAGAATTTTCAGTTCCATGAGCCGCGCCACGGGCACCTTCACTATCTCGACACTTCGCCCATTACCCACCAGGAACTGGGCCACCTTCTCCGGGCTACCGATGGTGGCGGAGAGGCCGATGAGCTGGAAATCTTTACCCGTGACCCACCGAAGCCTCTCTAGGGCTAAGGATAACTGGCTTCCCCGCTTGCTATCGGCCATTTCGTGCACCTCATCGACGATCACAAATTGAACCTGCTGGAGGTGTTGACGCATCTTCCAGCCTGGAAGGATGGCCTGCAGGGTTTCTGGCGTGGTAATCATCACGTCAGGGGGACTTCGGGCCTGCCTCGTGCGCTCGTCGGTTCCCGTGTCGCCGTGTCTAACGGCAAGTTTAACGTCTAGGTTGTTGCACCACCACTCCAAGCGGTCGAGCAAATCGCGGTTTAACGCCCTCAGGGGAGTTATGTATAAAATTTTGACCCCGTAGGGCCTAACGGCCGTCTGAAGAAGCATGCTAAGCACGGGGAGGAAGGCCGCCTCGGTTTTTCCCGTGGCCGTGGGCGATATGAGGAGGACGTTTTTCCCCTCGAGGATTTTGGGTATGGCCTCCTCCTGGGGCTCCGTGGGCTCCCTGAAGCCCCTCTCCTCAACAAGCCTACGAACGGGCTTGGCAAGCATTTCAAAGGCATTCCTTGGGGGCTCCATCAGAGTCAACCTATCCCCGAGTCAAAGAAATAGAGTGAAATCCTCCTGTAAAAGGGTTTTGGAATTTTTCTCTGCTTTTGAATGAATCTTTATTGTGAAAAATTTATTAATTCCAATCCATCTTTGTAGAGAGATCAAAATGAGCTTCCCGTGGTATGCCAAAAGCAGAGAAGAAGTTCTTCAAGCTTTGGCTACGACCGTTAACGGTTTAAGCTATGAAGAAGCTGAACGGCGATTTGAAGAATATGGACCCAACGAGCTCAAAGGGAAAAAACGCCGAACAGTCCTTCAAATGTTTCTAAGCGAATTTAAAGACATATTCATCCTGCTCCTTATAGCAGCAACAATCTTTTCTGTGGCGATTGGCTATTACGAGCTACAGCAACCACCCCTGCCTGGTGAGCCACCTAAGGATGCTCTTGAAACATACGCTGACGCAATTGTCATAGGCGCGATAGTGATCCTTGTGGCGGTGGCTGGTTTTATCCAAGAATACCGGGCCGAGAAAGCCTTAGAAGCCTTAAAAAAACTTGCAGCACCAAAAGCTCGCGTGATTCGTAATGACAGAGAAATGATCGTTCCTGCGCGTGAAGTTGTTCCAGGGGATATTATGGTTTTGGAGTCAGGAGATCTCGTGCCAGCAGACGCAAGGCTGATGGAAAGTGTCGAGCTGAAAACTGATGAAGCAGTCTTAACAGGGGAGTCCACGCCAGTAAACAAAGATGCTGCAGTGATATTGCCCCCTGACACACCTGTCGCCGACAGGCATAACATAATTTTCACAGCGACCCACATCATTTATGGTCGCGGCAAGGCTGCAGTAACATCCACCGGGATGAAAACAGAATTTGGGAAAATCGCGGAACTAGTTCAAGAAGCTGAGGAAGAAGAGACCCCGCTGCAGCAGAGACTTGATAGTTTTGCAGCAAAAATCGCTAAGGTTGTCGTAGCTGTATGTATGGTGATTTTCGCCTTGGAAGCCTTCGAAGTAGCCTCCATATCGTGGCATAGTGGAGGAACGTTGGATCTGGAAGGCTTCATTCAAGCTTTCATGTCGTCAATTTCACTTGCGGTATCCGCGGTACCTGAGGGCTTGCCCGCAATAGTGACCATAAGCCTCGCCTTGGGTGCAAGAGAATTTGCGAAACGCAACGCCATAGTCAGGAAACTCTCCGCGGCCGAAGGCTTAGGTGCAGTTACAGTCATTTGCTCCGACAAAACAGGAACCCTAACTAAGGGAGAAATGACTGTTCGCAAGATCCATTTAAATAATAAGTTTGTTGACGTTTCGGGCGTTGGCTATGAGCCCAAAGGGGAATTTCGACAAAGCAACACGCTTAGCAACCCAGCAAACGACGCTGAGGCTTCGATCTTGCTCAAGATCGGATGTCTTTGCAACAACGCACAGCTCGAACAAAACGATAAAGGCTCATGGATGATCATAGGCGACCCGACAGAGGGAGCCTTAATCGTTACCGCGGCAAAGGCTGGTTTCGCCCAAAAGGCGTTATCGGAGCAGTATCCACGCGTGGGTGAGGTGCTATTCACTTCTGAGAGAAAACGCATGACTACTGTCCATTTAACGCCTGAAAAAGAAAAAGTCGCCTTTATGAAAGGTGCCCCCGAAATAGTTTTGGAAAGATGTAGCCAGATTCTTGAAAATGGCAAAGAAAAGATGCTCACAGCGGCGAAACGAAGGAAAGTTTTGGAAGTAAATGAGCAAATGGCAAGCTCGGCGTTGCGTGTTTTGGCCATGGCTTATAGACGACTTCCAGCTGAACTCAACGACTTTAACGAGAAAACCGTCGAAGAAGGCTTGGTCTTCGTAGGCCTAATGGGAATGATTGACCCACCACGGGAGGAGGCGATCGATGCTAACAAAAAATGCGAAAAGGCTGGAATGAAAACTGTGATGATAACGGGCGACCACAAACTCACAGCCATGGCGGTGGCAAAGGAAATTGGAATCATGAAGGAAGGAAGCCTTGTCCTTACGGGCGCTGAGCTAGACGCCATGAGTGACGAAGAATTCAAAAAGATTGTGGAGGATGTGGCGATTTATGCTAGAGTGTCGCCAGAACATAAGTTAAAAATCGTGAAAGCATTAAAAGCCAAGGGACACGTTGTTGCCATGACCGGCGACGGCGTAAATGATGCACCCGCGCTTAAACAAGCAGATATTGGTGTTGCCATGGGCATTACCGGCACCGACGTGACCAAGGAAGCTGCGGATATCGTGCTGGCAGACGACAACTTCGCAACCATAGTGAAAGCTGTAGAACAAGGAAGAGTAATCTACGACAATGTCCGCAAATATGCCCGATTCCTCATTTCATGTAACTTCGACGAGTTGTTAGTCATTGGATCCTTCGCAATTTTGGGAGGCATATTCAGTCCTGAACTGTTTCCATTGCCGCTGCTTCCAGCTATGATTCTATGGATAAATTTGGTCACAGACGGCGCGCCGGCAGTATCATTGGCAATAGATCCTCCGGACGAAGATGTTATGGACCGAAAGCCGCGGAAGCCGGAGGAAGGAATCCTGCATGGGATGGGCGCATTTATCATAGTGTCCTTCCTGTTGCAGGCGACAGGTACGATTTTAGTCTTCTCTCTTGAATATTACGTATGGCCTGCTCATGGGTTTGGGACACCGGAAACATTGCGTGAGGCTAGAACAACCGCCTTTGTGCAGGCTGCTCTGTTTGAGTTGTTCGTCGTCTGGAACTGCCGCTCTGAAACTCGCAGCGTGTGGCGAATGGGACGAGATAGCTTCAAAAATAAATTCTTCGTCATAGCCGAAATCGTTTCCATAGCCGCTACTCTTGGTATAACCTACGTTCCAATAACAGCGAAAATGTTCGGGTTATCTCCATTAAGCCTAACAGATTTAGCCTATGTGGTTGGCGTAGCCAGCTGGGGGTTCTTAGTAGTGCCAGAAGCATTTATGCGAAGAAAAATATGGAGATGGCAATAGTGCAATTATGTGGATGAGGCGAGAACCCCGGCGTTATTTAGATCACAATGCAAGAACCCATCGTGATATGAATTGCTGTCCAGAGGAGAAGAACGCCTTCGGGA
>Ga0315314_1003992_pt1 | contig 11268 bp, 5 predicted proteins | sample TDP9_MG_FD_203631 | JGI IMG/M metagenome (GOLD analysis project Ga0315314, IMG submission 203631) | Freshwater sediment microbial communities from Lake Towuti, South Sulawesi, Indonesia - TDP9 | ecosystem: Environmental > Aquatic > Freshwater > Lake > Sediment | place: Indonesia: South Sulawesi... | reverse complement strand
AGCAACGTTGCCTTCCCCACGCTCCTAGCGTCTTCTAACACGAGCCGCCACTACGGAATATACCTGAGATAGATCACGCTTCGCCTACAAAAAATAGAGTCTCTTTAGAATCCTTCTCATTGGTCGGAGGGAAATGTAACTTTTTATCATTTATGTGTTTACGCAACCGAAAACCATAAATTAAGCCTATTTTTCAGATTTGAACATAATTCTTGCCCCTTTCGCTGTGCTTACCTCAGCGTCCTCTTATTTAGCCTCTTCCCCATAAAATGTATAGAACGTCTTAGCGACCTCCAATTCTACAGTAAATGGTGTCGTTACTTCCTTTTGGATCCTGATATCGTCTTCACTCTTTATTTTTCCTTTTGATAAAAGGTTTTCGTCCTCGTCCAGAACCTCGAATCGCCCTTCGCCTTGGAAAGAAAAACGGTTATCGGAAGGATCCAGCAAGGTGATTACCTTTGTACCAAGACGATCCTTTAGAATCACTTTGAGCTTCTTTACACGGTCAGGGTCAAGCGATAGACCTTCCTTCATCGCATGCCTTGTAGCGGTCATGAGAAGTGTCTCCTCTGTTAGCTCCTTTGGAGTCACGTACTCGTCATACCATACGCCAACCATTGCCCTGTTTAAAGCATCAGATGTTTCGGGTCCAACCAACCCATCAACCTTTAACGAATTTCCCTCCCAATCCTTGTTATTACCTTGGAAATCTTTGACCGCCCTTTCTGTGCGATCACCGAATATGCCATCAACACCATCCTCGCTCTCGCCTGTTCTTCCAAGATCGAACCCAAGGTCAACCAGCATTTTTTGCAGGTGTTCAACCAGATCCTTTCTGGCATCACCTCTATCCAGAGGGCCGTCTCCTTTGATGGGATTAAACGGTGGAGATCTGTTGCACAATTTGGGTGCAGGTAGTTTGCCAGGGTTATCAGGATACTCATCGAAGAGCTTGATAGCTGCCTTCAATGTAGCGCTTAGATCAGCAGATACGACTAGGGCGTAGTCTTGTCCTCTGCCTCCGGGGGCATTTCTTGGTACGTTATCGCCTCTTACGTCGATTCGGTAAATGCCCGTTGCGGGTGTTTCGATGATGATCTTCTCAACATTGTTTTTATGATCAATATTTGAGCCTGGTGATTGTGCATCGGTAAAGTTACCATGGAACTCCCTACCGTCGGGAGTGTGAATAATCAGTGTTAGATCGTTCACCAGCCTTTTATCGGGAGAATCGGTCCAGACCAGCGTTGCCTCAAATGGTACCGTGCCATTTTGAACTAGAAATTGATATTCCCTTTGTTCATTTGCAGATACCCTGTGTCCGTCAAATATTTCCATAGAAGTTGGTGCTGGTGGAAATAATGATTGCTCCAAATCCAGTCTGCCGAAACCTTGACTGTGATTAGGAATGCGGCCTTGACTGTCGGGACTGTGGTCTTCAGCATCGTTTTGAGCTGGGTTATACTGTCCGTTTATTCTTCTCGCTCCATTGATCAAAACGGCTTTTATCAGCGCAGCAGTGGGACTTAGGTCTTTTACTTTCTTCCTCCACTTTTTCCTGCTCTCCTCCTTGGACTTCAGGAGCGCCAAGTACTGTCTCACGATTGCTGCTGCGCCAGAAACATGGGGTGTGGCCATGCTCGTTCCGCCCGCAAACATGTAGGCGGGATCCGGAGACACTCCCCAGCGTCGACGATCATCAGCCAAGCAGGATTTCGTTGAGAGGACGGAACTGCCTATGGCTATCAGGTCTGGTTTTATCCTACCATCCTCAGTTGGTCCACGGCTACTGATAGCCATCATTCCTTCAGGTTTATCTGCTACGGGGTCACTGTTTATCGGGGGCGTAGTAAAGCGCTTGCGCCAATGACCCCATATCAACTCAACATCTGCTTTCAGTTTGTCAATTTCTCTATTTAAAGCAACCGCAGTCTTTGATCCTACCAAGCCATCGATCTCTAATGGATTGCCATCCTGATCCAGATTCCCTGCCTGAAATTTTTTTACTGCCTCTTCGGTACGATCCCCAAAGTCTCCATCAACCGCCAATGGGTTTCCATCATTGTCAGTATAACCCAGTTCGTTTAGCATCCGTTGAAGTCTTTCAACCAGCTCTACCTTATTGTCACCAGTATAATACATCTTTCCCCTATGCTGATTACCCAAGGGTCCCTTGCCACCCTCGGATCTGTTCCTTAGATCTTGCGCAGGCAGACCGTTTATCACACTCCATGGTACTTTTATCCCAGGTCTGTTGTTTTCGCAACCGCCAACCGTTATGCAGTTCTTTGCCGTGGCTGGCGAGCCCATAGAATCTAAGTCTACGATACCGTCTGAAATTGCATCGGTTCCCTCATTTCCTGCAGCAAACACTATAACCATATCTCTGTGATCCCAGACAAATTTATCGACATTTCTGGCATTCACATCATACTGACCCTTTACCTCAGCACCCCAGCTATTGCTATGAACCCTGGCACCATCGTTGTATGGTGGAAGGAATAAGTTGTTTAGATTGGCCGGTATTCCACCTAGATCTCCTGCAGCGTCCATCACTGACTGGAAAACGAGTCTTGCTCCGTGAGCGACTCCTCTTATCTGCCCATGAGAACTGGCCCCATTTCCTAGGGCTATCCCTGCAACATGCGTTCCGTGTCCGTTCGGATCGCTTGCATCATTGTTTCTACCAAGGGAATATATGCGAACGATTCTACCTCTAAAGTCGGCATGCATGGCGGGCCCATCTACTCCTACATCGATACCCGTATCAGCAACAGCTATAATCTGACCTGTCCCGTCTAGATTATGTTTGTTCCACACTGTTGGCGCATTTACGATTACAACTGATCTATCAAGACAAAGTTCTGGCGGAACGTAAGGTTCTATCCACTTAACACCTTTGATCTCTGCTATTTTTTCGATGGAGCCTGCTGAGGGATCGATAGCGACCCTAATGAAATCTTCACCCGCAGCTACGATTGTGCCCCCTACTTCATCGATTGCACGGGAGGCTTCAGACATATAGGCGGGATCGTGAAGTACGACCGTTATGTTTCCCCGTTGATCATAAGGGGCAGCATCAGGGACCAGTTGTAGCGCCTTGAACTCTGCCAAGGGCAGAACTCCCTTTCTCCCCTTTAGCCTAGAGCTGATCTTGAAATCAGATACGTATTTTGTGATGAATCGTATGAACTCCATGTTCCTGATCGAGGTCACTTGGTAAATCGTGTGAAACCCAATTTTAACAGCATACGTATTATTAGGCACATAATCGTAAAACCTTACCCCCACCTTTTCAAGTATCTCTATCCATTCGTCTTTTACAAATCCAACGAACTGAAGCACATAGAATTCATCATCACTTCGGAAGCTAGCTAACCCCAGGTTCTCACGGTTTTCCTCTGCCTCAAACTCTACGTCTCCTACCTCAATTTTGCGAAATTCAGGTCTTTCTTGAACAACAAATCCTTTCCTCTCCAGGTTGCTGATCTGGGAATCATCAACCTCGGCTATGATGCAGGTATGATACTCAGCAAGGATCTTGCGTGCTTCTCTTTTGGCTTCTTCGTAGCGATCTTTGTCTCTGCTGTCAACAAAGATTTGTGCCATTTTTAGCATACTAATATCCCTCTATGTAGGACTCTTACTTTCTGTGGTGGGCTCCTCTTCTTCCAATAGTTTGAGATCAAACTCTCCTTCGGCTTTCCTAGGGAACTTGAGAACACCCTCAGCATCACTTTCAACCCTTATTGTCTGGCCATCTTGGAACACTACCTCACATTTGAGGTTGGGAATAGGTTTATCAGCATCGTTCACCAAAAAAATGTTGAGGTGCGCACGCACCACACCTGCGAACAAAGCTACTTTCCCGGCTATTCCCTGGGCTGACGCGGTCATTTCCCCAAACCCATTTAATTTTAGTGGTTGAAAGAAAGATATTAGCTTTTCCATGACAGTTATTCGAAGACGAAATCGTATCCCTCAACCTCTACGACGAATCTCCCGTAAGGCACATCTTCCATTTTGGCGTGTCCCTCTTTAAACTTTCCCTTCTTTTTGGTTCCATCTGAAAGCGTTATCGTATATTCTACGTCGTCTAGGGGATTCTCATCCTCATCCTCTAGGTAAATGTCGAGGGGATAGGTGAACGTGAGGGCTTTTGACACCTTTTCTTCTCCCTCCGCGTCCACAACGAAGTGATATTCTGGTTCTTCCTCCTCTTCCACTTCTTTTTTCAGCTCTTCCCGCTCCTCTAACGCGTGCTTCCATGTAATCTCAGCTTTGTTTCCCCGTATCTCTGCATCGATTAGAGCGATGAAAGTGTCTTGCGAACCTTTTCTCTTCCAGATCAAAATCTTGGCTGGAGTTCCATCTTCGAAACCTTTCACGTTTGTACTGAGCTTAACTTCTTCGCCGCTCTTAACCCTGTCTTTTTTCCAGTCTGCGCTTATGACTGAGCCTGGCTGTCCAAATTTTGCTTTGAGGAGTTTTGGTTCTTTTGCTGGCTGAGGCGGTGGTGCTGGCGCTCCTGCTCCTGTCTCTCCTATGAACACTTTGCCTACTGCCATCACCGTTCCTATCGGGGCGTCGACGGGGTCGTTGCATGTTATGGCTTGGTCTCCCTGTCTGGCGGCGGGCTTATCGTTTATGAAGACCCCCGTGCTTCCCATGATGATCTTCCCTTGGTTCGTGGGAGGCTTCTGGAACGGGCCGCCGGCTGGGATGTGGAGAGGCGTGTTCAAGGCCACGCTGTTTACTGTTGCGGCGGGCTTCCCCTCTATGAAGACGTTCTGGCTGACGTTGCTGCTGATGGTTCCGGTGAAGGGGAGAGGGGTTGGGGTGGGCACGGGGCCACCTGGCGATGGAACCAGTATTATGTGGGTGTCTGTGGCGACGACCTTGTCCCCCATCTTGGCCGCGGGCTTACTCACTTATCCAGCCCTCCAGATCAACCCTATGGATATGCCCACAGTTACTTTTAACTTTCCGTTCCGTGGTTTAAATGTATGGGTCTTTTCTCCAGCCAGCCCGTGTCTCAATCAGGTCCGATGCTCGCTAAGAAGACCCCTTTCACATCGGTTGGCTTGCTCCGCACTCGCTGCAGAACTTGGCCACTATGGGTATTATCGAGTTGCAGTTCTTGCAGACCTTCGTGTCCACCCCTGAGGGGGGAACGTTTCCACAGCTGGGGCAGATTCTGGCGTCCAGGGGCATCCTCTGGCCGCAGTGCATACAATACCTCTTCCTCTCCTTGAAGGTGACCTCCACCCTGGCGCCCCTCAGGCCCCTCGAACTCGCCGATACGGCCACCGTTCCAATGGTTGTCGATGAGGTCAGAGCTGTCCTCACGGAGGATTTACCCTTGGGTATTATTACTGAGTCGGCGACTCTCCCCTCTGTTGTGGATAGGGAAACCTCCCTGTCCTCCTCGGTGGATATGGGGTTGCCGTCTGCGTCCACCAGCTCTATGGTTAGGTCAGAGGTGGACTTACCATCGGCGAAAATCTCCTTTGGATCCACAGAGATCCTAAGCCCCGAGGGCTGGGGCTTCTTCGGCTTTTTCGGTCTCTTCTTCAGGTAGGCCACAAGCACTACGGCGGCGGCGCTCATGCTTATGAGACCGATGAGAAGCTCCATGGGGATAAGGGGCGGAGCGGCTTGAACTGTGATTGTCCGTATGTCACTTTCGTCGCCTTGGGTCTGGGCGTCGCCTCCCCAGCTTGCCCTAACCTCGTAGGTTCCCTGCGTACTCGGCGTCCAAGTGTAAGCATAACTTCCAGCCGCGCTCGTCGTCACCGTTGCCAGGGTGCCCCAGCTCCCCCCACTGGACCTGTACTGGATCGTCACGGTAACCCCCGCACGAACGGGAGAGATGGAACCCTCGATGACCACGTTGCCACCGACAGTGACGGTTGTTGGGGATACAGAAATAGTAATGGTGCTGACCATCTTCGTGGAGACCACCAAGGTTACTGCTGTTTGGCGTGTCAATCCTCCCCAGGTTCCCGTTATCGTTAGCGTATATGTTCCTGCTGGGGTTGTGCGGGCTGTCGATACGGTCAGAGTGGTTGAGGTCCCGTTGGTGGCTGGGGTGACGGTGGACGGATAAAAGGTGCCCGTGGCACCGGTTGGCAGACCCGTAACACTCATGGATACAGAATGGCTGAACCCGGCCAAGGAGGTTAAGGTAACGGTGTAGGTTGTTGATGCCCCTGCGGCAACCGTCTGGGATGATGGCGTCGCCGAGACGCTGAAATCTGCCGCAGCGGAGACCAACAACGTTACTGTTGTTTGGCGTGTCAACTCTCCCCCGGTCCCTTTTATCGTTAGCGTATAGTTTCCTGTTGGCGTTGTGGGGGTTGTCGATACGGTCAGGGTTGATGTTCCTGTGGGGGTGACGGTGGACGGATCAAAATTGCCTGTGGCGCCGGTTGGTAGGCCTGTAACGCTCAAGGATACAGATTGGCTGAACTCGGCTATGGAAGTCAGGGTAACATTGTATTTTGTTGATGCCCCTGCGGTAACCGTCTGGGATGGTGGTGCCGCTGAGATGCTGAAGTCTGGCGCGACGGAGACCACCACAAAGATCTCATAGTCACCGTCCACGTTAGAGTAGAACGCTATCTTGCCCCCATCACCACTAACAGAAGGAACTCTATCCTGCGCTGTGTTGGTGGTTAGCTGCTTCAGACCTGAACCGTCAGAGTTGATCACGAAAATCTCATAGTCACCGTCCACGTTAGAGTGGAACGCTATCTTGCCCCCATCACCACTAACAGAAGGATCCTCATCCGACGCTGTGTTGGTGGTTAGCTGTTTCAACCCTGAACCGTCCCAGTTGACCACAAAGATCTCGTAGTCACCATCCACGTCGGAGTAGAACGCTACCCTGCTCCCATCACCACTAATAAAAGTATCAATATCATTCGCCGTGTTGAAGGTCAGCTGCTTCAGATCTGAACCATCCGAATTGACGACAAATATCTCATAGTCACCATCCACATTGGATTGGAACGCTATCTTGCGTCCATCACCACTAATGGAAGGATCAATGTCATTCGCCGTGTTGGAGGTTAATTGCTTCAGACCTGAACCATCCGAGTTGACCACAAAGATCTCAAGGTCGCCATCCACGTCGGAGTGGAACGCTATCTTGCCCCCATCACCACTAATAGAAGGATAACCATCGTATGCTGTGTTGAAGGTTAGCTGCTTCAACCCGGAACCGTCAGAGTTGATCACGAAGATCTCAAAGTCACCATCCACATTGGAGATGAATGTTATTTTGTTGCCATCACCACTAATAGAAGGATAAGCATCATATGCTGTGTTGGTGGTTAGCTGCTTCAGACCCGAACCGTCAGAGTTGATCACGAAGATCTCAAAGTCGCCATCCACGTCGGAGTAGAACGCTATCTTGCTCCCATCGCTACTAATGGAAGGAACTCCGTCCCACGCTGTGTTGAATGTTAGCTGGGTTGGTGTGCTCCACCCTTCAGCTTTAACCAGAGATGGGACAAGCGCGGCCATCAGAAACGACAACAGCACCGTCACCAAAACAGCTGAAAGCTTCTTCAACGAAATCACCGCCATTCAACGATTTACCAATCGCCTATACGCACCCAGCGGATGGGAAAGAGGCCAGTTCGGAGCTCTTTCTGTGTCCAAAGTAACAGTGAGTTTCATTCTGATAAACTCTAGTGGGAATGGCTTTCACACGCGCTATCGAAACGTTTTCCGAGTTGAGAACGGCCAACGAAACAAGGAAGGAAAGGGTGCTTCCCAAAAATCCGCTGCTCAGTTGCCCCCTCTTTTCCATCTTCAAAGGCCTCTCCAAATTACTCATATTAAGGCTATACATAAGCTTAAAACCTTTGCGAACGCCAAACTGAAGAGTTTCCAGACCCCAAGCCATACTTGAAAAAATAATCGACTTGTGAGGCGACCACCTCCCTTTGACTCTGGCAACGGATAAGATCCCGTGACTTGATTCGGTCCATTGCCCCCTAAGAGGGGCCCCTTTCACGTCGGTTGGCCCGCACCGCACTCGCTGCAGAACTTGGCCACTATGGGTATTATGGATTTGCAGTTCCTGCAGACCTTCGTGTCCACCCCTGAGGGGGGAACGTTTCCGCAGCTGGGGCAAATTCTGGCATCCAGGGGCATCCTCTGGCCGCAGTGCATACAATACCTCTTCTTCTCCTTAAAGGTGACTTCCGTCCGGGCGCCCCTCAGGTCCCTCGAACTCGCCGACACAGCCACTATTCCAATCGTCGTCGATGAGGTCAGGGCCGTCCTCACGGAGGATCTACCCTTGGGGATCGCCACCGAGCCGGCAATCCTCCCCTCTGTTGTGGATAGGGAAACCTCCCTGTCCTCCTCGGTCGAGATGGGGTTGCCCTCTGCGTCCACCAACTCTATGGTTAGGTCGGAGGTCGCCTTCCCATCGGCTAAGATCTCCCTGGGATCTGCAGATATCTTAAGCCCAGAGGGCTGGGGCTTCTTCGGCTTCTTTGGTCTCTTCTTTAGGTAGGCCACAAGGGCCACGGCGGCGGCGCCCGCGCCTACGAGACCGATAAGAAGCTCCATGGGGATCGGGAACGGAGCAGCCTGGACCGTGACGGTTCGTACATCACTTTCATCAGGTTGGGTGGTCGCGTCGCCTCCCCATCTGGTCTTAACCTCGTAGGTTCCCTGCGTACTCGGCGTCCAGGTGTACGTGTAGCTTCCAGCCGCGTCCGTTATCACCGTTGTGAGCGTGCTCCAGCTTCCTCCGCTGGGCCTGTACTGGATAGTCACGGTCACCCCCCCACGAACGGGAGAGATGGAACCCTCAATGACTATACTGTTGCCTATAGGGACGCTCGTTGAGGACAAGGACAAGGTGATGGTGCTACTCATTTTGGTCGAAGCGGCTTGAACTGTGACGATCTTTATATCGCTTTCGTCGGCTTGGGTCTGCGCGTCGCCTCCCCATCTCGCCCTAACCTCATAGGTTCCAACAGCCTCCGGAGTCCACGTATACGCATAATTCCCTTCCGCGTCCGTTACTACAGTTGCCAAGGTCGTCCAGCTTCCCCCGCTGGGCCTAGATTGAATAGTCACCGTCACGCCCGCCCGAACGGGAGAGATAGATCCCCCGATGATTATGTTTCCGCCTACGGTGACGGTCGTTGGGGACACGGAGATGGAGATAATACTGCTCGTAAGGCCTGTGCTTACGATGACGTTTACTGAGCAGATTTTGGATAGGCCGGCCTTGTCGACGGCTTTGATCTCGAAGGTGTGGCCTCCGTCGCCTAGTCCGGTGAACGTATGGGTTGTGGCTGTTCCTATGTTTGTCCATGTGCCGCTGTCCAGTCTGACTTCGTAGTGGTCTATGCCTGAGCCTGCGTCCGTTGCCGTCCAGCTTATCGTGTAGGTTGATGACTTTATTTCTGTGCCATTGCTCAGAGGAACGGTAAGTGTTATCGATGGTGGGAGCGTGTCCAATATGATGGAGTCTTGGTATGATGGTGATGTTAAGCCAGCGTTGTCCCTGAATTGAACGTACACGGTTTTTGTTCCATCGCCTGTTGTTAGGGTCCATGATTTAGATGCAGCGTAGGGCTCCCAAGCGCTCCAGCTTGTTCCATCGTTGCTGAAGCGCATGTTAGCCACTCCCGAGGTTGCGTCAGTCGCGGACGATGTCAACTGAACTGAGGTTGTGGTGGTGTATTCGGCGTCTCCTGCGATTTTGATGGAGCCCGTAGGAGGGTTCTTGTCCAATTTAATTCCGGTTAAGACGTGATGTGTCTCTTCGTTGCCGGCGTTGTCTACGCTCCAGTATTCCAGCTTGTTGTTGGCGCCTTCTGTGGTAATAGATGGTTGCCCATTTGCCCTTACGTTCTTGGTCGGGCCGTTATTGACCTTGTAATATGTTTCTGCTACTCCGCTGAGGTCGTCTGTGGCCTCGAGGGTGATGGTGAAGTCTGTGGTGTGCCACTGGTCACTGTAATCATCCACTGTGACTGGAGCGTTTACATCCTGACTAACCACAAAGATCTCCCAGTCACCATCCACATCGGATTGGAACGCTATCTTGCTCCCATCACCACTAATAGAAGGAAATTCATCCGCCGCTGTGTTGGAGGTTAGCTGCTTCAACCCGGAACCGTCAGAATTAACCACAAAGATCTCAGGGTCACCATCCAAGTCGGAGTAGAATGCTATTTTGTTGCCATCACCACTGATGGAAGGAAGTACATCCGCCGCTGTGTTGGAGGTTAGCTGCTTCAGACCCGAACCGTCAGAATTAACCACAAAGATCTCCCAGTCACCATCCAAGTAGGAGTAGAATGCTATTTTGTTGCCATCACCACTAATAGAAGGATAACCATCGTATGCCGTGTTGGAGGTTAGCTGCTTCAACCCGGAACCGTCAGAATTAACCACAAAGATCTCATAGTCGCCATCCAAGTTAGAGTGGAACGCTATCTTGCTCCCATCACCACTAATAGAAGGCCACCCATCGTATGCCGTGTTGGAGGTTAGCTGCTTCAACCCGGAACCGTCAGAATTAACCACAAAGATCTCCTCATCGTCACCACCCAAGTTGGATCGGAACGCTATCTTGCTCCCATCACCACTAATAGAAGGATCCATATCCCACGCTGTGTTGGAGGTTAGCTGCTTCAACCCGGAACCGTCAGAGTTAACCACAAAGATCTCCCAGTCACCATCCACATCGGATTGGAACGCTATCTTGCTCCCATCACCACTAATAGAAGGAACTCCATCCAACGCTGTGTTGGAGGTTAGCTGTTTTAACCCGGAACCGTCAGAGTTAACCACAAAGATCTCAGGGTCACCATCCAAGTCGGAGTCGAATGCTATTTTGCTTCCATCGCTACTAATGGAAGGAAATTCATCCCACGCTGTATTTTTGGTTAGCTGGGTTGGTGTGCTCCACCATTCAGCCTCAACTGGAGAGACAAGCATGACCAGCAGAAGCGACAACAGCATCGTCACCAAAACAGTTGAATGCCCTCTCCTTGCCATCTTCAGAAGCCTCTCTATTTTACTCATATTATGGCTATCTATAGGCTTAAAACCTTTGCGAGTGCCAAATTGAAGAGTTCTACGACCTCAAGCCACACCTGATGAAATCATCGACCCACGGAGCGACCAATTACCTCGCATTACAACCCAGCAACAGTTGAGATTATAAGGTTTCAACCTAAGGTGCTAGCCATTTTGCAATCGCATATATCATTAATAGCCGTG
>Ga0315314_1003991_pt1 | contig 11270 bp, 10 predicted proteins | sample TDP9_MG_FD_203631 | JGI IMG/M metagenome (GOLD analysis project Ga0315314, IMG submission 203631) | Freshwater sediment microbial communities from Lake Towuti, South Sulawesi, Indonesia - TDP9 | ecosystem: Environmental > Aquatic > Freshwater > Lake > Sediment | place: Indonesia: South Sulawesi... | reverse complement strand
TTTACTTCTTTGGATCCTGAATCGGATGCTCTCTTTAACGTAGCCAACCAAAGTTCACTGACGCCAAAAAGCTTCTCATAAATATCGGCATATAGTGCGAGATTTTCTGGAGCGACTGTGTTCAACCGTTCTTCGAACCAAGGCCGAATAACAAGCTCTTTATATTGTTCAGAAAAACCTGACAATTTTTTTACGAAATCTTCACGGTTTTTAATAAAGTCTCTATCAAGCAATGTTAACCCATATTGGATCGCGCCTATTTCGTTATGCGGCTCACGCAGCACGCGATCATCAACCATCTCTGTGACCAACTCAGCTCCTCTTTTGAGAAATTTGTCAGCCTTTTCAGTGTCCATTTCTCGACATACATCTATCATGCTAGAAGCCTCCCCTGGGCGGGTTCTTCCAACTCGTCCAGCAAAAAATAAAGCCACATTGCGCCAATGAGGAGATCTCGAAATAGCTTTAAATCTTAAATCTCTTTCTTTCGTATCTTTAGCTGTGTCTACAAGATGTGCTGCTGCAAAGAATTCCCTCGTCGTTGCCAAGCCAAATCCGACTTTTCCTTCTTGAGGGCTTTCAATCAGAACTAGGCGCTGGCTTGCTTCGGTGATAATTTGTTGTACCTGTGTCTCCAATTCTTTTCCTTTTAGTAATGGGTTACAATGAAAAAGATATTCTTCAACACCCTTTTTGAATTCATAGGCATCCATCAGAGATGCAGTCTTATCTTTTTCAGCTCGCCTGTGAAGAACATAAGCAAGATATTTGTGAAGACCATAGATTATGTTTTGTTCGGTTCGTAATAATTCGGGACGTCTTTTCTGTTCCCTCTGATAGATAATATCCATGTAACGTTCGAACAATTCTTCACGTTGTTTGGGTGGAGTACCCCGAGCACGAATGATGACTAAAAGAATGGTAACCTGAAGGGGAGTTTGGGTAAGAACACTTACAACTTTATCGTTAAAGCATATGCCAAGTGCATTTAGGATTCTTTCTCCTTCCCTCGGGTTTGGCTCCCGTGCATCTGTCCACTGTCTTGCATAAAGAACAGCTTTCTCAGGAGATAGTTTCTCAAGAGTCAAATGCAAATAATGCGTTGGATCGAATTCCTCTGAGTATCCATAGGGCCTCGTAGTTGCTACTACCCGTAAATCTCCTTTCAGGACATCTCTAACTTGATTTACGAAGGATGAAATGTTCTGTAGGACCCTTGTCCGCAATCTCTTTTCTGAGACTTCGTCTAATCCATCCAATATCAGAAGAACTTGATTAGCTTTTACAATCTTATGAATGTCTTCTGGATTGACAGTTCTTCCTGAGTCTCGTGAGATTTGAGCTGCAAGGTAATGAAACAGGCTGTCAGAGTTACTTCTAGAAGCAATCCATTGAGCGTATTCTCTTAAAAGGATTCTAAACGGAACACGAGGAATACTATTCTCAAACTTTTCTGCCTCTTTGCCTAATTCATTTAGTTTACTGATGATACGAGCCCTATGAAATTGCGCAATGTACTGACCTAAGGTAGATTTGCCTTCCCCAGGGCCACCGATGAAAACCAGTCCACGAACACAGTCATCGAGTAAATAGGAGAGCGCAGATGTTCTTTGCTCGTCTTCTGCGCTTTGTTTCAGCCATGCTGGTAGCGTTTCTAACATTTGTAGGTCGCGGGGAAGTGTTGGAGGTTTTACATCCAAGTCTACAAAGACTTGTTGAAGGGCTACCGGTTTATCTTCAACATCGCCTGCGTCATCAAGAGCTGCTGATCGTTCGTAATTGAAGCATCCTTCGCAATAAAGTTTAACCAGTTCGTCTATGTCTGTTTTTTCACCTTCCATTAATCCTAAAAGACGCCCAATAATATCCCCAGAGACGAGTAAATGTGCATAAGTTTGGCGAATGTTGGGGTAAGCATCAAGAAATCTGCAAATTTCTTCGGCTCCCCAAACGTGTATATGATTTATTGAATGGCGATGGTTTGGAATAATTTCATTGTCAATAATATCCTTTATACCTTTTTGAAATACCGGCGTAAGAGAAACGTTTGTCATAAGAATAAAATTATCGCAAGGATGTTGGTATTTCTCAGTTATTTTTGAAAGTTCGTCTTCGATTTCTGCGATTAAACGCCTACGTGCCTCTCTAGGACCAATTTGCTGGATATCATGAAACTTTGCCTGAAAGATCCAACTACCATCCCATTGTTCCTCTTTCGAAGGGTATGGAGCCTTACCATGAAAAGTGGCTTCTCTGGCACCATCACTACCCATTCCATACACTTTGGCTCCTGGACCTATTATCTGTTGCACAAGGCTCTGGCATAAACGCTCAAATTCCTCATGACCAAGAGCATCAAGATTGTATTTTGGCACCCTGCATACCCATTCATAATTAACAGAACATATCTTTAATTTTTTTCATTCAAGCCAAGTAAAAGCCCCACACTTACAAATCTTTCTGAATGGGGAAAACAGAAATCTTCAAAAGAACGGCAGAATTCTCTTTAAACGAGGTCGGTCTGGCTTTTTGGCGTGTCACTGCTTAGTATTCGTAGAATCCTTTTCTTGTTTTCATTCCTAACTGTTCGTTCTTGACTTTCTCAACCAAGATTGGAGAAGGCTTGAATTTTTCTCCAAACGCTTCATAAAGATGCTGAAGCACTGCGAGGGCGATGTCGAGTCCAACGAAGTCAGCCAGTCGGAAGGGACCAGCTGGAAAATTCATACCTAACGTCACGGCTTTGTCCACGTCTTCCATAGTCGTTTTCTTCTCCTCAAACACCAAACGCACAGCCTCATTCAACATAGGCAAAACCAAACGATTAACAATAAACCCAGGCGAATCCTTCACAGTCACAGTTTCCTTGCCCAACCCCCGCGCAAAGCCATCCGCTAATTTCCTAGTCTCCTCACTTGTACGCTCTCCCAAAACAACCTCAACAAGTTTCATAGCGTAAGGCGGGTTAAAAAAATGCAAACCAACGACCCTGTCTGGACGACCCGTCGCTCCACCAAGCTCAGTTATACTCAACGCCGACGTGTTAGAAGCCAAAACAGCATGAGACGGACAGTTCTCATCAAGCTTCTTGAACACATCCTTCTTGACGTTCATGTCCTCGAAAACCGCTTCAATCGCCAAATCAGCATCCTTAGCGGCTTCCGCGACGTCCACCGTTCCCTTCACTCTGCTGAGCGTTGCCTCAGCGTCCTTAGGCGAAAGCTTCCCTCGACTCACGCCCTCAACAATCATCTCACGAACCTTGTTAGTTCCACGTTTCAACACTTCCTCACTTACCTCAGCCAACGAAACCTGATAGCCCTTCAAGGCACAGATGTATGCGATTCCCGAACCCATCGAACCCGCACCGACCACAGCAACCCTTCTAACCTCCACCCTGCGCACCCTCCAACCCACTAAACTTCTAACATCACAGTTGTAACCAGCCTGCCCAGAGCAAAGCCCTCATGCCCAGCACCAATCAGCACAAGTTCCCAAGCCTTCATAGCGTCTCCGATGCGCTTCCGCCCAGTAAAAACCTCAGAAACCGTCTTAGACGAACCCCTAAACGTCAGGTCGGGCGCAGGATAGACGCCGTCAACAACCCTCATCTTCCCATCCATGACCACAAGATAGAACTTTTCAGCGTCCGTCTCAAACTGAACAACCTTACCATAGTAATGCCCGACCCATTCTTTCAGAATTCTTGTTCCATCGCTGCTCCTGTTCGCCCTCATGGCAACGGCTTCAAAAAACCTCTTCGTCCCACCCACGCTCAAGTGGCTTCCACCCCCTCAACCCACTTCTGAACCGCCTCCAAAACCGCCCCCTCAACATTAACATACGAAATGTCACCGAACCTCTTACGCACAGCACTCAACAAGCGCTGATAAAAATCATGCTCCATAAGCAGATGGACCCTGCCCTTCCTATTATCCACAAGCGCCTGCGAAACAAACTTCGTAAATTTGAAAGACTCATGCTCAATATCATCTAACTTGAGCTCGGGAAAGCCCAACCACTCGCCCGACGGCTGCCTCCTATACTTCGGCGCTGCCGCAGCCATTCCTTATTTCACCTCCACCATTTTAGCCAAGTCTTCACCCCTAACCTTAGTCAGCCCAGTCAGGAAAGGCCACTGAACGATGAAGTACAAGCCGTTTCCCTCACGCCACCTACCCGTGTAAACTCGCCCGCCCACAACCGTCGCAAACTGAGACAACACGATTTCACAAGCCCGCTCAATCGGAAGGTTACAGTCTCTAGCGATGGCTAACATTTTCTCCCTAACCTCAGGCGACAACTCAACGTTCATTTCTGCTCCTCCCCCTTCCTGAAAGCCAAACGACGATACGGGTTACCCCAGCGCTCACTGTACATGACGCCCTCCATCGGAAACCTTGACGGTCCCAGCATCCGCTTCTCTTTCGGAACGCCTATGCAGAGGACGCCTATGGGCTTCCAAGTTCGGGGCACGCCCAACTTGTCGCACAACAGCTCCTCATGCCTGTAATCCGAGATAGCCAAAGCCATCCAACCGACGCCGTAGCCCAACGAATGAGCCACCAACCACATCTGAAGCATACCCATCCCCACCACAACCGACCCAAACAAGTGCATGGCGTAGGGCAGATGAGAATCATGAATAAACTCCGAACCGAAACCAACAATGACCGTGTCAGCATACTTCGGATAGACGAACAAACTGCCGTCTCGAATGTTCTCAAACTCAGTTGGCCTAGCATGGTCGGGTAAGTACCAGAGCCTGCCAGCAGTTAACTCGTAGGGTTGAGCGCCGAACACTTCACGAGCGGTCTCCATAGACACCTCAGCAATTAAGTCCTTCATCCCCTGGTCTTCACGGATCACAACGTAACGCCACATCTGCAGATTCTCAGGTGAAGGCGCGTAGCGACCCGCGTCCAGAATCATCTCGACGTGCTCGTCTGGAATGCGTTGACCCGTAAATTCTCTGGTGCTACGTCTTGTTTTGATGGCTTCTAACAATTCCATACTTGTGTTCACTCTCCTTTTTTTTCGTGTTTGATTTATGGTATTGACTTGGCTTATATTGTTAGTTCTGGCTATGCGAAAATTTTTTCTGGCGTGTATGCTGGACGCCTGGATATAATTCAACTAGAAGTTTTCTCCATAAGTTTATTATACATGCACGATGATAATTTCAGTTTTGGATGCTCAATTGTCACGGAAAAACCAAGACGATGCATAGTTGAGAAGGGAGAATAGAACATTGAGAAAGAGGACAGCATCGGCAATGATGTTCTCACTTCTGGCAATAGCCATTTTAGCGTTTGTTAGACCCGTCCATGCTCCAGCTCCAACAAGCATAGCCGTAAGCCCTGCCCTAGTCACAGATAAAAATCTAGGAGACGTTTTCTCCGTTAATGTCGAAGTTGATGTGGGCACAAACGAATTGTTTATGTGGGTTCTAAGCCTAAGCTGGAACCCCGCAGTTCTAACCCTAAACGCCGACCCAATTGAAGGATCCTTTGTCAAGGACCAAGTTGGTGCCACGATTTTCACGTGGGGTACAGTCGACAACACAGCCGGTTACGTCGAGGGAGTGACATGTGCCTCCGTAAGCCAATCCACAGCAACTGGCAGCGGAGTCATTGCAACATTCCAATTCAGAGTCGTAGCCACGGGAAGTTCGGACTTGCATCTGTATGGCCCACCGTCAGACCCCACAAAACCCATATGGCTAGATGTCAGTGGAAACCAATACAATTTTGACACAGTAACAGACGGCTCAGTTATCGTTGGGCTTCCCATTGGAAACCTTATAGCGGTGTCCATGGAACCTGTTCAGGTCGTGTGGGGAGGAGGCAATCTTGTCAAAGACAAAGCTACTGACTTTAGGATAAGCTACACTTCGACGTTTAGTGTGGCTGTTGAAACTGAAATCTTAGTAGAGGCACCAGGCTTTGTTCCCAGTACATATCAATTCATGTACAAGTTTGCACCGGGCAGCCACAGTTTCGTCATCGGCAGTGAAATTGCTTCATCACCGTTTTTCTTGCCCAACATCAAGCCAGATGCCAGATTCAAATTCACCATAGATCCAAGCAACCTCATCTGGGAGACAAATGAAATGGATAACGTGTTTCCCAGTGGGGATTTGGAAGCCAGGGGAGTGTCAGACACCAAGCCATTAAAAATACTGTTTGTTGCCGTGCGGTTTGATGGGGAAGACGGCTACCCATACTACTTCAACGGCTTTAGCAGGGTGGACTTTGAAGAACAGGCTTTGGAATCTGCAAGATACCTGAAAGCTACTTATCCATTGGCTGAGTCAGAAGTGTCCTATTATGCCGCTTGCTTCAATGCGCCAGTAAACGCTGGGCCTCGGCCTACCACTGAGGAAGAGGCAAACACCAGATTTGTGGCTCTGCTTCAAACACTAGCTTTACGGGCTGGCGCCTATTACGACCGAGTAGTTGGCGTAGTTAGAAGCAGCTGGTTCGCCGGCATTCCCGGCTGGAGCAATACCATAGGATTCGCTGGGCAAGGGTGGGGAAGAGGAGCGGTGGTAACACTAGGATATTGGAAAACAACAGCCCATGAAATCGGACACACTTACGACCTCGGGCACAGCAACGACGATGGAGACGGATACTATGTTATGGGAAGAAGTGCCGTCACAGCGCAGACCTTCATGAGCACCGGGGACACCAACGAACTCCCAGTTCCACCGAATCCACCAGCACAGGATCCGTACAAAAAGCCGGTGCCAAACTTTTGGATCAGAACACCAGAATATCAATCATTGTTGACAAGACTGACGGAGGCAGCCGACCCCGAGATACTACTCATCAGCGCCACATTTTGGCGAAACGGAACCGTCGAACTGGGTAACATCTACCGATATCCATACGGAACCTCCGATTACGCAGAGGGCGGTATTGGCAACTACTACGTAGCCCAAGTTGATGGCTTTGGTAACATCCTGAGCATATTTGGCATCACCGTCTCATTTGATGGCGCAATTTCAGGCCGCAGCTTTGATGAGGTAAATCTCGCATTTTCATTACCATACGCAGGTGGAACAAAGACAATTCAAATACGAAACGCAATCGGACAAGTCGTTGCAAGTAGGGTCGTAAGCGACAACGTTCCAACGGTGCATCTGATATCACCTAACGGGGGTGAAGTTCTAACATCTGATCAAGTGCAGGTTTCGTGGGAATCCTCTGATCTGGACGGTGACTCCCTCGTCTATAACCTGCTGATAAGCGATGACGGAGGCGTCACATGGAATCCCATAGAGACAGGTTTGAAGCAAACAACCTTCAATTTACTGCTTACGGGTTTCTCTGGAGGAAGCAGATACGCTGCAAAGGTCGTTGCGAGTGATGGAGCAAACACGGCAGAAGACTTGTCTGATGGATTCTTCACCGTATCATCCTTCAAAATCAACGCAATCACACCTGCACAAACTGTTCCTCTAGGAGGCAAAGTTAACTACGTCTTGAACATCACTTCCTACGGAGGCTTCAGCAATTCAATCACCATGGGCGCAACTAGCTCAACCACAGACAAGCTGTTGTTTAACTGGTTAGACGGCTCCACAATTGCTCCTGTTCCAGACGGCTCCATTACTACGACTGTTGAAGTTGAGGCGCCAATTGCAACAGAAGGGGGAAACCACACCTTAATCTTCTCAGGAACTTATGGCAACAATGTTGAGGTGGCAAAATCATACTTGTTCACAGAGTCCCACGACATAGCCGTTACCAGCATCACATCATCTAAAACCGTGGTTGGACAAGGCTTTTCTACGACCCTCAACGTGAGCATTCAAAACCAAGGCAACTTCGGAGAAACCTTCAGCGTCAGCTTATACGGAAACCAAACGTTGATTCGAAGGCAATCAACTTATGTTTCGCCTCGAAGCTCATCAACCATAACGCTCATGTGGAACACAACAGGCTTTGCAAAGAGCAGCTACACCATAAGCGCTGTGGCAGACACAGTCTCAGGCGAAATAGACACGGGCGACAACACGCTGGGATCTGGTACAGTCATTGTGGCTATGCCATGCGATGTTGCAGGCAGCTCGAGCACGCCTCCAGCTCCACCAGATGGCAGGGTCAACTACATAGACGTCTTCTGGTTACTCAAAGCCTACGGTTCAGACCCTACCAAAAATAATTGGAACCCCAACTTGGACTTTGCGGGGAGCACAGCACAACGACCCGAATTAGCCAAGGTTCCCGACAACAAAGTCAACTACATAGACGTCTTCTGGATACTCAAATACTACGGAAAAACCAGCCCATAACCCCTCTTTTTTTACACGTCACTCACCTCAACGCGACCCTAGAATAGATCGCAAAATCAACCACACAAGGTCGCCGAACAAAAGTGCGACTATCAAGCCAACCGTGATGAAGATTAACAGGGGCAAGCCGGGCGTGACCCAGACGCCGTTTTGAATCTTGCCCTCTTGCCCAGCGGAGAGTATTCTAGCCACCGTTGCCTCTCGGGTCTCGTCTTTTGGAAAGACAAGCAGCCTTCTCTGGTCTAAGCCGTCTTCTTTAACCATCACGTCTTCGAGCGGGTAGATGTGGACATTCTTTTCCAAGGTGGCAAGTTTAACCTTGTAGCCAGTGGTCAACACCAAGATTTTTCGCCAAACCGACTCGTTCTCCAGACCCGCAAAAAGTTTGGTTCCTGTTAAAAACTTCCACGCAGTGTTGCGGAGTAGGGCATAAACTACAGTGAAAGCGGCTAACAGAACGGCGTTGCTGAACACCGTAATGGGAAAAATCGGAGAGAAGAAGGCAACGTTGGGCAGAAGATAAACTGGGTAGTAGGGCAGGGCTAAAGCCAAGCACATCAGTGCCTTTGCGTCGGCTCCACCGAAGGCACCAGCATAAAACAGAACTATCGACAGCACGAACGTGACTGTGAAGGAGAGGATAAAAAAGAGCAAGAGGTCTGGAGCAAAAAATACATACTCGACAGCGGTCAACACGAAGGCTGAGGGCGCAAAAAACATCCAGACCCTGTTGCTGACCTCCCGTTCTTTCCAATCGCTCCACGAGGCGTAGACTAAAAATGATAAACTCAGAAGAACCCGCGCGCCATCCAAGACTTGGTTCAAACGAATTCACACCGAGAGGCAGCTAGGCTAGAATATAAGAGAGAAGATTAAAAAAGACTTTAGAAAAGCGAGAAGCCAAAGAACAGTTTTCTCTGTATTGAGGGAGGGCTGTGCTATGGCGCGACTCTGTCCAATGGAACTGTCTGGCCGGCTTCTGTGACGAATTTGAAGTAGTATCTTACGCCCGAAGTCCAGTCCTGAGTGAGGGTGATTTTGATGGAGCCTCCGTTTGCGTTAACGATCTGAGACGTCGGGTCGTATGTCACACCGCTGGTTAGTTCTGGCATGTTTCCAGACGAAGTGCCAAAATAGACCTTGACTATTTTAGCGTTGGCGGTTCCTGAGTTCATCAGGGTTACCTCGATATATTTGGTGGTTGTTATGTTGTAGAATCGTGTGTTGGCTTCTTGGAGAATGGCGCCTGCCTGTTGTGTCTGAGAAGTTGTGAACGTCATGACCCAAGCGTAGGTGACGATGACAGCGGCTACGGCGATAACTATCAACAGAAGAGTCGCTAGAATAGGCGAAATTCCTTTCTTGGCTTTCAACATCTTGTTCAAGACAAACTTCACCTCTGCTGCCAAACCTTCTAGTTAGGATGATATTTAACAAGTGTGAAAAGAAAATAATGATTCGAACTAATCATGTCCTTTGCCTTATTGGGGTTGAAGGGGAACGGTGACCTGTTGTTTTCCGTATTGACATCGGGCGCAGAGTGACGAAACGACGTGTTCAAAGTAGGCGAGGGAACGAACAATGTCGGTTATGGAAACAAGTCCTATGAGATGTCCATCTTCAACCACGGGGAGTTTCTTTATTCGTCGCTCGTTCATTAGGCGAACAGCGTCTCGAATCTCGGTTTCTGGAGAGCATGTTATGAGTGGCTTTGACATGATGTAGCTGACTTTCATTCTTCGGGGGTCGCGCAGTTGAAGCAGGACTCTCTTGAGCATGTCTCTTTCGGTGACTATTCCAACGGGCTTGTCGTTGTTGACTATAATGAGACATCCAATATCGTGTTGGTTCATGAGCTCAGCGGCTTTTTTCGCTGTGGCCCACGCTTCAACTTTCACGATGTTGGTCACCATCACGTCTTTGACTTTTAGAGACATGGAATTTTTGACCTCCCTTTCACTTTCCTTTCTTACCGACTAGACACTCCACAATTCTCTGGCAGCCGAAACACTCCTCGGGAATAGGCGTGTTTTTCGGAAGCCCCTTCAAGTAACCAAACTGGTGGGAACAGTCCTTGCCGTTTGAGTTTTTAGAGTTCTTGAATGAGAACATATCAACTTCTGGTCGTTTGGGCGGTGATTCTCTAACTTCACTGGGTGGTGTTGAGCCTCTCTGGGATATATCTTGAGAACCGCCTTCAGTAGTTGCACCGACCACGACCCTAGGTGGTTCAGCCGACTTTTGAAATGCTGTTCTCTCCGGAGCTGGCCATGTTGCGAAAGGTCGGCTTTGTTGTGGAGCTTGCTGTGGTTGCATTGGTTGACTTGGTTGAGGGTGTTGAATGTGTTCAGGTATTTCCTCGGGTGTCTCTTCAGTTTGGAGTTTTTTCTTTTCGTTTGATGGGTTCAGTTTCAGAAGCATGGCCAAGAATAGAGCGATTAAGGTGACTACGGCTACTGAAAGGACGAGGTCGAACACTGAGAATTCAAAAGAAAGCATTGCTTGCCCCTTACGTGAAATTCGACTACCCACGCATATAGACTTGATGAAATCAGCATAATGAGTAAGTGTATTGAGTCTGAATCGAATCTTGCGTTCGACCTTTTTACGTGATTTCGAACGTTATAATGTATTGCACATATGTTGTCTTGTCAGGAACGAGAATCTCCAGATAAACGTTAACGTATGAGACTTCCGAATTGTTCGCATCAAGTGCAACTATTATGTAGCTCTCTGCTGGCGACGGTGACAGGTCGTACCAAGCGCCAGTCCGCTGTGTGTAGTCACCGTTCACGATGTAAACCTGACCTGAGGTGACGCCTGAGGAATTCTTGAAGTATATTGTGCAGTTGTTGAGACGCCCTATATTGGATTCTGCGTAAGCTTTAAGCCTAATCTTCCAGGCGTCGCTGGCTTGGTTAACGATTTTTAGGACGTAGTTGTAGGTTGAGGAAGAGCCATATTTGTA
>Ga0315314_1003990_pt1 | contig 11270 bp, 20 predicted proteins | sample TDP9_MG_FD_203631 | JGI IMG/M metagenome (GOLD analysis project Ga0315314, IMG submission 203631) | Freshwater sediment microbial communities from Lake Towuti, South Sulawesi, Indonesia - TDP9 | ecosystem: Environmental > Aquatic > Freshwater > Lake > Sediment | place: Indonesia: South Sulawesi... | reverse complement strand
AATGTCAAGCGGAGGAGGTGAGTGGGTGGATGGCAGCTCCGATTCAAAACTGGATAGTCTTGGAGCCTGGTGTTGAGAAGCGGCTGAGGTTCAAGTCCTACGTTGTCGGGAAGAGGACGATCACGGACACCCAGACCAAGAAGCCGAAGGAGGTGGAGGCTCTGGACTTCGAGGTGGCCTTTGAGGATGGCAGCCCGAGCACCCGGAGGTTCTCCGTGGTCAGTCAGAAGCTGGCCGGAGAGCTGGGCCCCTACCTGGCGGAGGGTAGATATCTCCGCTACGAGTTCACGTTCATCAAGGACGCTCCTGGGACGATCCCTCCCAGGCTGGCCAGAGTGGTGCTGGTGTGATGTGTGAGGCCGATGAGAAGATCAAAGCTCTCCTCGCAGAGCTCTTCCGGCTTAAGGAGACCGTGGGGCTCAAGGCTATCGACGTGCCCAATCCAAGCACGCTACTGATAACGATCGAGCCTAATAGTGCCATGCCTGCGTGGGCCCTCATCGACTTTTGCAGGGCGCTCCATGACAGCCGCCCCAGCGAGGTTGGCGTCACCGAGGACGGCAGGCTCCGGCTCTGGTGGGACTAGCTAGGCCTGGTCTCCTGCGAACATGACCTTGAGGACGTGGTCCCCGGCATCCTGGGCCTGGATCCGGACTAGGAAGGATCCGTCGTCGTTAGTCTGGATGGACCCCTCCCCGAGGGTCCCCCGCCTTCTGAGCAGCCCGGCCTTCTTTACGTCCTGGTAGTCGATGCGCCTCTGAGGCAGCCCGACCCTGGTCTCTGCGTCGAGGAGGAAGCCGGTGAAGGTGACGGTCTCGGCCTCATGGTAGGAGTCCTTGTCGAGGTCGCCTACGATCGTGGAGGGGAGGAGCTCTCCGGAGAGGACCTTGAACCCGCGCTCCAGGCTGGAGGGCCCGTACTTCCTGGTTGGCGGGGGCGGAGGCGCGGGGCCTGTGGGGGCGAACTCGAGCTGGCCTTCTGAGAGGATGTTGTCGGGCTGGCAGATGACCCCGTTCCCGTACTGGTCTCCTGCGAAGACGATCCCGGCCCACACCCCTTCGATGTCGGCAGGTTCGCCCCAGGCATGAGCTTTGGTCTCGAAGTCGACCAGGTAGGGGGATCCGCTGCAGCCGGCCTTGCAGAACTCGGTTGAGGGAGGATCCTTGGTGATGATGGCGCAGTCGGTGAAGAAGCAATACCGGCCGGAGCCGTAGTCGACCCATGTGCTGATGTTGACCGCGCTGGGGTGGCCGTACGATATCGCAAGCGTCCTACTCGAGGAGATCCCCTTAGTCTTCTTCTTGACGTCGTCCGGGACCAGACGTCTGTAGTCGATCGCGTAGATCCGCGCGCCCTTTGGCCCCAGGATGGTCCGCTCGAACTCGACCTTGAGGGACCCCACCGCCAGGTCGACGCGGTTCCAGCGATCCTTTGGGGGAGCTCCTCCCGTGAGGGCTGCCGCCTTGAGGGGGACGCAGCGCTTGAGGCCGTCGATGACAAAGGCGGGGTCTCCGGTTCCTCCGTCGGCGACCCCTGGCTGGATGAGAGAGACCCCGGGCGGGTTAGGGGGCTGAGGGTCGAAGACCATGGCCCAGACGTGGTTGTTGGAGGCGTCCACGTCCTTCCCGTCAGTCTTGTCCCTGAAGTAGGCTCCGAGGATCGTCCCGGTCCCGGGGGCGACCCTGCTGGTGCTGATCCCCCCCAGGATCGGCCGGATCCGCTTCTGGTGCTCCTCGGGCGTGCTCTCGGCCTTGAAGGGGCCCATGACCTCGACGTCGGTCTTGAAGGCGTCGACCGTGGCGGGGATCAGATCCTCGACCTTGAGGGCGGTGAAGGGGAGCTTCTGGCTGACGTAGACTTTGATGCAGAGCTCCCCGGTGTCCTTCCCGCCCACGACCTTGGTGCCAGTCCCTACGGCTGTCACGTTGGGGTACTTGTGGAGCCTCTCATGGTTCCGCTCCCAGGCCTTGAAGAGGTCCCGTTCGCTCAACCCTCAGCATCCCCACAGGTACCGGGATATGGCCGCCAGCGCGAACCCGCAGACGATGAGGCCGAAGCCTGGGTACGTCTGGCCTGCCGAGACCATGTCGATCCCTTTGACGATCAGGGCGATGATGAGCGTGTCCTTCCCTGCCGCGCTCGCCGACTTCTTTACTGTCATGCTGTGCTTCATTCCTGGCCACAGGTCTACCTCCTCTCAGCCTCTTATTTAAACCGTGGAGTGCTTCAGGTACCATGAAATCCCCCACCTTTGAGCTTCTTCCCTCTAGGTCTCCTACCGCAGGAACGGCCGGCCTTCTTAAAGGATCCCCATTCTTTATATCTGCATGGTACGGAATGCGCGCTAGCGCGCGCGCCTCTATTTATTAGTACTCGCGTGTCCATGGTTCTGTATAGGTATCTTTAAGTACCATCGCAAGGTACTTAACGACGTCAGACCGGCCGAGCCGCGCCCAGGCCTCGGGAGCTGCGCTCTTGTGTGGAAGAGCGCAACAGTCGGCCCGCCGGTGACACTCAGCCTATAGGTGAGCGCTGCGACGAGTCAGGTAGGATCGACTGATCGCGGGTCCATGAAGAGACGGATATTCGCCCTGAGAGGCGACGATATCCAGAGACTCTTCAAGGTCGCCGACGTCGAGAAGATGAAGCCCCACACGACAGGCCCCCGCAACAGGCTCATCATCCGGGTCCTGGTTGTGACGGGGCTCAGGGTCTCAGAGCTCGCAGCTCTCAGAGTCGAGGACGTCGATCTCCGGGAAGGCTTAATCTACGTCTGGAGCGGGAAGGGCCGCAAGCAGAGAACGGTCCTAGCGGACGCTGAGACGCTGCGGATCCTCGCGGAGCGCTGCCATGGCAGGGACTCCAAGGACTCTCTGATCGGCCTCCAGAAGAGGCAGATCCAGAACATCGTCAAACGCTACGCGAGGGCAGCCGGCGTCAAGTGGGCCGAGCACGTCTCGCCTCACAGGCTCAGGGACACCTTTGCGGTTGAGTGGATCCGGGGGGGAGGAGACCTGGAGAGTCTCCGGCGATTGCTGGGCCACACCTCATTAGCGGTGACGCAGAAGTACTTGGTCTTCTCATTCGACGAGGTCAGGGCCGCCTACGACCGAGTCTGGGGAAAGAAACGGGAAAGGAGGTTGTATGAATAGTGGTGCACACCAGAAAGGAGATCGTCGACGTCAACAACTGGCTCCAGATGGTTGAGCGCCTCGCGGACAAGTACCGGAACGTCACCGTCAGCTTCCCGGGATCCGTCCGCCACAAGCGCCACAGGCTGAGAGGCCATGAGGCGCTGATCCAGGCCTGGGACCGGGTCAAGGAGGGCGGGCGATGACGCCGAGGAGGTCCCGCTGCTACAGGTGCGTCTACCTGACCAGGTCCTACGGCTCGCGCTACTGCCAGAAGAACCACTGGATCCTGGCCAGAAACCAGAGGATCCCGGGCGCCTGCGGGTCCAGGTGCAAGTTCTACAAGAGGGGCCGGGGGGCCAGACCATGACCTACGACCCGGACTATAGCCTGAGACGCGATATCGTAAGGCTCATCAACCGTGTGGTGGATATCCAATATCAAGCCATGAGCTCGATCCAACGCCAGCTGGACGCGATGAACGGGGATATCCGGTACCTGCAGGACCAAGTCAAAAACCTCAGAGAGAGGATCGTCCGCCTCGAGGAGAGGAGAGGATCCGCATGAGAAGCCAGAAAGAGATCAAGTCCATGATCTCCCGTCTGCTGAGGGAGCCCGTAACCCCGCCATACAAAGGGTTCGCGGAGGCATGCCGCCACCTTGAGGTCGAAGTGTTGATGTGGGTCCTCGGCAGGAAGGAGAGGCTGCCCTTCGAGCCGGAGCCCAGAGCGGGGGACTAGCGCATGAGCTACGAATCTGGAGTAAGCAAGATCGCTCGAGGAGCCTGCCCAAGACACGCTATCGCCCCCGTGGTCTGCATGTTTTGTCCCTACGGCCACATGACCGAGTGCCACCCTCCTTTCACCTGCGAGGAGGCTGAGTGCAGCCACTACCGGACAGAGATGGAGCTGGAGGATGAGTTCTGATGAAGCGTAACCCCGGATTCCTGCCCTGCCCGATCTGCAACCGACTCAACCAGAACCTAGATCTTCTGGGATCCCACCTCCTCATGGCGCATGACAAGGTAGAGCTCGCAGGCCTCATCGTGGCGGCCGTCAGAAACCCCAAGCTCTTCATCGAGCTCCTAGAGAAGGTGCCGTGACTTTGGGGGAGGCTCATATCTATGTAGCGGACCACCAGAAGCGGACCTGGCAGGACTTTAAGGAGATCTGCAGGCGCGAGGGGAAGTCACCGAGCAAGAAGATCCTCGCGTGGATCCAGAAGTATGTGGACCTGCATAGACACGGGAACCCGCAGACGCTGATGTTCCGGTGGCTGAGGGAGGAAGCGCGGAGGGAGCTCAAGCTAGCTGGGCGCCCGGTCGTGGGCAGCGTCATGTACTACACGTCCCAGGGGAAGAGGGTCCAGGCTGACGTGATTGATTGATTGATTGATTGATTGATTGATTGATATGCCTATACCTAGATTGATTGATTGATATGGCTATGGCCATATGGCTATGGCCATATCTAGCAGACTATAGGCTCGTCCGCGTCTCCAGTGGAAGCAGAGGGGGGGGTTGCCGGGGTCTCAGGCTCCAGCCGCCCTGGCCGCCTCCGCCATGGCCTTCATCCTCCGGAGCTTGGCGTCGGTGATGACGAGCTCGAGGCGGTCCTTGGTGAGGGGCGGATCCAGCTCGGAGAGGTAGCGGGTCAGCTTCTCGAGAGAGAGCGTCCCCTCGACGTAGAGGCGGACGTAGAAGCTCATGGCCAGGTCTCTCTTCCGCTCCTTGGGCTTGTCGACCCGGGGCTTCTGCCGGAGCTCCTCCTTCTCAACCAGGGCGTTGACTCTGGGGATCCGGAGCCCCAGGGCGATGAGCTCCATACGGTACTGGGGGATCGTGAGCTCCCCCTCCTTGACCTGGCTGGTGAGAAGGTCGATCTTAGCCTTGATGTCGAGCCTTTTGATCCTCCGGTCGAGAGCTCTCATCCTGAACTCGAGCTCCGGCCCTGTCACCCCGACGTCCTGGAGCTCGGACCGCGCCTCCAACAGGTCGACGATCCCCACCTGGATGTCTGACTGAAGCTCGGAGATGTTGGCCTTGATCTCATCGGCCAGCGCCTTCCGGGTGGCGTAGCCTAGGACGATCTGGCGGTCTTCCGGGCTGTATCCCCGCTCTTTCGCCTTCCGCTCGAGCCAGTCCATCGGGACCGCTCCCCCCTCAACCATGCTGATGATCAGCCGGTCGGAGGGCTCCACAAACATCGTCTTATACCAGGCCTGGATGTACTTCTCCTTCCATCCCCACCAGGCGTAGACGTCGTGCCAGTCCTGCTGGGAGATGTTTTCCTCAAACAGCATCTGGTCGGCCTGTCGCGGCACCGGGATATGCGGCCTGAAGAGGGCGTTCATCTCGTAGCGGAGCGGGACGCCGTAGAGGGGTGAGAAGAGGCCGCCCGCGATCAGCCGCCCGAGCGTGTCAGCTCCCAGGAGCGCCCGCGTGGCGTCGATGATCCTGAGCAGCCCAACCTGCTTCAGCGGGTGGATGAGCTCAAGCGACGTCAGGGCGACGTAGAGGGCGTTAAACGCGACCATGCCCAACATCATGCTGCCGGTGGCGCGGGCAAAGGCCCCGGTCGGCCAGATCTCCATCTTGGCGAGAGGGAGCTTGTAGAAGGCCTCGATGAGAGGCTGCAGGAAGGCGCCGATGCTCTCCTGGAGCGCCGAGACCGCTGCGTCGAGGACGGGTTTAATGTAGGTGTTGAACCCCTCCCAGACGTCCTTGCCCAGCCTGGCCAGCGGGTTAAGGACCTCGTTGATCTTGGCGGAGAAGATCTTCTCAAGCTCAACCGGCTGACCCTGAACCCTGGCGTTGAGCGCGTCGAGACCGACCTGGACCGCCCCGACCGCCAGCTGCAGCCCGGGGAATCCACGCGCTAGGATGTCGAGGGTCCCTCTCAGGCCTGTGAGGGCTTGGCTGATGAGCGGGGCAAAGTCTCCGTGGAGGGCTGCCTTGATCGCGTCGATCCAGGGGCGGATTCCTGAGAGGATCCTCTCCGCGAGGCCCTGCAGGATGTTGAGGAGCGGGGTGACGTAGGGGCTGATCCTGGCCCAGACGCTCTCGATCACCGGGCGGAGGATGTTGGCGACTTGGGTTCCGATCCCAAGAAGGAAGCTGAGGATCCTCTGCCCCACAGCGTCGATGATCGGGCGGACGAGCTCTCCGACGCGCTGGAGCCCGCTGACGGCCAGGTTCACCAGGGGCGCCAGCAGCGTGTAGGCCGCTTGGGCGATAGGCTGGATCCACGGCGCTATCGCGTTGCCTATCCTGTTGAGGATGTCCCCGATGTAGGTGGAGAGGCCTGAGGTGACGGCTGCGGTCAGGTCTGAGAAGCTGGGGATCCAGACTGAGATCCCCAGGAGAGAGTAGGTGGGCAAGGCTTATCCTACGTCAGGGTGATCTTGGACAGGTAGAGAGCTTTCCGGGTGTTCCAGTCGGCCTGGATGGCGGCCCTCGCCTTCTCAGGCGTGAAGTCCTCCTTGGGGATCCGGACCGTGAAGCTGTGGAGAGGATCCACCCTGTAGGTGATCGCCATGTCCCACTTCCCCATCCGGTTGGGGTCGGGGCTGGGGACGTCGAGCATACTGACGATCTCCGCCTCTCGGGCTCCTGCAGGAGCGGCCATATCGCGTCTCACCTCCACCAGAGATCTCAGTCCAGGTAGTACATATACCATGTTGTCCCGGACCCGTTGATCGCGGTATCGTTCCCTATGCCTGTCACGTTCCCGACGTCGAGAGACCCGGCCGAATAGACCGTAGCCTCCACCTGCTTGTGGTTGAACACAGCCGTCCACCAGGTATCCGTGATAAAGAAGAGCTCCCTAGTAAAGCCCAAAATACCCATATCCGAGATCCAGACAATCCGGGGTTTGAAGTCGACAGGGATCAAGTGGGTGTCTTGGTCGTTGCCTTGGTAGCTGGTCCTCCTGATCCTGCCAACCGCGCCTCCAGGACCCGAATAGGTGCCCGTGACCCTCACCGCTCATAGATGAAGTAGAACTTGTCGGTGGCGTTCTCAGCCACGAAGCTGACCAGGCTCAGGTCGTTGATCTCGAAGTCCCGGGCGGCGCCTGCCGCCAAGGGAAAGCTCATCTCCGCAGCGGCGCCCACCTTGTACGCGACCCAGATCTTCCCGGTGTTCGCCCCAGCCGCAAGGAGCGTGAGCCGGGCGATCGGGAAGCTCCCGGCCACAAGCCTGGACGGAGAGGTCCCAGGCGCGAAGGAGCCGGAGTCTCCGGGCTCAAACGGAGGCCCGGTCGCCCTCCTCTCAGCCGGCAACGCGGGAGGGGGCGGGATCTCAGGAGGGGCCGCCGGGTACTCGATCTGCTCAGGGTTGGCGGCTGGCCCTATCAAAACCAGGGGTGGGACGAGAGGGGGCGCGTCGATGTACCCGTACGCCTTCGGGTAGGGGTGGGCGTAGGCTTGGTATTTGACGTAGTGCTCCGGGGTCGGGGGGAAGGTGAGGGAGTAGAGCATGGATCCCCTGCGGATCGTGATGAAGTTCCCTGGGGCGTTGAGGCGTGGGCGTCCACGCCGGATCCGGCGCCTGCGGTTCTGCAGGATGAGGGTGGGCATCTACGGGATCACCTAGATAGGCTGTCTCCTTTGGGGGAGGAAGCTGGTATTCTCCCCGGAGATGTTCTGCCGGGCTAGGCCTCCGCGTAGACCCGATACTTCCAGCCGCTTGTCACGCCGACCCTGGCATACGTCGCGTCGTGCGTGCCCTCCGAGACCGTGAGAGCCGTGTACGTCGTGGGGCTGCCTCTGATGATGACGATGATGAAGGCGGGTTTTACCCCGAGGCCGTGGGCTATGAGCTGCTCGGACCCCGTCCCCGTCGTTGTGACGCTCATGGACCACTTTCGCTTGGCGGCTGTCACGGCCCGGTCCGCCAGCTTCTCCGTGGCGATGGCCAGGTTCGGGACGCTATTCGTTGAGACTCTGGGGGGCATGATCGTCCTCTGCTTTAGCGGCTCTTATGCGGCCGGTGACTCCTCGACCACGACCTCAAAGGTGGCGTCGAGGGTTCCTGAGTCCGCCTTGGCCATGAGCTGCAGGAAGTGGGGCTGGACAAGGTCGAGGGCGACGGTGTGAGGTACGCCCTTGGATCCGAAGTCGAGCTCCTTGCGTCCGTTCCAGTACTTCTCGGTGTCGAAGTGCGCCTTCCATTCTCCCGCTGCGCTGAGGAGCGGCCTGACCTCCACGACCGTCCACTTGACGCCTGAGGAGGGGGCGAGCTTGACGTCCCCGTCGACCGTGTTGACGACCGTGTAGGAGGTCCCGATCCCTGAGCCTTTGAAGAGGAAGATTCTGGTTGCCAAGTCTTCTCAGCTCCTAAACCGCTCCCAGGTACTCCCGGATCCCCAGCAGGAAGAGCTTCAGGCTTCCCGCCGGGAGGGCGTTGGCTGCGTCGTAGGTGGCCTCTCCTCGGAAGGTGTAGAGCCGGTTCGGCTCGAAGACGTAGGGCTCGGGGAGCCGGAAAACCAGGAGGCAGGAGAGGCTGAAGGCTAGCTCATTTGCGGCGTCGATATCGACGAAGAGCCCCTCCGAGTTCTCGCTGGTGAAGAGCTCGATCATCTCATCTGTGATGTGGACCCTGGTGGCCTTTGAGGCTATGGCCTTGGGGAAGTCGCCCGCGATCGCATAGACGGTGAAGCGCTGGGCGCTGCTCATCCTTCTGCCCGCTGCAACGATGTCCGTCCCCTCGGTGAAGGGGTTCAAACCCACGGGCATATCCAGCTTGTCGAAGTTGAAGAACCCGGTCGCTGAGACGGCTGACGCATTGTTCAGGTTCACCATGAGGAACTGCCTGCTCGCCATGGATCCTCCGGGGACGGCGTGGCCTACGACATCCCCCTCGGTCACGTCCCGGAAGTATGCGTCGATCCTGGTGGGCGCTGCCGCTCGGGCGATCGTGATGTCCTCGTCGTCCGCTGCGCTGGGGTAGGGGAAGTCAGGGATCCAGGAGCCCAGCCACCTCAAGAACCCGAGGTCCCCCAACTTGCTGTTGAGGTCGCCGATGAGGATGGCCTGGACGAGGTTGTCCCAGATCCGGTTCCAAGTGACGTTACCGATCGAGATGTCTGAATAGTTCGCGCTGCCGGCCTTGACAAAGTAGTCCTGGAGGACCCGGCGGTGACCGGTCCTCGAGGGGATGATGAGGGTGGCGGTGGTTGTGCCCCGGCGCTGGAGGCTCTGCGGCTTATTCGTGGGGAGAGCTGCAACTGCCAAAGGTGTTCAGCCTCCTCCTTTAGCCTGCCGCGAGCCTTGCCAGTCTCTTCTTATTCAGCTCGGTGGCGACTTTGTTGGATCTGCCTGTCAGGTTGCCCGGGTCTCCCCTAGGCTTCCGGACGTCGATGTCGATCGCCTGCAGGTCGCTGACGACGGGGCCCATGCCTGTCTCCATGTCGGCCTTGGCTGCGGTGATCCCGGGGCCGAAGCGTCCGACCCCGACGTCCTTGACCTTCCGGTCGTACTTGCCTCCTGAGCCCTTGAGGCCTCCCTTAAACCGCTTCTCGATGTCTGCAGCAGTGACGGCTGACTTGTACGTCGCTGACGCCCCTGCGGCGTTGGTCTCCATCTTGGAGCCTTTCCCGACCGCGTTCTTCTCGTAGTATGGGGATCTCTTAGAGCCTTCCTCGGCCCATTTGGCCGCTATGTCGGTGGCAGAGGGTATTTCCATTTTTACCATACGATATCCTCCGAGATCTCCCTGGGAGAAACCCCTTTAAAGCCGCTTCGAGAGGTTATCTTAGACGTTTGATCCCCATGGCCACGAAGCTGAGGAGGGAGATCGAGCCCCGCTGGGTGGCTGAGTACGTTCTCGCCAACTATCCGGAGGACCCGGTCAAGTACAGGGTCCCCCTCGGCGCGATCCCCACCGATGTCGAGGAGAGGCTGGGCCCCGAGAAGGCGAGGCGGTCCTTCCGGCCGTGGAGGCCGGAGGTCGACGCCCTAGTCCTCCAGAAGGCCAGGCTCATCCTCGTCGAGGGGAAGATCTTCAAGTACATGGACGGCCTCTCAAAGCTGCCGATCTACAAGAGCCTGATACCGTCGACCCCGGAGCTCCAGGCCTACAAGGCGCTCCCCGTTGATATGGAGCTCCTCCTGGTGAGGCCGGTGAGCTGGGTCACGGAGGCGGCGGAGAAGGCGGGAGTCCGGATCGTCCTCTGGGCGCCCCCGTGGATCATCCCGATCTGGGAGGAGCGGGATAAGTATTGGGCCCCAGACGCGGTGGCCGCAAGGGAGCAGCGCAAGGAGGTCCTGAAGAAACTTGGTTACACCTGAGAAGCCCCGGCTCATGTGGTTGAAGACGGGGGAGATCGAGGTCCCCGACGTCAGGGTGACGTCCAGTTGGGAGCCTGAGCTTTTGGCCATGTTCAAGGAGTCGATCAAAGCGGAGGGGATCGTCGTGCCCCTCTGGGTGCTGCAGGAGGGAGAACACAAGTGGCTGGTCGACGGCCTCCACAGGCTCGAGGAGGCAAAACTCAACAACGAGCCCAGGGTCAGGGCGGTTGTGGTCCCCGGCGCCCTCGTCGACGTCTACCTCAAGAACCTCTTCATCAACAGGCTCCACGGGAAGACCAAGGCCTCGGAGATGGCCATGGTCGTCAAGGAGCTGATGGAGAAACACGGGATGGACATGGACTCGATCGCCAGGAAGACCGGGCTTAAGAGAGACTACATCGAGAAGCTCTCAGTCATCGGCCGGGTCACTCCCGAGATCCTCCGGGACCTCGACTCTGAGAGGATCCACCTCGGCCACGCCTACGAGATCGGGAGGGTCCAGGATCCCGACGTCCAGCTCCGCCTCCTGATCCAGACAAAGCAGTTCGACCTCACCGTGACGGACCTGAAAGATGTCGTCGACAAGACGCTGGAGATCATCAAGGAGCGGGATCAGAACCCGGAGCAGCCGCCCCGGGCGGCCCCCCTCCCGCCCTCCACGATCAAATGCCACTTCTGCGAGATGGACCGCCCGATCAACCAGACCCGGGGCTTCAACGTCTGCCAATGGTGCTTCTCGATCGCGTATGAGGCCGTGGCCAAGGCCAAGGCGGTCGCGCAGCCCCAGCCAGCCGAGACCCCGCCGGCGGCCCCAGGGGAGCTGGGGGGGCATGAAACTTAAATGACCAG
>Ga0315314_1003989_pt1 | contig 11271 bp, 15 predicted proteins | sample TDP9_MG_FD_203631 | JGI IMG/M metagenome (GOLD analysis project Ga0315314, IMG submission 203631) | Freshwater sediment microbial communities from Lake Towuti, South Sulawesi, Indonesia - TDP9 | ecosystem: Environmental > Aquatic > Freshwater > Lake > Sediment | place: Indonesia: South Sulawesi... | reverse complement strand
TTTTGCCTTTTCCCTTTAGGATACAGCGCGCAGAGGGCGTTGGCAAGCTGGAGGAGTCAGGCTCTGGCCTCCTCACCATGCCTTCGGGTCCTCCAGGGAAGACGGAATCTTATGATTTTATGGACGTCTCCTTCCTTCCCAGATCTTCCATCCGGATCCCTTTGCCAGCTTGCAAGCTGGCTCTGGCCGATTCAATCCGCTTGAGGAATCGGGGGTCATTTTCCAACCGGTAGTCAAACCAGTCCTCCTCCAATTCGAAGCCGATCAAGACCCCAGCTGGCTTCCCATGCCGGGTGATGACGACTTCTTCCTTCTCCGCAATACGAAGATATCGGGATAAGTCGTCTTTCATCTCTGATAAAGCAACCCTCTTCATTTACGCCTCCCTATGCTTTCCAGCCAGGATTCGGCTTCTGATTCTTGGACAATGGCCAAGATCTCTACCTGATTGCCTGTTACATCGTAGCGGAGATGCCTCTCGATCTATAACCAGAATCTACTGAGAACGCAAGGCCCCAAAGCCAAAGCGGCTCCGGCGTATGAGTATCACCGAGCAGACCGACTTGCCGTTTCCGGTGGCCCGCGACGAGGAGAGGGAAAATCTCGAAAGATACCTGAAGAAAGCCGGGCTCTGGGAACAGGTGTCAGACCTGGAAATGGCAAAACTGAACAAGGCCATAGCGGATAGGGCGTCCGATGACGCGACGATCAGAGCCCTGTTGGAGCTCGCCGAAGAGGAGGAGAAGGTGAGCATTCGCCTGCTGAAAAAGCGCGAGGAAGAGGAATCATGGCGAGTTAGTTCGTCTTATCCACACGGTAGCAGAAGCCAAGCCGTAGCCAATTCCCGCAAACCTTATGATTTCAGGTTGTCGGGCTTTCGGGCGGAGAGCGGAAATGACATTTGAGGCGGTGACCCTCCACCTCTCCGCTTGTCAAGAGTGTAGGCCTGACCCCCCTGCTCCCCCTGCTCCCTTCTACCAGTTTGTCTCTTGACAGGGGGAAAACGGGATGTCCCTCTTGCCCCTCCGAGGACTGCGGATTACGGATATCGCATCTCGTATTTCGCGGAAGGGCAACTCCATCGGATATCGCAAATGTCGCACGTCTCTTTGCCGGGTGTCTTCTTCGGTGGGGGAGGCTTCCACTGGTCGGAAGCGTGACACTGTTCGATCTGCTGCACTGTGGTTGCAAACACGTTCACAGCCTGTTGAATTCGCTTTGGGTCAAGGGGAACCTCATAGAGCGCATTAGCGGGTCTTGTAGTCGGGGCGGGGTCTCCGGCAAGCTCATTCATGAAGTACAAGACCGCCTTGGCAGGGTATACGCCGTTCCGTGCTTGGTATAACTCCGCATAGACGAGCATCTGGAAGTCAAACCGCTCGCGTTTTTGCATGTCTGCGCCCGGAAACCTGGTTGCCTTGTAATCCCAGATCTCCATTTGATCAGGCTTGGGATTCTTCAACGCTGGGTTGACGAGTACATCAACCACGCCATGGAGGATGTACTGTCCTTGGTCATTCTGAATTCGATGCTCCGTGTCTTTCACACGCGGATACAGTGTTGGTCCTTCGATCCGGTTGAATCTCTTCACCAACTCACGGGCTAGATTGCTCTCGTCAATAAAGGCTCGAATCCCCCTGGCCTTCAGGGCGCGTTGAACCTCGTCGAAATAGCGATCGACATCCTGATCCGTCGGCAACTTCCCTTTGGTGGACGAATCAAGCATCCCTTTGAAGTGGGCATGTGCGCGGTCAAGAACTTGATGGACCACCGTGCCGAAGAATTCCTGAACTGCATTGGCTGGAACGTAACCGCGTACCGCAAAGTGGCCGTATTGCCGGGGGCACAATTGGAATGACACGATATCGGTCGTGACGCTGTACCGCCGCTTGATCAGCACCGGCTGAGTGGGTGGGACTTGTAGGCCGCTGAATCGCCGCCACGGCATCGCTGACTCCTTTCACAGAATCGTAACTCGTTGCCTGTACCAAGCCCTCCCCTGGCCACCAAAGGCCGGACGCTGCTCGTTGACCTGGGACGTAGTGGCAAGCATAATGAGGGCGTACTGCGCTCGGGAGTAGGCGACGTAATAGAACCTCGCCAGATCTTGGAGTGCTCGCTCGTCAGCATTGAACGGCTGGGAGGCCGGGACCGTCTGGCGAAATGACAGCACAGCCTCTTCAAGCCGGTGGGCTGAGGACGCTTCCGCATCCTCCATGAGGCCTCCCACGAAGACGAAGGGGAACTCTAGACCCTTAACCTGGTGGACCGTCATGATGGGCAGCCGGTCCGGTGGGAACAGCTCCTCTTCATCCTCCGGCTGGTCGAGACCTTGCGACACGAGGAGTCCGACGAGAGCGTAATAGAAGTTCTCCCGCCAATTGAAGCTGACCTCCCCAGGAGTTGTCGCACTGGTGCGCAGGTACCCACGGGTCGGGGTATCTCTTCCCGGAAGTGGATTCGAACAGTACGCTTCGATCGCCTTCGTCAGAGCGCCGAGCCGTACTGTGCGTTCCGGATCATCAAGCCACGTTTTGAACGGATCGTGGTTCAGCAGGTGGTAGAACAGCTCCTGAAGCGTCGCCGGAAAGTTGAGCACACCCTTCGCCCCGCTCAGCATGATGAGTTGGTTTGGCGGGACTGCGGCAATTCGCTGGCGGGCCTTTTTCACGTAATCTCCCAGAGCCGGGTAATTCCTCACGACACTACGGTAGGTAGTTCGCCATCCTGTGGCCATCTGCTGGATTCCGTCCCCAGATACAGCGACTTGTGCTGTGCCTTGAGGATCGAGCACCTCTACAAGGCTACCCAATGCCGCCATAATCTCTTCCTGCTGTAGGAGAGCCTTTGAGCGCGGGTTGTAGGTCGAGATCCCGCGGCTATCGAGAGCGTCAACATAGAGCTTCGCCCACTTGCGGATCTCCCGCGTGCTCTTCAGGAGCAGGACGCATTGGCTGGGAAGCTGGACGATGCGATTCTTCAGGAGGTTCTGAACCAAATCAGCAAATGCGTCGGCCAAGTCCTCCCTATTTCGCCTTTCGAGTAGACCGACACTGGTGTAGTTGCCCGTGATCGATGACTTCGGGCTGAGCCGGGGTTTGCCGGGAGCACGCGCCCCTGGCTTGCGCATCAGGTCGAACGACTCGATGTAGTCGCTGCACCAATCGACGACGCGCGGGTGCGAACGGTAGTTGCCCATTAAGCGTAGCTGCCGGACGGTCTTCGGCGAGATCTTCCAAGCGCGTTGGCAGGCCTTGTCGAACGTGACCATGCATTCGACAGTCGCCCCCCGGAAACGATAGAGCGCCTGATCGTCGTCGCCTACGACAGTCAAGTTATGTGGGTGCGCCTCAGCAAGGCTGAGATAAATCGCCTCCTGAATCAGGTTTGTGTCTTGGTACTCATCGACCAGGACGTGGTGAAGGCCGGGGTGCTCAAGGGTACCGTTTCCCTTCAAAAACTGCGCGCCACGGGGAGTCGCCAAGAACTCTAGGAATCGCTTTTGCACATGGGCGAAATCACAGCGGAAATGGTCTACGAGGGAAGCCACGTACTGTTCGTACGCATCCGCGAAGACTCTCCAAACCCCACCTGCAGATTTCATTTTGGCCACATCGAGCATATCTTCGGCCACGTGGTTGAAGAGATTGACGGCGGCATGGGCCCGGCGCCATCGGCTTGGGAAGTATGCCCGATTCCAACGTAGACCGCTTATTGGGTCCCATCCATCGACAAGATAGTCGAAGTTATCCCACAATGGACGCTGAGAAGCCGGTGGATTGCTAGCTGCAAGAAGCGAGTGTTCGTACACAAAAAGAGGCTGTTCCATCTCGTCCAGCAGCCGCACATTTTGATATGCGGGATGACGATACTCCTGCATGATGTCGTTGCACAGGCTGTGCAGCGTGCCGACGCGAACCAGCCCCAGGTCTACCTGCTTCAGCGTCGGGTCACTTTTCGCGAGGTGCTCCTTGTAGAGAGCCATTCTGTCCTGGATGTTCTTGGCCGCTCTTTCGGTGAATGTCGTAATCATGATCGCTGCTGGCGGGAGCTTGTCTACACACACGAGCTTCAGACAGCGCAGGACGAGCACCTCCGTCTTTCCTGAGCCCGGGCCAGCAATCACCCAGAGAGGTCCCGTACCGTGCTCAATCACCGCCCGTTGCTCTGGTGTCACCTGAAATTGGCGGCCGGGCAAAGTCTCCAGGGTTTTCAGCATTTGATCAAGGTTCATGGTAGGCATTGGAACGTCCTTTTCGCCGGGTCCCTTCCTTAGAGGTCCCGTCACCGGGTCACCGTCCGGAAGAGTTGCAGGGTGTTGTGCGCTCCCCGGCATTTGTTCCGGTTCTTGCCGCGAAAGATCAGAACATCGATTCCAAGTTTGGTGCACATGGGGCAATCGCATGCCTCCCACGGGCGAGCGTCAAGCGTCCTGCGATAGGCAGTGACTAGGCACTGGTCGATGAGTTCCGCCCGAGAGAGGAGTTGATCGTATTCGAGCACTGCGGCCAGGGCTTTCTCGAGGTCCAGTTTCCGTCTTGCATAGAGCCTCAACTTCTTCAGGGCATGTCGCTCGAGTCTCTCCAGTTCGGCCCCCGACCTTCCGTCTTCCTGAAGCCGGAGCCTCGTGCGTGGGTCACGAAGCGGGGGCACCCGAATCGCGGCATACCAACGGCCGTCCGTCCCAAGGAAGTTCTGGTCCGAACGCAGCCAAGCCTTTCGGAAGTAACTCGCGCTATCGAAGCCTCCTACTCCCACTTCCCTGAAATACGACTGCAATGAAGGCCGAAAGATTCCGAGCAAGTGAAGCCACGGGTTCTCGGCATGTCGTCTCAATTCCGCATGCACCGCCGCCACTATGGATCGGATCTCATGGTCCGTCCGCGGCACAAGGCCGCCCAGGGCAAGATGACGGTAACCCATGTCGAGGTATGAGCCGACTTGGTTTGCGTAGCTACGCGGCCCCAGTCCCTGAATGACGCCGACCGGGATGAACCGTGCGCGTTGTTTCTTATGTAGGCCGATGAACCTGTCCGCGTTATCCCGAGTCAGCTTCACTCGGCTGCGTCGCTCGTAGTCTGTAAGTGTACTTCTCCCCTCAGGAGTAAACACCTGCTCCACGGGGATATGGTCTACGCTGGCGCCCAGATCAAACTCGTACAGATCATACAGCGCGACGGCCTGCTCGACGGTCACAGTAGGCGCTGGCTCGGCCACGTAGGAGAACGCCCCACAGTCGCCAAACGCCCATTGGTCTGACTCTAGACTGAAATGATCCCGGACTGACCGCGGAGCCAGCGAACTCAAATCTGAAAGGTCGACTCGCTTCAGCAATCCTTTCCAGCCAAGATACTGCGCGAGACTCACCAGTACACCGTCACATAACCGCTTCGGACGCATCAGCGTTATGGTGTGCTTCTCGTTGCGTTCCGAACGCTTTTCGGTGGAGAACCGGTCGTTGATAAAGTCGTAGTTCTCGTCAATGAAGTCGTCCCAATCAGGCAGGAAGTACAAGGGTCGATCTAGCCGCGTTAGTTCTCGCTCGGCCGGACGCGAAGCGGATCCTTCCGATCGGAGCATGTCATGCAGTTGGTTCAGTTTCACTCCGATTGGTCCTTCAACCACCCGATGCTCAAAATACCGCTTGGCGATCTCATTACCGTCGATGCTGCGGACGTAATCCTGCCCTATCACGAAATCAACCCGGTGATGTCCTACGCTCCACTTGACCAAAGTTCCCGTCACCGACTGGCAAAGTCGGTCCGCCAGGGTAGAAGTCATTCGCTGACCGTAGGTCTCGATCTGCGCGAGAGCGCCGATCATTCCGTATTTAGCGGAGAGTACCGCAACAGATAGGGATCCGGGCCAACGATACTCGCGGAGAAATGACCGTAGGACGCGAAACATCGGCCCATCGTAAAGCGTGATTGCGGGAAGAGCACCGTCCACCTTTACTTTCGTGGCCGAACATCCTAGAACAATCAGACGCTTTCCGTTCCGCCACTGCCGCACTTTTTTCCGATTCAAAGGAAAATCCATCATAATAGCTTCCGCCGCCCGGAAGCACGGGTTAGTTGCCGGTGGACGTTCGCGTAGAACGTGTATTACTTCTACAGGTCTGCTTGCTACGCAATTTCTGCACGAATCTCCCCTCTGTTTTCCCCAGTCGTCCTATCTCAGAGTCGCAACGGCTTCCCAGCAGCGCCTTGGCCCTCTTCAAGACGGCCTTGCTGCCATGCTCTAAAGGGGAGAGTTCTATTTTTTGCGTATCTCAGGACTAATAGCGGGGAAAAGAGAGTTGTCCCTATTTCCCCCTTGCTTATCCCACCTCATCGAAAACAGGTTGTACGATTCTCATCATCGTCGCCATTTTCTCTACGGCCCAGGTCTTCAATTCCTCCGTAGGTCGCCCTTCTTCTTTCAGCACGTACAGCTTCGCCCACCTGGGGCTCCAGTTTTTTTCTATGACAACTTTCTCCTGTAAGGCTTTTTCAAGCTCAGACAGTTTGCTTTCGACCTGCGTCAAGATCTCAAGATTTGCCTGTTTGCTACCCTTTTCAAAATGCAACTCCACCCCAAAGCTGTCGCGAGGTCGGCCATGAAAAGCCCACTCATAATGAACTGATCCGATACCCGTCGGTATCTGATAAAGCGATCTCGGCTGCGGCGGTGGATAATCATTCGGAAGATCTGCTTTCAGGCGGCCAACCAGTTCCTTGTAAAACTCGACGTATTCCACTTGAGTGACCGTTAATGACCGATTCTCTTTCCTTTCCGCCTTCACTACTAGAAACTTCTCTACCTCTGGCAGGGGAATCAATACATTGGATTCAAAAGCTATGCTTCCATCTCCCATGTCATAGGGTGACAGCCTCACGCAGGAAATGTCGATCTCAAACTTCCTGAGCCAAAGCACGGGTGCCGTAACTTCCGGGCGAAACTGCCTTGAGACCAGAATAATTCTGGGACAGTCAGACAGCTCCTCAAATTCCTCATTCTCGATGAATGCCAAAATGGTTTCTCTGGCCTGTTCAAGGGTCAGAATCTTGCCAGCCCTCTCCTCGCGATCCTTGTAAAACCCTGCGATATCATCCAATGTCAGGTCAGAGCAATAGGCGGCATACTTTACGGCCTGTAAATCGACATTCCGTCCGCTATCATCGCGTTTCAGCTCAATCACCACAAGTTTTCCCTGTTTATCAAGAGCGAGAATATCTAAACGCTCATTTGTCTTATCGAACTTATCGTATTCAGTTGTGATTACAAGGAGTTCCTCCCCTAAGATATCGGGATAGCCTTCAACCCATCTCTCGATATGCTGGCGCTCAAGTATATTGTGGGCCTTGAAATCCGTTTCTTCGCAAGGAATGATTCTGTTCTTCTCTTTGTCAAGTCGGTATATCATTTTATTCTCCTGGACCAATAAAGGCAATAAAGGGGACGGGTTGTTCTATTTTCCCTATCCTTCCCGCTTTTTGGGTCTTCCCCTTACTCTTACTCTTTCCTCGATTCCCAGCAGCGCCTTTGCCCTCTTCAGGAAGGCCTTGCTGCCACAGAGGATCCTTCCTTCCATCTCTCCCCGCAAGCCGTTCCTGTAGGCCGCGGGGTTAGACCTGGTTAGGCCCACATATTTCACAACCGGGATAGAGGAAGACCTCTCCGGCGAATCCGCCCCTTCTCAATCACGACTATGGACCTCGGTAACTCCTCACTGGGAATCATTGTGAGGGCCCTTCTCAGACGCCCAATGGCTTCTTGCTCACCATAATCTCCACCCCGGAGCAGTATAAGTCCCGGCCCTTCCGCCTGGGCAAGCGCAAGCAGACGCGGATAGTCTAAATCAGCCGTAACGAGCACTCGCATTTCCCTACGAGCATGTTTCAAGATTTCCACATCCGAGGCCTGGCTTAACCCAATTGTAGAAGCATGAACCGCATCATGGCCCTGTTGCGCAAGCCAAACTGCCAAAGCCGGTGACAGCGGCATGTCGACGAGAAATCTCACCCCGCAAACTCCACCGTTTCCTCCTCTGCCAGATAGGCAGCGTAGCGGAGGGCTTCATCGATGTCCTCGGCTTCCAAATAGGGATATGCTTGGAGAATTGATTCCCTCGTCTCGCCAGAGGCCAAGAGGCCAATCAAGCGAGAAACTGGAAATCGCAGGCCGCGAATGCACGGCTTGCCAGTACAGATATTGGGGTCCACTGTAATGCGCTCAAACTTCATGTGTCGTTCACCTCCCGGTTCTCTGTAATGTCCCCTCTTCCACTTCTCATCCATGACCCAGCGGAACCCGATGGAGGAGGCCTCCGGGCTGGCATCTTCATGATTCGAAAGATTAGATCATCTGACCCAGAGGATCTTTACTTCCCCCTCCACCTGCTTGAGGTCCTCGTCCCCGGTGACTAACTCCACCTTGCGCAGCTTGGCCAGGGCGGCGGCGAAGCAGTCAGCATAGGACATCTTCTTGCTGGCCTTGAAGAGGGCAGCATGTTTGGCCAACTCCAGGTCTGCCGGAATGATCTGAATGGGAAGGGTGGAGATCAGATGAGCCACCTCCTCCGCCTTCTGGGGCCCCGCCTCTCTGAGCGTAATGTAGTAGACTTCTCCCCAGTTGACCGTGGAAAGGAGAAGGTCGCGCCCAGAATCCCTGGCCACCTGGAAGAGCTCGATCATCCTGTCAGCCCCGCTCTCGCCCTCTATGTAGGCCATGAGGCTGTAGGAGTCCAGCACCCTGACCGCGGCCCTCACAGGGCCCGCTCCTTCGCCTTTTCCTCCTTCAGGGCCTTGAGCAGCCTGCCCTTCGTGCCGGCCATGCCCGCCATGCCACGGATATATTCATCCGTGATGGGTTTGATCACGATCTCCTCATCTCGATCGTAGATGAAGACCTGAGTTCCCTGCTTGATGCCGAACTTCCGCCGTAGTTTGGAGGGAATTACAATTTGTCCCTTCACCGTAACCGTTGATTTCTCCATTTCGTCTCCTTGGTACAACGGTATGACGGATGTATAACAAAAAATAGAATGTAAGTCAAGAAGATTCTGTGCCCCCCTTCTCCCATAATGCACAGAAAAGGGGACGGTTTATGATGCCTGGATGAGTTCGATGCTCACGCCATCGGGGGCGGCGACATAGCACAAGACTATCCCCGGTTTGAATTCCCATGGCTCCACCGCCATACGCACGCCTTTTCGTTTCAATTCCGCGCAGAACGCACGCAGGTCCCCGCGATAAGTGAACCCGAAGTGATCGATCCCCCACGCATCGTGACTCGAGTAGCCGTCGAAATGGTGCATGGGCTTGGTCTCGGCGGGATGTTCCCCGGGTCGCTGGCCGCGGATAACGATCGTCATGCCGCCGACCCGGACATCGAGTTGCGGCGCTCCGCGCAAGTTTTCTTGTACGGCGATGACCTCTCCCCCGAACATCTCCCGATACCAGTCCGCCGCCGCTTTCGGATCGCGGCTGATCAAATGGATGTGGTCGAACGCTATCACTTTGTCCATACCCCTCCTCCTATCAAACAAAAATAACCTTCAACCCATGGCTGACTGATCATCGCCCTTCTCCTTCCAATAGCGACTCGACCCAACTCACGACTCTTGTTGCCACATTCAAGGCCTGCCTGTACTCTTCCTGGGTTACGGGCTCCCCAAGTCCGGGATAGCGTGCCTCGAAGGCGTAGCTGGTCAAGGTCACGGCCTCCTCGATCTCTTCAGGAACGTCTAAGCCGTTTTGACGCAGACCGGTGATCAGCTCCTCCAGGTCATGGACATACCGAAAAGCCCAGCCATGATGAAGGTAGACCGATTTGAGGGCCTTCTCCGCAGCCTGCTGGGCATGGAAACAGAGGTCTTCGTAGAAGCCACCTTCCGGCAGAGGAGCGCTTGCCAATGACAGATCCCCCCTGGCGCGAGCCAACCATTCCGCGGGCGAGCCCGGACTCCGCCTATCCTGGGGCACGATAAATCTCCTTTCCTTCCCGCAGCGCTGGATACAGCACCAGGGAGGGATTTCCGCCGTGATTCTCGACATCGCTTTCGGTGGCTACCACGATATCCTTGGCAATGCCAAGCCCGCGGAGGCTGCGATAGATGAGTTGAGCAATCCTCCGGCGATGGACGCCGTCGCCCATGACGACGAGGAGGTCCAAATCACTGTCCTTCCCCATCCGACCTGTGGCGGCCGAGCCAAACAGGATGATTCGCCGGGGATGGACGGCCTTGACGATCTTTGCTATCAGATCATCGAGGGTTTCTTGCTTCAAAACCGGAGTCGCGCTCATTTCGATCCTCCCATAGGGTGGCAATCCGTCCCACACCCCCGTCGGCTGCGTCAAGCCTGCCTTGCCTCCATCCTGCCTTCCTTTCGGCATGCCCTCAGAATTGCTTCACCGAAAGGCCTAAGGCCCTGGCCCCCGCAGCCATAGTTCGGTCGGCAGTTGCGAGAATATCCGCGGAAATCTCCTTGGCGATCATGAGGTGAAGGACATCCAGTGTCCTCACGGGAACCTCGGACAATACGGGAAGCAGGTTCACGGCGCCTGCCGTCAGCCCGGGAGGCAAGGGATGACAAACCAGATGCCTCTGGCGGATATCTTCCTGGAAGACGGCGAAGATCTCCATTTCCATCGTCGCCTCGATCTCTTTCTCCCTACGCCGTCTGGCGAGAAGGCACCGCATCTCCACCACGGTGAGGTCACTGATGGCCACCGGACCGTGCTCCTGTAAGTACTTCTCCACCTCCTCTGACCGCGGTTCATCGAGGTACCACTTGGCCAGGGCGCTCGTATCGAGGTAGACGATTTCGCTCATCGGGCGTCCCGGTCCTCACGGATCAGCCTCTCGCTTCCCCTTCGCATCCGGGGCATTTTCTCCCGCAGATGCCGGTGAGAGGGCATGGCTCTCTTTTTGCCCAGCGCTACGATGCGAGCAATGGCCTCCCCCCTTCGGGTGATCGTCACCTCTCCCTCTGCGGCCAGCAACCGATCCAGGTGAGACAAAGCCTGCCGCGTCTCCCGAATTGTGAGTTTTTTCATCTCCGCCCCTTTACAAGAAAAGCAGTTATTGATTCAGGTGAGCATGTGTCACATTAATCTCAATTTGTAGCACAATTCGACCCGCCACGCAATATCGGAGTGGGTCCCAAGAACAGCGATAGAACTTCCGATAAGCCATCCTGAGGGACTGCGGGGGCCCTTGAAAGCCGGCAGCGTAGCTTTACGTTGCCCCCAAGGGGTCTGGACGACCTTGGCTACTCCTTCGGGTCG
>Ga0315314_1003988_pt1 | contig 11273 bp, 13 predicted proteins | sample TDP9_MG_FD_203631 | JGI IMG/M metagenome (GOLD analysis project Ga0315314, IMG submission 203631) | Freshwater sediment microbial communities from Lake Towuti, South Sulawesi, Indonesia - TDP9 | ecosystem: Environmental > Aquatic > Freshwater > Lake > Sediment | place: Indonesia: South Sulawesi... | reverse complement strand
ATTCGTCACTATTAGGGCCCGTGGCGCAGTACGGACAGCGCATCGGCCCTCTAAGCCGGGGGTCCGGGGTTCAAATCCCCGCGGGCCCGCCACGAGGGTCTCGACACTTAAGAAACACGCAGTACGGTAACTGAGGGGATAATTGCATCGGCTAATTTTTCGAGCTTTTCTCGGGGAGTGGATCCGGTTAACACTCCTATGCATGCCCTGACCCTTGCGTTTCTTCCCATCCGCATGTCTGATGTGGAATCCCCAATCATAATGGTTTCATCTGGCGTAGAGTCTGTCTTTTTTAGAGCTTCCAATATCATGTCGGGTGCCGGTTTTCCATTTGTTACTTCGTCGCTTCCAACTATAGTGTCGAAGAGAGAAGCGATTTTCAAGGCTTTGAATGCTTCTTCCGTGCGTTTATGAATGTCTGTTGATGCGATTGCCAGCTCTAATCCATTCTTTTTTAACCGTGTCAAGGTTTCTTTCACGCCTTCAAACAGAGTCATGCCGTAAGGCGGCTTCATGGACTCATCTGCTTCATCATAAGCTCTTAGAGCTATCTGCCTAGCTTCGCTCCAAGAAAACCCATTCAAATAAAACGCTGTAGCCGCAATCAAAAGCTCTTCTCGGCGCGGTGCCGTCGCCAACGGTCCATCGTAGTCGATTCCTCCGTTCTTCAAGTCTATGCCCACAATCTTTTCCCACAGTTTAGCAGTCTTTTCTCCGACGTGTTTTTGAATGTTTTTTCTTCGTGCCTTGGCTAATTCAAGCAGTGTCAAATACTGATCTACCAGAGTGCCGTCTTTGTCAAAAATTACCAATCCGCATTCTATCGCTTTGGTTCCAGCTATCAATTTTGCCATGAGATGTCTCCCTGCGGTTATCAAGAGATTGTTTATAGTTTACTCTTCATGTTAAAAGCATACCCTTCAGGATTTCAAGTACCTAATTAGAGCTGACGTACTTGGTGCACGTTCAAAAAAGATATATAATCGAAGCGACTGTGTTTAATCGAATTTCACTACAAAAATTGGGAAAGATGGAAAATAGGAGGAGAAGAAAAAGAGATGAGCAAACCAGAAAAGCCTCACTTAAACCTAGTCATAATGGGACACGTGGACCATGGGAAATCCACTACCACTGGTCACCTCTTCTACCTGACCGGGACCGTTGACGAAAGGACGGTTAAAGCCTACGAAGAAGAAGCAAAAAAGATGGGTAAAGAAACCTTCAAATTCGCTTGGGTGCTCGACAAACTCAAGGAAGAGCGCGAACGAGGCTTAACCATTGACCTAGCCTTCCTGAAATTTGAAACGCCGAAGTACTTCTTCACTGTAATCGACGCCCCTGGGCACAGAGACTTCGTGAAGAACATGGTAACGGGTGCAAGTCAAGCCGACGGCGCAGTGCTGTTTGTTTCGGCTAAGAGAGGTGAGTTTGAGGCTGGAATTGGACCTGGCGGACAGACCAGAGAACACGCTTTCCTAGCCTTCACGTTAGGTGTACGCCAACTGGTGGTAGCTATTAACAAAATGGATGACCCATCGGTGAACTGGAGCAAAGAGCGCTATGAAGAGATCAAAAACGAGATTGGCAGACTCCTAAAGACCGTGGGCTACAACGTGGAGAAAATCCCTTTTGTGCCCACCTCTGGTTGGACAGGCGACAACCTAGTCAAGCCCAGCGAGAAAATGCCATGGTACAAGGGACCAACCCTGTTTCAGGCTCTGGATGTCTTCGAGGTCGCACCCAAACCAATGGGTAAGCCCTTGAGGCTGCCGGTACAAGATGTTTACACTATCACGGGTGTTGGCACAGTTCCTGTTGGACGCGTTGAGACCGGCGTGCTCAAAGTAGGCGACATTTTGGTTTTCATGCCTTCCAATGTCCAAGGAGAGGTCAAAACCATTGAAACACACCACGTTTCTGTGCCTAAGGCTGAACCGGGCGACAACATCGGCTTCAACGTGAGAGGCATATCCAAGACTGATATTCGACGAGGAGACGTCGGAGGACACACCAACAATCCGCCAACAGTTGCCAAGGAATTCATTGGACAGATCATAGTCATACTGCATCCAACCGCCATAGCTGCAGGCTACACGCCCGTGCTGCATTATCACACAGGGCAGGTTGCCGTGCGTTTTGTGGAGCTTATCAAGAAACTTGATCCAAGAACCGGTCAGACGGTTGAGGAGAAACCATCGTTTCTGAAGACTGGAGATGGTGCGGTTGTGCGCTTTGAGCCTTTGCATCCTATCGCCTTGGAAGCTTACACCGACTTTCCTGAACTGGGAAGATTCGCCATACGGGACATGGGCACTACAATAGCTGCGGGCGTGGTCAAGGAAATCACGAAGAAAGGCCCATAAAACGCCTTTTTTCTTTTTTGTTCTTTTTGTACAAAGCTGTTAAGTGTCCTCTATCTTTGGAGTAGAAATGTTTCTGTTTGCTTGGTGGAGGCTGTTAATAGACCTAGCCCCTCTAGGTTTCTGCAAGCCACGAATATTTGGCGCCAAATAGGTTTCGGGTTTAGGATTGATAGCCATCTTTATATGAGGCATTAACCAACAAACACCATCGTCAAAACAACGAGTTAAGAGATGACGAATTTGTCAAAGCCTCATAAGGAGGAAAGGAAACCGACAGTAGATGAGTTGTTGGCGAAAGCCAAAAAACCTTCGCAGTTGTCGCCCCCACTCCACAAGTTTTATGAAGGAAAAGTCCAGATGATGCCAAAATGTGCCATAACGAGTCCAAACGACTTTGCAATCTGGTACACGCCGGGCGTTGCGGCACCATGCAAGGAAATACAAGCTGACAAGGACAAATCCTTCGAGCTCACAAACCGTTGGAATTATGTGGCAGTAGTAACTGACGGCACACGGGTTTTAGGTCTAGGCGACATCGGTCCAGAGGCAGCGATGCCTGTGATGGAGGGAAAAGCCCTGCTATTCAAGTATTTGGGCGGCGTAGACGCCTTTCCAATCTGCCTCAAAACCAAAGACCCGGAAGAGATAATCAGAGCATGTGAGCTTCTTGAGCCTTCTTTCGGAGGCATAAACCTAGAGGATATAGAGAAACCAAAATGCTTCCGCGTTCTCGAAAAAACCAGAGAACGCCTACAAATACCTGTCTGGCATGATGATCAGCAGGGAACAGCCACCGTAATACTAGCTGGCTTGATCAATTCCTTCAAAATAGTAGGCAAAGACCCGAAGAAAAGCCTAATAACACTAGTCGGCGCGGGTGCAGCCAACCTTCGAACAGCCTACGTCTTAATTCGATGGGGAATAAAACCAGGCAACATAATCATGGTAGACACGGGCGGCGTAATCCATGCAGGTAGAAAAGATATTACAAAAGAAGAAGACCCATGGAAATACGAGTTGACACAGAAAACAAATGCAGAAGGTAGAACCGGCGACATCTCCATAGCCTTCAAAGGCGTAGACGCTGTTGTAGCCGCATCAAAACCCGGACCGGACACGATAAAGAAGGAATGGATTGCCACAATGGCGGATACCTCCATAGTTTTCGCCTGCGCAAACCCCATACCAGAAATATGGCCCTGGGAAGCCAAGGAAGCCGGAGCACGAATCGTGTCCACAGGCAGAAGCGACTTTCCAAATCAAGTAAACAACAGCCTAGGTTTTCCAGCGATCTTCCGAGGTGTCTTAGACGTGAAGGCCAAGACGGTAACAGACGACATGTGCATCGCAGCAGCTCAAGAACTGGCAAGATTCGCAGAAGAACGAGGAATGCACGAAAACGACATTCTGCCGAGAATGGAGGAATGGGAAGTCTTTCCACGTGAAGCAGTGGCGTGCGCATTAAAATCCATAGAGCAAGGTGTGGCACGAGTCAAGCCGAGCAGACAGGAGCTGTATGAGAGGGCCGTGGCAATAATTCAAAACGCTAGAGAATCCACAAAAGAGCTTATGAAAACGGGCTTAATAAGAAAGCCGCCTTCAGAAGAGGAAATACTGAGGCAGAGTAGGAGCTGAAAACCTAGCAGCCTGTTGCACGAACCTTCTTTCAACTTATTTTTTCATTGGCGTGAACAAACCCAGAATATTGCCGAAGACGTCTTCGAACCCAGAGTTCCAGCCAAATGTCGGAATCTCTGTTTTCTCTCTGACCGTCTTGCCGCCTGCCTTTTCAATTTCTTTCAGTTTCTTTTCGATGTCCTCAACTTGAATGTAGAGGAGACAGCCGCCTTCTTTTACCTTTTCGACCTTGTTGAAGCCTCCGCCGGGTGGTGAGCCTGTTTCAATCAACGCGTAGCCCATTTCTGGCATAACTTCGATTTTCCATCCGAACAATTTGGAATAGAATTCCTTTGCCTTGTTGAGGTCTGTCACGGGTATTTCAAAGTGGACTATGGTGCTTCCCATATTCTTCTTTCTCCATACGCTATTTTTGTGGAGATGTTCTTGAACACGAAGAGTATTTAATGTTTATTCTAACTGATCTTGGGGCTTTTCGATAAAAAATTATGGTGCGATTATCCCGGGTAAAATGTTGTATTTTTATCCGCCTGGGGCTCCATGAAACGGGACGTTTCTCCAGATTATTTCCCACCACTCGTCTTCTGTGATGGTTTCACCACGCACAACCGTGTCCATTATGGTCTTCAAGAGTTCGTGGTGTCTTTTCTCGTCTGCAGCTATGCTTTCGAGTAGGAACTCTATTTTCTTGTTGCTGGTTTTCTTCATGGCATCCCTGAGCCGCTTCATCATCTTTTCTTCTTCTTCAATGTGCCTTTTTACAACCTTGTTCAAGTGGTTAAGCTCTTCTTCTGACATAGCCGGAGCAACCGACACAATGCTCTCCGCCGCCTTGTACATGTCCGCGTGTTTCACAGAGTCGAGCGAAATGCCCTTCAAAACAGATACCACAACGGGATTTTTCAAGCCTTTGAGCGCCTTGTTAATCGACTTAACTATCTCGCCTTCAAATTTGGTCTGTTCACGAAAGAAGCTGACCAAATCTTTCTCTTCGGACTTCAACAGTGCCACACCTCAAACCACGTAGAAACGTTAATCGCTATTAACGTTTTGCGTTGGGCAACCTTTTGATTTTATCGTTTACTTGATGGGATTGTTTTAGAAGATTCCCAGAGGTATTGGAAATAGTCTTTTGCAAATTGAACGAGACCGACATGATTCGACCAAATGACTAATGTTGGTTTTTCTTCGCCCAGAAACAGAATTGCCTCCTTGCCGTCCACTATTATGCCGCCGCCGAACATGTGTTCTCTTACTCGAACTTCAGCAAAACTCTCAAGCTCTTTCAAGTTCCATGCAGTGGCTTGCTTCGAAATCATGAAGAGAATTTTTACGTCGGTGTTCTGCAACCGTTGCAAGATTGGCATGGCTGAGTCTGCTAAGGCTTTTGGAAAAACGGGCGCGGCAACCATGAGTTCGCTTTTGGTCTTTTCGAGCATGTCTTTGAGCTTGGCTATTGTGCTAAACTCGCCTCGCAGAATCCAAATGTCGGGCTTTTCTCTGATTTCCCTTCTCTCATAAAAAGGCTGCAGTTCACTTGTGATGGTTTGTTCCCATGCCTTCACCTTTTCGTCGAGTTGTAGTCTCGCTGTTGTCAAGGCTTCAGAAGGCGCCTTAGGATAGTATCGTCCTGGTCTGCCCTGCTCGGTTTCTACCCAGCCCTTGCGTTCAAGCGAGGTTAAGGTCTCGTAAACTTTTGAATATGGAACGCCTGCGTTTTCGCTTACTTGGCTTGCGGTCAAAACTCCTCCTTGGAGTAGAGCAAGGTAGGCTCGGGTTTCGTAGTCGGTGAGGCCGAGTTCTCTTAAGACCCTTCTCGCGTCTTGGCTGATGAGGGCTTCCGACGGCGCTGTCAACCTTTTCACCTTCTGAAAGGTTTGGAAACCTTCTTATAGTGTATGCTTAGACCTCATAGTTAAATGTTACAACTCTCAGTGGTGTCAAATTGCAGACATTGAACGAGCCAAGTCAAGCCGAGCCTCACGTTCTAAAACAAACACTTAGCCTCTGTCCCCAGTGCCTAAATCGAGTCGACGCCACAATAATAGAACGAAACGGTCAGATCATACTTACAAAAGACTGCCGGGAACACGGACACTTCGAGGATGTGTACTGGGCGGATTACGAAACATACAAACGCTTCGAGGGATATGGCAGAGTTGGCAAGGGCTTGCTGAACCCTCGAACCAAGACCGAGAAAGGTTGCCCATACGACTGCGGAATCTGTCCCAACCACAAGTCACACACTGTTTTATCCATTATTGATGTTACAAACGCCTGCAACCTTCAATGTTCCATCTGCTTCGCCTACGCAGGAAAAATTGGCTACCTATACAAGCCTGATTTGGAAACAATAGGAGAAATCATGGACACCCTCCGCAACAATCTGCCCGTTCCACCCCCAGCACTGCAACTCTCAGGCGGCGAACCCACCGTTCGACCAGACCTGTTGGAAATCGTTAAAATGGCTAAACACAAGGGGTTCCGACACATCGAACTTAACACCAACGGCGTTAAAATAGCCGACGAGAAGGAAGGCGTTGAATATATTCGTGAACTTCGCGAAGCTGGCGTAGACACTTTTTATCTCTCGTTCGACGGCGTCTCACCCGAAGCCTATATTGGACGAGCGCCAAGTCATCTTGATGCAAAGGGAAAGTCGGAATACGCCAACTGGTTGTTTAACGTCAAGAAGAAGGTTATTGAGAACTGCCGAGAGGCAGGACACAGAAGCGTCGTTTTGGTTCCAGTCGTTGTTCGGGGAATGAACGACAACCAATTAGGCGGCATAATCAACTTTGCCATCCAAAACATAGATGTTGTACGCTGCGTCAACTTTCAACCAGTCTCATTTGCCGGCAGAACAGAAGAATGGGAAGTGAAACAGGGCAGAATAACCATACCCGAGGCCTTGCAGAAGATTGAGGACCAGATGAATGGCGTAGTCAAGGTTGAAGACTTCTATCCCATTCCGTGCACGTATCCTATATCAGACTTTCTGAACGCTTACAAATCTAAATCATATGTTGAATTCACTTGTCACCCTCATTGTGGAGCAGCCACATACTTGTACGTGGAAAAGGAAAAAATAACTCCAATAACCAGACTCGGAAACGTAGACGCATTCTTCAACGACTTGAGCAAAGCAGCCCATGACATCCGAAAAGGCAAGCGCACTCGCGCCAAACTGCGCGTGGGCTTCTCTGCGATAAGAAACGTTAAACCAAAGATTTTGAAGGAGGTCTTGCCCGCAATCCTAACTGGAAGCTACGAATCGTTACGCCCTTTCCATTACAAAACCTTGATGATTGGTTTGATGCATTTCATGGACGCGTACAACTTCGACTTGGCCAGAGTTGAACGCTGCACCATACATTATGGGTTCCCAGGCGGCAGGATAGTGCCCTTCTGCACCATGAATACGTTGCACAGGCAAACAATGGAAAAAATGTTCTCTGTTCCGTTACCCAAAGAAAAGAAGATAAAGGCAACTAAAATCAAAAAATAACATAAAATAACGCCACAAACTTACAAAAAATAGTATTGCGCAGTCTTATGCTAGTTTTAAGATTCTTTGCCGTTCCACGAAATCAAAGCTATTGCTTTCTTCAAGTTGGCTGAGTTGTAAGTTTTCCATTATGATTTTTTCGATGACCACAGCGCCCGCGCCCAAATACGCCTCCAACGCCTGATTGAAAGAATCGAGTTTCTCTGCGATTTCATGTCTTTGAATAGAATGGTTAGTTTCTAAGAAGTCGTAGATGATCTGGGTTGCCTCCTGCCCTAAGATTTGATTGAGCACATTATCTACGACTTTGTTAAGTTCTTCGCCTCTCTTGGACGGGGACCTGCTATTCATTGAGAAAGCCTCAAGCGATGTTCAAGAGTAATCTGTGTCTTAAGATTTAATAAACCTTCGCGTGTAAACGTTCAACACAAATACAGATCAGTGAGGGGAAATAAACCTATAAGCAACAGCGCCATTCATATGCAACTCGGTTGATCAACATATGGGTGGAAAGAAAAAACTCACGCTCAAACAGATGGAAAGGATGCAAGACAAGAAGGACGAAGCATCGAAACGAGGCGGCAAATCAGGCGGGCTTGCGCCTGAAAAGAAGGCTCCGGGGATAATTCTGCCTGACCTAAAAAGCGAGAAGGTCATCAGCGAGGTCAGAAAAATGAAGGCTGTGACACCTTACACAGTGGCTTCACGCTTCAACCTTCGCCTAAGCGTAGCGCGAGATATGCTCAACGAATTGGCGCAGAGAGGCGTTCTCGAATACGTCTCGGGAAGCAAGAACCTCAAGATATACAAGCCACACGACTAAGGGCACTTTAACTCGGTTTTTGGGGCAAGCGATTGGGGTTCCCTGAACGCGTTTACACACAAGAGGAAGTTGACAGGGCAAGAGAACTAATTCAAAAAGGCTACAAGCACACCCTACAAATTGAAGGAAGCCAGCAATTCAAAGACAAGATACAACAAGTTATGGAGCTAATCAAGACGGCTGAATACTACGACTTTCTGCGCGCATACATACGCCAAATAATAGAAATAGAAGGCTTCAGCCAGCTTCACGAGACTGATGCTGCGATTTGGGCGAACATGTCAATGCTTATCGACGTTGTAGACGCCGCTAGCTACATTGTGCAGAAGGCACAACAGATGAAGGACTACTTAGAAGGCAACCTATACTATGGAACAGGCGAAACAACCGCTATTGAAAAACGTTTAGAATTCATAAAGACTCTCAAAGCAAAAAGCAATAGCAAAGACATTCGAAAACAGTGTGAAGATCTCTTGAAAAAATGGGTAGACACTAAGATACAGTTTCCTTAAGCTCGCACAACACGTATGACTGCTCCACTCTTCACTCGGCTAAATGATTCCAGATTTTTGGTAACCTGCCCTACAATGTTGACTGGGCTGTAAGGCTGCGAATCACCATAGAAAACACAGAGAGCGTTTCCCATAGGCCAAAACGCCAAATCGCCCTTCTTCACCGTTGGTTTGGCTTTTTCCTCGCCCATTGTCACAGGAATCTCAAAGTAAACCTCTTCCTTCCACAGAGCTGCACGACCCTCAACTGGTAACTTTTTAGCTATGGCGTCCACTGTTCTCGGAGCCAAATGACGAATCAATTCGCCATCGGCTTCGCCTACGCCCTCAATGATCATTTTTATTGGTATTCTTGACACGCTGCTTTCTGTCATAAAATCACATTCATACTTGCTAAGAAATTGGGTTTTCTTACCAATTACTTTTTGGGAAACTTTTGTTTAAGTATGTCTTCCAGTGTTGGTGTGCCGATTTCTTGCAGTTCGTACTTGGCTCTCACAGCCGGTTTGTTCAGATTCAAGACTCGCCTCAAGTCGATCGGTGTTCCAATGAGAACAACTTCGCATGGTGTTTTGTTGATGGTTTCCTCCAGTTCACGTATCTGCTCCTTGCCATAACCCAATGCGGGAAGAAGCGCACCAAGATGCCCATACTTCTTGTAGGCTTCGATGATGGATCCAACCGCATAAGGACGCGGGTCCACGATTTCTCCAGCGCCCCACCTCTCTGCTGCGATGGTTCCTGCGCCGTAAGCCATGTTGCCATGCGTTAAGGTTGGTCCGTCTTCGACTACCAAGACTTTCTTTCCGTTTATGAGTTTTGGGTTGTCCAATGTTATTGGAGATGCTGCTTCGATGATGGTGGCGTCTGGGTTCACTGCTCTAACATTTTGTCTAACAGTGGCTACGTTGGTTGGGTTGGCTGTGTCAACCTTGTTGATAATGACCACATCTGCCATCCTCAGGTTGGTTTCGCCCGGATGATATGTTATCTCGTGTCCAGGTCTATGTGAATCAGCCACTACTATGTGGAGGTCTGATTTGTAGAAGGGAATGTCGTTGTTTCCTCCATCCCAAACGATGATGTCGGCTTCCTTCTCCGCCTCTCTCAATATTTGTTCGTAATCGACTCCGGCATAAACTATGATGCCGTTGTCAATGTGGGGCTCATACTCTTCCCTTTCCTCGATGGTGCAGTCGTATTTGTCCAGGTCTTCATAAGACGCAAAGCGTTGACAGGCCTGTTTAGCTAAGTCGCCGTATGGCATGGGATGCCGCACAACCACAATCCGAAAGTCTCTTTTTCTCAATGTCCTAGCAACTTTTCTCGATGTCTGACTCTTTCCCGAGCCTGTCCTAACTGCGCATATTGAGACCACTGGAACCTTTGCCTTTAGCATGGTTGTTGTAGGTCCCATGAGTCGGAAGTCGGCTCCATTAGCCAGCGCTATAGAGGCTTTGTGCATAACGTACTCGTGGGAAACGTCGCTGTAGGCAAAAACAACCTCCTCAACTTCCTCCTTTTTTATAAGCTCTGGCAATTCCTCCTCTGGTCGGATTGGAATCCCTTTAGGGTAGTTTGGACCAGCCAACTCAGGCGGATAAGGCCGCTTTGCGATTCCTGGAATCTGCGTGGCTGTGAAAGCCACCACATCATATTGGGGATTGTTTCTGTAGTAAACGTTGAAGTTGTGAAAGTCTCTCCCAGCAGCACCCATTATGATAGCTTTTGTCTTCTTCATTAAGGCGCCTTCTAAAGCAGGTTTTGAAACATATGAATCATTCATTCATATAAGGTTTAACTGCAACCCGCAAACAATGTTTGACGCCGTTTTCATTTTCCGAGGCTTTCAGTCGTTGTTGCACCCGGCTTTTTCAGAAACAGCAGGCTGGCTCACTACGCACCTTGGACGACGACTTCCTCCTTGGAATTAGTTTCCCTAAAAGGTTGAAGCCTTTTATGTCATTCGGACTCTTGCTTTTATATCGGTCTTAATCACCTTGATGTTTTCCAAGTCTTTTTTCTTTTCCTCTTCTGCGACATGGATTTTTTCTTGATTTTGGTTGTATTCTTCAATACGCTCATTTGCCGCATCTATTGCTTTTCTAATCCAGTCAAACTTGTCCTTTATATCATTCGGGGTAGTGACAAGCTTAAGTTTCCTCCCCAAGATCATCACCTTTCTATCCCAGACATGGAGACTTGACCGACACTCAAGGTCGAAAAATGATTGCCACACGTAGCAGGGCTCAGAGTCTAGTGAGAAGTCGATGATGTACGCGTTTTTGTGAAAAGGGTCCTTTTCAATAACAGTATTGTCAATTTCTATTGGGCTTACTAAATTTACCTTTTTGGCTAATTCTCTCACAATTTCTCCTCCAATTCTGTTTTGAGGCAAACTCGCAAGTTAAATCTTGTGCTGGTCTTAT
>Ga0315314_1003987_pt1 | contig 11275 bp, 9 predicted proteins | sample TDP9_MG_FD_203631 | JGI IMG/M metagenome (GOLD analysis project Ga0315314, IMG submission 203631) | Freshwater sediment microbial communities from Lake Towuti, South Sulawesi, Indonesia - TDP9 | ecosystem: Environmental > Aquatic > Freshwater > Lake > Sediment | place: Indonesia: South Sulawesi... | reverse complement strand
TAGTGAAGATGCAAGCGGCCATCGTGGTGATGTCCAAGGAGGACGCCCTGGAGGCCTATCGGGGCGGGGCGAGGCTCCTGAGCGTCAAGAACATCCGTGAAGGCCCCCTGGGCGCCAATGTACCCCGCATCATCCGCGAAGTGAGAAGATCGCTTCCCAGGAGGGTGAAGGTGGGGGCCACCCTGGGAGATTACCCGGAGCGGATGTCCGGCACCGTGGCCCAGGCGGCGGTTGGTGCCATCGTCTCCGGGGCCAGGCACCATGTGACGGCAGGACTCTATCGGGTCGGCTCGGGGGAGGAGGCCTCCTTGATCATCCGCAATCTGGGGGAGATCAGGGACCTCTATCCCAGGGTCCGCCTGGCCATCGGAGCCTATGTCGATCATCAGAGGCTGGGATCCATCAGCCCCAGCGAAGTGCTCGAGCTCCTGAAGGGTTCCAAGATCGATGTGGTGGTCCTGGATGTCCAGTCTCCCGAGGAGGGGCGTCTCTTCGATTTCATGAAGCCCCCCGCCCTGCAGGAGCTCATCGCCAGGGCCCACCGCTATGGGCTCCAGACGACCCTCTTGGGCTCCCTGGGTGCCAAGGATGTGGAGATCCTGATCGAATCGGGCACGGATCTCATCGGCGTGCGGGGCTCGGTTTGCGAGGGAGGAAGGATGGGCCGAATCAGTGCTCGCAAGGTGAGAGAGCTCTTAGAGACCATCGAACACCATCAAAACCTCTATTCTCGAAGAAAACCCCCCTCCCGCCTCCCATCCCTCCTCCGTCGCACCTTCTTCCGGGCGTAACCTCAGACCTCGTATTGGGACAATCTCCGGTGACCGAGCGCCATGGGGACCCAGACTGCCACGGCATTGAGGAGCAGGACCCCGGCGAAGGAGAGGATGATCCCTGCCCATTGCCCCGGGCTGATGGCCCGAAGGCCCAGCCTGGCCATAAAGAGAAGATACACTGGCGAGGCCTCCAGGATAACGGTGGCTCCCACAAAGAGGAGACAGTAGATCATATAGATGATCCCCCCGAAGCCGGTGGCGATCTGGGATACATTCTCTACCTGGAAGCGAGGATAGATCGCCCCCAGGCCTACCCCCAGACCGGTGATGCCGAAGGTCATGAGGAAGACGGTAACCACGGAGAGGCCCATCATGAAGGGGGTGACATGGAGGAGGAGGTTGGTGAGGATGATCAGCGACTCCGCCAGAGCCAGGAGGGGCAGCAGGCTCATCCAGAATTTCCCCCAGAGGAACCCTTTCAGCTTCAGCGGAGAGGATTGAATGATCCAGAAGGAGTTTCGCTCCAGGCTGATGGCGGGGAAGACGAAACGAGCTCCCACCGCGGAGAGCACGAAGCCTGCCAGCCCGAGATTGAGGAAGGAGAGCAGGTTCTGGAGATAGAAGCTTCCCAGAGGGGATTTCTTCAGGGGCAGGACGCTGAAGTTGTAGAGGTAGACCACCACCAGGGCTACCAACAGAAAGAGCTGCGACCACTGGGTTCGATCCCGCAGGAAGGTCTTGATATCCTTGGCCAGCAGGGCCCGGTAGGGAAAAGAGAGGGGTCGCCCCAGAAGGGAGATGCCCCGCTCCAGGAGGGCAGATTGGGAGATGCGGGCCGATCGTCCCTCCTGCGACTTGTTCCACCCCTCGTAATAGAGCCTTCCAAATAGCCAGTTGCCGTAGATCAAGGCGACGGCCCCATTACTGAGCAGAAGGCCCAAATAGAAAAGGCCATCCCCCGGCCTTTTATGCAAGAAAGGAAGGAGCGCCTCCGTAGCCCACTGGCTGGGAAGAAAGGAGGAGGAAGGCGTCCCCATGCGGGCAAAATATTCCACCAGGCTATTGAAGGACTCGGGGTCCACCAACTTCTCCGGCTGCAGGAACCGGAAGAGAAAATAGAGGGAGACCACCAGGGCCAGGGAGAGGAGAAGGAAGATGTCCCGGATGCGGCGAGCAGGAAAGGCATTCACCAGGACCATGGTAAAGGCGATCCCCAGGGCGGCCGGGATGATCAGGAAGGGTAAGAGCACCCCCGTCAATTGCAGGTAATAGAGGAGGGAGGCCCGGTGGACGATGCCGTAGGCCACAAATACGGGGAAGCCGAAGAGGAGGACCATCCAGGAGCTGGAGAGCACGGTCTCCCCGAATTTGGCCAGATAGACCCTCCCCAAGGGGACAGGCGAGGAGAGGATCAGCAACAGGTCATCGGAAAGATAATAGGCGGAGAGGGAGATGATGGCATTGGAGAAGAGGAGGATGGTGAAGAAGGTGAGGAAGACCATGGAAAGAAGTTTGGCGGTGAGATAGGACCCAATCTCCGGCACCCCCTGAAAGTAGATCAACACCCGATAGATCACATAGAAGGTGCCTGCCCAGAAGAGCAAGCCCAGCGCAAACAAGGAGGACGCCTTGAAGAGGGCATCCGGCTTCAGGTGCCGCACCCTGTTTCGGAGAGAAAGCCAATGGGGAGAAAAAAGGAGATACAGCTCTTTCATTCTTTACTTGAATCCCAAGACGGGGATTCCCAGGAGAACGCTAAAGAGCTGACGCCAGCTTTCCACCCGAGAGGTGTTTGGCCAATCTCTTTCCCAGGCACACTAATGTCAATACCGGCGGCAGCCCCCAGGCCTCGGGGATGACCGAGCAATCGCACACATAGAGACGATCGAACCGAGTCCTTAAATTGGAATCAAGCAATTGATTTACCTTCGCGGTCCCGCCGGGATGAGCCGCGATGACCCATCCCCAGAAGATGTCTCTGGCCCCTGCCCTCTGCAATATCTTCTTGGCTCGCTCATATCCATTGTGGAGTTTCTTCCTGTCCTGGCTGGAGAGCGTCTTCCTGACCCCTCCCCCATCGGTTAATCGGCCTCCCAGGTTGTCTTTGATCTTGACCATGATCTGGACCGTCCTGGCCTCGGCAAGGACCCGGTGGATCCGGAAGCCGGCCAGGTGATTGAGAAAGAAGAGAAGGGGCGGGTAGTACATGTCGGTGAGCAGGTACTCCTCCTCTTCGCACAGGACCCCGGTGCTCATGGGGATCATGGGGGAGACCTTAAGATCCTTGACCGTGCCCATGGCGGTGATCAAGGGGTCAAAGAAGAAATCGTATCCCGCCTCCTGTATCCCGCTTGCCCGCAGGATGACCGCGGAGCCGATCCCACCTGCCGACAGGATGACCCTTTCCCCATAGGCCTGATACTTCTTGCCCAGCCTGCGGAATTGCACGCCGATGGCGCGGCCGCCCTCGATGAGCACCTTCGTCACCTTGGCCCGATTGATGATTTGGGCGTCCTTCTTGATCGCCTGATCGATGTACATCCTCGCGTTCCACTTGGCCTCGTAATTTGGGGCGCCGATCCACCCCCACCCGCCCCTTTCCACCTCTTGCAGCCGGTCATGATAGATGAATTTGCCCAGCTTCCCCCAGTCCAGACCCAACTCCTGGGCGCTTTCCATGATCCTCCATGAAATCGGAGGAATCCACTCGTCCGGGAGCGGGGAGATGGGAAGCTCCTCCTTGGTCTCCTTCAGCTCCTGAGTGACATCGATTCCATAAGACTTGAGCATATCCAGGGGAGGATCCATGGAAGTGGCATAATAGAAGATAGTGCTCCCGCCGGTCGTGATCCCTCTGCCGATGCCATATAGGTCGGGAGTGAGAAGCAAGTCCCTGCCCGGAAGCGCGATCTGCGGGAGGGCATTGAGAGTGGTGCCCGTGATCGGTCGATAGCTCCCCCACTCCAGGATCAGGACGCGCCAACCCCGGTCCGCCAGCTCCTTTGCCACCGTAGCCCCACCAGCCCCCGTCCCCACCACGATGGCATCATAAGTCTGCTTAAGCTGATCCATCGGCCGAGCCTCCTCTTAGTGATCTAACAACTCCTTGGACAGCTGCCCTTCGCGAAAACGGCTATCAGCTCACCGGTTACTCTATTTAGTTAGTCAAGGACGTCCCCCTCCGGCGTCTTTGTCAACCGATTCAACCGGCTCATCCCCGCAAGGCCTCAATCGCAACCTGCAAGTCCTCCGCCCCGGTGAGCTTGAGGAAGATCTCCTCTAACCTTTCCCCCTCGGTCTGAGAGATCTCCCTCAGCTCCTTCATGCTGCCCTGGGCCAGGATCTTTCCCTCCTGCAGGATCGCGATCCGATGGCACATCTCCTCTGCGATCTCCAGGCCATGGGTGCACATGAAGATGGTTACCCCTTGCCCCGAGAGCTCGCGGAAGATCCCTTTCACCAGGCGGACGCCTTTAGGGTCCAGACCGACCATGGGCTCGTCCACGATGATGATCTTCGGCCGATGAATGAGGGCACCGGAGATCACCAGCCTCTGCCGCATGCCATGGGAGAATCCCTCGATCAACTCATCCCCCCACTCCTTCAGCTCGAATAGCGAAAGGAGCTCCTCAGTCCGGCCTCTTGCCTGCTGCCCATCGATCCCATAGAGGGTGGCCGTGAAGCCAAGGTACTCCCGGGCGGTGAGCTTCTCGTAGAGAAAGGGGCGATCGGGGATGTAGCCAAAGATGGATTTGGCCGCCACCGGTTCCCTCTCCAGGTCATGGCCTGCTAAGACGATGGAGCCTTTGGTCGGCTTCAAGAGTCCAGCCATCATCTTCACGGTGGTGGTCTTGCCCGCCCCATTGGGTCCCAGAAAGCCGAAGATCTCCCCTCCCTCCACCTCCAAGTTCAGCGAATCCACTGCCAGGAACTTGCCGTAGCATTTGGTCAGATCGGTCAGTCGAATCATTGAAATCCCAGGATCTGGAGGGAGACATTCCCCATCAGTTGAACCAATTCCGCCTGCCGTTCCAGGCCCCCCTCCACCAGTCTCAGATGGGTGGCATCCGCCGGAAATTGGTTCAGGGTGGGATCGATGGCAATCCATCGGCCTACAAAGACCTCGGGCCAGGCATGATAATAGAATTTCCCCCTCACATAGACCAATCCGGACTCCACCTTGGCAGGAAGGCCCACCGACCGGGCGAGGCCGACATAGAGGATGGTGTGTTCGTTGCAATCGCCCACCCGGCTCTGGAGGACTTCCAGCGCGGAGGGGATGCTGAGGGTGGGCCGCTTCTCGATCTGCTCGAAGACCCAGCTGGCCAGCCTTTTCGCCGCGGCCAGGGAATCCCTCTCCCCCTGGAGGATGGAGTGGGCCATCTGCTTCAGCTCGGGATGATCGCTCTGGATAAAGGGGGTGGCCTGGAGATAGGGAGCCAGGGAGGGCTCGCGGATGGGAAGCGCGGGAGCCTGGAAATTGAGCGTCTCCCGCTGGATCTCCAGGATTTCGCCCCGGACCCGTTGACGGCCTCCCTCCAGGTCCAATCCCTCCCGGGGGAGGTCCCCCAGATGGATCCTGAGAATGCGAACGGATTGCGGATCAGGGATCTTTACTGCAGAGTCAACAGCGGCCAGCGCAATGAGATCCTCCGCCTCCCCCCTGCCCCGTCCTTTCAGAATGGCTGTCTCCTTCTCTTCCTTCACCATAAGGAAACCGAGGGGGCTCTCCTCCTTCACGATCTCCCCCTCCCCGCTGACCCAGGAGTGAATGGTAACCCCCTTGAAGGATTGTTTCAGCTTGAGGGCCTCCACCTCCTCCTTCCCCATTCTCAGCCGTTCCCTTCCTTCCACCTCGATCTGGAGCTCCTCCAATTGGAGGGTGGCCGGATCGAAGAAGGTGAAGTTGAAACGCTGGCCCTCCCTCAAATCACGGTTCTTGAGGAAGAAGCGGAGGTTGGAGGAGAGGAGGGGAGCCTCCCTCACAGGGATCACCATCTCCCTGTTCTCCCCGATCCCGGAGAGTCGCACTACCAACTCCCTCCCCCCCTCTTTCATCTCCCCCTCGGCCTGAAAGTTGACCTCTCCTGCTGAGAGGTGGAAGCGGAAGGACTTCAAAAGGAGGGAAGGATCGAGAAGGCAATGAGTGGAGATCTGGACCGATTGGGGCTGACCCATGACCATCAACTCCATGACGGTCCTCTCGATCATGCGCCAATCCAGGTCTTCCTTTTCCCATCGGCTCACCGAGTAGCCAATCTTCCGATCCTGGAGGTAGATCCCCATCCAGGACTCCCCGGCCTGTATCCCTGCCTCCCCCGCAACCTTCAAGCCCGCCTGATGGCCGAGGGAGGGAAAGTAGGCCTTCTTAAGCAGCATCCCCATCATCAAGGCCCAGATGAGGATGGCCGAGCCGGATGCGATCTTCCAAGGGCTGAGGGATCGGGACTTTTCCATGAGGGTTCCGCGGCTCCTCAGGAGAGCATGAACCTCAACAGGGCGGAGAATCCGGTGAACCCCTGGTAAACGAACAGGACGAGGCTGGCGAGGTTCAGGTATTTGTGGATGGGCAAGAGAGCCGTCCGGAGGGTGGGGCGATAACGGATCAGAAGGCCCAGACCGCCGGCCAGGAGGAAGAACAGAATGAGGAGGAGGGCCACTTCCAGATGAGGCCCCATATCGAGCCGGATTCCGGCTTCCTCCAGGGACTCATGGATTAGCCATCCGCCGATCAGGCCCAGGGCGGCCATCCCGTAGTAGAGCAGGCCGAAGCGCAGGTGGCGCTGATAGGTGAAGCCTTTTCGGGTGAGGCCCATCCGCGCGTTATAGACCCCTACTACGAAGGAAGCACACTGGAAGAGGGGATGAAAGACGCTGACGATCTTCACGGGAACCCTCCCTTCATCGATCAACCGCCCCCGAGGGGGAATCAAGAGAAGTAAGACAAGAGGCCTTCCCTCTCCATGAACTGCAGCGAGGAGGCCAGATCTGCCTTGGTGCCTTCCAGATCCGCCTTTCCGGGGATCTCCAGACAGAAAATACCAGCATACGCCTTCTGCAACTGGGCGAGCAGGCGCCGATTCTCCACATCAGCCGGCCCGATGACCGCTTGCACCGCCCCTCCCTGGGTGGTCTTGTAATGGACCAGGCCGATGCGGGCCCTGAAGGTCTCCAGAAATCCCAAGACCTCCTCTCCACAACTGGGAGAGGTGCAGAGCGAGGCATTCGTCGCATTGGCCGGATCGAAGGTGAATTTGATGGCGGATGAGTCCTCGCAGAGCAGGCAGGTGCCGGCCAGGTATTCTCCCAGGCCGAAAAAGCTGACCCCATCCCCCATCAGGGGCTCCCGCGCATGTTCTGGAGCCATGATCACCTTCTTCTCCTTTGCGTAGGCCCCATAGCGGCAGGAGATCCCGATCAGCTGCCCCAACTCTTCCCGCGTGTAGCCTTTCTTGCCTTTGAGTGCACTCTGGGCCAGCAGCATGCGCATCACCGTCCACTCCCCCAACAGGGACGCCCGCTCCAGAGCGGCTCGGTGTTTCTCCTCGTCCCCGGGGGTGAGCATGTCATTCTTGATGGCGTAGGTGAGCTGTATTCCCAGGCCATCGGCGGTTTTCTTCAAATCCTCAACTTCCTGGATGCTCAGTCCCACCTCGTCGTCCCGGATCTCCATCGCCCGGAATCGATGTTCCTTCCCCAGAGAGAGTAGCTCCTTTAGTGTGATTTGGCCGGACTTCAAGGGTTGGGCAAAGATGTTACTGGTGAAGCCCAGCCTCATCGCCTCCTCCTTTCTCCTCTCACTGCTCTTTTCCCTTCAGGATCGCGCCTTCTTGATTTCCTCGATGAAGCGCTTGGCCAGATCGGTGATGATCTCGTATTTCTTCTCAGCCACTGCCTTCTTGTCCACCAGGCTGCTGCCCACCCCCAATGCGGCCGCCCCCGCCTTGATGTAGGCCCCGGCATTGCTCAGTTCCACCCCCCCGGTGGGAACATAAAGGATGTGGGGCAAGGGCGCGCGCAGGGCGGAGATATACTTGGGCCCTCCCACCATATCGACCGGGAAGATCTTCACCAGATCCGCACCCCATTGCCAGGCGGCGACTGCCTCGGTCGGCGTCAGGGCTCCGGGGACGGAGATCTTACTGTAGCGGCTGCAGACTTCGATGGTGCTCCGCTCCAGGTTGGGGGCCACGATGAACTCGGCCCCGGCCAGGATGGCCATGCGCGCCGTCTCTCCATCCAGCACCGTTCCTGCCCCCAACACCACTTCCTTGCCGTAGCGGCGGGAGACCTCCCGCATCACCTCGAAGGCGCCGGGCACGGTCATGGTGATCTCGATCACGGGAAGGCCTCCTGCCTTGAGGGCTTCCACGATCTGCATCGCCTGCTCCGCCGATTCTGCCCTGACCACAGGGATCATGCCGCAATCTAAGATGACCTTCATATTCTCGGCTTTGGTCGCCATCTCCTCCTCCTCATCTACCTCTCTCTCTGGAAAGATTTCCCCCTGCTCTTAAGCCTTCGCAATTAGCGGGCGATCCTCAGTCCGGCCCCCTTGACCTGAGCCTCTACCTCTTCCAGGGTGGACCAGTTGAAATCTCCTGGGATGGAGTGTTTGAGAGCCGAGAAGGCCACGCCATAGTCCACGCCCTTCTGGATATCCTTCTCCTTGACCCAGCCCCACAGGAATCCGGCGGTGAAAGAATCTCCTCCCCCCACCCGATCCACGATATCCACCTCGAAGGTGCGGGTCTTATAGATCTTGCCATTGGCATAGGCGATGGCGGTCCAGGTATTCTTCCAGACCGAGATGTCCCCCCGGAGGGTGATTGCCACCACCTTGAACTTGAACCGCTCCGCCACCTTCTCCGCCACCTTCTCATAGGTTTCGTCCTTGATGCCGAAGACCTTGAAGGTATCTTCCTCGGTAGTAATGAGGATATCCACCGAGTCCATCATGGGGGATAGGCATTTGTTGGCCTCTTCCTGGCTCCAGAGCTTCGCCCGGTAATTGAGATCGAAGCTGACAGTGCAGCCCGCCTGCTTGGCTGCCTTCAAGGCTTCGCGGGTCACCTCTGCCGCCGAGGCGCTGAGGGCAGGGGTGATCCCACTGGTATGGAAGTGAGAGGATCCCTCGAAGATCTTCTTCCAGGGCACCTCCCCAGGCTGAATCTGGCTGATGGCCGAGCCGGCTCGATCATACACCACCGAGCTGGCGCGAGGGGTAGCTCCGAACTCCACGAAATAAAGCCCCACGCGGGCCTCCTTGCTCCAGATGATGTGAGAGGTATCCACCCCGTGCTCCTGGGCCTTGTTGCGGATGAGCCTCCCTAAGGGGTTCATCGGGAGCTTGGAGACCCAGCAGGATTTCAGGCCTAACCGTGCCGCCCCCACCGCCACATTCAGTTCCGCGCCGCCTGGCTTGATATCCAAAGTTGGCGTCTGCTCCAGTCGCTGAAAGTTGGGAGGCGACAATCTCAGCATGGTCTCACCGAAGGTCACCACATCGTACATGTTCTCCCCTCCTTCTCTATGAAAACGCTTCTCCTGGGAACCTATCAAGAATTAAGGCCAATGTAGCACCCCCAGCTTTGATCTGTCAAGGCAAAGCGGGCTTGGGCCAGCCGCCTTACCGTGTCAATTCGTGCAGGGAAGTGGCAAGCTCTTCCAGGAGGGTCCCATTCTCCAGCTTCTGTCGCCAGGGAAGGGGGATAGCTTCGATTCCCAGATGAGCCCCGGAGATGGCACCGGCCATGGCTCCCAGGGTATCGCGATCGCCTCCATGCAAGATGGCACAAAGGAGACATCCCTCAAAGGACTGGGCATGCCTGAGAAAGGAAAAGATTGCAAAGGGCATCGATTCATCCACGGCCACGGAGCGGCCCAATTGATTTGCGGCCAGATGGGGAGGCATCTCCTCTCGAGTCAATGCCCGAACCAAGGCCATCTTGGAGCGAATTTGCTCGGTCCGAGCAAAATCGATGAGCCCCTGCGTGAATGTCTCAGCGGGGAATTCCCTTTCCGGATCCAGCTTCAACGCCTGCGCGATGGCCCAGGCCAGGACTGCTGCCCCGTCCTTTCCCACCGGGTGGCCATGGGTTACTTCCGCTGAGGCAGCGGCCGCCTCATAAAGGGATCCTGCGTCGTGAAAGACCAGAGCCACTGGGGTAATCCGCATCGCTGCCCCGTTCCCCAGAGAACCGGCTCCATCAAACAGACTCCGCGCCGCCTCCACATAGGAGATGCCAGAAGAGCGGACCAGGGAGAAAATGGTGGGCGGCCCAGGGGCATAGCCTCTCCAGGGTTCCTGGAAGAAATTCCGGCTGAGGGTATCTCCCAGATGGTGCTGGTCGATCCCCCTCTTCTCCAGGATCGACTCGGCCAGCCCGATCGCCATGGCGGTATCGTCCGTGTATCTCAGCTCTTGCGAGCGTTCCACGGCGTCGGACAGGCCTTCTCTTTCCCGGTTCCAGAACGCCAGCTCACCTATGGCATCCCCGAGGGCGCTGCCCAACATGGCGCCCAGATACTTTGCTTTCAGATCGACTCCCATGCCGCTCTGGGTCTATGAAAGAGAGTTGCTGGCCCCAAATCCCTTCGTCTTCAAAAACCAGGCAAGACATCGGCGAGCCCAACTTGTGCCCCAGAAATCATACCACGACATCCCGCAGGAAGGAAATCGCCAGGTTGAGGCAGCCCTATGGGCAGGACTCTGGAAGTCTTGAGGGTGGGCCGCGAAAAATGATTGACAACCGGAAGGGATGGGAGTAGATAGACCATCAGAGTTGCCAATTCAACCAGCGGGTTTGGCATTTCCAGAGCGCTTCCATTTCCCATCGGATTCTTAAGGGATTTACTGCCTGAGGGCAGGAGGTTGTAGGAGTTGAATAGGCACCGGAGAGATCGTTCACCCCAAGATCACGGTGCCTTTTCTGTTTTGTGGGGTGACGGAGGTTAGGGGAAGATGAACCGGCATTTCCTATTCATTCTTGGACTCACGGTGGGCTTCCTGGCTCTCACTTTCTTCGAGTGCGGGGCCTACCTGGAACAGATCATGGGCAAGAAAGGGGTCGCGGGAGATGTTGTCCTCGAGGTGGGCGCCCTGCCGGTCCCGTTCCCCTCTCGCCGGCAGATTGTCGATGCCAATAAGGCCCCACACTGCTTCCAATGCCATTACATCCCCTATCCCACCTCACCTCAGAAGCCGACCAAGCCAGGAGAGATGACCCTCTCTTCGATCCAAACGACTCCTCCCGGGGGCCTGCGTCTGCTGACCTCGACACCCACTCCACTAAACAGTATCGCTGGGGCATGGAGCCCGGATGGGAAGCGCATCGTTTATTCGCTCAATCTCTTCCAGAAGGATTGGGATATCTGGGTAATGGATGCCGACGGCAAGAACCGGCTCCCCCTGGTATCGGGTTCGCCCATTGACATGGCACCCGATTGGAGCCCCGATGGCAAGAAGATCGTCTTTCAGTCCAGTCGCTCTGGGAATA
>Ga0315314_1003986_pt1 | contig 11278 bp, 12 predicted proteins | sample TDP9_MG_FD_203631 | JGI IMG/M metagenome (GOLD analysis project Ga0315314, IMG submission 203631) | Freshwater sediment microbial communities from Lake Towuti, South Sulawesi, Indonesia - TDP9 | ecosystem: Environmental > Aquatic > Freshwater > Lake > Sediment | place: Indonesia: South Sulawesi... | reverse complement strand
GTATCGTTTAGAGCATAGAAAAGAGGTTCTGCATAACATTCTTTCTTAGTTGCCGATCTGCCTATGCTTTCAACTTTACGACAAAGTAACCTTCAATGAATCCAATGCTAACAGGCACATTCGCTTGAGAATTGCCAAATCCTAAGCCAAGGTATTCTGCACTGGAGTTGTTGATGTGCAAAAGTCCGTATTTGTTTACGAACGCAGACTTGACTTTGGCGTTTTTTCCTTCGCCTTAGTTTCCTAACACAGACAAAGGTTCACGTGTTTTGGAGTGTAGAATAGAAAAATTGGGGTTTGTGGTGATTGTTGTTTTAGTGTGGGAATGTTTCTCGTTTTCCGTGTGTTGGAAGGATTATTGTGATTGTGTCGCTTCCTTGGAATGATGTTCCATCATCGAGTTCACCAGTTATGGTCAATGTTATTGTCAGGAATCTTTCTTCAATTAGCTTACTCATATTGATGTTAGCGAGGATGCATGATATGACCTCAGCCCTATCGAATTTAACCATCAAATCTGAAACACCATCACCATCATAGTCTCCATAGTCAGTAGGAGCACTTGGGTCTACTGGAATTGTATTATTGAGTAGGATCGATGAAACATTTATATCATTCACTTCGTATCCTTCAGGAAGCTCGATATAACCAGTTATCCATTCACCCTTACTCTTCAAGTTTAAAGTGTCAGGATCAAGATTCACCATTGCAGAAACGGCTGGAGGAAGTGCTCCAGTTGTATAAGCAACGTAATCCCAATAAGCTTCTGCGTTGGCAAGATTGCTTAAATCACCGAAAGCAAGTCCTCTTCGGTTATATGCCCCGGTGTTTCCTTGTATTCTAAGAGTCCCGTCTATGTAAATCCAATACTCGTTTCCCAATACGGCTACTCGATACACGTGAAAATCATCCGTAGTATCTATGTCGAATGATTTATCGCTCCAATATTCAAAGACCTTATCCGGATTTAATAGCAAAATGACTTCACTACTATTATCTGCAGCAACGAATCCCATACCTCCATACATGCGTGCCCCTTCATAACGAATGAGCTTTACTCGGGCTTCCACTGTGAAGCCTATTAACGAATCTGCATTCCAATCAAGATAATACCCACAGCAATGGTACCATGGTGTGTAATCAGGAAACAAAGTGCTAATGTGAAGTGTGCCATCGCTGATTTCTTCAACGTAATGGTCATGGGTATCGATGTGGGGTGGCCACAAGGTCATAAATGGCGGATCAAAGTCCTCAGGCAGTACATTTGCATCATAGAAGACATCCCAAGAGGCATACTCTGATCGAATACTTGGTAATCCAAGCATCAAAGATGTTGAAAATAGAAGCACAAAAACGATAACAGAAAATGTTTTCTTCATTTTCTTTTCTCCGCTCTCTGTAACTTCAAGATATCCTTTATTTTTTCTTAAGAAATTTGTGTTACATAAAATTCTAGAAGAAAGTTCTATTTGCTCTCAGAGTTCGTTGCTACTCTTGGAGCATATGGAAACGTGTAGACACTCTTAATGAAGTTGAGTGTAAAACTTGCACGTGCCTTCATCTTCAAAAAGGCAGCGTCTTCGCTACTGAAACACAAAATCTAACATAAAAAAAGGAATTTGCGGAAGATTTCACCAGCTGTGTGTTTCCACTAAAACGTTACATGAGATTGCGAGATTCATGTCAGTTCTTACTGAAGGGACTAAGAGTAGTCAACAACCTTTCTTGTTCCTTGTTTCTTGTTGTCTTACTCGTTGGTTGATTTAGCCTTTGGCTGGTTGAAGGTCAACTTCTAAAACCGAGCCTACTAGGCTCTCTTCCTCTTCTTTGAGAAGGTCAACAACTAGTCTTGGAATTGTTAAACGTCCATCAGAGTTCATCCGAGCAAAAAACTTTTCACGGACTCCAATGGCGTCAACAGGCTTAACCGTGACCTCCAACACTTGTGTAGGCTCAAGTTTAAACTGCCACCTTATCAACCGTGGAACCTGAACACGATTACCCTTCTGCAACACACACTTAAAACTCACGGATTCAGTCAAAGGCAATCAAAATTCACCTTTCCTAAACGAACTATGCCATTCTAAGACGTGGATTAAGCAAAATTTAAACCTTATTGACAAAAATAAGCCTGAAACAGTCTCATCATAAATGTAGAGGGATAGGGGGTATATTGACCTATGCCGCGTGGCATAATTTTTGCGGAATACATGCACATGCGTTGTAAGAACCATACTTGGCTCCATTTTTGGACAGAAGGCTTAGCAAAAAAAGTATAGGGGGGTAGGTCTGTTTGGATCGGATTTAAAGCAATAGGATGATAACTCACCGCATAACAAATCATAAGAAAGGAATTCTTTCACATGCACGCAGTGGTACTGGATAGAGATCTCTTCAACATGCGTTTAGTAGTCACATCTTATGACTGTTACAACTCTTCGGACAACGCCGCAAACATTTTTCTCATCTTCCTAAACGTTTCCAAATATTCCAAACCCCGCTTAGTGATTCTATATCTTACAGAACTGTCTATCCTTTCTTCCTTCACAAACCCACGAGAGGCTAGAAAATGAAGGAATTTCTTCGCTCGGTCGACAGGAAGGTTAGCACCATAAGACGCCCTTGTTACGGGACAAGACTTTCTCCTCATAACAATCCATAAAAGATCGGCGTAAATTTCATATTTGGTTCTTCTTTCCAAGACCCTCGCCACTCTCAGGAAACTTATGATATAAGTCGGAAATAGTAGTTTTGTTTTCCTCAAAAGGAAACATCCAATAAATCCTAGTACTCGCAAACCTGAATCCAGAATTCATATTGCCCATTCATAAGTTAGTTAAACACTACCATCCAAAGCCATGCTAACAGAGATGAAAACATGATAGAGGTAGTTAACCTAACCCCTACCCGACGTAAACAACTTCAAACAGAAATAATAAGCACTTTCAACGAAGAAATCCAAACCCTCAACCGAGAACTTCAACAAATCCTTGCAGACGACCTCATCACAGCCTTTCAAAATCGCCTAAAAGCATTCATCAAAATCCAGCAGAAACACTCCATGAAACATTAGTTCTAATCCATAAATCATTTATATGAAACCCACATTAGCTAGGGAGATAAGAGGATTATGCCAATGCGCAGATCCAAATTAGAAATGTACATCGACATATTAAAGGTTCTAGCCCGAAAAGGACCCCTAAAACTAACCCACATCATGTACAAAGCCAACGTCAACTGCAGCGTCCTAAAGGAGTATCTGGACTTCCTCATAAAACAAAACCTCGTCGAAGAGCAACATGTAGGCAAAAAAAGAGTTGTTTATGCCATCACTCAACGTGGTCTAACAGTCCTTAAGTACTTCCGCGAGTTACGTGGAGTCCTACCTATTATCGAAGAAGCGAACACAGAAATCCCACCCACCCTCTACTGATCAGGGCTACCCTGAGCTTGTTTTCTAAGAATATGGAGTTATGTGTCGTAAGACTTAATAGACCGTAGATATTCTACCTTTCTGTAGATATGTTATACAATTCGGGGAGAAGCCATGACCGCCTTTAAAAGATCAGAAAAGAGCGCCACTCAGATATTAGAGAGAATCAGGCAAGGTCTTGACAGGTTAAATGAAAAAATGGATGTTGTAATTGAAATACAGAAGCATGGTCAAAGGAACAGCGAGTCCATACCAGACGTATTAGACGTTATGACTCTGTTGTCTTTGCCTGATCACCTGAGGAAAACGGCTGTGACCCTTTGTAAGCTTGGTCAAGCAACAGCCGACGCGGTTGCCGAGCAAACGAAAAGGGCAAGAGCCGTTGAAAGTGGCTATCTGAACCAATTAATGCTGATGGGGTACGTGAAAAAGGAGAGAAGAGGCCGTAAAGCCTACTTCTACGTTGAAAAAGAGGCTGAGGGATAGACTATGGGAAATATCATAGCACTTCACTCTTACAAGGGTGGAACTGGTAAGACATTACTCTCGGTTAATTTGGCAGCAACCTACACAAAAAGAGACAAAGACATTTGTTTGCTGGATTTAGATTTTCGGGCTCCGAGTCTTCATGCTGCCTTTAAGACTGAAGGCAATGGATACTGGCTTAACGATTATTTGAACGGCACTTGCGACATAAAAAAAGTGTTAATTGAACCTAATCCCTTACATAACGAAAGTGGAAGGCTTTTTGTTGGTTTAGCAAACCCGACCACTGAGGCTATTCGGGAGATGTCTGCTAAGGACAGGAAGTGGGAGATGAGGGCTCTGGGTCGTCTATTGTCCCTTAAGACTTCGCTCTTTAATGAGATGCATCTGGATCACATTGTTTTGGATACGAGCCCAGGTCTTCAGTATTCTTCCATAAACGCTATAGTCAGCGCCGACGTAGTGCTCGTAGTATCTAGTTTGGATGCGTCGGATATAAACGGAACCCAAAGAATGACCCGTGAACTTTACGACCTCTTCGAGAAAAAGACAGGAATAATTGTTAACAAAGTACCCGCGGGGATTTTGTCAACGCCAAGCAAGAAGGAAAAACTGTTGGAACAGCTTAATGCACTACATAGCCTCCCAATCCTAGATGTTATTCCTTGCTTCTGTGAGGTACTTGAAGCTGGGGGAACATACATATTTGCAGAAGAAAAACCAGAACACCCATTCACGGTAATCTTGAACGAAGTAGCAACAAAAATCGAAAAATTCTAGGTCTTGTTGCTTTTCCCTGATACTTTTTCCCTAAGCTCTTTCGCTTTTTCCATATATTTTCTAAGTCGCCTAAGCTCCATTTGCTTTTCAGATAAAGTCTCAGGAGCATACATTAAAGGTAAAAGCGCTCCAAATAGGAAAAAGCTGGCTAATGAAAATGCGGCTTGTGCGCTTTCCTTTGGTATTCCTTGTATGTATGGGCGGGACAAGGCTTCTACCAGTTCGGCTAAGAAGAACGGAAGACTCCCGATAGCATAATACTCTCCTTTTGTGCCTTTAGGAGATAAGTCTCCCCACAGAACGAGAATAAATATAACGTAGAATATGCCCCACGCGATTCCATCTATGATTGAATAGAAATACCAAGAAATCTGAAATGTCGGCGTCAAGCTTATTACTGCATATGCGACTCCTAAAGAGATAAAACCGTAGATTATCACTAGTTTTCGACCTATTCGATCGGCTAGGAAGCCTCCTATAAATGCGAAGACAACACCGACAAGTGCTTCAATAGCTTTGTTAAGTTCGAGAATCTCTGGAGAAGAAAATGCTTCAAAATACATGCTCTCTACGCTGTCTACAAGACAAAACATTAGCCAAGGAATAATATAAAGAAGAAATCGTCTGTTGGATAAAGTTGATAGAAAAGAGACATGCGTTTTTGCACTGTAGTCTATGATTGTTGGCTTAATTAGAAGAAAAGTACCTAAGGCTAGGCTTCTCCATATGATAGAGATGTATGACAACACGAGTGGATCACTTGAAAGCGTTAAGAGGAGAGGAGTACAAAGATTCGTGATTAAGAAAATCAGTCCCCCACTGACCCCCCTATTCCCTAAAGTCGTGGAATCCGAGAAATACGCCAAACAGAGAGGCATGCCAAACCCAAACGAAAACCCAAATGAGAAAGAGACGATCAGAAGATGGAAAAATGAATGTTCCAAGGGCAGGATCGGTAGAAACGAAACTAAAATTCCCAAGATTATCCACAAATACAGAAAAGCGAATTCCTTCATTCTCCGGGAAAGCAAAACTCCAACAAAACTTGCGACTATCACTGTGGAGGAATGTACTCCAAGAACAGCGACACTCATAAGGTCTGTTAGACCTAGGTTGCCAAGAAAACCATTAATTATTGTTATCGTTATGTAAAGCCAAGTGAAGGCATTAAATAACAAGATAGAGACTATAACATAGTCTGCTGTTATGAAGTTGAAATCTTTCATTTGGCGATTTTTCTTCGCCATTTGCTGCACTTCTAATAATTGACTGGTTTATATCTGTACGTTGTTAAGACTTAAAACTTACTGGGAATTGTATAAGTGTACAACAAATCTTATATGACGGTAGATATGTAAAACAAATATACAAGAAAGGCAGAGGAGGAATTCCATATGAAGAAGAAGACTAAATTCCCAATAAGGTTTAAGTGGCTTTAGGTTCACATGCTCTATTCTAGTTCCTGAAGCATAAAGTCCATCAGCAGAGTAAGTATTCCTCTGCAGCGTTTGATTTTATTTAGATTACGCTTTCCCGTATCGACAAGCTCCTTCATTTTCTCCTTCAGTTGCTTAAATCCGTTTGCATTTTTAACAATCTCATAAAGCAATTCAGTGTCCTTTTCTGTCAATTTTTTCTTAGAAAGGATAGCGGAAATTCTGGATTTTGCTTTAGGATCCTCTAAGGCATAGAGTATTGGCAGAGGAAGACACTCATACGCTATCCTGTGTGCAATCTCTTCGAAGTAATTCATGTCTATAAAATCGTCTCTTAAAATTGAGAGCATACCTAGAACTCTGCCATATCTTCCGAGCAACTCGATCTCCTTTTCCGAACCATCGCCTATTATAGTACCTATGCGCATTAAGCCTTCCAAATCAGCAGCTTTCTTTTCAACAACATAAAGATACTCTTCAGGCTTAACATCTCGACGCATTCTAAGCTTAAGTTCTAAGGCTTCTGCATCTCCAAGTTCGAAGAAAAAATCTTTCAAAGTGCTCACAATTGAGACCATCTTGTCCGGTGAAATGTGCCTGCAAGCCTCATATAACAACGAAAACCCCTTGAACAAAATGGCATCGCCAACCAGCAAGGCTATAGATTCTCCAAATTTGCCATACACGGTAGGTCGTTGGTCTTTTCTTTTTGATTGGTCTACCAAGTCATCATGGATATCCACCGCTCCGCCAACTAGTATCATTGATTTCGCGAATGTAGCAATTGCGTCCAAGTCTCCATCAACAGCCTCACATGCTAATGAAAGGAGGGTAGGACTTGTTCGGTCATTCCAATATTGAGTCATGAAGTAGTGTAGGGCTTCACGGGCTTCTTTGCATTCTATTTTTTCTTCGAGAACTGCTTGTCTCGCCATTTTTAGGGCTTTATTACCTCTTTCCTCAAGAACCCGTTGCACCTGATCTACCATTTCTTTTGAAGTGAGGGGGTTTCGTTCTTTAGGATTGAATTTCACTTTTTGCCTCCTTCAGCATCCAAGCCCTTGGTTTCTAGTTGTTGTTTTAAAACGTTATAATAGGATTCTATGAGTTGGTTTCCTTTTTGCGTGATTTCGTAAATCTTTCTCATTCTTCCTTTCTGGATTTCTCTTCTGCTTTTTAGGAATCCATCGGTTTCTAGTGCGTTAAGGAGTGGGTATAGGGCGCCATGTCTTATTTTGATCCCATACGTCTTTTCTATTTTTTTGAGGATTGTGTAGCCCCACATGGGTTGTATTTGGACGAGCCTGAGTATTTGAATGTCGATGAAGTTTCTGACTATGCGTTGAACAATTCCTTCTTCGAAGTTTCCACCCAGATATTTCATGCTCGATAACCTGTTTTAGAAGATTTTCTGTTGTTTTAGGTTTAAGATTTTGCTTAGTTTTTGGCTTGGATGTATGCTTTCGTATGTCTTGATTATGCATAAACCTTTATATCCGTGTTTCACGATAGAAGTACTCGATATGTCTGAAAAGAGACATATTGTCTACACGTAGAACACCCAAACTGTTGAACAAAAAAACAGAAGGAATAAAAAATGGTACAAAAATTACGGGATGTCGAAGTCAAGTTGATGAGGGGACTCCTCGACCTAGTGATCCTCCAATTCCTAAGGGTCCACCCCATGCATGGCTACCAAATCATCACCAGAATCCGAAAGAACTTTGGAGTCTATTTTGGGCCTAGCACAATTTACCCGCTGCTCAACCTTCTTGAAGAAAAGGGCTTCATCAAAAGCCAATGGGACTTAAGTAACGAAAGACCAAGAAAGGTTTACGGTCTAACCCGAGAGGGCGAAGACCTGCTAAGCTACACCGAGGCTTCCTTAAACCACATCTGCCGAAAATTAGCAACAATCGGCCTTGACAAAATCGTAATCAACGGAGTTCTTTCGAACTCATTGACAACCGTGAGAACCTCGGAGAAACAGTGACCCTCTGAACTAGGTAGCAACCGCACAAATACTTCTTCTTTCTCCCACTCTTGATAAATATACTTCTCTAGAAAAACTGACATTAGACTGTAAGTCGGCAGAAACTGTTGCTTTTGCAACCGAGAACCCATAACTGTTGCCCTTAAGCCTATAAGCGACCACAGTTTCTACATCGGACTACAGAGGAAAACCAATATTTGCTCTAGAAACCAAGGAGAAAATCTAATGGAAGCGAACATCCTCATACAAAACTGCACAATCCTTCCCATAACTGATAAAGGCATCATAAGAAACGGTGTAATCGCCATAAAAAACAGCGAAATAACCTATGTCGGAGAAAAAGCAACAGCACCAAAGATAACCGCTGAAAAAATTATCGATGCCCGAGATAGAGTTGCGATACCTGGCTTGATCAACTGCCACACCCACCTAGCCATGACACTATTTCGTGGAATCGCAGAAGATCAACCATTAAGCAAGTGGTTGACTGAAACAATATGGCCCTTAGAAGCAAAACTTCAACCAAAGGATGTTTATAAGGGTGCATTGCTTGGCTGCCTTGAAATGATAAAGACCGGTACAACAACCTTTGCAGACATGTACTACTATGAAGATCAAGTTGCAAAAGCCGTGGAAAAATCTGGCTTGAGAGCAGTTTTAACACAGGGAACGATTGGAGTTGGTGACCCAAAAATAGGAGAAAAAACACTGAAAAACAGCATCAATTTCGCCACGAAACACCATGGATATGCCAATGGAAGAGTTACAACTCGCCTCGGTCCCCATGCAGTATACACATGCAGCCCCGAACTTCTAACAAAGGTTCGTGAGGCAGCCTCCAAACTCAACCTAGGTGTTCACATTCACCTAGCCGAATCAAAAGAAATGATAAGTCAGATAAGACAAAAATACGGTTCTACAGAAGTTGAAATTCTAAAGGAAATCGGTTTACTAAGTCCAGATGTTCTGGCTGCCCACTGCATACACCTCACTAACAAAGAAATGAAGTTGTTGGCTACGCATGAGGTTAAAGTTGCTCACAACCCGGTTGCTAACATGAAACTCGCCCAAGGCGCAGCAAAAATCAAGGACATCACAGACTTAGGCATAATCGTAGGCTTGGGCACAGATGGACCAGCCAGCAACAACAGCCTCGATATATTCGAAACCATGAAGATCACGGCTTTACTTCAAAAACTCACTTACCTGAATCCTACGGTTCTTTCAGCTTACGAAGCTTTAAGGATGGCAACAGTAAATGGGGCTAAAGCCCTAGGAATCGACCGAAATATTGGTTCCCTTGAGGTGGGTAAGAGAGCCGACATAATCCTAATTGACCTCTCAAAGCCTCACTTAAAACCCATGCATAATATCTACGCAAGCATTGTTTACTCTGCACACGGAAGCGACGTAGACACAGTCATTGTTGATGGAAAAATCCTGATGGAGAACCGGCGAGTGAAAACTTTGGACGAAAAGGCTGTGATGGAAGAAGCCGAAAAAGCAGCTTCTGATTTGCTGTCAAGGTAAATCTTATCTAACTGTTTGGTTATTGTATCTGCTTCAGCACAAGGTGCAGAAATGCCACAGATAATTCAGATCGAGAACCTTACAAAAAAATTTGGGCCCCTAGTCGCAGTTGACCACCTAAACTTAGACATTGAAGAGGGCGAAATCCTTGGGCTCCTAGGACCAAACGGTGCAGGCAAAACAACTGTCGTCCTTATGCTCGCAACAGTCATTAGACCCACAGAGGGCACTGCTACAGTCGGCGAGTACGATATAAGAAAAAATCCGGACAAAGTGCGCGGGCTTCTTGGCATCTGCTTCCAAGAGCCTAAACTGTTGTGGGTCAGCACTCCATGGGATGTACTGAACTGGCATGCCAAGGTTTGTGGATTATCAACGAAAGAGCGGAAAAGAAGGGTCAAGGAAGTGTTAGAAGCGGTAGATATGTGGGAGCCCAGACGCAAGAGTGTCCATGCGCTTTCAGGCGGCATGCGGAAACGAGTCGAAATAGCAAAGGTTCTGATTCAAAGACCAAGGATTGCATTCGTTGACGAGCCGACTGCGCAAATCGACATAGTAGGCAAACACAAGATATGGAACATGCTTCTCGAACTCCGTGAGGAAGGAAGCACCATCATTCTTGCCACAAATGAGCTTTACGAGGCTGATCATCTTTCAGACCGAGTTGGAATAATGCATAAAGGCAAACTGCTTGTATGCGATACACCTAAGAAGTTAAAGGACAGTATTGTGGGCGGCGACGTTATTGATATTCAGCTTGAGAAAGACGCCCCGCCAAAAATTGTGGAAGAGCTTAAGGGTTTCAAAGAAGTCGTAAATGTTTTACAAGTTAAACCGTCCACCATGCGCCTTTATTTAAACCAGGTTGAAGAGGTTGTTCCGCGAATAATGAACTTGTTCATGAAGAACGATGTGCCAATCACTTCCATACACATGAGTGAACCTAGCCTTGACGATGTATTCGCGCACTACACAGGTCTGACAATTGAAGAAGCACAAAAAGAGAGGAGTGAACCCTAAACGAACAAGCTTCTTTTGGTGGTTGAGAGAGACATCCGTCTATTCTTCCAGTATAAATTCCTAATCATAATGCGAGCCATATGGTTCGTGTCACAAATTGCTCTGTTCGGACTTATCGCTTCACGCATGATCAACGTTCCTGCACGCACATTGACTACAGGTTCTATCCATCTCGAACCTAATCAGGCATACGCGTTTCAAGTAAACGCCACAAATGGTTTGTATTCTATGTCTATTAACGTGTCATCTTCCCAAGGTGGTGGTGATGTTTATGTATATTTTCCTAACGGCACTTTGGCTAATACTACCCGTTTTGACTCGTCAGTCAAGCGTTATAACTTCCAATTCGATTTCAACAATCCTGATTTCGGTTTATGGTCTGTGAAGCTTGTAGCTAGCGATATTGCAAGTGATTACTCGCTCGTTGCCTACTCGCTTGTGGACTACTTCCGATTTTACGTTTCTGGGCTTTCTGTGATGACGCTTTACTCAGCCGCCATATTCATTGGATTTGACATCTACGAAGAGGCAGAACACGGCGTCTTCGAGTATTTGCTCAGCTTGCCAGTTTCCAGAAGGCAACTGGTGGTGGGGCGATCA
>Ga0315314_1003985_pt1 | contig 11278 bp, 11 predicted proteins | sample TDP9_MG_FD_203631 | JGI IMG/M metagenome (GOLD analysis project Ga0315314, IMG submission 203631) | Freshwater sediment microbial communities from Lake Towuti, South Sulawesi, Indonesia - TDP9 | ecosystem: Environmental > Aquatic > Freshwater > Lake > Sediment | place: Indonesia: South Sulawesi... | reverse complement strand
CTACCATGACAACGAATGGCTACGTGGCTAGCAAACTTAAAGCGTACACAATATTGCCGGCCGAATTCGCCGATGGAAGTTTTAACAACGTCATCTATGTAGAACTCCAAGACTCAAGTGGCAGACCCGCAAGAGCCCCTCAAAATATAGTTGTGAGCTTCGTGTCATCTGATCCAACCGTCGGAACTCCGCAGTACGGAACAATCACCATTGGTGAAGGAAATGTCTGGGGTGGAGTATGGTTCGATTCAACATTCAAAAAGGGCACTGCCACCATCACGGTGGCCGCAACAGGATTCACATCAGTATCAACCACAGTAAAAACAGTCGGTCCAACGCCATACAAGCTGGGAATGTACCTTGCGCCATCAAAAGTCTGGGCAGACAACCGATACTACTACGGCTTGGTTGAACTAGTCTTACAAGATTCTTCTGGAAATCCAGTGAGAGCCCCAGCAGGTGGAATAGTCGTCAGTCTAGTAGCAACTAACCCATCCATCGGCACTGTAGGATCGCCCGTCACAATCTCTGAAGGTTCGGACGGAACCCAAACATGGTTCAAAGCGACAACCACGGCAGGAACAACCACGATAAACGCCTACGCAAGTGGCTTGGCATCAGCCAGCGCCCTGATGACCACGGTGGGTACTCCGCCAACACCTGGACCAGCACCAACTGCACTAATCATAGAAGGTAGACCCAAATTCATTTCTGCAGGAGGAGTATACTATGACTGGATCGCGGTCTCTCTACGCGACGCCTCGGGCAATCCGGCCAGAGCGCCCGGCGCCACAGGAGTGGCGACCAAATCCTCAGATGCAATAGTAGGTTGGGCCAGTTACAACTTTGAGATCGCAGCAAATGACTTCTTTGCGGGCGGCGTCGATTTCGCAACAACCTTCACGCCAGGAACCACAATGATCACCGCAACCGCCAGAATCTCCGGCACAACAGCATTAACGGGTACAAAGACTTTCACAACAGGGGAATACACTCCACTATCCAAGTCATATCAGTTCGGAAACATCGCCTACCTATTCTACAAAAACACTTTCCCTGTCGTCGGCGACACAGCTGTAGCAAGAGAAGCCATGAGCTCAGCCGTCTTCGAACCAAGCCTAATCAGAGCAGGCGCACTATCACCCACGACCAAGACGGACACGCTTCTGACAACAACCGAGAAAACCTCAGGCAACCTCATAGCGTTCGGCTACAACAACACCATCAGGGCAAGCTACCCGCTTGGAGTAGTTGTCACCAAAAACGCCGCATGGTTCAACATAACAGCCACAACTGAAGGAATATCCATCAACTTCACAAGATCAGACTACCCAAGTAAAAGCGTGGCCATAGTCTACCTGAAACAACAAAGCACAAGAGCCGTAATGTTCATGTGGGGCTACGGCTGGCAAGGCACATACGCAGCAGCCTTATTCATGAGCGACCAAACAAAATGGCAAACATACGCCACAAAACACTTACTCTTCCTCCAATGGACAGACACCAACACCAACGGCTTCATCGAAGCTTCCGAAATCACGGTGTCTTCAAGCGCATAGCAAAACCAACAATCCCCTATTTTTTTGGTTCACCGCACATAACCCACAAATTGATGAGCCAACAATTAGCGTACATTCAGTTCTGTAGTCGTTTTGCGGAATTGATACAACACTATAGAAGATTTACATGTTTTTTCATAACTATTATGTGTTTATTGTGATGCATCTGTAAACGCTGAAAAGAGGAAATGATGAAAAATGAAGAAGACATTGGTGCTTGTTTTTGCATTGATCCTACTGGTTCCCATAAACATGACAATGGCTAGTTCAGCGACTTCCAAAGTGTCTATTGAGGACTTCGTTTAAGAATTATAGACTCTTATGATTTATAGTTGAAATAACACTTATGTATCACGAACTATCCATATCAACCTCATGCGAGTTGCCATGGTGAACCAGATTTGGCTGAAAGCGAGGCCGTTAAACAACATCTTCATGAGCTTGAACGCAAAAGCATTGCTCTATTAAGAGAGGCCAAGGCTCAATTCAAAAGCATAGCCTGCCTCTGGAGCACAGGAAAAGACTCCACAGCCACAATGTGGCTCTGCAAAAGGGCCTTCTTCGGCAAAATTCCCTTCCCAGTCATACACATAGACACGGGTTACAAGTTCCCAGAAATATACGAGTTCAGAGACAAAATCGCAAAAGAATGGGGCTTAAACCTCGTAATAGCAAAAAACGAAGAAGCCTTAGACCAAGGCATGTCACCAAAGAAGGGAAGACTCGACTGCTGCACACTACTCAAAACTGAAGCACTAAAAAACCTCCTTCAAAAAGAAAAGTATGACGCTCTAATCTTAGCCATCCGCCGAGACGAACACGGAATCAGAGCCAAAGAAAGATACTACTCTCCACGAGACGAGCAATTCAGGTGGAACTATGCCGATCAAGCAGCAGAACTTTGGGACCTTTATGTAAAACCTTCCGAGGATTTTTCCCACATGAGAATACATCCAATCTTACACTGGACAGAACTAAACGTGTGGCAATACGTACAACAAGAAAACCTGCCAATAAACTCCCTGTACTTCGCAAAAGACGGAAAGCGATACCGAAGCCTCGGATGCATGCCCTGTACCGTACCTATCCCATCCGAGGCAAACACAATCGAAAAAATCGTCCAAGAACTAGAAACATCAAGAACCCCTGAAAGAGCCGGACGATCACAAGACAAAGAAAAGGCATACATGATGCAAAAACTGAGAAGCCTAGGCTACATGTAGTAGGAGGGACAATCATGATTATCTTAGCTTTAGATGCGTTAGACCTGGACCTCGTCAAAAAATTTGAAAGCAAAACCCTAATGCAAAACGAATACGGACAAACTGACATTTCAGACTTCAACCTAGAGAGAACCGTTGTATTGTGGGCATCCTTTCTTACAGGGAGAAACATGGAAGCTAGAATACCATTAAAAACCCAATGGGAGTTCAAACTGCCAACCGAAGAAACTTTTCTACACTTCTCTAAGACTTTCAAAGCAATAGATTTTCCAGCGTTCTCTTTCAAACAGAACCATGCAGAAGAAAGAAAATTTCTCAAGAACTACTTTGACGAAAAATCCGCAATCGAAGAATACGAGACCGCCGTCTGGAAAATACATGAAGAAAACAAAACAGAATTCTTGGCCTCAATCGGCAACTACAACCTAGTGATGGGCTACTTCAATCTAGCTGATGCCATAGGCCACTTGAGTTTTGGAGTCGTCAATAAAATGAAAGACGTTTACAATACGTTAGAAGAGCTTGCAAAAGAAACCAAGAATTCAGACGACTTCACCTTAGTCATATCAGACCACGGAATGAAAGCAATCGGAAGATACGGAGATCACACAAAAAACGGATTTTACTCAGCCAACAGGGAACTAGGCCTCAATCTTCCAAAAATAACCGACTTCTACAACACGATTAGGTCGTTACAAAATGCAACCTAAAGTAAACTTGGTAGTAATAGGACACAAAGACCACGGAAAATCCACTTTGATAGGTAGACTACTCTACGACTCAAAGGCAATCCTAGAACAGAAAATGCAAGAGATAAAAACTGAACTTGAAAAGTCGGGCAAAAAAGAGTTCGAATTCGCGTTTCTGCTGGACAGCTTGGAAGAAGAAAGAAAAGGCGGATTAACAATTGACATCATACAAACTCCCTTCAAATCCAAAAAATATTTTTACACCATAATAGACTGCCCCGGCCACAGAGAATTCATCAAGAAAATGCTCACAGGTGCCTCACAAGCAGACGCTGCAATATTAGTCGTCTCTGCAAAAGAAGGAATAGAAGACCAAACCAAACAACATGCGTTCTTGGTCAAAACCCTAGGCATAAATCAATTGGTAGTTGCCATCAACAAAATGGATCAAACAGAATACGGAAAAAATGTTTTTTACGAAACCTGCAAAATCATGGACAAAATCCTGAAGCCTATAGGCTTTGAGAACGTTCCAAAAGTACCGATTTCTGCCTACCATGGGGACAACGTCTTCGCAAAATCAAAGAACATGAAATGGTACAACGGATCAACGTTAATCGATACTCTCGACGACAATGTAAAGCCTATTCAATCACCATTAAACAAGCCTCTACGCGGTTGCGTTCAAGACACATACAAGCTAGAAAACAACGAAGTAGTTGTCTCCAAAATCGAAACAGGCGTACTGGAAGCAGGAAAAACCATCTATTTTTCACCATCGGGAAAGAAAGGAACCGTTAAAGAAATACAAATGTTTGGTAGCCAACTAGAAAAAGCCGCACCAGGCGACTCCGTTGGGTTATTAGTAGATGGCGTTCGAGACGTTCAACGAGGAGAAGTCATAAGTTACCCTGAAAATCCAGCAAACAAAGCTAGAAGCTTCACAGCCGAAATAATCTTGTTTTCCAACACAGAAATGAAAGCAGGCGATCTACACACAATACGCTGCGGGACAGCCCAAAAAAAATGCAGGGTAGACGAAGTACTCACAGAAATTGACCCCCTAAAACTAACAACAAGCACAACTTCTCCAAACGCCCTGAAGGAGGGCAGCGTCGGCGAAGTAAAGCTTTCCCCCCAAGAACCCCTATGCATTGAAAAACATATGGACTTTCCACCTTTGGGACGATTTGTTATAGAAGGAAAAAGAGGACCCATAGGAGCAGGAATAGTTCTTGATGTTGAACATGACAAGCCGTAAACCATGGATGCATATTAATGCTAGACCTTTTGCTATTGTGGCTTCTCGTAGGATTCCTAGCTCAACTCATTGATGGAGCTCTCGGAATGGCCTATGGAGTAAGCTCAACGACCGCGCTAGTCTCAATTGGTGTTTATCCTGCCCTAGCAAGCGCCAGCGTCCACACAGCCGAAATATTCACAACAATGTTTTCAGGAGCCTCACACTTTAGACTGGGCAACGTCCGTAAGGACATGATTCTGCATCTGGTTGTGCCTGGTATAATCGGAGGCGCGACAGGTGCTTTCGTGGCCGTCAGCCTCTCTTCTAAAGTCTTACAATTGATTGTGGGAGCTGTTCTTCTCTTCATGGGTCTGCTCATATTATTCAAATTCGCCTTCAAAAGAAGGCTTCACTTCAGAAAAGAACGCCCGTCTTCAAAAATGCTCCTGCCACTTGGATACGTAGCTGCTTTTCTGGATGCTTTAGGCGGAGGAGGATGGGCCCCATCACCACAACAACTCTAGTCACGAACAATGTTGAACCAAGCAAAGCAATAGGCTCAGTCAACTTCTCAGAGTTTTTTGTAACCGTTACTGAAGCAACAACCTTTATCATTTTAATTGGACCTGAACAATTCAGCTGGATAATAATCCTAGGCTTATTGATTGGGGGGCTAATATGTACTCCCATAGCAGCTTTGGGATGCAAAAAACTGCCTTAAAAAACATTAGGTGCATTGGTTGGCATCACTGTGATAATCTTGAGCACGCGCATGATGCTAAAATTTTTCTGGGTATTTTGACCAATACAAGCAGTAAAAGAAGAAGAGAAGTGAGAAACAGAATAAAGTATGCCTTAAGACACAAAAGGTTTATTATTCATTTGAGACAAACCAAGGTTGGGTTATTCATGCATGGCGATAAGGTTGCAGTGAACATTTCCAAGGATTTGTATGAGAAAGTCAAGAGTAAAGTAAGCCAGAGTGACGAGTTTAATAGCGTGGATGAATACGTAGACTTTGTATTGAGAGAAATAGTCAGTGAAGAAGAGAAAGAACAAGTTTCCAATGAAAAAGATGAAAAAATAATAAAAGAAAGATTAAAAAAGCTAGGTTATGTGTAACTCACGTATCAGGTTGTCAAAGACCTGAATTTCCGCTAAAACCCTTACTCGCTTAACTTTCCGCCAAAAAATGCTATTCGCCTACCATCATTTTAAGGCGCTTGAACTCCGATTTATGGAAGTTGTCGAAAATGTATGGCTCACCGTCCATAGAGCTTCCAAAAGAATCAGCAAAAAACCGAATAACCGTAATGATAAAGTTATCTGCGGTCTTCATACCATTTTTGGCTATCTACTGGCAAGACCTAGACATAGTTTTCCGAGAAGCTTTAGTGAATGACTTCATGAACTATATCGTCCTCCTGCCCTTTCTAATTGGATTCATAATATTCAGAAAGAGGAAAATGTTACAAGCACTTTCTCCGCTGGATAATTGTGAGCAAGATAAGCTTGTATGGATAAGCCAAGTTGTCACTGGGACATCGTTGCTTTCAATCAGTTTCATCATATACTTTCTCGGATCCTACACACCCTACGCATTGGAATACCATCTCCTCTCGATTCCACTATTTGTCTCGGGCAGCATTGCTCTAGCGTTCAACCTAGAAATATTTAGACAGCTATTGTTTCCTCTAGTCCTTTTATTTTTCATGCAAACCTACCTCATACAAATAGCTAATCCATTCTGGTCAGACCTATCATGGATCAGCTCAACAACATCATACAATCTCCTTTCCACTCTCAATATCCCAGCCAAATTCACCACAGTCCTTGAAGTTCCAACAATCGAAATAACAACAATTGATGGCACTACACTACCATTTACCGTTGGAGTTGCCAGCTCAGGACTAAACTCCTTCATGGGTTTCACCGTCTTCGCCATATTCGTTGCTTACATTCTCAGAGAACCTTTATGGAAAAGAATCACTTTAATGCTCACGGGATACCCCTTATTGATTCTGCTAAATATTCTAAGAATAACGATCATACTCGGACTTGCTTATCAATGGGGCTCAACTATATCAGAAATTTTCCACTTCACAGGTGGAATAGTGCTGATTTTCACAGGGACACTCCTTCTCCTCCTCCTGGGTGAAAAAATCTGGAAAATAAAAATTCGTTCTACTGCGCCGTCACCTTGCACTCACCACGACGAAAACCTAAGAAAAGGCTACAACTTCTGTCTCAACTGTGGCAGACTCGTCAAATCCATAAACCACACCATAAAAAAGGGAGGCGCAATGAAGATGACCATAGTGATACTTTTAACGGTTCTTTTTCTTGTTGTTCAAACGCCCCCAATTGCCTTAGCCAAACCTCCAACCGAGACAGATTTAACGGAAATCTCTGCCGAAGAATCTAAACAACTATTACCTGCAATTCCAGGCTGGGACCTCCAATTCTTGTACAGAGACACTAAAGTCGAAAGAATACTAAAGCAGGACGCCGCCCTAGCCTTCGCTTACATTTCACCTGCCACTCAGAGCAACAGTTCGTATGCATACATCTTTGTGGGCGTTCAAATCTCGACCAGCAGACACACATGGGAAAGTTCGCTTATAACATGGCCTGCAAGATACGGTCGGCCCGCGGCGACAGTCGTAGACCTGAGAGACGTACGAATACTTCAAAACCCAACCCTAACAGCGAGATTTTTTGCTTACCAGAGACCAGAATCAAACCTAACAGAAGTAGTGCTCTACTGGTTTGAGAGGGTACCCTTCAAAATAAACTCAGTCTGGGACATGAGAAACGTCCAAATCAGTCTTTTATCCCGATCCTACGACCTGTCAAGATCAGGACTAATCTCTAACCCTAACGACCTCTCTGGCGTAGAGAAGTTACTTTTACCCTTTGCCCAAAGCATAGCGAAGTTCTGGGAACCCATAAGAACGTCGTCTCAAATGATGGCTATAATCTCCCAAAACGGAGATAAACTAGTCGTGACGGCTGGCGTATTACTAACTGGAACCTTTATTGCGTACGTTTTAGAACGAAGAAAAGCAAAAAAAGCAAACACCAATGCCTACCAAAAACTATCAAAACCTAACAAAGAAATAATCGATACGGTTCATCAAACAGAAAAAATCACAACACCCACATTAAATGCCATAACAAAGAAATATCAAGGCATCACAGGAGAGAACATCTCTAAAGAAAACCTTCTACTGAAACTGTTGGAAGCAGAAAAAATTGGTGTGATCAAAAACAGAATAACTAACAAACAAGATGAACCAATACAAGTGTGGAAAACCCAAGTTCCATTCAACAAAAACAAATAATGAAGAGAACAAGTGGCGGGCAGTTCAAATTGATTCAGGAATCACAATCCTTTAGTTTGAAGTAATGCCACTGAATACTAGGTAATAGTCATGAAAAAGCGAATACACCTAACATCCATAATCCTTCTCGCCCTGTTGCTTGTAGGAATAGCCCTCACGGCTTTTTCAGCATACTTTTTCACCAGACTAGATCAAGTTGTTCATGGCGATCTCTACAGATATGGCTTACAGTTCAATTATGAATGGGCAGGACAATATTGGGCCTATTCAAGACAGCTAACAAGTTGTCTGACAATAGCCATAGCAATAATCGGAATCGCAGCTTTATTTGTCCTGATTCAAATGCGAATCGGCAAAATCGAATCAACAAAACTTGTCATCAGTATGCTTCTGATAATTGGAATCGGTACGACCAGCTTTTCCGCGTTTTTCTTCACTCGCCTAGACTATGTTGTTCACAATGACCTTTACCGATACGGTTTGCAGTTCAGTTACGAATGGGCTCCGCAATACTGGACCTACGCCAGGGTTATCCTAGGCTTACTTGGACTTGTGATTGTCACGAACATTACTTCTATCGCGCTTATCCTTGCAGCCGAACGCACGAGAGAAATACGGCTCTTTTTAAGCGCACACTCGCCCTTAAGGATCAGCTCAACAAAACTTATTTTTTTTGTCCTATTTTTTGCTGGAGTAATAGCCCTCAGCTTTTCAATTAACTTTACTTCCTCGATTCTCGCCTTCATTGGTCTGGGCTTAATCTTCTGGGGCGCCTTGTTACTATACATACACCCTGGAAAATACATCAAACAAACCTTACTTGACAAGACAGCGCTGCCGTCACTCGCAAGCTTAGATCAAATGATAACAGAACTGGGCTACACAGGCAAAGGAGTCTACCTGCCACCAAAGTACCTTAAAAACTTCGAATCAAACAAGATTTATATCAGCCCTCAAAAAGGCTCAAAACTGCCATCGCCAGAACAAATACAAAAAGAAGAAGACAAAACAATCCTCACAAACCTAGAAGGCATACTCATCACTCCACCAGGCGCGGAACTCACCAAACTGTTCGAAGATACGCTGGGCACAAATTTCACAAGGGTAGATCTGCAATTCGTGGAGCAAAACATCCCAAGGCTGCTGATCGAAGACCTCGAAATCGCCCAGAACGCCCACATCGAAACCAAAAACAACATAGTCCACATCAAAATAGAAAACTCCATCTACAAAAACATCTGTAACGAAGCCAGAAAACTCAAAAACATCCACGCCTCAATAGGATGTCCCTTCTGCAGCGCCATCGCATGCGCTCTAGCTAAAGCCACAGGCAAACCAGTAACCATAGAAAGTGATGAAACAAGCGAAGACAACCAAACCATCGACATAGAATATCGCCTGTTAGAAGAAACAGAGGAGAAAAAAGAACAATGAGTTTTCCCCTAGGATTATGGGATATCAGCGTCTGGCTCGCCATCACCTCAGTAATGCTACTGATCACCTCAGAAATGCTCTCGCCATACTATGGAAGAATAAGCATCTACATTAACAAAAGAAGACTGCGAAACGCCGCATTAACAGTCTCGCTACTCTTTCTGGCAACAGTTGCAATAAAAATCATCAGCATAGTCCTTATCACATAAACCATAATTAACGCATTCTTGAACCATAACAGGCTAATAGAAAATACCATCAAAATTTCTAGAGCATACTTACTTACATACATATAAGCAACGTAGTCGAAACATGATTTGGGATAAGAATGAAGAGACTGCTCTTGTCGGTGTTGGTCATAACATTACTTGCGATGGTTGGGAGTCCTGTTTTCGCCGAAGGGGAGGGCACAATACGAATTAGCCCAGCATTACCTGTGATGCTTACAAGTCCTGCTACATTTGAAGTGTGGATTGAAGGAGCCGCTCAACCCCCAACGACCGATCCACATATCCTGCTAGTTATGACTCAAGCTTCTTGGGCGGGCTTGACAGGCAACGTGGTTGTATCATGGACGGGCGGTGGCGGACCGCTAAGTTTCTCCTCAGCGAATTTCATAGCTGTTAAGACTGGATTTGTACTTCCTTCAGGCACGACCCATGGAGGACGATACACTGTGGCATCCCTACAAGACCGTCTAGGTGTGTCGCATTCTGATTACGTATACTATGCACATGGATCATTTCTAAGCGGACCCATCACTCAAACCCCCCAAACATTCACTATCACCGTGTCTTCAACTAACCTAAGAATGCTAGTGTACGCCATAGGCAAAAACCCAGGAGGTAGCCTATTTAACAACAAAGTGCCCCCAACAATTCCAGGATTCGTCGTGCCTGAGGTTGCGCCAGTACTCTTGGCTCTGGCATCCTTCGGCGCCCTTGCACTCTATGCACTCAAGCGCAGAAAAATGTAATCTCAAATGACATTTGAAGTTAGTAAGGAATATCGATAGATATTCCACTTTCGATCCCTTATTTCTTATTCACTTATATACTGCAAATCAAATTCTTGTTCCAGTCAGTCTGACATGCATGAGGAAGGCAGGACTCGATTGGACAAGAACCAAACAGACGCAGCTATAACTCAAACCATAATCAGACTAATTGAAGACAAGAAACCAAAGAACGTACAGGAACTTGTCAATCTAATAAAAGAAAAAAACCCTATCCCAGAACAAAAGATTATCGAACATATCATCCAGCTCCAAAGCCAAGGAAAAATAACGCTAAGAGAACAGCTAACCCCACAACCACAAAAAATTGGCACTTATCTCAAGTCAAGTGAAGCCTACTGGTATTGGTCAACCCTAGTCCTCGCAATAGCAACTGCACTAACTGTGTTCACCATTCCCGAAAACGCTTACCCATTAGTCTATATAAGATACGTACTTGGCTCAATCTTCATCCTGTGGTTACCTGGATACAGCTTCATAAAAGTCCTGTTCCCATCTGAACCCCCGCTCAAAACTTCATCCAAAAGCCTAGACCCCATAGAACGCATAGCCCTGAGCATAGGAATGAGTCTAGCACTGATCCCAATAGTTGGATTACTCCTAAATTATACACCATGGGGCATACGCCTAACCCCAATCGTCCTTAGCTTGCTATCACTAACTGCAATCTTCGCCACGGCTGCTGTTATAAGAGAACACCAAATCATAACCAGAATAGCGACCTGAAAAGCAGAATAAGTGAAAACGCCAATGGCAGACGAATTGTTCAAA
>Ga0315314_1003984_pt1 | contig 11282 bp, 10 predicted proteins | sample TDP9_MG_FD_203631 | JGI IMG/M metagenome (GOLD analysis project Ga0315314, IMG submission 203631) | Freshwater sediment microbial communities from Lake Towuti, South Sulawesi, Indonesia - TDP9 | ecosystem: Environmental > Aquatic > Freshwater > Lake > Sediment | place: Indonesia: South Sulawesi... | reverse complement strand
GTGGATTCAATGGTCCTTCTTCATCTGCTAAGCGCCTACCGTCAAGAATTCGACCTTTCCCTCATCGTTGCCCATGTGAACCACGGCCTTAGGCCGAGAGAATCAGAAAAAGAGGCTGAGCTCGTCCAGGAAGAGTCGCAACGGCTTGGCTTACCCTTTGAGTATGGCAAATTTAGTGCGAAGGAATTCCAGAAGGTGAGGGGAGTCTCTCTCCAGGATGCCTGCCGAAAGATTCGTTTCCATTTTTTTCATTCCCTCCTCATGAAATACGATGCCGAAAAGATTGCATTCGGCCAGAATGCAGATGATCAGGTGGAGACCGTGCTTTTAAGATTGATGAGAGGATCCGGGGTGAAAGGCCTGAAGGGGATGCTTCCCATTCGAGAGGGAAGGGTGATTCGGCCCCTTCTTGAAGTTTGGAGAGAGGAGATCGAATCCTTCGCCAAGGAGATGAAGATTCCCTATCTTCTCGACTCCTCAAACCTTAATGAGAACTATCTTCGAAACCGGGTACGCCTGACCCTCCTTCCCCTGATTGAAAAGGGGTATCAACCCAACTTCAAGAAAATTGTTTTGAAGCTCTCCATCATCCTCAGAGAAGAGGATGATTATCTGGAGAGGGCGGCGCAAGAAGCCTATCAGAAGATCGTCCAAAAAGAGGAGGAGGCCCTCTCTTTCCGGTTTTCGGAGTATCAATCGCTTCATCCGGCAATTCAATGGAGAATTGTGCATAAGATGTTGGAAAGAATTTATGGCGAGGAGATGATCGTCGAAGAGAGAGAGGGAATTGACGTCAACCAAGTCTATAAGAGATTGCATCAACCCGATCCCAGCTTCCGAGTAGAATTACATCACGGGGTCTCTCTGGAGAAGCGATACGATCTGGTGATGCTGAAGAAGGGATGGCTGAAACCGATCCCGCCTTTTGAGGTTGAGCTCATTTCTCCTGGCCGAACCTATGTCCAAGAGATGGGGAAAGAGGTGATCGTTGAGGAGATGAGTAGGAGTGAAAGACTTGAAGATATGTATGGCCTCCACTACACCGCTCTTTTCGACTACCAATGTCTCCAATTTCCTTTGAAGATAAGAAACTTCAGACCGGGCGACCGATTTCAACCCTTGGGAGTCAAGGGGACTCAGAAGTTAAAGGAGTTCTTTATCGATCACAAAATCCCAAAGTTTGAAAGGCCGAGGATCCCTTTGCTCATCTCAGGAGAGATGGTTGCCTGGGTCGTGGGGTATAGAATCGACGAGCGTGTAAAAGTGACTGAAGAGACTCAAAGGGTTTTGAAGGTAAAGGTCATGTAGACATCCCAGCCTATACGAAAGCCCACCCTTTAGTTTTTTTGAGAGCTCTGAAAAACTAATTTCGCTCTCTGATTACGCAGATTTTAAAAAAAGATTCCACAGATTTTTCTTTAATTTCATGACTTCTAATCTGTGTAATCAGTTCATAATCAGTGTAATCAGAGATTTCTGGACTTTTTCAGAAATCTCTTTTTCATTCCTTGACAACGAATGGGAGATTAGGTTAAGAAAATTAAAATTCCTATCGAAAAAGTATGGTTTTATAACCCATGAGAATTTCAACGAAAATTAGATACGGAACAAGAGCGATATTGGAGCTTGCCTCTCAGTATGGAAAAGGGCCGATCGAACTAAAAGAGATTGCAAAGAAAGAAGATATTTCTCTAAAATATCTCGAACAGGTTATTATCCCGCTTCGCACAGCGGGCTTAGTAAAGGCGATCCGTGGTTCCAAGGGTGGCTATTCTTTGGGAAAACCCCCTTCGGAAATCTGTTTAAATGACGTAATTGAAATTCTCGAGGGACCAGTCAATTTGATTGAGTGCGTAAAGGATTCAAAGGCCTGCCAGAGATCCTCACTCTGCGTGACGAGAGATATCTGGAAGAAAGTCTCGGAAGCGATCTACGAGATTTTTCGTTCCGTTACTTTGGAGGATATGGTTAAGCGAAAAAGAGAGAAAGAGGGAATGATCCCTCCGATGTACCAAATATAAATACGCTATGCGCAGAGCGCTAAGCGCTTAGCGTCTTTTATTGGGAGTGTGAGATGGCGAGAATAGCTAACACTATTTCGGACTTGATTGGGAATACACCCTTGTTGAGATTGAATCGAATCACAAAGGGTTGCAAGGGAGAAGTGGTGGCGAAGCTTGAATTCTTCAACCCCTGCGGAAGTATCAAAGACCGGATTGGTGTTGCCATGATTGAAGCGGCCGAGAAAGAGGGATTGGTCACCAAAGATACGATTATTCTGGAGCCGACCAGCGGGAATACCGGAATTGCTCTGGCATTTGTCTGTGCGGCAAAGGGTTATCCACTTGTTCTGACCATGCCAGATACGATGTCGACGGAGAGGGTTCATCTCCTTAGAATGTTTGGGGCCGAGGTCATCCTGACCCCTGGGAATGAAGGGATGACAGGGGCGGTGAGAAAGGCAGAGGAGATGGCTGCCAAAGATCGTCGGTATTTCATTCCCCAACAGTTTAAGAACCCGGCCAATCCGGAAATCCACAGAAAGACAACAGCCCTCGAGATCTGGGAAGACACGGACGGAAAGGTAGATCTCTTAGTTGCAGGGGTGGGCACTGGCGGAACCCTCACCGGCGTTTCAGAGGTCCTGAAGAAGAAAAAATGGGAGTTCAAAGCGATCGCGGTGGAGCCAGAGAATTCTCCTGTACTCTCCGGAGGAAGAGCGGGCCCCCACAAAATACAGGGAATCGGCGCAGGTTTCGTACCAGAGGTTCTGAATATGGATCTCGTCGACGAAGTCATTAAGGTATCGAATGAGCACGCAGGGTTGTTATCGAAAAGATTGGCAAGAGAGGAAGGGATCTTAGCAGGGATCTCCTCCGGTGCGGCTGCATGGGCAGCCATTGAAGTGGCCAAACGAGAGGAGAATAAGGATAAGATGATCGTTGTCATCCTACCGGATACCGGAGAACGATATATCAGCACATGGCTCTTTGATGAATTAAAGTAGGTTAAAGGTGAAAGGTTAAAAGTAAAAGGTGTAAGGTTTTACTGCTTACTGCTCACTGCCTACTGGTTACTTAAGAGAGGGGGTGGTGATATGTTATGGATCATGTATCACCCCGGAAGGGGAAATCATTAAAAGTTCGAAGTTTAAAGTTCAAAGTTCAAAGGTAAATCTAAAAAATTAGATTTCTGGGAGGCAAAAAATGGCGAAGACCATTGAAGAAATAAATGAAAAGATTAAGAAAGGGAAGGCCGTTGTTCTCACGGCTGAGGAGATTATCGATTACGCCGCTGAAAAAGGGGCAAAAAAGGCTGCTCAGGAAGTCGATGTCGTCACCACAGGGACCTTCGGTCCGATGTGTTCTTCGGGAGCCTATTTCAATGTGGGTCACACAAAACCCAGGATCAAGTTGGGAGGAGGGAGGACCTATCTAAACGATGTTCCGGTCTATACCGGTTTTGCAGCAGTAGATTTTTTCTTGGGGGCAACTGCAATGACAGATGATGATCCAAGAAATAAAATCTACCCAGGGAAGTTTTCTTATGGTGGAGCCTATGTCATTGAAGAATTAGTTGCTGGAAAAGATGTTAGGCTTACGGCGACGGCTTATGGAACGGATTGCTACCCTCGAAAGACTTTGGAAACTTACATCTCCCTGAAGGATATGAACGAGGCGGTCCTTTTCAACATGAGAAATGCCTATCAGAACTACAATGTCGCTGTCAATCTTTCGGATAGGGTGATCTATACCTATATGGGGGTTCTCCAACCCAAAATGGGAAATGCGAACTACTGCAGTGCTTGTCAGTTGAGCCCGCTGCTCAATGACCCCTTTTATAAAACCATTGGCACTGGCACCAGAATCTTTTTGGGCGGAGGGATAGGGTATGTTGTGGGAAGTGGAACGCAGCATAACCCTGACGTGAAGAGGACTGAAAGGGGTGTTCCCAAAATGACGGCTGGGACACTTGCTGTCAAAGGCGATCTTAAGATGATGAGCCCGAAGTGGCTGAGAGGAGCTTCTTTCACGGGATACGGGGTCACGCTCACGGTTGGGATCGGTGTTCCCATTCCCATTTTCGATGAGGAGATTCTTCGGTATACCATGATTCGGGACGAAGAGATCTGGGCTCAGGTTGTGGACTATAGCGAAGCCTATCCTCAATATATTCCTGGGAGTTTAGGAGAGGTCAACTACAAGCAACTCAAGAGCGGAAAGATTGTTGTTCAGGGGAAGGAGGTTCCGACGGCTGGTCTTTCCAGTTATCTTAAAGCAAAAGAGATTGCCCAGATTTTAAAAGAATGGATCGAAGCAGGAAAGTTTCTTTTGACCGAGCCCGTGGAGCCGATCCCTTCCGTTGATTCAGGGATCGTATTCAAGCCTTTAAAAGAAAGACCCATCAAAAAGAAATGATAAGCACCAAATGACAAGCACCAAATCACAAACAAATTTCAATGTACAAAATTCAAAATATCAAACAAAATCGTTTTGGGCATTTGAAATTGGTGCTTGGTATTTGTTTGGGATTTGTAGTTTGGAATTTGGAATTTGAGATTAAATGGAGGTGTCCCATGCAGAAGAAAAGAGTGGTCCTGAACTATCCTCCTCATATTGCTGATCAACCCATCATCTCAAGACTGATAAAGAACTACGATTTGGAGATCAATATCCTTAGAGGTTGGATCACACCGAGAGAACAGGGAAGGCTCGTCTTAGAAATCGCCGGAAAAAGAATGGCACTGGAAGCGGGGATGAACTACCTTAAAGAGATAGGGGTGGAAACTCAACCTTTAGCTCAAGATGTCAAATGGCATGAGGATCGATGTACCCATTGTACGGCCTGCGTCTCCATCTGTCCAACGAAAGCATTGGATATCGACCGGAAGAACATGGAGATTTCTTTTTATAAGGACCGATGCATTGCTTGTGAGGGATGCATTCCGGTTTGTCCTTATCAGGCTGTGGAAATCCTGTTTTGAGGTAACCACAATAAATGAAGTGGCATCACTCCCACCCTAACCCTCCCCCTTGAGGGGGAGGGAAGCCTGCCTGCTGGTAGGCAGGGGTGAGGGGAGTGAAGAATGTAATAAAAAGGGGTTAATGATTGAACCAAAGGGTCGTTGTTGCGATGAGTGGTGGAGTTGATTCGAGCACCACGGCTTGGCTTCTAAAAGAGAGGGGTTATGAAGTGATAGGGGCGACGATGTGCATCGGGATGTTCGATAGAAGTCAGAGAGGCCCTGCCCGATGCTGTAGCCTTGCCGATATCGAGGATGCCAGACGGGTTGCACTTCAGCTGGAGATCCCTTTTTATGTGTTCGATCTCAGAGAGGAGTTTGAGAAGGAGATCATCCAGTATTTTTGCGACGAATATGTGAAAGGAAGGACGCCCAACCCTTGTATTCCTTGTAACGAAAGGATGAAGTTTGGGTCATTCTTAAGAAAGGCTTTAGAGATGGGGGCCGATTATGTGGCTACAGGCCATTATGCCCGATTAGAGTGGGATGAAAGAATGAATCAGTATCTTTTGAAGAAAGGGGTGGATCGGAACAAGGATCAATCCTACGTCCTCTTCTCGCTGGCCCAGGAGCAGCTTCGCCATATCCTGTTTCCATTAGGGGAATATCGGAAAGAGGAGGTGAGACGGAAAGCCTTTCAGCTCGGTCTCCGGGTGCATGACAAAGACGAGAGTCAGGAAGTCTGCTTCATTCGTGAACCATCGTACCATCCTTTTTTGCAGGAGAGGCTGAAGGAATCGATTGAACCCGGACCGATCATCGATAAGAAAGGACGTGTTCTGGGAAAACATAAAGGGATCCCCTTTTATACGATCGGACAGCGCAAGGGGCTTCGCCTTGCGAAGGGGAAGCCTTTCTATGTGGTCGGAATCGATCGAGAGAAGAATGCTCTTGTTGTTGGAGAGGAGAAAGAAGTCTACGGAGAGACGTTTGTTGCGAATGGTGTCAATTGGATTGCCCTTCCTGGAAAACCTTTCCCTTTTTCTGCTCAGGTGAAGATCCGTTATAACCACCCGGGATCAGAGGCTCTCCTTTCTCAAAAAGGGACGGATGAGATGGAGGTCAAGTTCAAGTCACCGCAAAAGGCCATCACACCAGGCCAGGCTGCTGTTTTCTATGAGGAGGATATAGTTCTGGGAGGAGGGTGGATCAAAGAAGTAATCAATGCAAAATGATCAATTATCAATTAGCATTGAAAGCAAAAACAAAAAATCAATGGTTGATAAGAATGAATCAAAAAGAGAGGGTGAAGGGACTGTCCCAGAATTACGGACGAACGCGAAGCGGAGTCGTAGATTCGGGACTGTCCCCGTAATGCGACTATGGATCAATCCATTAAAGAGAAATACGACCGTCTAAGGGAAATCTTTCAGTCGATGGGACGCGTGGTTGTGGCCTATTCAGGAGGCGTTGACAGTACGCTCCTCCTAAGAGTGGCCAGAGATACACTTGGCGAAGGAAACGTTCTTGCGGTGACTGCCCTCTCTCCTCTTTATCCAGATCGGGAATTGGCAGGAGCCAAAAAGTTGACTCAAGCAATGGACGTGAAACACCTTTTGATCAAATCGAATGAACTGGAGATCGAGGGGTTTTCAAAAAATCCTCCAGATCGCTGCTACTTTTGCAAAAGGGAGCTCTTCGGAGAATTGCTAAAACTGGCTCAAAAGGAGGCGATCCCGTTTGTTGTTGAGGGTTCCACATTGGACGATGAAAAGGACCACCGGCCTGGAAGGAGAGCGATTCGGGAGACAGGGGTTCGGAGTCCGCTCAAAGAGGCCCTGTTAACAAAAGCGGAGGTGAGGGAATTGTCCAATGTGTTCGGTCTCCCTACGTGGGATAAGCCTTCTTTCGCCTGCCTTGCTTCGAGGTTTCCTTATGGAGAAGAGATTACCCCAGAGAAGTTAAAGATGGTGGATGAGGCTGAGAGCTTCCTTTTGAGGTTAGGGTTCAAGCAGGTTCGAGTCCGCCATCATGGAAATTTAGGAAGGATTGAAATCTATCCTGAGGAAATTGAGCGTTTGTTGGATAGATCAATGAGAGAAGAGGTGGTGAGCCACCTAAAGAAGATTGGTTTTCATTATATTACAGTTGATCTTCAAGGCTTTCGCTCGGGTTCAATGAACGAGGTTTTATGAAGGCAATTGCCCTCCTCTCCGGAGGTCTCGATAGTACGCTCGCAGCCAAGATTGTGATGGAACAGGGGATCGAACTGGAAGCTCTCAACTTCCTGACAGTCTTCTGTACATGCACGAGCCGGGGAGAAACCTGTTTGGCCTCACAGAAGGCCGTGGATACTCTTGGCATTCCACTGAAGGTGTTCAATGTTTCCGAGGAATATCTCAATGTCGTAAAGCATCCGAGGCATGGTTATGGAAGCAATATGAATCCTTGCATCGACTGTCGGATCTTCATGCTGAAAAAGGCAAAGGTCTATATGGAAGAGACAGGAGCCTCTTTTATCGTTACAGGTGAGGTATTGGGTCAGAGACCGATGTCTCAGAGACGAGATGCGATGCGGCTCATCGAGAAAGAGGCAGCGCTTGAAGGCTATATTCTCCGGCCCCTCTCTGCAAAGTTTCTGGAAGTGACGATCCCTGAGAAGGAGGGTTGGGTCAACCGGGAAGAACTTCTGTCGATCCACGGGCGTTCAAGAAAGCCACAGATCCAATTGGCAGAGCATTATGGTATTCGTGACTATCCCTGTCCTGCAGGAGGATGCCTCCTCACAGATCCTGGATTTGCAACACGTATGAAGGATCTGATGCTCCATGTACCTGATTTTTCTCTTAACGATGTCCACGTTCTGAAGATAGGGAGGCATTTTCGACTTTCTCCTAAGTTGAAACTGGTGGTGGGTAGAAATGAGGGCGACAATAAGAAAATTAAGACATTTGCTCTTGAAGGGGATATTTTGTTGAAGACCATGCAATACCCTGGTCCCCTGTCTCTTCTCAGGGGAGAGGACAATGTGGGAGGGATAGAGACGGCGGCCTCGATCACTCTTCGTTATAGTAAGGGAAAGAATCTGAAGAGGGCAGAGGTGCTTTATGGGAAGGCCAGGGAGGAATTGCGTCGAACCATTTCTGTATCATCGATTGCGGATGAAACGGTCAGGGATTTGATGATCGGTGAATAAATTTTAACTTAAACGGTTCAAGCCCTGCACCTAATATGGTGCAGGGCAGGGGGAGAAAGGAAGGTTTATAAATGAGGGTGTGTCCAAATTGCCAAACAAAGAACGAGGAATCAAACAATTTCTGTAAACAATGCGGGTTCCAACTCTTTGGCTCTCAATTTCAGGAGAAGAAAGCGAAGGTATTGGCCGGGAAAAGAGGGAAGTTCCCGTCGTTGTTGGTCTCTCTGGCCATTGTGGCGATTGCCCTTGCAGGGATCGCTTATTGGCTCATTCACGGGAGAACGGCAACCAATCCGAAAATTGCCTCTCAAACAAGGGTATTGGAAGGGGTAGACTATGTTGGGCGGACGGTGCGAATGACCGACATCGAGGTGAAGGTGAAGAACGGAAAGATCTTGATCCCCCTTGATGTGGTGATGGAGAAGAAGATGGTTCGCTTCGAATATGAGGGCAACGGGCTGAGGATTCCTCTCCTCTCATACATCACCATGGCTGGGAGGGTGGTGACAGCGGTCAGTATGTGTGAGCCATGTCGGTCTACACGGTTCCATATCAAGGATAAGACAATGGTCTGCAATGCCTGTTACACTGAATGGAATCTGGAGACCCTTAAGGGAATCAAAGGGGGTTGTATGAATTATCCACCCGAGGTCATTCCGAGCACTGTAGAGAAGAACCACATCCTGATTGATGAAAAAGTCGTTCTCGAGTGGAAACCAAGAGTCTAATAATAGTGATCAGTAAAGAGTAAGCAGTAGGCAGTTGAAGCCCAAAAAATCATTGGAGGAAGAGATATGAGCGAGAAGAAACCAATTTTTACCCCGGTCAGTGAGAAGGAGGTCACTCGGGCTATTGTAGACGGTTTTGCACGGCAGTTCATCGAATATGTGGAGAGCGACTGTCTCATCGTTGGAGGAGGCCCCAGTGGACTAATGGTTGGTCGAGATATTGCCCTGAAAGGCGTTAAGACTCTGATTGTAGAGCGGAACAACTATATTGGAGGAGGTTTTTGGATCGGTGGCTATCTGATGAATAAGGTGACCGTCAGGGAACCAGGGCAGAAGATTTTAGAAGAGTTGGGGATCCCCTATGAGAAGGCAACAAAAGGCCTTTATGTTGCGGATGGCCCTCATGCCTGTTCCAAGTTGATCGCAGCAGCCTGCGATGCTGGAGTGAAATTTGCCAATATGACGATCTTCGATGATGTGGTACTGAGAGAAGGAAACCGGGTCTGCGGAGCTGTAGTCAACTGGACTCCGGTTCAGGCACTTCCTCGTGAAATCACCTGTGTGGATCCGATTGCCTTAGAAGCCAAATTTGTTGTGGACTCGACAGGGCACGATGCCTGCGTGGTAAGGAAGTTAGAAGAAAGAGGGATTGTGAAGACCTCCGGTTTTGGTGCGATGTGGGTTGAACAGTCTGAGGATCTGGTGATTGAACATACCGGAGAGGTCCTTCCCGGTCTGATTGTCACAGGGATGGCGGTCTCCACGGTTTATGGTTTGCCAAGGATGGGGCCAACGTTCGGGGCGATGTTGCTCTCCGGACGAAAGGGTGCACAGGTCATTCTTGAGAAGATGAAAAAAGGGTGAACAATTTCATTCTTCATATTCCCGCCTCCATCAATCTGTATCGAGAAGGGGATCTAAGAGGCCTGAATATCGAAGATTTGGGCCGATATCTCACAGAAAAAACCCATATCCCTTTCCATCTTTGTGGAGATATCTACGAGGGACTCTCTGAGAAGAGGGTGGAGGCAGTTGCCAAGGAATATGCAAAGATCAAAGTAAAAGATCCTGATAGAAGATTGACCCGTTCGGCGGTGCCAAACCTCAGCTTCGAAGTCGCGGCAAAAAAGCACCGCTCAGGGTCAACCCTGAGCAAACCCCAGCCCTCAGGTGAGGGAGTCGAAGGGTTGATTATGGGATCGCCTCTTCAGGCTGAGATCGATTATGAGAAGAGGAGGATGAAAGATCTGCAGTGGAGAATCTTCGGAATTCTTTACGAGGGGATTTGGTATCAAAAAATAGTTTCAGAGATCATCCACGAACGACAATTCGACTTCAATCGCTGCACGATTCTATTCACCAACCAACTCTTTGGGACGTGGGATCGAGATGATCGACGATATCATGCGAGAGTCAGCCTTTATGGATTTCCCAATATGATTTCTACGACAGGACTTGTTGAAGCGCCTGCAAAACCGAAAGAGTTCTACCTAAAGAAACAGATGGGCGTACCCGTGGAGATATTGAAAGAGGAGTATCAGGGCCGTTTTCTCGACCACGGCGATCCGAAAACGACAGACGTATTGAAGGGGTATGCCATGCAGGCCCTCTTCTTTCATCTTTCAGGTGAGCCGTTTTGCGAAGATCCAGACTGTCGGCTCTTCAACAGCCATTGGCAAGAAGAGGTTCTTCATGCCCAAATGGATGGGAAGTATGAATTCTGTCCAAGGCATGAAGCAATTCTACAAGAGTTGAAGGTTAAAGGTAAACCCCGTTAGAAATCTAGCGAGGCATTAAACCCCGCCGGAATTATTCTAAAACTTAATCCCGCTTCAGAGCAGAGGGGCATTATTTCTAACGGGGTAAAGGTAGGAACTATGACCCTTAAAGACATTTCCATCGGCAATCTAAGGAGGCGAAAGGGTAAGGTATTCTTCCTGATCCTTGGGCTCACCATGGGTATTACGACAGTGGTCACCCTTATCTCCGTCGCCCGCATGATGAACGACGATATCTCCAGCAAACTGGACGAGTTTGGAGCAAATATCCTAATTGTGCCTCGATCGGATGACCTTTTCCTCTCCTATGGGGGAATGAGTTTTGGGGGAGTAGCCATTGATACTCAAACTCTAAAGGACTCAGACATACCGAAGATTCGGCAGATTGAAGTTCGGGAGAACATCAGCACTGTTTCACCGAAACTGATCGGGGTCGTCGAAATCGAGGGGAAAAAAGTTCCTTTCATGGGGGTCCGTTTCCAAGAAGAAACCAGGTTAAAAAAATGGTGGAAAATTCATGGCGAGGTGCCCAAGAGTCGTGAGGAGGTTTTACTGGGCAATGAGGTGGCGGTACAGCTCTTTAAGAGCACAGGTGACACCCTGTCCATTAAAGGAAG
>Ga0315314_1003983_pt1 | contig 11283 bp, 7 predicted proteins | sample TDP9_MG_FD_203631 | JGI IMG/M metagenome (GOLD analysis project Ga0315314, IMG submission 203631) | Freshwater sediment microbial communities from Lake Towuti, South Sulawesi, Indonesia - TDP9 | ecosystem: Environmental > Aquatic > Freshwater > Lake > Sediment | place: Indonesia: South Sulawesi... | reverse complement strand
AAAACCATTCGCGTAGCCAAGAATCTCACGCTCACAAGGACAAGAAGAACGTTAGAGATAGCTGGAAGAAACGAAACCGAAGCCCACTACGTCTCAGACTTCTTGTACACTCCCATGCAGGTCGCCGACATCTTCCACTTGGAAGTCAAAATCTGTCAACTGGGCATAGACCAGAGAAAGGCAAACGTTGTAGCCAGAGAACTCGGGGAAAGACTCGGGTTCTGGAAACCCGTCTGTGTACACCATCATCTGCTTTCAGGCTTGGTGAAGCCCGCTTTGTGGCCGATTCCTAAGGGCAGAGAGAAGGAAGCGTTGGCTTCAGCGAAGATGTCGAAGAGCAAGCCTGAAACATGTGTCTTTATTCATGACTCTCCAGAAGAGATAAGAACGAAGATTGGAAACGCGTTCTGCCCAGAGAGAACGGTTGAGTTCAACCCTATAACTGAAATCTGCAAGTACATCATATTCAGAGAACGAAAAACGTTCACTGTCGAAAGACCCCAAAAATTCGGCGGAACAACAGAGTTTAGCAGTTATGTAGAGCTTGAACATGCCTACAAACTGGGAAAACTCCACCCTTTGGACCTGAAGAAGGCTGTGGCTGAAGAGCTCGTTCGAATATTGGCTCCTGTTCGTAGCTATTTTGAGGTACATGGAGAGGCGAGGGAAGGCTTAGAAATCCTCAGAAAGGCGCAAGTGACCAGGTAAGGGAAAGTGTCAGACAAACTGAAGAATCGAACGGAGAAAATTCTCCAGCTTTTGAACAAACTTGCAGTCGAAGCTGCGAAGGGCATTCCCGTGGTTGTGGAGGGACAAAAGGACGTTAGTGCGCTGCGTCAACTGGATGTTGAGGGGAACATTGTCTGTTCCAAGACATCGGGCAAGTCCTTTCTTGACACACTCACCGAAATCGAGCAACAGAAAGTCCGCGAAGTTATTCTTCTGCTTGACTTTGACCGGCGGGGAGTGGAGTGGACGCATCGTCTCAAACAGCACTTGGAAAAGACGAAGATGAAGCCTAACCTGACCTTCTGGAACGGACTCTATGGTCTAGTTGGACGGGACTTGAAAGACATCGAAGGCTTGCCAGCCTACTTGGAGACGCTCAAAAAGAAAATCGGCGATTAGCTAAGACGCCACGAGAGCCACGCTGATTAATTCAATAGACCTCTTGGGAGACTGAGAATGCGGAAAAAAGCTGTGATTTATTCGGTCACTCAGCTCAGATGTGGAAATGTGGGAGGGCAGTGAACGGTCAAGTTGTCGTATAACTTCTTGAACTTCTGGGTTCTAGTTTTCTCGAAGCGATTTGCTAAAAAGCCGATTCCAACATGGCATTCTTGATGATTGATGACTGGAAGCAAAGGAATTCGCCTTAGAAAACTGCTCAAAAGACAAGGTTACTCAGAGGAGGCAATTGGCAAAATTCTTGAATGGTATCTTTAACCAAGACATAGTATACGGCATAGAGAGATCGATAATTGAACGTTACTCTTGATTAGCAAAGTATAATAGCAGGGATTTGATAGTAGAGGAATTCGGAACGAGTACACGTTCACACCGTTATGATGGGTTTATCCCGTATAACTATATCACTTGGAGGTGACGCTAATGGGATCATCACAGACGGTTACCGTAAAGTATGTAATTCGCGCCAGATTCGAAGTTGAAGGCGTGGTGGAAAAACCAGACGTAATAGGCGCTGTTTTTGGACAAACAGAAGGCTTGTTCGGAAGCGAACTCGACCTGAGAGAACTTCAAAAGTCGGGTCGAATAGGAAGAATAGAAATCGACTTGCAGTCTAAGCAGGACAAAACAACAGGCACCATTAACATTCCGACCAGCCTGGACAGGGTGTCTACAGCAATCATTGCGGCAAGTATAGAGAGCATAAACCGTGTGGGACCGTGCGAGGCAAAGGTCACGTTGGATAAATTGGAAGACATCCGAGACTCGAGGCGCAGAGTCATCATCGACAGAGCCAAAAACATCCTTCAACAGTGGAACATCGAATCCATGCCAAGCACCGAGGAGGTTTTCCGCGAAGTCTCAGAAACATTGAAGGTGCCCAAAGTAGAAAAATATGGGTCAGATGAGTTGTCAGCTGGACCGAACGTGGATAGCGCCAAAGAAATCATAATCGTGGAGGGCAGAGCCGACGTTGTCAATCTTCTCAGGTGTGGGATCGAAAACGTCGTAGCATTAGAGGGCGCCAAAGTTCCAGAAACGATAATAAAATTGAGCAAGGAGAAAGAGTGCACCGCGCTTTTGGACGGCGACCGAGGTGGCGACCTAATCCTCAAAGAACTCCTGCAAGTAACCGATGTCAAGTACATTGCAAGGGCTCCGCTAGGCAAGGAGGTTGAAGAGTTACCATCGAGAGAAATCTTTGCAGCCCTTCACAACAAGGTTCCTATTGAGGAAGTGAGAGCAAGGAAGAGGCCTGAGCGCCGAAAGATCCTTGTGCCCAAACAGATTGTGGAAGCCCGAAAAGAACTAGAGGGCACGTTGGAGGCTGTGTTGTTCAACGAGAAGATGGAGCAGATAGAGCGATTGCCCGTGAGTGGACTGGCTGAGAAGCTTCAGCAGGCTGAGGGCGTGGACACGGTTGTGTTTGACGGCGTGATAACACAGCGTCTTGTGGACATAGCAAATGACAAGAATGTCAAGTTCCTTGTTGCTGCCCGCGTCTCAGATGTGGTCAAGCAGCCGTTGAAGGTTCATCTGTTGACGTTTGCTGATGTTGAAGGTTGACTCTTAGGGTCTTCGAAGTTCGATTCTGCCCAGTTTGTCGTTAATTCCGGTGTACAGCACTGTTCCGTGGGCCTTGGCTAGTTCGTGGTACAGGTTTATTGGGTCATCGGTGTCCTTTAATCTGTCCGTGCTGTAGGAGCATACTGCTATCATGGGGATATCAAGCACGGTATGCAGTGCCTTTTCGTATTCTAAAAGGCTCTTAACCATCTTGTGCTTGAAGAAGCAAGTGGTTTCTCCTGTTACCCTCAATCCTTTGAATCCTTTAGTCAATGCTTCTTTGTAGAGTTTGTTCCACAAGCGTAGAGTATTAGGTATGTTGAATTTTCCGTCAATTATGTAGAATTCCGTGTAATACAAGATTCTTAGAGCGCCTGATTCTTCGCATTTGTCCACATCAATGCCGAAGCTTTTCATCGCGTTTCTCAATTGTCCAGGGTTTGCCTCAGAGCACACGTACAAGGCTGCTTCGCCGTTCTCTAACCCTTGCTTAATGTAGTTGAAAAGCACGTTGTATTTGGCCTCTGGGGTGTCATACATGAAAATAACGTGATCTGAAGGCTTCAGTTCTCCAAGAAATCGCACTAGTTTTTCAGATTCGCTTTCAGACTTGAAGTTTGACCAATTCACGGATGAGTGCCATGTGTCCTCAAACGCCTTTTGCATAGGCGCAATCAGCTGAAGGTTGTTTGTCCACAGAGCGGGGCGCTCTGCAAAACCCTCATGGGTGGTAGTTTCGACCATCATCTCTCTGCTGTCGAAAATCGCAAAGTGGCTGGGAAGCACCTCTGCGTACTTGAGCCTAACTGATGCGCCAGGTGATAATTGCTCTTCTATAACTCTTGGAAGTGGGTCTTCCTCTTCGGGTAACTTTGTCACCATTCGTATCCTAACGCCCCTCTTTATGCCCTTCTTTAGTATATCTGCGAAAACTGACACAATCTGTATAAGTTTCCGTCTAGACCCTGTTATGTCGATTTCACTTTTCACATTCTCAAGAAGAGACGAGGCTTTGCTCAATATGGCGGCCTTTTCAGAAATCAGAGTGAACTGGGTGTCTTCATCCTCAAGTTTCGGTCTGGTGTTTTTCCTAAAATGCTTCACAAGCTCTTCTTTCTTCGCCATTAACGAGGTGATTTTCTGATCCTGCATCGTTTTTTCGCGTCTAATCAGAGTGGAAAGAGCGTCCTCCAACGGCGTAGCTCTTATTTTGGACGGTGTACCCAACGTTCTTTCTACGAGTCCCATCTCTTCAAGTTTTGGCAGTATTCGGTAGATGTCCTCTCGACGAACATGTGCTAGTTTCGAAACCTTGCCCACCGGAGCAATGCCTAACTGACATATTGCTAGGTAAACTTTAGCCTGGTTGGTGGTTAGGCCGAAACCACACAATGTCTCAATATCCCTATCTAAAGGCAGCAAATATCGTCAATCCTTCTCCACTGTTACTGTGGTATAACAGTCACACATCTTTAAAAGTGTTGTTTTCAACATTAGGGTGTCGGACAGAGCGGAAAATGTAGTAGTTGGAAAGGCTGGGAGAGCCAAATCTGAAATATCAGATTTTTTGTTCTCCTTTCTCTCTCCCCGAGGCAGGCTCATCCCAGCCCCAAATTCCCCTCATTCATTAAAGGGTATTTATGGATCCTTGGTGGGCACATCCTCCCATGTTGAGGAAACCGTTGCTGTGGCGCAACAGTCACATGAGTTTAAGAAGCTTAGTGGCATTATGTTGAAGGCGTCATTGGTCTATGAAAAGCGATGTGAGGAAGCTAGAATGGCGCATGATGAAATTTCGGAAACAAAGATGATTGAATTCAAGAACAAAGAGCAAGTGAGGGTGGAAAGCGGTCGAGAAACACTGGAGGCGATTTCGGCCCAAGACAAGCGTGACCAAGAATCGCACAAACAGAAATACAAGACAGAAGACCTCTCTGAGTCCTGGTACTTCACCCACATCTAACTCCTTCGCCTTTTATGTCTTGTTTCAGGTTTTCTCAACCACCATGGTCCTATTTTTGTTGACAACAGACAGTAGTTTCCTGTATGAGTCAAGTGGCTGTTGCTGTGGCACCACAGTCACACATTGTTATATGTCTTCTCAACGTAAGATCATTCACTGATTTCAGAAAAAGAGGAGAAAAGAATGAAAAACAAGATTGCAGCTCTGCTCTTGACGATGTTGTTGGCATTCACAGGTGCTTTTGTTTCAACCTTAACAGCACCAGCCTATGCTCAGACTACTGTGCCTATGCCCCCCGCTCCAACTCTAGATCCAAAATTAATACCGAAATTCGTAGACCAATTGGTCATTCCTCCAGTGTATCAGCCCGTTGCCTACGTGACATATCCTTTCGACAGCAGCCGAACAATTCCATATTACGAAGTGGATGTGAAAGAGTACACACAGCAGATACTGCCAACAGTTGATGCAAAGAATAAACCCACTGGATTCGGTCCAACAACGGTATGGAGCTACGGAGGCCTAACGACAATGGGTAATTTCGCTAATTCACCCGGCGCCACTTTCGAAGTCACAAGAGGAACTCCAATCATGGTCAAATGGATCAACAACTTGAATGCCAGCGGACAGATGCTATCCCATCTGTTTCCAGTTGATCCAAGCATACACTGGGCAGACCCAAACAATCTAGGCATGATGATGGGGCCCTTCCCAGCGACTCCACCGCCGTTCCCACCGGGCTTCGACAATGGAATTGCACAGACACCCATCCCTATAGTCACTCATCTGCACGGTGGTGAAGTTCCCTCAGGCTCCGACGGCGGTCCCGAACAATGGTGGACCCAAAACGGAAAACAAGGCAACGACTACAGAACAACCATAGCCACTGATCCCAATGCAGCTGTCTATTACTATCCTAACGAGCAGCTGCCCACAACACTCTGGTACCACGACCACGCCTTAGGCATTACACGAATCAATGTGATGTCAGGCCTCGCAGGCTTCTACTTGCTCCGAGACCCCAATGATCCTGTCGCTTCGTCTTTACCAAGTGGAAAATACGAAATACCATTAGCAATTCAGGATCGAGGATTCCTAACTAAAGATCCAAACACTGGCAACAATGAGTTCTGGTACGACGCAGTAGGCATCGACCCAACCGTCCACCCGTATTGGATGCCTGAATTCTTCGGCAACACCATCATGGTAAACGGCAAGATGTGGCCTAACCTAAACGTAGAACCCACAACGTACCGCTTTAGACTGTTAGATGGCTCAAACGCTCGATTCTACAATCTCTTCTTCGTGGACAAAGTAACCAAAGCCGTGCTTCCGTTTACTCAGATCGGAACCGACGGCGGCTACCTCGCTGCACCAGCACCATTGACTTCGTTGACCATTGCACCTGGTGAAAGAGCGGATATAATAGTCGACTTTTCAAAACTACCTGAAGGAACCAAGATCTTAATGCGAAACAACGCCAAAGCCCCATTCCCAAAAGGTGCCGCACCAGATGGGTCGACTTTAGGGCAGATTATGCAGTTTACCGTCGTATCGCCTACGATTGATACTCCACTCCCAGCGCAACTGCCGAACCCATGGCCAATCACCATACCTGCGTTGATTCCCGATACCACAGCAAAGCAACTGACCCTCATCGAGGTCATGGGTCCAAACAATGTTCCAGCAGCAGTTCTCTTGGACGGGCAAGCATGGGATGCAGACCCATCTGAGGTGACGCAGGTCGGTTCAACTGTTGACTGGATTATCGTTAACCCAACAGCAGACACGCATCCTATACACCTACACCTTGTACAGTTCCAGCTCGTGAGTCGGCAAAAGTTTGATGTTGCTGGCTATATGGCTGAATGGATGCTGAACAACGGCGTTGCAATGCTTAGCCCTAAATACCTGCCACTTGCCCAAAACACAGTGAATGTTGCTAACCTCGCAATGTATTTGAAAGGCCCTGTGATGCCTCCAGCCCCGAATGAACTGGGATGGAAGGACACAGTACAGATGAACCCAGGTGAAGTCACAATAATCAGAGTCCGCTATGCCCCACAAGACGCCCCGACAGTAGGTCTTGGTGCCCCGACGCCTGGAGTCAACCTATATTCATTTGAACCATGGGTTGGACCTGGCTACGTTTGGCACTGCCACATCCTAGAGCACGAAGACAACGAAATGATGCGCCGACAAATGGTAACCGTCTAGACAACGGCGGAAACAGTCGTGCACAAACTCCACCTTTTTTTTCTTTTGTTCTACCGAAGAACAAGTCCACTTAGGGCTTTTAGCCGTTACAGCAGTTTCTCTTGTGAAGTCGGTAGCAGCATGTCTTCCGAAATGTTGAACATAACCAGTATGCGGGATGCAGCGGGCAGAATCTGATTCATTACGTAGTATTCGGCGTCTACCTGGTCATAAGTAGTCAGAAAATAAGGTTTAGCCTTTTCATACAGTTTCCCTGAGCCAACAGTTATGACGTACCCTATTTTGTCACCCGTTGAAAGCTCCCACCCCTCTTGGAGCAACAACTTAGCTGCTTCCACGTGAGGTGCCTTAACCTCGTATTCTTCCACCCTTTTTGTCAAGGTCTTCCAGATTATCAAGTCTTTGTAGGGCACCTTTTTCAGACGCAAATCGGAGACGTATGCCCTCACGAATTCAACAGCTTCCTTAGGAGCCTGTTTCTTCAGGACTATCTCCAACACTTTTTCCTGCACGTTTTTAGCGCAGGCAGCCCAGTCTCCGCGAACAACCTCCAAGCCAACTACATCCAAACTTCCATCTGGAAGCAAGCCGCAGTACTTCTTCTTGGCTTCAGTGAACAAGATACGGGTGTAAACCTTGTCAGGCTTTATCTCCAGCGTAAGTTCTTTGCCAACTTCTTTCGAGAGCTTCTCGATTTTGCCTAGTTCATTGTTCACGAAGACGCTGTCGGTGTCGCTATAAACAATTTCTAACCCTATTTTCTTGGCTTCATTTATCGTGCTCATTATGATGTGTCTGCCCCAAGCGGTTGCGGCTTCCGCCACGGGTTTGATGTACCAGCGGGCTCCGATCCATCCTGCATAACCGTAGGTAGCGTTGGTTATGACCTTCACAGCCCTCTGACGCGCATCGAGAACCTTATACTCCGAACTGCGCGGGCTAAGTTTGCCCAACTTGGGTCGAATCTGGTCCCTAGAGGCTATGAGGCTGGACAAAACCTCCTTGTAGAAGCTAGGCGGCTCCTTGCGGAAACGATGCTTAACCTCTGGAGCCACGTTTACACCGCCTTTAGGCTCAGGCTCCGAAGGTGAAACATACGTGTCAGGTGAAACATTGTGGGTTATCATGATGTTGGGATACATTGCCTTAAAGTCGAGAACAGCTATGTTCTCGTGCACGCCCACTTTAGGAGCCAGAACAACCGCGCCCACATAGGGGAAATATGGACGTTCAACTCTCTTCGGTGTGAGCTCACCAATCCTGTATGCTTCGCGCATGAGAAACCATTCAACACGAAATCCAACAGCTGCCGTTCCAACGTAGTCCAGAGGCAGCCCGACCAAGCTAGACAGTTGCATGGCGAAGCTCAACATGGCTTCAGCTACGCCCATTATGGACTGAGTGTTCTCTTTTGAAAAATGTAGCAGGCTTGGACGCTTTTCGCTGTCTTCCCAGTACAGTGGCAAGTCTATGTCTTCAATCAATGTCCGTTTGTCCAACTTCATGACGCCGAGGAAGTCGGCAATGTTTTCCAGGGTTTTCACTTTCACCTCTGGCAGTTCGTCGGAGAAGTCGAAAAAGTCAACGTTGGCTCGACCCATGACAGAAACGTGTCCATAGACGCTCATGTGTGGCTCTGTGTTGGCCCTGTCCACGAACAGGTTTACCCCGAGCTTTTTGGCTCTCACCGTTAGGTAGGACCAGTCTTGACGGTTGGTTCCGTAGCCCACTATGATGTCGGGGTCGAATTCTCTAACACATTTTATGAACGCCTCCAACACTGGTTTGTCGTCGGAGTCTTCGGCTACAAACTGTGTTTCTTTACCAGCATTTGTAGCAACAGAAATGACTACAACAGGGTTTTTCTCAGGCTTTGGCGCGCCTCTTGGACTGTAGGCGATGGTGGAGAAACCTAAGACCCTCAATGGAGGAAATTCGACCTTTTCAATGCCCCTTGGAGGCGATTTGGCGATGCAGAGTTTATCAACCTGCACGCTCAAGGTGTTTCTTGTCTCTTCGACCTCTGCCTCATGCCAGCTGCACGGAGACACATTATTGTCAATTAGGTAACGCATCGAATAGCGGATGTCGTCTTCAAGGCTTTCCTTCACGCCCTCAATTTTTGCCATCACCTTCGCGTACTTCGCTATGACATCTGGGTCTTGGCAAAACACTTTAACAACGTCCACGAGCTTGCCGAAATATCTTCGCTTTGCTTGTTCGAGCCTGAGAACGGATGGAAATTCGTTAGCCTTTCTTGAGTTTATCGTTTCAACTACTGTTTGGGGATTTCGCCCCTCCTTGAGAACTAGATAGAAGTAGGAGAGAAAGTTTCGGTCGATGATTAAGACTCGCTGTCCTTCTGCGTCTATGCCCCAAACCCAAACCTCTGGCTTGCCCTGCCTCACCTCATAATTGACGTCTAAAAGCCAAAACACCTTTTTCATAAGCGCGGACTCATCCCACAGTCTTTTACCTTTCTCTCCTTCAAGTATATCTAACCATTTTCCTATCCCCTTTACATGGTAAAGAATTTTAGGATGCACCAGAAACAAGAGTGTTGCGCTCGTTGACAACTTTCGATGAGGACAGTTACCTTTGAAAATCTTGCAGATGCACCTTAAGAAAGGCTTCGTGAAGGCCGTGCCCCAGAGTCTCGACGACCTCTGGCACCTCTACAATCTGATTTATCGAGGCGACCAGGTTTATGCCAAGACAACGAGAGAAATCAAGATCCAAGAAGAGTACGCTCGGCCACAGCGGGGGAGACGGGTCACGGTGTTTTTGGGGTTACGGGTTGAGAGAGTTCTCTGGGACAGAAGCTTAAACCGCCTGCGGGTGCACGGAGTCATAAGCGACGTGCCCGAGGACATAGGCGGCGTGGGTTCCCACCACACATTGAACGTGGTTGTAGACCAGCCCCTGACCATAGTCAAGCCACGGTGGCTGAAACATCAAGTTGACCGATTAGAGAGGGCAAGCCGTGTGGAGACGCCTCTTGTCGTGCTCGCATCAATCGACGACGAAGAATTCGCTGTGGCCGTGCTGAGGCAGTATGGTTTGGAAGTCAAGCTAGAGAAGAGAATTCGGCTTCCTGGCAAACTTGAGGCTGAAAAAAGAGACGAAGCAGTAAAGGGATACTTCAAGGAAGCTTTGCACTCTCTGCGTGAAGTTTGGGCAAGCCTCAACTGTCCAATCGTTATCTTGGGTTTGGGATTCGTGAAGAACGGTTTCGTTAGGTACGTTCAAGATGAGGCGAAGGATGTCGCAGCGACCATCGCAGACGTTAAGAGTGTCAATAGTTCAGGCGTGGCTGGAATCAACGAGGCGGTGCGTTCTGGCGTGTTGACAAAGACTCTGAGGCATGCGAGGATGGCTGAGGAGACGCTGCTGGTTGAGGAAGTGCTTGCCAGATTGGGAAAGGGAACTGCCAATGTGGCTTACGGATTAGAAGAAGTAACGAGGGCAACCCAGTATGGCGCTGTGGAGAAACTGCTCCTGACCGACTCCATGCTGCGTGAGTCAACGGATGAAAAACGGACCGAATTAGAGAAGATAATGCGAGAAGTGGAGGAAAAATCTGGGCGAATAACCGTTGTCAGCACCGAGCACGAAGCAGGCAACAAATTGCAGGGACTGGGCGGAATAGCGGCGCTGCTCCGATTCCAGATAGGTTAATTCAACTATGGCTGAGGAAACAGATGCTGTCAGCTACAAGTGGTCGCAAAGTGTCGGCATTTCTCTGGGATGCAGACGGGACAATCGTGGACAGCAGAAATTTTGCTTTCGATACAACGAATGAGGTGTTAAGAAGGCTTGGGAAGCGAACCTTTACTTCAGAGGAGTTTCGTGAATTGTTCTTGGCAGACTGGAGAGTTCACATAAGGCATATGGGAATAAACTCTGAAGATGAGGTGCGTTTTCTGGTAGACACGTGGAACACTCGGCTTGTCACTGACAGACACAAGTTCAAGTTGTACGACGGCGTCTTGAGCATTTTGAGGTATCTGCACCTGCGAAGCTACAAGATGGCGCTGGTGAGTTCCAGCTCACGGTCTCAACTGCAACTCTACTTTAACATGTTTGCACTCAACGAATTCTTCTCAACAGTAATTGCTAAAGAAGATGCTGATGCACAAAAACCCTCGGCGAAGCCCATAACAAAAGCGGTTGAGCAGTTGAAAGTTTCTCCAGGCAACTGCGTCTTGATCGACGACGCAGAAGACGGGATTCAAGCTGCCCAAAAGGTGGGCGCTGTAACCATAGGTGTAACTTGGGGCTTTAACAGCTCTCAAAGAATCACCGATGCAAAACCCGATTTCATAGCAGAAACACCCAAAGAGCTGTAC
>Ga0315314_1003982_pt1 | contig 11286 bp, 11 predicted proteins | sample TDP9_MG_FD_203631 | JGI IMG/M metagenome (GOLD analysis project Ga0315314, IMG submission 203631) | Freshwater sediment microbial communities from Lake Towuti, South Sulawesi, Indonesia - TDP9 | ecosystem: Environmental > Aquatic > Freshwater > Lake > Sediment | place: Indonesia: South Sulawesi... | reverse complement strand
GGTTCATCAAGTAATAGGAATTTCGGTTCCGAAACCAAAGCTCTGGCAATTTCTAATCTCCGTTTATTCGCATAAGAGAGGGTCTCAGCAAAGTCGTTGATCCTTGGAAGTAATCTTTCACCGAAGAGAGCAAGAATCTTTAGCCCTCTCTCTCGAGCTTCTTTTTCTTCACCAGAAACCCATTTTGGACGAATGAGGGCACTCCAGATTCCTGTCTCGAGATGAGGATGTTGGCCCAGGATGACATTCTCCAAAATAGTCATCTTATTGAACAGACGGGTGATTTGAAAGGTGCGAGCAATACCCAACTCTGCAATTTCATGGGGCTTCAATCCGTTGAGCTTTTTACCCCGAAAGAGGATTTCCCCCTCAGGAAAACGAAGAATTCCATTTATGCAGTTAAACAGGGTTGTCTTGCCTGCTCCATTTGGCCCTATGAGACTCACAATTTCGCCCTCTGAGATAGAAAGGTTTACACCTCTAAGGGCATAAATTCCTCCAAAGGTTTTGGTTACACCATTAATTTTTAGAAAGGCCATCGCCACTCTCTTTTAATAGATCCTCTGGCAAAAATTTGTCTCTGATAAGATATTGAGGCCCCTCCTCCTTTTTCTCCCATGGAGGGGTGAGTTTTAGGTTATAAGTTCGTTGTTTAAAGATTCCTTCCCGCCGGAACAGCATCATAGAGATCAAAATCATTCCATAAAACACCATCCGATGGTCAGAAAGAATGCGAAAGATTTCTGGGATAGCAATCATGAGAGATGCTCCGGCGATCGGTCCAACAAGATTCCCCTGTCCTCCCAGGGCCAACATGGCCAAAAGGGTAAAGGATTCCCAAAAGCTAAAACTTTCCGGAGCAATAAATCGAATGTAGTGAGCAAAAAAACTTCCAGCAATGCCTGCATAAAATGTAGAGATGGTAAAGATGGCCATCTTGTAATGGACCGTATCGACCCCTACGGCTTCTGCCGCAGTTTCCTCTTCTCGTAATGCCAGAAGAGCATTTCCGAAACGGGAATGGATGAGTCGATAGATGGAGGCCAAGGTAAATATGACAAGGAAAAAGATCAGATAGTAATAGTCTTCCTGCTTTTGAAAGACATAGGAACCGATTTTAGGAACTGAGATCCCAGCAATACCGAGAGGGCCGCGTGTTAAACTTTCCCAGTTGATCATCATAAGGACAAAGATGATATTGAAGCCCAGTGTCGCAAGGGTTAAAAATATCCCTTTCAGTCTTAAGGTAGGCTTTCCAATGAGATATCCAAAGACACCGGCGATCGTTCCAGAGAGCGGAAGAGCAATCATAAAAGGAAGGCCTAACTTTAGAGTGAGAAGGGCTGAGCTGTAGGCCCCGATGCCATAGAAGGCTCCGTGGCCTATTGAGAGGAGACCTGTATAACCATTGATCAAATTCAAACTCAAGGCAAGGATGATATAAATCCCTATAAATATGAAAATCCGAATGTGGTAAGGGTTTTTCAAGAGAAGAGGGAGGAGAGCAAAGCCTCCGATGAGGAGGATATAAACCCCATGAGTAATGATCCACCCCATCCCCTTTTTTAACAGAGGCCCCATGTTCATATCTCTCTCCCAAAAAGGCCTTTTGGTCTGAAAATCAGCACAAGGATGAGGATTCCAAACGCGAAGACATCTCGAAAACTGGATGAAATATAAGCCACTGCAAGATTTTCTATAACTCCGAGAATAAACCCGGCGACAACAGATCCTCCGAGGCTGGTCAATCCTCCGAGGATACAGGCACTGAAGGCCTTTAATCCGGGCAGAGTTCCCATTGTTGGATAAAAGGCATTGTAATAAAAACCAATTAATATACCAGCAATGCCTCCGAGCAAAGATCCGAGAGAAAATGTGAGCATGAAGACCCAATCGATATTCACACCCATGGCATAGGCAGCCTCGTAATCCTGGGCCGTCGCCCGTATGGTTCTTCCTATCTTTGTTTTATAGACGAGGATTTGAATGAGTGCCAACAAAAGGAAAGTGACCGACAGTACGATCACCTGAGTGTAGGAGATATAGATCCCTAACAGTTGGAAATCACCATACTTGAGGTTGGGAATCGATTGGGTTTCAGGTCCCCATATGAGTTGAGCTAAATTGATGAGAAGGATGGAGAACCCAATGGTGATCAACAGAGAGGATTGATGGGGTGCCTTTCTCAAAAAATGGAAACCCACCCGTTCAATCACTATTCCTAAAAGCCCACTCGATAAGATGGCTACGAGAAGGGCGAGATAAATGGAATTGTGAAGGTACCGCATCGCAGTAAATCCCATCAGTGCTCCCATCATGAAGACCTCTCCGTGGGCAAAGGTGACAAGCCGGAGAGTTCCAAAGATGATAGTGAAGCCTAAGGCAATGAGGGCATAAATACTGCCTTGCGTGACGCCATTGATAAGCTGCTCAAGAAGCATCTATGTTCTCTTAAAGGGGAAATGGCCAATAAAAAGGGGATAGCCAATCATTCGATTTTCAGAAGTAACTTTTTAGCTATCCCCTTTATGTGTTAGGGCTTATACTCAACCCACTTACCCCCCTTGACCATGATCTTCCCATATTCTTTAACGACGTCGCCTCCAACAAATGTGGCTGCCCCTGTGGCCCCTGGAAAATTCTTGGTCGCGGCCATGGCCTCGCGGATTTTCTCTTTCTCGAACCCAGCAATCTTTACGGCATTGGCCAAAACGTGCATGGCGTCATAAGCAATGGCCGCAAAACTGTTGGGTTCTTTCTTGTACTTCTCTATAAAGGCCTTGTGAAATTTTTTAACCTCGGGGCGGTCATATTCTGGAAAAAAGAGGGCATTGGCGAGAATTCCCTCCACAGCATCTCCGGCCAATTCGAGCAATTTGGGTGAATAGATGGCAGTGCATCCCATCATGACGGGTTTAAAATGCATCTTTTTCATCTGGGTTGTAATCAAGGCAGTTTCGGAATACATGGCCCCAATGTATAGCAACTCGGGATTTTCCTTCTTGATCTTCGTCAAAATAGCGGTGAAATCTTTTTCTCCCGGCAGAAAGGCTTCTGCAACCAAAACCTCCGCCCCTAGCGATTTGGCCGTTTCTACGAAATATTTATTTGTGGCTAGCCCCCAGTCATTTTTGATATAAATGGTCGCCACTCTCTTTTTCCCCAACTCCTTCACTGCCCACGTGGCCAGAAATGGAGCCTCATATTCTTGAGTCGGGGTATTTCGGAACATAAATTTACCCAGCTTGGTGAAATCCGGGTGAGAGGAAGTGGGAGAAAATTGAACAATTTTTGCACTCTCATAAATGGGGGCAGCTGCCATGGCGCAGGAACTCGTAAAGTCCCCAATGACCGCGATGATTTTGGGATTGGCAACAAATTTTTGGGCCACCAGAACAGCTTCCTTTGGATCAGCACGACTATCGCCCACAACGATCTCTACGACGCGCGCTCTAATTCCGCCGGCCTTGTTAATTTCCTCAATTGCAAGACCGATGCCTTCTCTGAAGAACATCCCATATTCTGCATAGTCTCCAGTCATCGGAGCCATTAGACCTATGGAGATTGGCTCAGCACCGTATCCTCCATTCATTGGTAAATGAATGACGAGGAAGAAAACAAACAGCGAAATAATAAAAACCTTAAAAAACTTCATACGTAACCCTCCTTTCATTTTGTTTTATTCTAATTTAGAGTTTATTCTACTCTTCACCTCCTTCCAACCATTTTAAAAAGTAGGACATATCTTTTTCCTATAATCTTTTTTTGATAAATTCGAAAGCATTGCGAACATGTAATTCCAACATTTCTTTCGTTCTATTTGGATCTCTCTGTTTTAAGGCCTCAATGATGAGTTCGAATTCATTACAAATTGAATCAATTAATATGGATTCTTCTCTGTACAACCATAGAAGGCGATAGGCAAAATTGAAGTATTTTTTTTGGATTTCTAATAGCTCTCTATTATTTGTGGCTTCATAAATGATAAAGTGAAGACTCTTTTCGAGTTCTAAAAAATTTGCATAATCCTGTGTTGAGACATTGGTGTGAGAGATTTCACGCATCTCTTGTAAGGTTTGTACCAGTGCGTTAATTTGGGACTCACCAATCCGTTGAGTGACAACAGTTCCCACATAGCTTTCCAGAGCCAGTCTGATTTCAAACATCTCGATTATCTTATCAAGTTCAATGGGGGAGACTATGATTCCCCTCCTTGGATAAATAGTGACAAGTTTTTCCTGAGCTAATTTTTGAAAGGCCTCTCTAATTGGGGCTTTACTCGTTTCTAATTCATTTGCAATAGTCTTTTCATTTAAAAGCGTTCCAGGTTTATACTCTAAGTAAATGATTTTTTTAAGTATTTTATCATATGCAACATTACTTAGAGATTCCATCTTATTCTCCCTATTGTGAAATACTACGGCGAAGATATTGAAATGTTAATTTTTCATTGCTAAAATATCATAAAATAAACATTTGTCAAGAAAATTTTAGAGGTCTTTTCCGAATTTGTTTTTGGAATAAAGGTCAAATAGGTTTATAACGGACGATGAACGATAAACAGTCTCTGTGAAATCATTTTAATCTTTCAAAAAAGAGTTCTAAAAACCTCTTTGCATCCACTCCTAAACATACCTCTACCTTTGCCCCTTCTTTGGCTTCCTTTATCTGACCATAATGCTCTCCTTCTTGAGTTTCCACATCAAGGGATAATCGTTCCGTTCTCACCAAATTGGGATCGATCACCAGACCCACAGCCAGAGGGTCATGAAGGTAGATAACTTCTTTGTTCCGAAACTTCTGGGCAGCGGGATTGTACCCTGTCGCCTCGATAACGAATTTAGAGAAAGGATTCTTTAGGGGCTTTACTTTTTCTTCCATCCATGCGGACGTAAGGGATACGTGATGAGTGACATCGAGAGGGACAAGGGTCATTGGTAGTCCTGATTCGAAGACGATTTTGGCGGCCAAAGGGTCAGAGAAGATATTGAATTCGGCGTGAAGAGTAATATTCCCTCTTGTTCGAACCGCCCCTCCCATAATCGATACTTCTTTCACTTTCCTCATTCCCTCTGGATTCTTTTGAAGGGCTAACGCCAGATTGGTGAGCGGACCTGTAGCAATCAAAGTCAATTCATGGGGATACTGATGAGCCATATTTGTGATCAGGTCATCTGCCCGGCCAGCAAAAATCTGCCAGAATTCTTCACCCTTTCTTCTTTCTATTTTTGCTCCGCCCAACCCATCTTTCCCGTGGACAGAGTGGGCGTAAATGGTTTTACCCTTTAGAGGTTGATTTGCACCTTTTGCAATGAATGGTTTACTTTTGGGTCGAATGAGGGAAAGGACTTTCTGGATATTTTCAAAAACCTGTTCTAAAGGGACATTCCCATTAACTCCTGTCACAGCCTTTACTTCTAACTCAGGTGAATGGAAAGCAAGGATTAAGGCAAGGGCATCATCCACCCCCACATCACAATCGATGAGCACTTTTTTCACCGTTCACCTTCTTTTCAAGGGTCTTTATGTTCTAAACTTCTATCGGAATTTCAGCGCCCCGTCAACCCTTTTCAATCTATCCTCATCCCCTCACAATGAGCAAAAAATTTCTTGACCCTGGACCGATTCAGAATTAATCTCTTACCTAAATTGAGCGATTCTCATAACTTCTATGGAGAGTAGGGATGCTGAAAAGGCTTTTAGAGCGAAAACGTTTTAATGTTGAAGAATTATTTATCACCGATTAACCATTCACCCATTTGGTGAAAGGGTATTGACCTCACTTAAAAAATCGCGTTCTAAAAGACTTTGAGGCATTCCTACTCTCGTTTAAAAATACTAAATCGCTCATTTTGGGTCTTAGAAAATATTTGAAAGAACAAATTTTGTAACATGAATCATAGCCGCCGCTTCGAAAGCCTGAAGTCAGAGATGAAGATTGAGGTAGAAAAGGTCTCGTTATCTTTGGAGAATTTTATCAGAGAACATATGGAGAAATTGGAAAGGGAAGGGGTGATCTTGGGGCTGAGTGGAGGGATTGATTCGGCAGTTGTGGCGGTCTTGTGTAAGAGGGCGGTTGGTGCAGGGAAAACTTTGGCTCTCATCATGCCTGAGAAGGACTCAAAAGAAGAAAACATAACCGATGGTCTCAATTTCGCTAAGGATCTGGGGATCGAGACAAGGTTGATTAACCTCACCCCCCACCTGGAAAAGTTAGGGGTATATAAAATAATGCGGCTGAATAGAATCCCCTTTTTGGGCAGATTAAGAGGAACAATCATTAAAAAAGCCTATAATTTCTATGAGCGAAAGACAGGGAAGACCCCTTTCTCAGACAGCATACTCGGCCTGAAGGATAAACCGTATGCTTCTTTTCTTAAAAGAGGCAATGCCTATTACCGAATAAAACACAGACTGAGAATGCTGCTCCTCTATCTTTATGGGGAACTTGAAAATAGGTTGGTTGTTGGGGCAGCAAATAAGAGCGAATCTCAGATCGGTTACTTTGTAAAACATGGATGCGACGATGCAGTGGATATCATGCCTCTTTTGGGTTTATATAAGACCCAGGTGAGAGATCTTGCTCGATATCTAAATATTCCTTCGAAGATAATGGAAAAACCTCCCTCACCGGATATTATTCCGGGGATTACTGATGAAGAGGCGATCGGAATCTCCTATGAGGAGTTGGATTTAATCTTATTGGCTTTGGAGGACGGGTGGGGGACCGTTGATGTAGCCAAAGCCTTAGAAATGAAAGAGAAGAAAGTGACGTACGTCAAAGATTTGATTCAAAAATCGGAACATATGCGAAAAATTTACTCGCCCGATCTTCGTCGAAAAACCTTCTAAGGAAGCCTCTCGAATTCCGCGATGAAATAAAACAATGAGAATAATAAGGGAGAAAGTGAGGCATTTCACCCGAATCGGTTATATAATATCTACAATGGGAGCCGATCACAGTGCCAACAGAGGGCCTGCCTTACTGGTGACCACTTTAGGGTCTTTCCTGATCCCCTTCATGGGTTCTTCCATCAACATCGCACTGCCCTCTATTGGAAAAGAATTTGGCATGAATGCGATCCTGTTAAGTTGGGTCACGACCTCCTATCTTTTGACGATCGCTACCTTTCTTGTCCCTTCTGGAAGGATAGGCGATATTTATGGGAGAAAAGGTGTCTTTTTATTCGGATTTGTGATTTATACCTTCTTTTCTTTTTTTTGTGCGATCTCCACTTCAGCATTTTTCTTTATTTCTTTTAGAATCCTACAGGGAATCGGAGCTTCGATGACCTTCAGCACCGGGGTGGCCATTCTGACATCTGTATTCCCAAGCGGCGAGAGAGGAAAAGTTCTTGGGATAAATGTCGCAGCGGTCTATTCGGGACTTTCCTGTGGGCCTGTTCTGGGAGGACTCTTGATCCATTATTTTGGCTGGAGAACGATTTTTCTTGTCAATGTCCCTTTTGGGCTTCTCATCCTCTTTTTCACCTTTTGGAAGTTGAGAGGAGAATGGGCCGAGGCAAAGGGAGAGAAATTTGATCTTATTGGATCGATTCTTTACGGGTTCAGCCTTGTGACGATCAGCTATGGTTTTTCTTTGCTTTCCGAGATATGGGGAGCCTTCTTTATCCTTCTGGCTATCATAGGCATCTGGGCCTTTGTGAAGTGGGAGATCAGATCAAAAAGCCCTGTTTTCGATATGAATCTCTTCAGAAAAAATAGGGTCTTCGCCTTATCCAACCTGGCCGCATTGATCAATTACGGTGCCACGTTTGCTGTCAGTTTTCTTCTCAGCCTTTACCTACAATTCATCAAGGGCCTCAACCCCCAAGATGCAGGCATGATTATGGTCTCCCAGCCGATCGTACAGGCAGTTTTTTCGCCCCTCGCCGGGAGGCTCTCAGACCGAATCGAACCGAGAATGGTGGCTTCAACCGGAATGGCATTAACAGCCATAGGGCTTTCCTTCTTTATCTTCTTGGATGAGAAAACAGCGCTCTCGTTCATTGTGGTCAGCCTCATTCTGATCGGATTTGGGTTTGCCCTCTTCTCCTCTCCCAATACGAATGCGGTGATGGGCTCGATCGAAAAGAAGTTTTATGGGGTTGCTTCAGGGACACTTGGAACGATGCGGGCAACAGGGATGATGCTGAGCATGGGGGTCGTGATGCTCATCTTTTCATTATACATAGGCCGGAGTCAAATCACGTCTTCCTGCTACCCCCTCTTTATAAAAAGCGTGAAGGCGGCCTTTACGATTTTTACTGCGCTCTGTCTCACTGGTATCTTTGCTTCCCTTTCGAGGGGCCGGGTGCACTGAGCAAGCCCCTTCTCGGTTGAACCATAAATGAAAGGAGGAATTTAAGGTGCGACAGCCAATCGTTTCCGTGGTAAAGGTGGGAGAAGATGTGGAGCTTGCTGTCCGCAAAGCAATTTCGTTAGCAGGTGGATTGGATGAGATCGTGACCTCAAAGTCCAAGGTCTTGTTGAAGCCCAATATCGGATTGTGCGACCGATCTGGAACCGGCAAGATTACCGATGCCTGGGTGACTCAAGCCGTCACTCAAATTGTTTTGGAAAAGAGGCCCAAATATGTGATCATCGGGGAAGGGTCCGGTGTCGGATATGATTTTCCTGACCTTCAAAATACAATGAAGGCCATGGAGCAATCAGGGACAAAAGAAGTGGCTGAAAAACTTGGAGTGCCAGTGGTGGATTTGAACACAGACCATCATCGGGAATTGGAGATTCTCAATCCTCTGGTGATGAAATCCGTAAAGGTCGCTCAGACTGTCTTAGACAGCGATGTGATCGTAAGCATTCCAGTGATGAAAACCCATATTCGGTCAGCTGTTACCCTGAGCCTCAAGAACATGAAAGGGATTATGCCAGGGGTGGAGAAGAAAAAGACTCATCTTTTAGGCCTGGAACTGGCCGTTGTAGATTTGATTTCGATCATTAAACCACATTTTGCCGTCGTTGACGGACTGATGGGTATGGAGGGACTCTGGGAATACCCGGAGGATTGCATTCCTTTGGGTCTTGTTGGTGCTGGTCGGGATCCAGTGGCTGTGGACAGCGTTTTTGCTCAGATCATGGGGGTGCGGCCTACGGATATCATGCATCTCGTGTATGCCCAAAGGAAAGGTTTGGGAGTCTGCGATCCGGAAAGGATCAAGATAGTCGGAGTTCCCATTCCGGAGGTACGTAGGCCATTTCGCCCAGCCTTCGAAGTTCTTCGGAACCGCTACCCGGGACTGACCATTAAAGCAGAGAAAGCATGTACGGGATGTACCGGGGAGCTCGTAAGCACCTTAATTTATATTCGGGAGGCAAACCAAGTGCAAAGATTGAGGGACCTCACCGTCATTATTGGGGAGCCCCCAGAGCAATGGAAAGGGGAAAAAACTGTAGTTATCGGAAACTGTGCCCTGAAGCTAAAAGAGCGACATCCTTTCGTGCCCGGATGTCCACCAGTCGTTGATGCTATTACCGAAAGGGTCTGTGAGGTTTGCGACATTGATGCTCAACTGGTTTTTAAAAAGCGGGATGAATTACACCGAACTACCTACGGGAAGAAGCTACGTTGACAGGCTTCTTCGCCTTCCTTATGCACGGTGAATTTGCGTCTAATGCAGGCCACAGACGTTGCCTGATAGAGGAGAGTTGTTAGGTGACTATTTTGCTATTGATGTGGAGATGTTTGGACTAATCGGGTTTACGTCTATAGTTCTCGTTTTTGGAATGATCACTAAGTCCATGTCTTCCATGGGAATTGCCCCAAGCAAGGTTTGGTCACCCATGACCAAGGCACCAGCAAAACCAACCCGGTTCTTGAACCTCAACTCGATGGGCCCAACATACGGTACAAGCCTCCTGCTACCATCCGCCAGCGTCACCTCTTTCCTGTCAATTTCCTCGAGTTCAAGCTGAATCTGGACGTGTGCAGGAATGCAGAGGTGAACAGCGGTAGAATCCGCCAATGCTTCAACTTCAACCGGTTTTAATTGTGGTTTCCTGGGATTCTTGAGTATTAACTTAGCATTGATGAGTCCCATCTCCTGTTTCCCCCGAATTTCAGAACATAATGAAAAGTTTTCAAAAAAATTATAGCACAGTTGGAATTCAGAATCTAATTTTACCTTAGCACTTAATGATTGAGATCAGGTGCGCGGTTCTCCGAGTCGTCTGAAGCAAGATGTTCGTGGCTTCTGCTTCTCGTACTTCAAGACTCTTCTCTTACGGTTTTTTGTAGTGATCTTGGCAATGAGGAGCTCGTTCTTTCTGCCTTCTGAATACGCCCTTGCGACCGCTCGGGCCACGTGTTCACGCTTGAACAGAGTAGCGTTGTCAATAGTGTTCCAGGTTCCAGTATCCGTCGCCCGACACGTCAAGCCAGAGACGCCAGCGTCCGTTACCAATGACATCAGAAAATACTACGTAACGCACAGCGTTCTCGGCATCAGCGATGCGCCTTTTCAGTTCCTTTTTGAACGCAGGAGACAGCTCTTCATCCTCTTCAGGAACGTAATCTGGTCTCGGCTTCTTTTTCATTCTTCATACACCGAACGATTTTTTATATTGCTCTTATAAGTTCAATAAGCAAGTCAGCCCCCCAATCTTTGAGTATCCGACGGCGTCCGCGCTCAGGACTTGGGCCTATGTGGGGAGTCCGAACATATAGCCCAAGAAATCATCTCGATCCATTATCGTGAGTTTTTCTCTCAGCGAAGTAGCAAATCCTTCGAGTCCTTCGAAGAGCGAGGCGGCAGTAATGTTCATCTTTTCCAGGTGCCTCATCAAAGGACGGCGCAGGTTCCCCGGGATAAGAATTTTGAAAACCGAGGGTTCACGAGCGCCTGTCTCGCCTAGATGTAATTCTATTTCCTGCGAGAGGTCAACAAGAGTTTCCTCAAATGTTTTGCATGGGCTCCCGGAGACGAGAAAAAGCCCCTGCTGAATGGTAAGGCGAGGATTCATCGTGAAAGGCTCGAGATCGAGAATGATTTCATGATGTTGCGGCGACTCCGTCAACATTTGGTGTCAGGTCTACACTCTTCACGCATAATTACTTCTATCGTAACGATCCCCAAATGCCTTCATATGTTTGATCTTGTCAATAGTGTAGACCTGACACCAATTTTCCAATTTTGAGGAGGTAACAGTTTAGCCCTTTTGGAGCTTTTTTAGTCATGCGCCCACAATTTTCTTGACTTGTGGGCGTTTTTTTGTTATTGAGTATATGAGTATAAATACTCATATATTTGGAGAAAGGAGGCCCAA
>Ga0315314_1003981_pt1 | contig 11287 bp, 10 predicted proteins | sample TDP9_MG_FD_203631 | JGI IMG/M metagenome (GOLD analysis project Ga0315314, IMG submission 203631) | Freshwater sediment microbial communities from Lake Towuti, South Sulawesi, Indonesia - TDP9 | ecosystem: Environmental > Aquatic > Freshwater > Lake > Sediment | place: Indonesia: South Sulawesi... | reverse complement strand
CTATTTTTTGAATTGTGGCTCTTCAATATAGCTGATTCAGGTTTTGGATTTAATAATCGGTTTGTTGGAATTTGGCTGAACATAACGGAAAACGTATGATTTGTGTATAGTAATGTTCTAGAAGTTGCTTCTATAACTGTTTAAATAAAGTTAAGTTATAGAGTTAAGTAGTCATTGGAGTCTAGGAGATGACGGAGAAAGGAGAAAACTACTCACCAACATTGGTGGTAGTCACTACGCTAAACGAAGAGGAAGGCATAGGTCCAACCCTAGCCGATATTAGAGGCTTCCTAGATAGACCTCTTTGCTTAGTTGTCGATGGACGAAGCACAGATGCAACAGTAAAAATCGCTGAAACAATGAACGTCCAAGTTATATGTCAGAAAGGATCAGGCAAAGGAGACGCCATAGCAAGTGCCGTGGAACATACAAAAACACTTAATGCCAAATATGTAGTTTTCATAGACGCTGACTTCACTTACCCAGCCGAATACGTACCGAAGATGATCAGAATTCTGGATGAAAATCCAGATATTGGAATGGTCTGTGGAAACAGATTCAACGACTTCTTCCAATTAAAGGCCATGGGTAACCTGTTTTATCTGGGAAATAGGCTGTTGGCTTTCACCCACAATCTTTTAAACGGTGTTGAGATGCACGACCCATTAACAGGTCTAAGGGTTGTACGTTGGGAAATCGTGAGAAATTGGGAACCTAAATCGAAGGGTTTTGATGTTGAAGTTGAGTTGAATCATCTCGTGGAAAAGAAGGGTTTTGATATAGTAGAAATACCCATTTATTACAGACCGAGACTTGGAGAGAAGAAACTGAAACTTAGACACGGTCTCACCATTTTCAAGAGAATTTTAGCTGAAAGCATTTAACGTGTAAACCAGCAAGTATTAAATAACCATATAGATTTCGAGTCGTTATAGAATCTTCATAACTGCTTTATTTCAGATCGCCCGGAGTAGTTTTCAAAGCTGAAAAAGCTTTGAAGAGACAAGGAACGATTATGGGCGCGCAAAAACAGAAACAGCAACTTCTATCTAAAGGAAAACATGTCATTCTTGAAATCGAAGAAAGTGGCAAAATCAAGAAGCTAAAGTTAGAAAAGAAGCAAGTATGTTGGGAAGGCTACAGACAAGTTGGCAAAAAGCTAATTCGCGGAGTTCCTAAGAAAAGCCAAAAAGATTGCTTAAAACATTGCCGACATGAAGGTTGTGACGTTCTCTAGATAAATAAGTTGATGAGCAAAGACTGTAATTTGTTTGAATCTAAGTGTTTAACCTTTTTTTAATGCATGATCAATGGTATTTAGAGAGCGAGGAACCATAATGTCTGTTGTTGAAATTTTGACAGAACGTGGAAAATTAGCGGACGAGTTCATATTAAAAATGTTGCACTTTGGCATATCAGAGGATTTGTACAAAATTGTTAAGCACCAGATTGCAGGCGGAGGGAAACGAGTTAGGCCTGCCATGACAATTTTGAGTTGCGAGGCTGTTGGTGGAAGCGTCGAAGTTGCAATACCCGCTGCAGCAGGCATTGAGTTGATTCACAATTACACTTTGATATTTGATGACATCATTGATCGAGCTGATCTTAGGAGGGGGTATTCTACGGTAAGGGCTGAGTACGGTGACGTGATGGCTCTCTTAGCGGGTATGCATTACAGGGAGGCGATTTTTGAAGCGTCGAGAAAGTCTGTGAAATCAAGGAGGATAGAGAGTTTGTTCAGTTGGACGGTTAGAAAGATCATTGAAGGTGAAAGGCTTGATGTTTTGTTCGAACAAGCTGGACGAGATTCTTCCTATATTAAAAAGATGATGTTTAAACATGTCACTAGAAACGATTATCAAAGAATGATTGGGGCAAAAACGGCTGTCTTATTCAGCGCGGCGTGCAAGGCTGGAGGTATTGTCGGTGGCGGAAAGGCTGCAGAAATTAATGCGTTGTCCGATTATGGTTGGAATTGTGGCGTTGCCTTTCAGATTCAAGATGACATATTGGATGTTGTGGGGGAAACAAAGAGGCTAGGTAAACTGGTTGGAAAAGATATTAAAGAGCATAAACTTGGAAATATCGTGATTTTGTATGGTCTAGAGGAGCTCTCAGAATCTTGTAGAGCTGAATTATTGCAGATACTTGGATCTCCAACTGTGAATGATTCAGATGTCGATGAGGCGCTAAAAATAGTGCTCTCGACAAAAACCATTGAAAGAGCTCATGCAAAATCAAATATGTTTGTTGAAATGGCAAAATCGAGTCTAAAAGTTCTTCCTTCCTCAAAAGCAAAAGATGTGCTCTTCTGCCTAGCAGACTTTATAGTTCAGAGGAGTTTTTAGCTATAGATCTGTATTTCATACGTGTTCTTATAGGACTGCGTAAATTGTGATGTTTGCAGGGATCAATGAGGGGAAAGGGTTGAGTCTTAAGCTTTACATCGCTTTTCTTGTTTTTATCAGTCTTTTGACCATGCCTTTGTCAACAGTTGCTTTAGCGAAAGCTTCTCCCTTTTCTAAAGTTGCCGAGGCGGTAAGCGGAGATATTCTGAGTCTTCAAGATGAAAACGGTATACGTGTTGTTTTTAATGATGTTGAGCTTTATTTTAACGCCTCCAATGGTGGCGAGATAACCGAGTATTTTGATTTGTCTATCGACCCGTCTCGCTCCAGAAACCTAGTAAACCTTCGATGGATACCTTACTATAATCTTCTTCCCTTGTTTTCTTCACTGTTTTACAAAGCTCCATATCCTGATTCATTATTTTCAACTGGTGGAGATGCCAGTGCAAAGCTGTGGTTAATCAGCAACACGAGCGAATATGTGATTTTGCAGTCTTCTTCAAGAATTATGAGCCGTTCGGGACTTGTGGCTAAGGATGTTGTTGGTAATACGATTTATGCGAATTCTACATGGATTTTGCGTAATAGTGGTCTTGTTTCGGTGGAAAGGACGTTTTTTGTTCCAACATATGTGACAATCCCTTCAGGTTGGCGGTGGTACCCCTTTTACCTGACCAGAACTGCAGGTTTCAGTTATGACGGTACTTTTTATATGTTCAATACAACTTATGCATACGCCTACGTTGTCAATGAGACATCGTATAGAAATATATTTGGACTTTTTCCTTTAATGCCCAGCGATGTGAGTTATGTTTTCGGAGTTGGCATGCCTTTCTCTAATGCCAGCCTTGGCGGAGATGGCTCGCACAACATAGTTATTGCCTACAAATATGATGAATTATTATGGGTTAATGAGTGGAGATCAGACAACTATTACTGTGAGAGAAATAATATAACTGAAGGTGGTGCGGTCCATGAGTTCGGTGAAGCCTTTAACATTACGACTCATACTTATCACATGCTCGTCAATTTCACCCATCAACCCATAGATGAGACAAACGTGCATGATTTTGCGAAATATTATGCGGACAACCCATCCACTGCATTGCTCATGGAATTGTCAGTAACCTCGAATAAAGACGTTTACATTCCAGAAGACTATTACGCTTTCTATGGCTCTGGAGTATCATATTACAATTTGACAAGGCTCACTGGAAGACTTACAGTAAAGAACAGTTCACACAGAATTATTTATCAGCAGGAATTTGGGCCAGCAAACACGACGGCTGGACAAGCGTTCAATGTTACTCTGCTTACTGGGACGGTTAAATCTGATGCTATTCTAGGCAGTTACACAGTTCTGTTCCAGATATTCTTCCCTTATGGAATAGTGATAGCATCAAGTAGTAGGGTGATCACAGTGACTGTGCCTTAATAAAGGAGTTGATACTGTCTTAGTGAGACAATGTGTACAGTTTTGAAAGGATTTGGAACAGTGGGAGCGTTTAATCTCCTTGGAATCGCCCTTGTAACTATAAGACCTAAGATTCTAAACAAGAAAAAATTGAAGTCAAGATGTAGGATTCTTGTGGCAAAGTTCTATCGAAACATCCGCAACGTTCGGGCCTAGTATTTTATAGTTGCTTTCAAAGATCGATTTTGCCTTATTAACGATCTTCTGCGATGTGGCGACGCTCTTTTTGGCATAGCGTCCTATAAAGCGTGGACTTAAAAAACATTCACGGAAGTACACTCATGAGAAAACAGAAAATAGAGAACTATGCAACACTTGTCACTGGAGGAGCTGGTTTCATAGGCAGTCATTTAACTGAAAGACTTCTGAAAGAGGGATACAATGTTACAGTAATTGATAACTTTTCAAGTGGAAAACTAGAAAACATTCAAAGCTTGGTAGCCAACCCTTCCCTGACCCTTATCAAGGAAGATTTGAAGGAACCTGTACAAGTTAAGCAAGTCGTCCAACGAAGCGAAATAATCTTCCATTTGGCAGCAAATCCCGAGGTCAGGGCTGGCGAATCAGACCCAAATCTTCACTTCGAAGAAAACATATTGGCAACCTTCAACTTACTTGAAGCAATCCGAGAAACAAGGAAATCAAAAATAATAATTTTTACATCAACATCTACGGTATACGGAGAAGCCTCACAAATTCCTACACCTGAAGACTACGCACCATTAATTCCCATATCTACTTATGGTGCATCAAAGCTTGCATGTGAAGCCCTAATCACAAGTTATGCCCACACCTTCAATAATAGAGCACTTATTCTCCGTCTTGCCAATATCATTGGACCTAAATCAAACCACGGAGTTATAGTGGATTTGGTCCAAAAGATCCACGCAAATTCAAAGCAACTTGAAGTTCTCGGCGATGGGACTCAAGAAAAATCCTACCTACATATAACAGACTGCATTGAAGCGATAATGCACCTGTTCAACAATTTTGTTGAAAACACGAAAAGAGTCGACCTCTACAACCTCGGTTCGCACGATAAAATCACTGTAAAAGAAATAGCAAGAATCGTTGCAGAAGAAAGTGGCAAGTCAAACATCCAATTTAATTTTACAGGCGGGGTTAATGGGGGAAGAGGATGGATGGGCGATGTAAAGACCATGCAATTGTCCATAAAAAAACTTCTGAAAACAGGATGGAAACCAGGATACACGAGCAGACAAGCGGTCCGACTTTCAACAAAAGCCTTAGTCAAGAAATGTTCCGAAAATTTTTGATCCATATTCTTTAATTTATAGTCAATGTAGTACAATGGGCAGGTTCATTTGGAAAAATTCGACATCATAATTATTGGGGGAGGAATCGCTGGGCTTTCCACAGCACTCCATTTATGTAGGGAAACTGATGCGACTCTTCTTCTTCTTGAAAAGTCTTTTATTGGAGACCCAACGAAGACTTCACCTTTTACTTTTCCTGACATAGTCGAACGGTTCGGTCTTTCTGATGCCGTGCTCCAAAAGTATACACGATTTGTTTACAGATCTCCCACAGGAGTTGCGGCGTGTTTCGAATATGAGAACCCTACCTTTGTGACATTAGATTACCAGAAGATGTGTAATATTATATTTAATCAGATACGGAAGGAAGGAAATGTAGAAGTGATGGAGAAGACTAAGGTTCTAGACTTGGAAATACAGAATGATTTCCTTTCGACGGCAACCCTAAGATTAACTCTTTCCAATTCTACAGACGCTTCGTGCAACGTTTTATGTGACGCATCCGGATGCAATTTCTTCACATTACGCAAACTCGGAATCAAGATACCTTCACTTTACAGCCATCCCTATGGGGAGCTTCTTGCGGGATGCAAAATCGAAGATCCGAATGAGATGTGCATATTTGCGGGTAATAAATATGGAAATGGTGGAGGGTGGCTGTATCCAATAGATAGGAATATGGCGCGATTCGGTTTTGCCACTGTCACCTGTTCGCCTATTTATCCACGGGATATCGTGGAAAGAAATTTCGAAAACGCAAAACGAGACTTCTATCCTTGCAATGAAATGCTGGCAGGCGCAGAAAAGACAAGGTCAGAGTTTGGAACGATACCCATTGAACCGCTGAAAAAATTTGTTTATGGGCAAATTCTGATGGTTGGAGATGCTGCAGGCCAGGCAACTCCATGGTACGGTGAAGGAATACGACCAGCATTGGAAAGTGGTGAAATGTGCGGTAAGACGATAGCAGAAGCTTGCCAAAAAGGAAAATTTCGTAGAAAAACTTTAAAAAGATATCAACATCTTTGGGATGACGAAAAAAGGAAAGCATATTCTCTTGCTCGTGCTGAATCATACTTCAGAAATCAAGAACAGTGGGACAATTCTGTTAGACTTCAAGCTTCTTTGACTCGTGAAGAGATGTTAGGAATAATTCGCTATAATAAATGGCCACGCAGATAACATCTGCCTATTCGATCTTGTTCGCTTATTCTATATTGGGGAAATGAAAAAATGACCAACAGAATTGTTGAAATCATTTTGACGATTCCGAAGAGAATGCGTTATAAGATTGAAGAGATACTATTCTATAGGAAACTTAACTGGGAGCGCGTGAGTAAACCTTTAGAAGAAGATCCTAATGATCTTGTCAACATTCATTATCCAACCCTTGAAGAATACAAAATGACCTATTCCATTGATGGAAGTAAAAAGACCGTTTATGACTGGTGGTATTCTGCTATTCTGAATGACGACAAAGGAAAGCTCTATTTTTTCATCCTAGCTTTTCATCCAAAATGGAGTTTCTATAGAATTATCCCTATTGATTCAGTAGGAAGCCATGGAAAATTCGAATCAAAGCTTCCAATAGTTAGAGGGGACTTTGCAGAGGAAATTGGCTATTCAGAAAATAACAATGCAATTAACATATGGATCCCAAAAAACCGAAAACCAGAATTTTCACAGCCATCATTTGCTGAATGTGACATACGACCCTATAAGAGCCATCTAACATTGAAGGCGGATGACATCGTCGTAGATTTGAACTTCACTAGTCTAGGAATGCCTTTTTGGATTAACAAAAGCCGCGAAGCGATATGTTCGCCGAGAGGTCACATGATGAGCGGGTTCTATGATGTTTGTAATGTAGAAGGCATGCTTGTTCATAGAGAGCAGGAAACGAAGATGGATGGTGTGGGCATCAACGAGCATTTGATGTCATTTACCCCTCCTGAGCGTTTTTGGAAAAGAATAGACGGTGTATTCTTCTGCACTGATCAAATATATTGCGCACTTTGGTATCTTGAAAACAAGGTAGGGGACCGACAATATGCTTACAAAGACGGCTCAGTTTTCTTGAGAGCAACTAAGGAATATTTGGTACCAATTGATTTTAAAATTGAGTACGCAAAAATTGATGACTTGAAGAAACTACCTGTAGAAATTCATATTTCAGTGCATACAACAAAAGGAGAGTTGACGGTGGTTGCTCAAGCCATGGTTGAGACCGAAAAGCAATTGGCGCTTAGATTACTAGAAGGTCACTTCGTTTTTGATGATGGGAGAAAGCTGAGACTAACAAATGGTTATGGACAACACGCTCTTCATTAATGAGCGGCTTTTTCAATGTGCGCCAACGTTTATATGTATAAACTTGCTCGCCAATAGCAAGCGAGCGTGTTGATCAGTGATTTTCTCAGAAAAGAGAAATACGTTCCTCCTGAGCTATCGAAAATTCTCTTCACTACAGAGGGATCTTGTGGACAATGACTGATAATTTGATCCGCTATGTAACGGCGTTATGGAGGTTTCTTGACGTCGTTGGCTGGCAGAAATGGTTTGGAGCCGCAGTTGTAGGATTCGCTTTTGCTCTTTCTGCAAACAATGATTGGTCTGTTTACGGAATTCAAGGTCTTCTGATTGGAGTCACGCTGGCTCTGTGTTATAATCAGTCTGTCAACGACTGCTTCGACATTTCGATAGATCAACTTAAAGAGAAAGCTATGGGAAAAGAATTAGTTGTGTCAAATATAATCTCAGTAAAAATGGCTCTGGCTCTCACATTTTCGATCCTAGCTCTAGGGTTACTCTCTGCATGGTTTACTTCAGTTAATCTTTTCATAGTGTGTTCATTCATGGCTTTTCTAGGAACAATTTACTCGGCTCCGCCACTTAGATTAAAAATGGCATACCCCTATTCGACAGGATCTCAATTTATAGGTTGCTTTCTGCCATTCTTAGCAGGGGTTTCTTGTCTCCGTCCAATTACCCTTAAAGACATTGCAGTTTCTTCTATTTTCGCTATGCTTGCCATGACTCATCGGTTTGAACATGAAATAGAAAATTATGAGGTCGACCGCAAAACCAACAAAAAAACGGTTGCTGTAGTAAATGGTCTCAGAACCGCAGAATGGCTCAAGAAGACATGCATCATGCTAGGAGTAGTCGAATTCATATTATTCTTCATTTTCGGTTGGTTTTCTCTTGTTTTCTTACTCTTTTTTTTGTTGTACCTTGTCTTGTGCATCGATTATCACTTCTGGTTTCGACGCTTACCTAGAAATTTAAGAAAGATTACTACCCCGGTGATCATGGTTTCTGGTTTTGTTTTATTATTTTTAGTTCTTCTTATTTCAGGAAGATTGTAGTTTACTAAGCATTGGTAGTGCACAATGAGGGAGAGAAAAGTGGGTTCCAGTAATACGGAAAAGCTCTTTCTTTCAGTCATCATACCCACAAAAAACAATGCTATCACTATGAAAAATTGCCTAGAGTCGATTTTTCAGCAAGATTTTCCCGATTTTGAAGTCATTGTAGTTGATGGTCATTCAAAAGATGGTACGATTGAAATTGTGAAAAGCTATCCCGCAAAAGTTGTCTATGAAGACATTGGAACAAGGGGTGGCGCGTGTAACCTAGGAGCGAATCTCGCAAAGGGTCAGATAATCGTCTTCACCGATGGAGACTGTGTGGTTCCCCGCGATTGGTTTTCAAAGATAGCTGTCAAGTGCAGAGATTACCCGTCATTAGGGGTATTAGGTGGTGTAGATTTGAATATTGAAACTGATTCTGTTATAGGCAAAACCAAGGGAGTTATCGAAATTTTCCGTCGTCTCAAACCAAACAACGGAATGAAAGCTGCATTCATGATAAAGGGGTGTAATTCAATTTACAACAAAGAGGTTTTTCTCAAATTTGGGGGATTTGACCCTGCGCTTCGATATCATGAAGAAGCGGAACTACATGCGAAGTTGGCTTGTAAAGGAGTAGAAATAATCTATGATCCAAGCATATTTGTCTGGCATCATCGGCAAAGAAAAACTCTGCCGTCATTACGAGGCAGTGTAAAGATAGCTCAAGACAGTATCCCAATGCTTTTCCGCAGACATGTCATGAAGACAGCAGTAAAAAGTCCCAGCTCGGCAATCTTTACATCATATCTGCTGCTTGTGGGGACCTTACTATGCTTATTAGGATTGATTGCTGCATCTTTTCTAGGAAACCTCTGGGTTATATTGGAATTAGAATTGATCTTTTTAATCGTTGGAATCATAGGATACTCGCTGTGGGCCGTTAGTGCTTCTTTCAAGTTTCCCGAATCTGCACTTGTCCCAATTGTAGTCTTGTTGGATATGGCTTTCAGAACAATTGGAATGTATCTAGGGATTTTTAGGCAAATCTTCCATAGGTTTAGATCTTATAAGAGGAAAGCATGAAAATGATGTCGGTGATGCAGTGGCTTTCGGCAAACTTGGCTAAACTGGTCATAGTCTGTCATCTATGTTGCCTTCTGTTGATGACCTATTCTTTAGCTTTGGCAAAAACAGGTGTTGTAGACATCTCACCACTTCACGGCGTTTCTACTGCTTTTTGGTTTTTGCTCGGCATAGACATGGCTGCAATTACTCTTCTTATGTTTGTTTCCAAGCGCAAAAGTAATCTAACTCATCTGCTTTTTTTAATATTCACACTCGCCATTTTTGTCCGCGTTATCCCAAACATCAAGTACACAACCGTTTGGCCATATTTTTCGGATATCGCTGTTCATACGGCTGTTGCCACCGAATCTAAGGAAAGTGGGTATATAGTGGAAAATATGGGTGCGCAACACTATTCCCGCTGGCCTGTTTTTGAACTAATTTTGATAACCATATCACTTTCCACCGGTCTTAGCCCTCTGGGGATAATGAAGTATATTGCGGCAGTAATATCCGCATTACAAGTCCTCTTTCTATTTTTGATAATACGAGACGCTTTCAAAAATGAGCGGGTTGCTCTGTTCTCAGCCTTGTGCCTGGCTCTTTCTGAAGTCAGTCTGGTGTCAGGATCAATGGCCATCGTTCAACCTACAATAGCCCACACCTTATTTTTAATGTCGCTTTTTCTAATACTCAAATGCTTGGTAGAACCAAGATTTCACTATTTTGTCTTGTATTTTGTGAGCAGTGCAATCCTTACTATTTCTCACCCAATTGTTCCTATTTGGTTTTGGCAAATTTTGTTGATTACTTTGGCCTTAGGTTATACGTTCTTGAGAAAAATTAGCCCTTTTACGATACGCACAAGTATGATGAATTTGGCGCTATTTCCTCTCATCTTGACCAGCGTTTGGTACTTTCACGTTGCAACTGACGTATCCCAACCTATGCTTAAAGACTTAATGAGAACTGTCCTAGAGAGGGAGACGATTCCTGAAGCACTAACAAAAATAACTAACCGGCAATTTTCAGACCTCTTGCAGTTATTCCCTCAATCTATCTTTTTACTGCCTTTCGCAATTATTGGAGGGATAATTTTCCTTAAATTGTTCTACAATGCTGCTAGTAGAAGAATGTATAAGGAGGCTGCGGCTTTTGCCTTTCTAACTTCTATGATCGGATATCTCTTGATCGGATTCGTAGTACAATATTACTTGATAGGCGTCACTTTGTTCAGTCCTGTTCGATACTTGGTGTACGCGTATGACTTCTTCTATGTACTTGTTGGGTTGGGACTTTTCAAAAGCGTCGCTCACCCTATGATAGCCAAAAGAAAATTCGCATTAACAGTGTTAGTGGTGTTTCTTATCATGGTGAGCTTTTTGGGTGTGCAGGAATATCCGTCGTATGAAAGAGGGCAGTCGCAGAACATTATTATAGACACGTATGAGATTGCCTCGGTAGAATGGGGATTAAGAGAAGTGCCTCCAAACTCGATTATCTTGTCAGATACTCAGATTGCAAGCGCCTATGTGGGCTTTGGTGCCGGACGAGGATACAATTTAACAGGCAACCCATTATACTTAGATCGCCGATTACATGCTTTCGCGGAAATTACAATTCATCAGAATTTCTCTCGGGTCTATGAGGTATTACCGGAAGTCTATTTCTCTAACGCAGTTTATGTCGTTGTCTCAACGAGAATGATAAAGTGGTTTGTTGGGGTTCACTAGGGTTTTCCTCAAATAGAGCTTACCTATCAAAATTTGG
>Ga0315314_1003980_pt1 | contig 11289 bp, 7 predicted proteins | sample TDP9_MG_FD_203631 | JGI IMG/M metagenome (GOLD analysis project Ga0315314, IMG submission 203631) | Freshwater sediment microbial communities from Lake Towuti, South Sulawesi, Indonesia - TDP9 | ecosystem: Environmental > Aquatic > Freshwater > Lake > Sediment | place: Indonesia: South Sulawesi... | reverse complement strand
TGGTTATGGCTTTCCTAACTCTGACCTTACCGGATTCGCCGAATCGTTGGACAAACATCATCTTGGGCATAGTCTACACTGCTCTCAGCATCATCAGTATGATTGGGTATTCACCTCAAATGATGCTAATGTGGGGTTCAGCAGCTGTAGCTACAGTACTGATTGTCTGGTACGCGTGGAAGTCTAAACAGAAAGCATAAGTCTTACCAAAGAGTCAAAAGGCGTATAATTAGGATTGATAATTGAGGAGCACTGTCTATGCCCGTTTCTCAGTAGAAAATCTTAAGAAAATCTTATGGTAGCCCGGGGTAATTGCAACTCTAGCGTTGAGTTCATACTGTTTTCTCATTGGGGTTCTCTCGGATTTCTTTGATTAGTTGTTGTTTTAGGGCGATGCTGAGTTGGTGGATTTGGTCTTCTTCGAGTTGTCTTCGGTCGATGATTGTTCTGTGGGGTTCTGATAGGGCTTGTCGGGTTAGGATTTCTTCTGGGTTCAAGCCCCATGCTCTTATGATTTCTTTGAGGGCGTCGATTTTGCTTGTGCGGGTTTTGGGTCTTATTGAGAATCCTGAAGCGATGTAGATGCCCCTTAGGAATTCGATGCCTTTCATTTGTATGTCGTGGTAGGTGCTTATTGTGTGGCCCATCATGTATTCGATGTAGTCAGCCTGTACTCCTAGTGAAGCGAGTTGTGTTCGGAAGAATTTGCGTATGCTGTGAATCCATAGCTCGAATCGGCGTCCGAAAGGCTTTGTTGGGATCAAGCCTGCTTTGATGTATAGGTCGTGTATGAGTTCGTGTACAGCAGCAGGTGTTATCGGGATTGACTTTCTGCACTGCTGGTTACGTATCAACGGTGTCTCGGGTAGGATGTTTTCTGGCGGAATCTTGCTTGTTTTGCTTCCGTTTCGCCTCATTTCCAAGTATGCTTTGAGGTAGTCGGCTGCTTCTTGGCCTAGAAAGGTGTCGTAGGCGTGGTATTTGCCCTTGGTGATTTCGGCTTCAACGTGGACGTGTATAGGTATGGTTCCTCTTTCTATGTCGCGTTTGACATGGCGGTATTGGAGTTTGACTAGGGTGCCGATGCGGAAGCCGCCTAGTGCAAGCATTGATATGAGGACTTTTAGGCGCATGTCAGCCAGTTCTATAAGGCGTTGCAATTCTTCTGGTGTGGGCGCTCGGTCGTTGTATATGGAGCGTTTTGATAGGTTGTAGGGTAATTCTAGTCGTAGTCCGCTTGCTCTGAATAGTGCTTTGACGCCTTTTGCGTGGTTGCCTATGCTTCCCGGTGCTAAGCCTTCTGCCTGTAGGTTGCCTATGAAGTCGTCGAGGAGTCGGCTGTATTTTGTTAGTGCTTTTGGGTTTGGGTCGCCTTCTTGGTCCTGGCAGCTTTTGATGATCTGGTCGGGTTGTGTGTTTGTCCATCGGCAGAATCTATGGACGCCGTAAATGTATTGGTAGAGTGTGCCTGTGCTGGCTGTTCGGTGGCGTAGGAGGTGTTTGGCTACTTCGAGGGTTGAGGCGTTGTCGAATGTGAACTGTGTGAGGCTGGGCATTTTCCAGGAGAGGCTGTTGATTACGTATTGGTGGAGTTTTTCGTCAGCTGCGTTTTGTGGGTCTGGCAGTGAAAGTGTGAGTGGTTGTTTGAGTTTTTTGCCGAGGGGGCTGTGGGTTATGGTCACTGCTTGCATTGGTTTCGCTCCTGTTTACTTTGGCTGAGTTTTTCGCTTCTCGTTCTGAAGCGCATACTCAGCGGTAGTAGCTTTGTCTTCTGGGTAAATTAAAGACCCGTGTGGAACTCTTTGTAATGGTAATGCACGGATTTCGAGGACGCAGCTTTTTAGCAGGAGTAGGCCGCTGGTTGTGCCGCTTGATTGGTGAGGGCTTTCGGCTGTTCTGTCATGTTGGATGCATAGAAGGTCTCCGGTTTCTTGGGTTAGCCATCCCACGGTTTCGCGTTCAGCTGCGCCTTTGACGGGTTGAGGTGTGTTCTTGAAGAGAACGTGGTCCTTGTAGCGAACATAGACGACAGGATCCTTCGGGATAGAAGTTTGGTGCGTCTCGTTGAATTTTCTCTCGCAGAGTGTCTTTGGTGAACTCGGAGATGTTTTTGTGGATGATGCCTGCACTCTCTTAAGTGCCTCCGTCGCTTTCAGTTGTTTCGACGAAGAGTTTTTGAAGCTCCGAGTGCTCCTGCATAAAGGTAGTCAGTGCTTTTTCGGTGAAGCCATGGATTTTCGGGAATGCTCCGAGTCCTCTGTTGAAAACGATGAAGAGGGAGTCGACGCCTTCTTTCCTCAGTGCCTCAGCGTACTCTTTTGGCAGCGTCAACGTGTACTGTGTTGATCCGTCGGGTTTTCGCATCGTGATTATTTTGTGTTCAACGATTTTGGGTATGCTCATTTTTTTCGTCTCAGTTTGATACTGAGATAATATTCAGCGATAATTATTTAAGCGATGTTTCAGAAGCATCTCAACAGGGAACTGAGATATGGAAGCCTACGAAGCGGAAGACCTGACAAAAACACAGCTCATACTCTCTTTCATAACTGAACACGGTCCTAAAACGGAGTATGACTTGTACAAGCAGTTTCCAAAGTTAAGTCATGGAACAATCCATTTCTGCCTTGTCAGGCTGACGCAGAGAGGCGCTTTGACGTCTGTCGTCAGAAAAAGTGGGAGGAAGCGACGGAAGAAGCTGCATCATCTGACTTTCGTGGGAACGGTGTTGTATCTTGCTTCCTGTATCCCTCAACCTCCTATTTCGGAGAAAATGACAGCCAGCGAGATTCGCGAGTCTTGGGATCGTTTGGAGAAGGAAGATCGAAGCGAAATCATAGAAATCCTGAGCAAGCAGGGGAAACTGCTTGAGTACGCTCCTTTTCAGGAAATCAAGTGGCTTTCAGACCGCGTTCCCAAAATTATCACCGTGTTTGTGGTTATTGCGAATTGGATCGCGGAGAATCTTCCCGCTCCTTACGTTAAGAAACCAATTATCGCACTTCTGATCCGCGCCGAAAGGAAGGAGCCTCTGCCCACTACGGAAGAATTGCTGGAAAGGATGCAAGATGTTTGGAGAGACGAGTTTACAAGTCATTTCTTTGAGGTGATGCGTGTTTGGAAGCATGGAGGCAAGATGAACAATCGCAGACTGCTTCGATTAGCCGAGGAGCAGCTGGAAGATAGGAAAAGGGACCTCGAGGAGTTAGAATATGCTGTAAGGCTATTCAGCAAACCTGAGACGCACACGCAACATCTGTGATTTGACTTTGAATGGGGTTCTGGTGTCTTTTGCGTTTCTTAGGGTTTTTCTTTTGGAGCCTTGGGAATCGCCTGATTGCTTTGCATTTTGAAGCTTTTCTCGGAGCTGCCAAGCGTAGCATGGTTCATTGAAAAGGTGGGTCCGGCTTCGCTCTTTCTTGCAGTAGATTTTCTATCTGGAACCAGTTGAGTAGCGCTAAGATTCGTGCAGGTGGCTATGGTGACAACAACAATCTATGTGCGGCGCTTCACCTGGACCTGCTCTCAATGCTCTGTGGGTAGAGGGGCTTGGAAATTAAAAAATATTTTTTTCTACATTCAGGAACATTCGTTCTGCGTTATAGTTGAGACTAAGCAAGGCGCAATAGTTGAGACTATTGAGGTTGGCTCTCTGTTTCTATTGTCTGGACAATTACGGTGCGCATTGTCTGGACAAAAGAGGGAATCCTCGTAGTAATGGACACGATTTGAGATTTCCGCAGGGTTTAACCTAAAAAAATAGAGGGGGGTAGGTCTGTTTGGTTGGAATTTCAAGCAAAAAAGAGATGATAAGGCTGTAGAGCTTAAAAAATCGTAGGGGGGTATTCATTTTAGCAGTTGAAATCCGCGTAAAATTGACCTAAGAATTGTCTGACAATTTCTGCAGACAAATTGTTTGACAAACAAAGCGTTGGAAAACAAAAAATTATTTTTTTCTGTCATTCAGCAATGTACATGTGCAATACGCAGGTCCGCTTTTGCAGTTTTTAATTAGGCTTCAGTAATACCTTAAGACCTGTGCCCCCTCTAGATTTTTGATTTGGGTTATCGTCATCAAGGAAAACGTGGGAAACTAGGACAGTGCTAGACGATTTTTCAGCCTCATTTCACTTTTTTTGTTCTTTTCGGTGCTTTGATGTCCATTGTTTTCTTCGCCATATTATAAACGAGCTCAGGCCTTTCTGTGTGGATAACCTCAATTTTCTTCCTAGGTTTCATAACTTTGAGTAGCATTTTGAGCTGGTATGGATAATAATGGCCTGAGGCTCTGATTCTGTAAGATTGTATTCCCGTCTTGGCCATCCAGTTCGCGAAGATTCCATAGTCGGATGATTCCTCAACTTGAGGCTCTGGCTCAGAAAGGATGGCCACTGCGTTATCAGACAGGCACCCGCTTGCACCAAGGTCCTTAATAAAATCAAGCACTTCTCTGTAAGAGATTAATATCAAGGTCTTGTCTTGAATGCTCTCTATTGCTACTTTTTCCATTTCAGTCAAATAGTTAACATAGCCTTCAACTACCTTGGGCTCTACAGGAAGTTGCTGGATCTTTTCTAAGAGCTTGGCTATCTGTGGAGATGCCACATACACTTCGAGATTTAGGTTCGTTGCCAGCTTAACAAGAGCATAAGCATATTCCAAGTCTAGACCATGAAGAGTAGCTAATACCTGTTTATGGCTGGAAGCAAGTTTTCCAGTGACGCCAATAGCATCTTCTGGAGCTATAGGTAGCCTGTCTGAACCGAAGTTGGTTCCTTCAATCACAAGTGTGTCGATCTTCACGTCTGTGTTGTTTCGGAGATAACTTAGCAGATTCTCGCCAGCATTGAGCTCGTTGAACTCGTCCTCATTCAAGTAGCTCTCGATTCTGAAGTCGCCGGTGTATAGCACTGTTTCGTCTTCGCCAAAATATAGAAACGAAAATGCAGGGTATGCGCTGTGTGAGACCGGTATTGTCATTACATCATTTTTGTCGGTCTCAAGAGGTTTCAATTCTTGGAGTTGAACATAATATTTTCTAGGCACAAGAGCTAGCCATGTTGGTGACATCTTCCACCTTTCGCTCATGTCTTCATAAGTTGGTAGACTGGGCAGACAAGCCTCAGTTTCAGATGGAATATTTGCCAAGGCTCCAAGATGATCTAGGTGCAGATGTGAGATGTAGATGCTGGTTGCTGCTTGGTACCATTCAGGCTTAGGCAGTATGGCTAAATCTCTGAGTTCAGGCAAGCCTTTTGGCGTTATGAATCCTGAATAGTATCGATTCATTATGTCGAATCTTATTCCTTGGTCGAAGATCAAAATTCGGTCATGATCTTCAATTCTTACAAAATTCCCACCTATACTTCTGTGACCCGCCAAGATCTTTGTTTCAACCAATGTTCTAACCCTCGCCAGATTCTTTTGGCCAAAGGTAGTATCTCCTTTCAAATCTTGGGAAGATCTTCCAGTTCATATTCTTAAGCGGGTCTATGTATCTAAGTAGTTTTGGTTCTCCGCTTTCGATGTCATAAACTATGTAGAGCCAGTACCTCCCGCTTTCTTTCCTAGCAAGTTCAGCTTCGCTTTCTGTCAGTTCTCCATATATCTCAGTCCCGCCATGTCCTTTGACCTCGATTATTCTAGTCTCGCCTGTTGCTGGGTCCGTGCTTCTGACATCATAGTGCTCTGATTCTGGGACCTTCTCTGGAATCCTTTCTTCCTCACGTTCTTTTTTCATTACTATCTCCACAGCCGTCTGCTCGATCTTATCCTTGACCTCTTGAGAAATAGTCGTTGATAGAGCAATTGGTCTTCGCACGAATCTTATATAGGCAATTGGTTTCAAAGAAACGACTTCTAAACTCCGAACTCTTGTCCATGATTCGTCTGTGTTTCTGAGTCTGAGATTCTCAAGGTTGTTCACGTAGCGCGTCAGTGGCTCGTAGAGACTTGAAGCAGGTTTTCTAAGATTTTCTACCACTTCTGCCATCGAGATAAATGGAATTTCAGGGTCCTTCTCCCAATTATCTGCGGGTCCAAGACAATTTGAGATCGCAAAAGAAATTGTGTGAAGAAGCTCAGCTCCTCTGAGGATCTTACCTGTTCCTCTATACATCCCGATAAGCTCTCTATAAAGTACGGTTCCCGTTGTTTTCTCCTTGATTTCAGCTGGAATAAGAAACATTAGTCCCTCATGGTTTCCATAAGCAACCAAGTATATCGGAGGCGACACGCTTCCTATTTCGACTCTCTTTTTCTTGGACAGTAATCCATAGAAGTCATCCATTGTTACTAGGGTCTTTGGCATCTCCATGCCTATTCTAATTTTCAAGATGTTCTGTTCTTCTTGCACTTTGAAACCTAGTATTTCTGACGATGATCTTACAAGGTTCGCAAATGCTTCTATGACTTCAGCAGCATTTTTGAAGCCAAGGAGCTGCATTGCCTTTTCTACTTCTTGCCTAGTCTGTGGTTTGTATAGGACTCCTTTTGAAGTAAGATCCTTTTCTACTTCTTGTCTTGCTGCAATAATTGAAGCCACGAGCTTTTCTAGTCCTGCTTGCTTTTCTCTGATGAAGGTGAGTATCGCCTTGGCTTCTGTAACTCTCATGAATTTCTTCTTTTCTGCCGATTTGATTATGGCAATCGATGGGGGAAGTTTGATTATATCTTCGGCTTCTGCGTAGAGAAGTACCTCTTGTCCTGTTACAGGTCTGGGAGAAAGCTCAGCTCTTTTCAGGTTTATGAGTTTTTCATACATGGAGTTCAAAGCCGTGCAATCTGCTACGTTATTCATGAACATAGTGTAAGCTTCAACTGTTTTCTTCTGACCAAGTCTCCAAACTCTGCCTATTCTCTGTTCGACTTTTATGAGGCTCCAAGGGATTTCGTAATTTACCAAAATGTGAGCTATTTGAAGGTTTACTCCTTCAGCAACAACATCTGTTGCCATTAGAATTCTTGCAGTTGGCTTCTTTTCAAAAGCTTCTTTGATTCTTTCAAAAACTGTTTCATCTCTGGTCTCGTCGGAGCTCAGCTTAAGGATGTTATTAGACCATTCGGAGTGCATCTTCTTGAGATTTGTGATAATATATTCGAGAGTGTCTTTGTATTCGGTGAAGACAATTACCTTTGAATCAAGGGGGCCTGACATTATGTCGCCGAGTAAAGATACCAAAGCGTTGAGCTTGCTGTCTCCTTTTTCCATTATTGATTTGGCCATGTCACGAAGCTTTCTGATTTCCTCCCTGTCTCTTTCACTTAGTAGCGAAGCTGTTTGATCGAGGAATTCGTTGAATACCTCATCTGGGTCCTTTTCTGGGTACTCATAGTCTTCATAGCCAACGTCGAGGAAGCTTCTCACACTATCTATAAGTTCGCTTGTGAATTCTGGGGCAGTTCTTTTTACGAGTAACCTTTCAAGTGTGGTCATTGCTGCATAGGGGCTTGACGCTGCGCGTTTGAATATTAGTACAGTTAGAAGAGGGATCACTCTTTCACTGATTATACCTTTTTCGTAGGCGAATTCCACGAGTTTGCTGTGAAGGAATTCGACCAGTCTTGCAACAAATTCTGCCTCATCTTTCCTTGCATTTATTACCCCTGCGTAAAATTTGGCTGGCGGGAAAACTTCCTTTCCTTCATAGATTTTGTTTACATCTTCTTTTGTTCTTCTAAACAATATTGCACCATGGGTTGTTTCGTAGAATTGTCGTCTGTCTAATACTTGCCAACCTTCCACCAAGTATGGATCCAGAAGTTGAAGTCTTGCTATATAGTCTCGAGGGTCTCCGCGGTGAGGCGTTGCTGACAAGAATACTACGTCTCTTTTTGGAACGCCCTCTATAAGCATTTTTCCTATTTTCCAGAATCTTGCGGTTTTGTATCCAAGCTTGTGAACTTCATCTATTACTATGAGGTCCCATGCAATGTTGATAATCTGTCCTATTCTTTCTTCTCTTTTTAAAAGGTCCATTGAAGCTATGTAATATCCTTCCGGGAAGTTTTGTAGGTGCAGAAATTCTATAGTGTTACTTTCCACGTGCCTTATCTTAGATTGAGGAATTCCCATCCTCAAGAGTTCCTTCCGCCATTGCCCAACCAATACCCTTGGGACTACAATTAACGTTCTTTTTGCTCTGGCAAGTCGTTCCAAGTACTTGGAAATGCTCAAAGCTGTTATGGTTTTTCCGAGGCCTATTTCATCTCCTATGAGTGCCCTTATTGGTTTTCTTAACGCTAATTTTCCGACTGCCTCAATTTGATGAACATAGGGCTGAGGAGGGTTATCTCTGGAAGTGTTCAGATAAGGCCCGATGAATGGGTGATAACTAAGTTCTTCCAGGATTAGATCCAGAAGTTCCTCGACAGATTCTTTGAGCTCCATGGAACACACCTATTCCGCACCGAAAAAGAGCTTGAATGCTTTGGCAGCCTTTAAAAGGTGCATGAATTTCTCATGTTTCCACCAGAGTTCCCTGAATCTTGATGCCCAATAAAGTGCATCCCAGCTGTTGAGTTCAAGAACAAGCGATGCCAAGCTTCTTGCCTTTTCTGCGTCTTTTAGGGTTGGTCTGACACAAGCGTAGATTAGTAGCCTATTGTAAATGTCTAAGTTTGATGCGAGAACTTTCCTCTGTCTTAGTATGCAGCCAAGTTGTTCTGCTAGCCAGAGGACTTCTACTGGTCGCATTTTTACCTTTAGGTCTACTGCGCTTTTGGACGGGTTGTCTGGTGTCGAAGACCATACGAATGTTGCTACTTCTCCTCTGATGCTGACCATATAGCGGATATTAGCTTCCTGTTGGATTAGTTTGCTAGTCATGCCTTTCAACCCTGAGTCTGAAGGATGCCTTTTCTGATAGTGGTGTCAATGCTGTTATCTTTGAGTTGTCCAGTGTTACTGGTTCTGTGAGCCTCACAGCACTGCTAAATGTTGCTCCTTTCTCAAGCGATGGTAACGATCTTAAAATCTCGCTAAACTTTTGGATGAATAAACCCGCTAATTTTACATCTATTTTGTTTCCTATGAAGCGCAGGTTTTCGGTGAAGATTAGATCTGTGTCGGCTTCTGCTTTGAAGTTCAGTTTTGAGGTTGTGTCTAGAGTCATTTTTAGCGCAAGCAGGTTTTTCGGGGTTATGCGTAGAAGCTTTGCGCCGACATGTGTGTTGTCAAGCTTTTCAACCTCGATTTCTATCCACGGGCTTTCAACTGTGACTGCTAAGAGGGCGCTGGAGGTGGTTCCGTCGGTTCCTTGCGCGGTTACTGTGAACTGGTGGTCTCCAGGCTCCAAGATGCCTAGGTTCCATGTGGCTTTGAGCGCCAATTTGCCTTTTGCTGGAGTTATTTTTCCGCTGTCGGAGTTGAGTTCAACTTCATGTGAGTATTCTTCGACAGGTTCTACGGTTATGGTTGTTTTTGCTTCTTGATTGGGTTTTACGCTTAATGTGCTTGGAGTTACTTTTAGAATGAAGCCTCTTTCGATTACGGTTTCTCTCTTGAGGATTATTCCTTCTTTTAGAGCCTTTTGCCAGCCTTTTTGGATGAGCAGGTCTTCAAGTTTAATCTTTTTTCCAGCAACCTCCACTTCGTACCATGTTATGTGGATTTCTTTGCCTACTCTTTTTTCGCCACTTTCGGACAGAAGTTTTTCTTTGAGGGCTTCTGCAGCGTTGTTGTATGGCAGCAGTTCTGCTGTGTCCTTCAACGGTGTGGGCGGGGTGTCTGCTCCATCCTCCGGGCCTACATGTTTCCAGTATAATGTGCCATCGGTTTCGATTCCGACATCTAATGTTTCTAAGCCTCGTCTAATTGCTTGTTCTATGGCGTTTCGCGTTGTGAACGGAGCTGAAGTGACTGTGTAGAACACGTTTACAATGCCGCTAAATTCTCTGCGTTCAGTATCTTCAATAAGGTCCCAGTTCTGGTTTTGCTTTAGGAATTCTGTTAAGTCTGTAAAGCTAAAGTCTGTTCTTTGCTTTGGCCCTGTGCTCGGATCTTTTAGCCCAGCTTCTACTTGAGAAATTAATGACGATGAGGCTGTTGTGTTCGTCCATCTTATTTCATCTGCTGTTTTGCCTTTGGCGGGGTAGGCTATTCTTGTGAGGGTGGCTAATAGCTGTTGGTCGAGGAGGTTTCCGTTGTCTTGAATGTATCTCTTGAGTTTCCCTTGTTGGAGGTCTCTGATTTCTTTGTCAGTGTAGTACTCGGTTAAAGCGTCCATGACTTCTTCTGCTGCTTTAACTTTAGCCACGTACATGAGGAGGTTTTCAAAGTTTGTTTCAGGTGGTGGGCAAGCGACTGCTACTGTGTTTCTGAAGGTTCTTCTTCCGCTTTCTCCTCGCATGAGTATTATTTTGCGTACTTCTTCTTCACTTGTGTCAGGTTTCACTAAGACGACTAGCTTCATTGAGGGGTTGTCTGCAACTGTTATTTCTCCCCAAACTTCATCCCCGTAACCTATGGCAGTCGTATTTTTTTCGTTGAATATTTCCCCTTGTTCAACAACGATACCTCTCCTGCCTTCTTTTCTCGTTAGAATTCCCTTGGTGCGTGCTGTTATGACCCGGTAGAGCTCAAGTGCAGGTCCTCTGAGCTTTTCGTTGGCCTTTTTTTCCACGTATTCTATGACTGAAGGGAAGGGTGTGAACCAGTAACGTTCGCCCTCTGATGCAAAGTGAGGAAGCCTTCCATGCATTTCGTCCAGAATTGTCTGCATGTCGGCAGGTTGCAGTTGTTCTGTTGTGAAGGTTTGGGGTTCGTAAACCATTAAGGCTATGGTTTTTTGGTCAGGGAAGACTTTCAATGGTTCTTTGAATGTCTCATACGTGTAGGTTTTCAGAAGAACCGTTGTGGCTATTTTTAGCGCGAGTTGAGGTTTTGAACATTCGTTGATGGAGCCTAATCTTCCTTCTTCGGTGACTATATCTCTGCTTACGATATCGTTGAACTCTCTGCGGCTTTCTGTGAGGACTCTGCTTCTTATGTCTCGGTCTCTGAGGTCTATGTGCCAGGGCATTATGAAATCTGTGTCGTCTTTCTCTTTTAGAACCCTTCTCACAACTTTTCTTGTTATTCTGATGGCGTCTCGAGTTTTTTGGAGGTCTCTATTTCTGGTGACAAACTCCTGCAGAACTTCGACGTATTTTGGGTGGAAGGGGTAAGTATCTTTTGCAGATGCGACTCTGCCAGCTTCTCCTGAGGAGAATTGCCAGTCGGATTCTACGCCGAAGAGTTCGGGGCTGCTGCGGTAAGTGGCATGGAGTTTGTCTCTGGCTTTTATTGGT
>Ga0315314_1003979_pt1 | contig 11293 bp, 11 predicted proteins | sample TDP9_MG_FD_203631 | JGI IMG/M metagenome (GOLD analysis project Ga0315314, IMG submission 203631) | Freshwater sediment microbial communities from Lake Towuti, South Sulawesi, Indonesia - TDP9 | ecosystem: Environmental > Aquatic > Freshwater > Lake > Sediment | place: Indonesia: South Sulawesi... | reverse complement strand
ATCACCTTTGCCATCAGAGAGTCATAGTAGGGAGAGATCGTATAGCCAGGGTAGCAGTGGGTATCCACCCTCACCCCGAACCCTCCCGGCGGACGGAACTTGGAGATCGTCCCGGGAGAGGGCAGGAAGGTCTCCGGGTCCTCGGCGTTAATTCGACACTCCATGCTGTGTCCTTTCAAGGAAATGTCTTCCTGCTTGAACCGGAGCGCCTCCCCTGCTGCCAGTCGTATCTGTTCCTTTACCAGATCGATCCCGGTCACCATCTCGGTGACCGGATGCTCCACTTGAATGCGGGTGTTCATTTCCAAGAAGGAGAAATTCCCCTTATCGTCTAAAAGAAACTCCACCGTACCCAGGTTCGTATAGTTGGCAGCCTGGGCCACTGCCACGGCGGCCCTTCCCATCTTCTCCCGCAACCTTTGACGGAGGGCAGGAGAGGGTGCCTCTTCGATCAACTTCTGATGGCGCCGCTGAATCGAACAATCGCGCTCTCCCAAGTGAATTAGGTTCCCCTGCCGATCGGCCATAATCTGGAATTCCACATGGCGCGGGTTCTCGATATATCGCTCCAGGTACAACGCACCGTTGCCAAAGGCAGCCTCCGCCTCCGAGCTGGCGGTAACCAGAGACCCCATCAGATCCTCGGGGGAATGAACGATCCTCATCCCCTTTCCGCCCCCCCCGGCGGTGGCCTTGATCATGAGGGGAAAGCCAATTTGGGCAGCTACCCCCAGCGCCTCCTCATGAGCCGATATGACGGAAGAGCTTCCTGCTACCACTGGGACCCCAGCCTGAATCGCGAGCTGCCGCGCCCTTGCCTTATCCCCCATGAGGCGAATGTTGTCCACCGAAGGCCCGATGAAATGCAGCTGGCACGCCTCGCATACCTCTGCAAAATGGGGGTTCTCGGCCAGGAGCCCGTAGCCTGGGTGAATCGCATCGGCGTTGGTGATCTCGGCCGCGCTGATGATGCGAGGTATGTTCAGGTAACTCTGGGAGACCTCGGCAGGGCCAATGCAAATCGCCTCATCGGCGTTCTGGACATGCAAGGAATCCGTATCCGCTGAGGAATATACGGCCACTGTCTTGATCTGCAGTTCTTTGCAGGCTCGAACGACGCGGAGGGCGATCTCCCCCCGATTGGCGACAAGGACCTTAGCAAACATTTATGATATGCTCTTGAGGGATTGATCTTGGGCCTGCGGAGGGATCCGATTTCAGGCCATCCATCAGAGCGGCTCGATCAGGAACAGTGACTGGCCATATTCCACGGGTTGTGCATTCTGCACCAGGATGGAGTCGATTCTTCCGGAGACCTCCGCTTCGATCTCATTCATGAGCTTCATCGCCTCGATAATGCAGAGGGTCTTCCCCTTCTCCACCCTATCTCCCTCGTTCACGAAAGGTTCTGCGCCGGGGAAGGGAGCCCGGTAGAAGGTTCCCACCATGGGAGAGGTAATCGTCAACAGATTGCTGGTGACCTCCCTTTCCTGTTCCTGCGTGGGAGGCGGAGGTGCAACGGAAGCTAAATCTCTCGGAATACCCGAAGCGGGAGGGATCGAGGGATGGGGAACCCAGGAGAGGGCTCCTCCCCTCTTTCTGATCCGAATCTTGAGATCATCTATTGCCAGCTCGATCTCTTCGATATCGGTATCCTTGAGCAGATCCAAGACCTCTCGAATCTCCCTCATCCGAGAAAGGCTTGGCTTCCCTCCGCTGGTATTCGATTTCTTACTCTCACCTTCCGCTTTCTTCTGGCTCATCCCCTCTCCACATAAGCTCCTGTTCGAGTATCCACCTTGACTACATCCCCCTCATTGATGAAGAGTGGCACCTGGATCACCCTACCTGTCTCCAGGGTGGCCGGCTTGGATCCCCCGGAAGCCGTATCCCCTCGGACCCCCGGGTCCGTCTTGGTTACTTTTAGCTCTACGAAGATGGGAAGCACCACCTCCACCGGTTCCTCGCCATGGAACTGAATGTTGATCGCCGCTCCCTCCTTCACATAATGGATCGCATTCCCCAATTGTGAAGAGTTCAGAGAGATCTGTTCGTAGGTGGAAGTATCCATGAAATGAAAGAGATCTTCCTGGCGATAGAGGAATTGCATGCTCCTCTCTTCTATCTCTGCCAGGGCGATCTTCTCCTCAGGTCGAAAGGTACGGTCCACGGTGGATCCTGTCCTCAGGTTCTTCAGCTTAGTGCGCACCATGGCGCTTCCCTTGCCCGGTTTATGGTGCTGATATTCTAATACCTGGTATACCGTGCCGTCGAGCAGAATCTTCGTGCCCGGACGAAGATCATTGCCTGAAATCAAAGCGTGATCCCCCGGGGTGTCGTCGTCACCACCTCTGCGCCCCTGGCAGATAGCAAGATGGTATCCTCGATCCTCACCCCACCCAATCCCGGCACATAGATGCCAGGCTCAATGGTAAAGGCCATCCCCTCCTCCAGAAGGTCTTTTGAGTCGCGGCCGATGCGCGGCTCCTCGTGGACGGAGAGGCCTACCCCGTGACCCGTTCCGTGACCAAAATATTCGCCATAGCCTCCTTCCTCGATGACTCGCCTGGCCACCCCATCCAACTCCCCTGCAATCATCCCTGGACGGGCAGCAGCGACGGCCTGACCGTGGGCCTCCAGAACAATTCGATGGATTTTCTCCTGATCGGGGGTGGCTCGACCCAGGGCCAAGGTCCGGGTGATATCGGAATGGTAGCCCTGCCACTCGCAACCCCCATCAATCTTGAGCAGTTCACCCGCCTGAATAGCCCGGTCCGAGGCCTGGGCATGGGGCATCGCCGACCGGAATCCGGAGGCCACGATGGTCTCAAATCCTGTCCGATCCGCCCCATTCATCTTCAGGCTATATTCGAAGAGGGCGGCAATCTCCTTCTCTTTCATGCCCGGCTGAAGCAGCGATAGGACCTCTTCTAAATTCTGCGAGAGGAGGCGGGCAGAGGTGCGAATCGCCTCTGCCTCTTCCGGATCTTTGACCATTCGAAGCCGACCGACTAAAGACCGGACTGCAACGAGCTCGGCCCCCTCCATCTTCTCTTTCAATTTTTCGTGGTGCTCATAGGCGAGCTCGGAGGCAACAAAACCCATCCGGGAAAACTTCCCTTCCTTCGCCCAGTGGATCAAGGAGTCCCAGGCGGAGGAGGTCACCTGAATCACCTCAAATCCCGTTATCTCCTGGCTCGCCTGAGTAACATAACGAGAGTCAACAAACAGATAAGCCTTCTCGATCCCCAGGAGAGCCAGCCCTGCGCTGCCCGAAAATCCAGACAGATAGCGGATGTCCTGGGGGTTGATCAGGATCAGGGCATCCAAGGCCACATCTTCCAGAGACTGCCGGGCCTTGTCCAGGCGGGAAGAAAATCTCATTCCCTTTGGACCCGTGCTGAGGCCTTCCTATTCTTGAGGAGCCAGGAGGCGGCCTTCACCCCCAAGACATAACTCTGCTTGCCAAAGCCTGCGATCTGACCCACGGCGATTTCGGCAATCAAGGTGTGCCGACGAAACTCTTCCCGCTTATGGATATTGGAGAGGTGAACTTCGATGGTGGGGATTCCGGAGGCGGAAATGGCATCCCGCAGGGCAATGCTGGTATGGCCATAGGCCGCCGGGTTGATGAGCAATGCGTTTGCCCAAGCGGAAAACCGATGGAGGGCTTCGATCAATTCCCCTTCGTGATTTGATTGAAGGATCTTCACCTCCATCCCTTCTTCCCTTGCTGCTGCCTTGATCTCTTCATTGATGGACTCTAAGGAGTCGGAGCCGTAAATCTCGGGCTCCCTGCTTCCCAGCAGATTCAAGTTCGGACCATGGAGGACTAATAGACGCCTCTTCTTCATCTTCACCTAAAAGAAAAAGAATGCATCGGGTGCATTCTTTGGCCATAACGAGTCGGACCTTGCCTCACATTTCCTCTTCCAGTTTCCGGCTATGCGCTCCGACTCGATACCTGGCCCTGCCCCAACCTCCTCGATTGTCAAGGGTGAATGCCAAGAAGTATTCCGATTGCAGAAGGGAGAAAAAGATGTTCATCCGATCGGTGAGCACGGAGAGCATCCTCATCTTGCCCAATGTCAAATCTCGCATGGCCTTCTGGGCATCCCCCAGGATGGACGCGTACTCTGCGGCTAAGCTTTCCATGTCCATTCCTGAAGAGGTGCTCTTGATGGGGAGGCCGTCAAGCCCGATGAGAGCTGCCCCGGTCGAGCCCTCCACATCGGATCTCAAGGAGGTCAATCGCTCCGGGAAGTCCATTGCTCCTCCAGCGACTTACGCCTCTCTTTGATCGCATCCAGCCAACGAGAGAGCGTCTCCGAGGAGGGCCTCCCTCCCTGAGGGGGAGGTGGCTTCTCCTCTTCAGCCAAAACAAACCCAGGAGACCCGGATGTCGCTACCTCCATTGGCTCCCCCTTGGCCATTTCTGTAGCGGGTAGAGGCTCCAACTCCACCGGGGAAGTCTCTTGTAACAGGTCCTCTTCACCGGCGGCCTCCTCTGGACCCTCCTCTCCCACTCCCAAAAGGGCTGGCTCCCCCTTTTCCCCCTTTTGCTGGAGGATGGCCTCCTGCAGTCTCTCCTGGATATGCAAATTCCCGGGATCCGCGGAGAGCATCTTGGAAAAGACATCGACTGCCCGGTCGTAAAGGCCCTGTTTGAGGTAGAGGTTCGCAATGGTCTCCGTCAAAAAGGCGTCCTCTTCTCTTTCCCTCGTGGGTGGCTCAGCCGCCGCCAGGGAGAACTCCTCTTCCTTTTCTCCCGCAATAAGAACAGGGGCCTCCGAGGGGATCTCCTTCCTCCCCTTCCCCTCCTCCGCAACGGTGGGGGAGGGCATTGGGCCAGGAGAGACCTTCAGTTCCGACTCCGCTTTCTCCAGGATGGCTTTGATTTCGCGGTCCAGGGGGGTCAGCCTCAGTAATCGCTGATATTGCCCAACCGCCTCCTGTTTCCTGCCCTCTCGGTACAGAAGGTCCGCCAGCATGCGGCATGCCAGGATGTTATTAGGATCGCCCTTGAGGACCTCCAATAACTCATGTTCCCCCTCGGCCTCCAGGCCCTTCTCCAGGTAGGCCCGGGCGAGAACCATCCTGGCGCTCACATAGGAGGGCTGAACCTTGAGGCCCTGCAGACAGACATCGATCGCCTCATCCAGCATGCCGATCTTGCGATAGGCATCGGCCAGCTGGGCGAAGACCTTTGAGGTGGGGTCCTTTCTCCACTTTTCGTAATATCTCTCGATTTCGGGAGGGAGGCGCAGCTCCTCAGGCATAATCCTTCCTCATTTCCCGCAGGGTCCTCAAGATCACCTCTTCTTCGGAAAGTTCAAGGATGATAGCATCGCCAACGGCCCTTGTCAAGACAAAACGGGCTCTTCCATCCCTCACCTTCTTGTCGTAATAGATCAATTGGAGCAGCTTCTCTGGCTTCACGCGCAAGCTTAAGGGCAGCCCGGCAGCCTCCAAGATCGCATGCTGTCTGGAGCGATCCTCGGGCTTCCAAAGGCCAAGGGATTCGGATATCCTCCCCGCCGCCTCCATGCCGATCGCCACCGCCTCTCCGTGTCGATAGGTTCGGAAATGGGTGGCGGCCTCCAGGGCATGCCCAATCGTGTGGCCATAATTGAGAATGGCGCGCAATCCCTCCTCCCGCTCATCTTGGGCTACAATGGAGGCCTTGATTTCGCAGCACCTCTTGACGGCCAGGGAAAGTGCTTGCCAATCGAGTCCCAATATGCGTCCCAGGTTCTCCTCCAGAAAGGAGAAGAAGGAGGCATCGGAGATGACGCCGTACTTGATGACCTCGGCCAGGCCAGCTCGAAACTCCCGATCGGGCAGAGTCCGAAGCAGGGCCACATCGATGAGGACGATCAGGGGTTGATAAAAGGCCCCAATCATATTCTTTGCCAAACGGTGGTTCACGGCGACCTTTCCCCCCACGCTGCTGTCGATCTGGGCAAGCAAGGAGGAGGGAAGCTGAACAAAGGGGACCCCCCGCATGTAGGTGGCGGCTACAAACCCAGCCAGGTCGCCGATTACCCCTCCCCCCAGCGCGATGATGGGGCTTTTCCGATCGAGCCTTTCTCTGATGAGGAAATCGTAGAGGCGCTTCGCCCAGGTGAGAGATTTATTCTTCTCTCCGGGCGGAACCAGGAATCGGAACGGGGAAAAACCTGCCTCCCCGAGCGCCTCCCACACCTTTTCGCCGTGAAGCTCGTTCACGGTAGGATCACTGATGAGGAGGGCCTTTCTGGAAAGGGAGAAGGGGCGAAGGAGCCCGCCCAATTGGGGAAGGATTTCTGCACCGATGTAGACGGAATAGCTGGAGGATTTCAGCCGGACGGGAACGATTTCCATGGGAGGAGATCCTGGGGGCGAGGAAGCTATCGCGGTAGCATGGTAGACCTTCCGAGCAGATATTGGATCAGATTGAGTGAGAAGCGATCCTTTTCAGCCCATTGCGATGAGATTTCCACCATACTGAAGGCAATGCCGAGGGAAAGACCATTGCCCACGGCCCTTTCGGCGATCAAGGGTTGCCGGTATAAGATGGCCAACTGCGCAATCAGGGAAGATCCTTGGGCCTGAGCAAGATTATTGAAGGTGCCAACATAGGGCATCTTCCAGAAATCGAGACCGGAAAGGATCGGATGATTAGGGGTCAAGGGCTCAATTGGGCCCCTCCTGGTAGGTATCCAGTCCCGCGGGTACAGGATGGTAAAGGGGAGGATTTCTGCCAGATCCGTCTTCCCATATCCCCCGCTTCCGAAGGATTGGCTACCCCCCGTGATCAGCAGAGAACCTCCCTTCATTACATGCTCCACCAGTCCATCGCGCACCGCGGGCGGCAGACTGGAGTAATCGATATTGGAAAGGATGACCAGCTGAACCTCCTCCAACTTTCTGCTCCCCAATTCGCTGATGAACTGGGCTCCGGTGCTCCCCTCTATTGTTCCTTTCGGAACATATTGCTCCTCCCCCAGGGAGAGGATCAAGGGCGGCTCGGAGGAGGCCGCCCCAACCGCGCTGCAGAAAAGGAGCAGAAAGGAGAACAACCCGAGGCATACTCCTCTTTCCAGGCTTAGGCTCTTCATGGATTTTGCCTCCAGAGATGGAAAAGACGCACAAGAGGTGCGTCCTTTCGCGTCTTAGCGCAGCTCCGGGAAGCCCCGCCTGTAAGGCGGGGAACTTCACTATGCCCTGCGTTCTTCGAGGATGGTGGGGGTGATGAAGATTAACAGCTCCTGCCGGGTGGGGTTCACCGTCCTTCTCTTGAACAACCATCCCAGGATGGGGATCCGACCCAGGAGGGGAATCCGGTCCTCACTCCATCTCTCGGTGGAGACATAGAGACCACCCAACACCACCGTGGCTCCATTTTCCGCCAGCATCTCGGTCTTGGCAATCCTCTTATCAATGGAGACGACATCACCCACGCCGGTGGGATATGGCCGACCTGGGGTATTGTTCTCCGCCTCAATCTCCATGTTGACCTTCTTGTCCGAGGTCACATGGGGCTTTACCTTGAGCCTCAGATAGGCCTCCTGGAAGGAGATGGTCAGTCTTCCCGAAGCTGGATCGATGGTGGTAAATGGGATTTGGACGCCCGACTTGATCTCTGCCTCCTTGTTGTCCAGGGTAGCTACCTTGGGGCTAGAAAGGGTCTTCACTTTACCCTCTGACTCGGCCAGGGAGATGCGGGCATCCAGTAAGAGCCGGCTCCCCACATAACCCAATGATATGGCCCCAGCGATGGGGGAACCAGCTGGTGGTGAGGCCGGGAGGTTCAAGATATAGGAACCCGTGGACGAAGCGATGGCGCCCAGCGCGGAGCCTACCAGGTTACCCGCTGTCATGGCGGGGGGGACCGCCCCCCCAGGCTTACCCATATCCGGGGTGCCGGTCAAGGGAGCGGTCATGGAATAGGGATTGCTTCCGGCGATCACCGCGTCGGTTCCCCCTCTCAAGTTAGCGGCATAGGCCCCTCCCCACTGAATGCCGAGAGACTGAGAGTAGTCCTCCGATACGGTGATGATCCGAGCTTCGATCATGACCTGAGGCGTCTGAATATCCAGGCGGGAGGCCATCTGCTTCATCTTCGCGATCGCCTCCGCCGTATCGGTGATGATGATGGACTTGGTCTCGGAATGGAGAGTGAGCTCGCCCCTCGGCTTTCCAGTCTCGGGATCCTTTGACTGGAGAGGCTTGAGGTTGTCCAACAACTTCTCGGCGCTGACATAGTTCACAGGCAGTATATGCTGCTCGAGGGGAGCCAGGGCCACCTTTTCCCTTCTCTCTAACTCTCTTGCCTTGCGCTCTTCGGCCTCCCGTTTTCTCTGTTCCTCCAGCTCCTTGTTAATATTTGCCAGAGAGGCGACCCGGATGATATTGTCTTCCTTGACAAAGCCATAATTGTTGATCTTCAGGATCACTTCCAGGGCCTGATCCCAGGGGACATTGGTAAGGCGAACCGTCACATTGCCCTTCACCTCGGATCCCGCTACGATATTGGCCCCACTCACCTCGGCCAGGATGCGCAGCAGATTGTTAATGTCGGCATCCTTGAAATCCATGGAGATCCTCTTGGCCTCCACGGGTGCAGCCTCCACCTTGGCGGGCGCAGCCGGGGTCGGCGGGGCGGCTGCGATCGCTTTCGGCTCCTGAGCGATGGCCAGGATGTCCACGATGATTCCCTTATCGTCCTGGCTGATCTCATACTTGGCCGTGCCCTTGAGGTCGGCCACGATGCGAACCACCTTCTCCGGATCCACCTGAGATTGGACCGCCCTCACCTTCTCCACCTGGCCGGGTAGGAGATGGACATCCAGGGGCTCGGTGGACGGGATCGAGAGCTCGGCTGGCCGGATATCCATGATCAGAGCAGGTGGCTGCGTAGTTTTCGAGAGCTCATATTGCACCTTTCCCTCGGTGAAGATCAGGATGCGGCCCCTGTCTTTCGCCGCCTGATAATCAATCTTCGTCACCTTGCCTACGGGAGGGGGAGCCACGACCTCAGCCTCGGAGGGAGGAGCAGAGGGAGGAGTGGGAGGAGAAGGCTCCGCCACCTCCTCCTTCTCCCCTTCCCCGATCCCAATTCTTAGCTGATCGCCCTTCGGCTCCACCTGATACAGGGAGGGCGAGGCAAGATCGAAGACCAGCCGCACCACTTTTAAGGGCGCGTCCTTATACTGGGAGGAGCGGATCCTCTTCACCAGGCTATCTGGAGCCGGGCTGGGGTAAGAGGAGATCGCATGCTGGGCGTTGGGAATATCCACTACCAGGCGGGGCGGATCGGGGAGGGCAAAGGATTCATAGCTGACGAGGGGCCGATCGGACTGGATGAGGATGGAGGCATGGGCCTCGGTGGCCTGCTCCAAGACAATCTCGGAGATGATCGCTATCTCTGACGCCGCCTTGCCCGATCCAATTTTCTCCTCGCCCCTGGCAATTCGAAGGCGACCCTCACCAGAGTTCTTTGTCGCTTGCGCAGATGAGGCCATTTCCGCCGTAAGGGTTACGGCGACGAGGGCCAGCATGACGAAGCCCAAAAAGAGGGGAAGAGAGATACGCCTCATCCCCTTCCATGGCCTCGCTTTCATATCCTATTCCTCCTTTTTGAGTTTGAGTTCCACCTCTTTAAACCCGGAGTTGGGAAGATAGGGTCTCTCTTTCACTTCGAAGGTGACGGAATTTGGTGAGATCCGTGCCACACGAGCGGAACCTCCGATCACATCATTTATCTTCAAGACATAACCGAGCCTGTCCCGGGCCTCCACCAAGGCGACATACTCGGTCTTGTCCCAAACGATCCCGGTGAGCTTCAACTCCGAGACGACTAAGCCCTTGAGTCCCTTCTTTCCCTCTTCCCGTTCCCGCTCGTGGGGGAGAACCAGGGGGAGAAAAGGATCGGGTCGGCCCTGTGGGTCATAAGAATAGATCGGGGCCTTGGGGGGAGCGGTTTTTTCCGCCGGCTGGGGAGCGGCGGAGGTGGAGGGCGGCGCAGCGGCAACGCGGGGAGCGGTAGGAACGGCAGGAGCGGAACTGGGTGGGGAAGTCTCCCTCTTACAGGCGAGGAGGGCAAAGGGAACCAGAAAGAGCACGAATAGCGTTAAGAAGATCCTGAGTTGAGCAGTCAAAGTACGGTCACTTGCCCTTTGCTGACCCACTGCCCTTTCCTCCTCTGGCACCTGAAAAGGTAAAAGTAGTGGCCGCAAATTCCGCTATGATCGTATCCTTGGCCTCCTCCGATGGAGGGAAGGGGGAGATCTTCAGCTCTGAGACATTCACGATCCTGGGCATCTTGGAGATCATGTCAAAGAAGCGACCCAGGCCATGATAGGTCCCTTGAACCTTCATCTGGACGGGAAACTCACCGTAGAAATCTCGCATCGCCAGGCTGCCTGGACGGAAGAGGAGAAACTCGATGCCCGATTTGAGCCCCAAGGAATTGATGTTGATCAGAAGGGAGGGAATCTCCCTTTCTTCGGGCAGGACGAGGAGTGCATCGGCGAGCTGGGACTCCAGAGCAGCAATCTCCAATTTGAGTCGCTCCAGATTGGCTGCCAATATCCTCTTCTCCCTCAGCTCGCCCAGCAATGCATCCCTTCTCTGGGCCAGGCCTTCCTTTTCGGAGGCCATGCCCCGATAGATGAGATAGTAAAAGCCGACCACGATGGCCAGGAACAGCATGCAAACCAGTAAGACCTTCTGTTTGGTCGGGACATTCGCAAAAGAGTCCTTGAGGGCCATCGTCAAGTCTCCCTCAGAGCCTGACCGTACAAGTGATCTCGAACTTCTCCACGGGAACCTTCCCAATCGTGGAGTGCTCGGAATAGGTCAGATCCACATCGCTGAACCGGCCACTGGGAGTTTTGGCCAGCTGGGTCATGAAGTCCGCAATGGCAAAGTTGGTAAAGGAAAATCCTTGAATGATCAGACGCGAAGAGCTGTTATTCAGAGAGGTGAGCCAGACACCCCTGGGCAGAAGCTTGCTCACCTCATCCAGCACGTGCACGGGGCCCACTTGTCCAGCTTTCAGACGATCGATGGAGGCGAGTTTGTCCTGCAGGCTCCTCTTGTCCGCCTTGAACTTCTCCACCTCTTTGGAGATCGTCTGATACTTCACCAGCTCGGCCTCCATTTGCGTAATCTCTTTGCGAAGCTCGGAGATCTGGCTCCTCAAGTTAACCCAGAGGGCACCGATCGCAGCCAGGATGATCACCAATCCCAAGATGACAAAAAATTCCCCCCGTACCGAGGTAGGTGGCCTTGGCCTTTCACCCCGAGG
>Ga0315314_1003978_pt1 | contig 11295 bp, 10 predicted proteins | sample TDP9_MG_FD_203631 | JGI IMG/M metagenome (GOLD analysis project Ga0315314, IMG submission 203631) | Freshwater sediment microbial communities from Lake Towuti, South Sulawesi, Indonesia - TDP9 | ecosystem: Environmental > Aquatic > Freshwater > Lake > Sediment | place: Indonesia: South Sulawesi... | reverse complement strand
CTCGGGAGTGCGCAGGTCAAATTGAAGGACGTCGTCCGTTACGCGGCGGTCGAATTCCAGCGCCAGGTAGATCTCTCGAATGCCCTGCTGCGCACAAAACTCGAAGAAGCGGTTCACCTCCTCCGGCAGCGTCGGGTCGAAGAGGGTTTTGGTGTTCCACACCCACATGGCCCGCTGGCCGTTTCCGGCCGGGCTGGCTGGGGCTTCGGGCGTCACGGTATTGCGGGCGGCGACGGTAGTTGACACCGCGCGCTTGAACGCAATTTCGTCCAGATAGAACCGGTAATCGCCCGGCGTCGTGAAATGCAGCGTCAGCCGGGCCAGGCGGTGCAGGTTCAACCCGTGAAAATCCGCCAGTGGAATCAAAACTTCCTGCCACTCGGTAGTGGCACCCTCCGGCAGATAAGCGCGCAGAGGTCGCTTAGGCGTCGCCTCCTCGTCCGCTTCCGGCGCGTCGTCCACAAGCTGGAGTTCAAACTCCTCGCCTCCCTTTTGGCCCTTGATCCAGAAGCTGAGAAACCGGTAGGGGCTCGCGTCGAGGTACCGACGCGGCGCCTCGTCCCTCGGGTAGAATTCCATCCAGACTCCGCAAAAGCTCTCCACCTCACGATGTGCGGTCACACGCAGCGCGTGTCCGGAAGAGGCCGGCTTGACGTTCGGGTCCAGGTAAGTTCGGGCCCACGAAGGCTCGCGCATGTAAACGTTGTAATGCCCGTCCCAAGCGTTCCCGATGCCTTGCTCAAAATCCCACACCACTACACTGGGCGGTCCCGGCTCGGCCGCGAGCAGGGTCGCGGGCACCAGCAGAGCGAGCAATACCTTCACCCCCAGGTTCTTGGTCGAATCTGTCGCGGGTGCTCTATGCCAGCCTGTAGTCAGCTTCACGCAGCCTCCCACGCCTCCGGGTGCGCCGACCAGCCCCGGTGATGTGTGGTGTCTTGAACTGCAGCCGCCCGGCGCGGCAAAGTCCGATACACTATCACATCGACCATGCCTTGAGGAATTCGTATTCGGTTTCAACGGGCAAATTCTTGCGTGTAGGCGACCAGTGCCCGGAGTTTCCCGAGGGCTGCTTTGGAGTTGAGCGCGTCCACTGCCTGCTCGACACCCTGACGGAAGTCCGCAGCCTTTCCTGCCGCCACCAGCGCCGCAGAGGCGTTTGCCAGGACCACATCGCGGCGCGGACCATGCTCGCCTTCCAATACTCGCAGAAGGAACCGTGCGTTGGTCTCGGCGTCGCCGCCCCGCAGGGCCTCGGCAGGCGCGCGCCGGAGCCCGAAATCCTCGGGAACGATCTCCCGGGTGGACACAACTTCACCGTCGGTCTCGGAAACCTGGGTGGGGCCGGCGGTCGAGATCTCATCGCTGCCGTCGTGCCCCGCCACCACAAACGCCCTTCGCGTGCCGACTGCAGCCAGAGCTTGCGCCATCATCTCTGTGCGTGTGCGATCGTAAACCCCCAGCAACTGCACCGTGGCTCCCAGGGGATTCGTCAGCGGACCAAGGAGGTTGAAGACGGTCTTAGTCTTGAGCGCGCGGCGTGCGTTCATGACATGCTTCATCGCAAGATGCAGGCGCGGCGCGAAAAGGAACACCATGCCGACGCTCTCGAGGCATTCGGGAATGCGCTCGAGAGGCAGGTCAAGCATCACCCCGAGGGCTTCCAGGACGTCCGCGCTGCCGCACCGGCTCGAAATCGAGCGATTGCCGTGCTTCGCGACGCGGACGCCAGCCGCCGCTGCAACCAGCGCCGTAGCGGTCGAGACATTGAAGGTGCCCTGCCCGTCTCCGCCGGTGCCGCAGGTATCGAGCAGCGGCTCGCCGCGCGCCAGCGCCTCCAAATCCACTCCCGCCTCGCGCAGCCCCGCGCTGGCGTGCGCCCGCATGACTTCGGCAAAGCCCACCAGCTCCGGCGACTTTTCACCCTTGTCGCGCAGGGCGACAAGGAAGGCGATGATGTCCGGGTCAGCCACCGCGCCCGATAGCAGTTCTTCCATCACCAGCCGGGCCTCGGCGCGGCTCAGATCTTCGCGCCTTTCGAGCTTTTCGGTGGCCTCGCGAATCTGCATCACTGAAACCCACCCGTGACGGTGGCATCACGCTTCGTTGCTTTTTCGCCGCGGATTTCCTATACTGCCGCGTCTTGCGCTGCCTTGAATTTCACATTGTAGCGCAAAGCTTTCGTTCGCGGTCATTTGTCGGTTGTCCGTGGCTGCAACTGACAACCGACCACTGACAACTGACCGCTTCCATCATGAAGATCCACGAATACCAAGCCAAACAGATTCTGACGCGCTTTGGGGTGCCGGTGCCACGGGGCGACGTGGCCTTCAGCGCTGAGGAGGCTCGCGGCGTCGCCGCGCGGTTGGGCGGAAGCGTGGTGGTCAAGGCGCAGATTCACGCCGGGGGCCGGGGCAAGGCCGGCGGCATCAAATTGGGTCGTAATCCCAGCGAAGCCGAGTGCGCCGCCGCGGGAATCCTGGGCAAGAAGTTGGTGACCGCTCAGACGGGGCCCGAGGGGCGGATCGTGCGTCGGGTCCTCGTGGAAGAGGGTCTAGAGGTCGCGCGCGAGCTCTACCTGGGTATCGTCATTGATCGCTCCGCAGCACGTCCCGTGTTCATGGCCTCGAGCGAGGGCGGCGTGGAAATTGAAGTCGTCGCTGCCGAGCACCCGGAGAAAATCTTGAAGGAGCACATCGACCCCGCCGTAGGCTTCCAGGCCTTCCAGGCCCGCAAGCTGGCGTTTGGATTGGGTCTCGGCGCGGGGCTGATGAACGAGGCCGTGCGCTTTTTCACCGCGCTTTACCGTGCCTTCGAGGCGACGGACGCGTCGCTGGTCGAGGTCAATCCTTTCGTGCTCACGCGCGACGGAAGGCTGCTGGCGCTCGACGCCAAGATGAATTTCGACGACAACGCGCTCTTCCGCCACAAGGAAATCCGCGAATTGCGCGACCTGGATGAGGAAGATCCGTTAGAGGTGCAAGCCTCGAACTACAACTTGAACTACATTCGCCTGGACGGCAACGTGGGCTGCATGGTGAATGGTGCCGGGCTGGCTATGGCCACGATGGATCTCGTCCAATACGCCGGCGGGCGACCTGCAAACTTCCTGGACGTGGGCGGCGGCGCCAACGAAGAACAAGTCCGCCACGGCTTCGAGATTATCCTGAGCGACCCGAACGTGCGCGCGGTGCTCATCAACATCTTTGGCGGCATCATGCGCTGCGACATCGTGGCAAGCGGCGTGGTGGCCGCGGCCCGCAGCTTGGGAGTGACTGTCCCTGTGGTCGTCCGTCTGGAAGGCACCAATGTGGAACTGGGCCGGAAGATCTTGACTGAATCGGGACTGAATTTCACCGTGGCCAGCGGCATGAAGGACGCGGCGGAGAAGGTCGTCGCGCTGGCCCGCTGATTTTTCCATTGAATGATTGAACCATTGATCCATTGAAAGCTCCAGATCCGACAAAGCCGAAATATTATCCCGCTGAGGAGTTGAAGAAGCGCGCGAAGGAATTCGCCGCGCGAATCGTCAGGTTGTCGCGAGCCTTGCCGGACACGCGGGAAGCTTGGGTGCTCGGAAAGCAAGTATTGCGTTCAGGCACATCGGTGGCGGCAAATTACCGAGCCGCGTGTCGAGCACGGTCTCGTGCTGAGTTTATTGCCAAGATCGGCATGGTCGTGGAGGAGATAGATGAAACAGTTTTCTGGCTTGAACTCCTTGTGGATTGTGGCATTGTGCGCAAAGATCGAATGATGAAACTGCTTGCGGAGGCAAATGAACTCTGGGCAATATTCGCAGCATCGCAGCACACGGCGAGGGCTCCCGCTTCTTCAACGAGTCAATGAACCAATCTTATGTCGATCTTGGTTGACGAAAACACTCGATTGCTCGTCCAGGGCATCACCGGCCGCGAAGGGACGTTTCACACCCAGCAGGTGATCGCTTACGGCACGAAAGTTGTTGCCGGGGTGACGCCGGGGAAGGGCGGCGCGAGCGTCGATGGAGTCCCCGTATTCCATACCGTGCGCGAGGCAAAGGAGGAAACCGGGGCGAACGCTTCAGTGATCTTCGTGCCGCCAGCCTTTGCCGCCGACGCCATCATGGAAGCGGCTGACACGGGCATGGCGGTGGTGGTAGCCATCACAGAAGGCATCCCTACGCTCGATATGATTCGCGTCATGGAGTTTCTGCGCGAGAAGCCGACACGACTGATCGGCCCGAATTGCCCGGGAATCATATCTCCCGGAAAGTGCAAGGTCGGGATCATGCCGGGGGCCATCCATCGGCCGGGCCATGTCGGCGTGGTTTCGCGGAGTGGCACGCTAACTTACGAAGCTGTCGGTCAGCTCACGTCGCTCGGCATCGGGCAGTCTACCTGCATCGGGATCGGCGGCGATCCGATTATCGGAACCACGTTCGTGGATGCCCTCCGCCTGTTCAACGACGACCCGGACACACACGGCATTGTCCTGATCGGCGAAATCGGCGGCACGGCAGAGGAAGAGGCTGCCGCCTTCATCAAGGCAAACGTCACGAAGCCCGTTGTGGCTTTCATTTGCGGACGGACGGCGCCGCCAGGCCGGCGCATGGGACACGCGGGCGCAATCATCTCCGGAGGCAAAGGCACCGCAGCCGAGAAGATTGCCGCACTCCAGGCCGTCGGAATCACCGTGGCCGAGAGCCCGGCCCTTATAGGCGAGACGATGAAACTTGCCCTGGGACGCTGCAGTTCGGCGGGTTAATCGCGCCGGAGATTTCTGTCGTTGAGAGCAGTTTAACCATGAAGAGAGACGACGTGGCCACCCCGACTAGGGCGGAGTTTTTGGCTGGCGTGGAGCAGTTCGAACGCCACGAAAAACGAGATGCGATGTATAGGGTAGCGACGTTCTTGGTTGAAAACTATTGGGGAAAGCCTCGCGAGATGGCTGACGCTCTTGGCGTGTTATTGTTGACCTGGAATCAAGCACTTTACAGGTACGGCCCGTTTAGCTTCGACAGGCTGGAGCAGTGCCTAGCTGCCAACCTAGCGTCAATCGAGAGCTTCCGAACAAGAGACATATTCAGCTTCTTGCCTTCCGATGAGCCCTTGGTGAAGACCGTGTTCACGAGGTTCCTGGACGCGCTCCAGATCGACGGCGGGAAGATGAGGGGAAGAAAGAGTCCTGTGGCCGTTGCTAAGGCTTTGCATCTGACAGCGCCCGCCTTTTTCCCGCTTTGGGATGACAAGATTGCCCGTGCCTATAGGTGCTACTACGCCTACGGCCCCGAACGCCATTATGTTTCCTTCTGCGGTATCACACAGCGGATGGCAACAGTGGCAAAGGACTACACGACCAGACGGGACAAAACTCTCGTCAAGTTGATAGACGAATACAATTACGCGAAATTCACACAGCGCTGGATCTAGTTGCCCGGGGAACGCCCAAGAACCCAAGAGGGTCCAAGTGGAACGGACATTAGCGATCATCAAGCCTGACGCGATGGACGCCGGCCACGTCGGCGACATCATCAAGATTTTCGAGGTGAACCAATTCAAGATCGTGGCCGCCCGCTTGGTCAACCTCTCGAAGGAGGAAGCTGAGGACTTTTACGCCGTTCATCGCGGCAGACCCTTTTTTGAGAGCTTGACTACCTTCATGAGTTCCGGCCGCGCGCTGGTGATGGTTCTGGAAGGCGAAAACATCATCGCCCGCCTGCGCGAGGTGATGGGCGCCACCGACCCTGCCAACGCCGCTCCCGGCACCATCCGCAAACTCTATGCCACCGACATCGAGCGGAACGCCGTCCACGGCTCCGACAGCCCTGAAACCGCCAGCTTCGAAATTGCCTATTTCTTCCCCGGCATGGAACTGGTGTAATGCTGCCCCTGTAGCGGCGGTGTCCTCACCGTCAATCGAGACGGCCCGCGGGGCCGTCTCTACTTGACAACTACCGCGCATCGCGCCAAGGTTTTACTCTTGGGCGGGGACACAACCATGAGCGATGGGTTACCCTTCCAGGCCGGGAAGTTCCTCATCATTGCTGGCGTGGTGCTGGTGGTGCTGGGCCTGCTGCTGACAGCGGGGGCCAAGCTCCCATTCTTGGGGCGCTTGCCCGGGGATATCGCCTACAAGGGCAAGAATGTCACGTTCTACTTTCCCATCGTCACGTGCCTCGTCCTGAGCGTTGTGTTGACGCTGGTCTCTTGGGTGATTTCGTTTCTGACGAATAGATGAATCGTCCTTTGTTCGTGGTCGCCGCTTCGATGAGGTGTGACTGACCACTGACAACTGCTCTTATGTCTCAAGCTCTCTTCAACTTCGACATGCAGTCGCAGCGCAAGATTTACAGCGTCACTGAGCTTAGTCTCGAGATCAAGAATCTTCTCGAGAAGCAGTTCCCCGACGTTTGGGTGACGGGCGAGATTTCAAATTTCCGGGCGGCCACTTCCGGCCATCTCTACTTCACCCTCAAGGACGCGAGCGCGCAGATTCGCGCCGTCTGCTTTCGCAACCAGGCGCGCTATCTGAAGTTCAAGCCCCAGGACGGGCTTTCGGTGATCGCGCGCGGCCACCTGAGCGTTTACGAGGCGCGCGGCGAATACCAGCTCTATGTGGACTATCTCGAGCCCGCGGGAATTGGGGCACTGCAACTCGCTTTCGAGCAATTGAAAGCCAAACTCGCCGCCGAGGGTTTGTTTGACCCGGCGCGCAAGAAGCCTTTACCGGTGCTGCCCCGCGCTGTCGGCATTGTGACCTCACCCACAGGGGCGGTCATTCGCGACATCCTGCGGATTCTCAAGCGACGCTTCCGCAACATGAACGTGTTGCTCTATCCCGTCAAAGTGCAAGGAGAAGGTGCCGCAGAGGAGATCGCCGAAGGCGTCGAGTACTTCAACCGCGAACGCCTGGTGGATGTCATGATCCTGGCGCGCGGCGGAGGATCGCTCGAAGACCTCTGGGCATTCAATGAAGAAATCGTGGCGCGTGCCATCGCCGCGTCGAAGATTCCAGTGATTTCCGCCGTCGGTCATGAGACCGATTTCACCATCGCGGACTTTGTCGCCGACCTGCGCGCGCCTACGCCGTCGGCGGCGGCCGAGCTGGTTGTGCATCGCAAGCAGGATTTTGTGGCCGAGCTTCAGGACCGCGCGCGCCGCATGAGCCACATCATGCGTCTCAAGCTTTCCGAAGCGCGCGAGCGCTTCACCGCGTTGCGGATGCACCGTGTGTTTCAAACGATCTTGACGCGAGTGGCCGAAAGGGCCCAGCGGGTGGATGACGCCGTTGTGGTATTGGAGCACTCCATTCGGCTGCGGTTGCACGCTGCACGCCAGGAGTGGCTGAGAGCTTCAGCAGGCGTTGTTCGCTACGACTTTCGCCGCCTGCTGAGCTTGAAACGGGCAGCGCTGGAAGAACGGGATAGGAAATTGGAAACGGGATTCAAGCAGTTCCTACTTGAGCGGCGAAACTGGTTGGGTCAAACCGAAGCCCTCCTGCGTGAACGCAACCCGCTCACCATCCTCAACCGCGGCTACTCGATCACCCGCGATGCGGCGGGCCGCGTCATCCGCGACGCCGCCCAGGTCGCCATCGGCGACGACCTCTCCATCCGCCTCGCCCGCGGGGAAGTCGGGGCAACGGTGAAGAGCAAGAGGTGAGGCAACGTTTACCGGTAAACGTTGCTGCTCTTCGAGTGCGTTAAGAAGCCGGAGGGTCCGAAAGCGAACGTTGCGGCACATGCGAAGCTAGCCAAGATGAAGATACGGAAAGCGGAACAAATTGTTCAGGAGTACGGACGGGTGCTTGAGCGGGCTGCCTCGATGGGATTCGGTGCTCCGGAATCTCTCCTCCCTTACTCGAAGGACGAAATCAAAGAGGCAATTAGGCTCGCACTCCTTCTGTTGGAGCCCTCTCGCAGTCGTTCAGGGGATCCTCAGCTCGAACATATGCATGAGATGCTAAGGGTCGGATATGTCGAACTGGCACGATTCATCCCTGACGAAGAAGCCAAAATTGCTTCCATGGGCCAATCCGCCTTGGGTTCAGGCGACATTAACCATCCAGGTTGGAAATTCGCCGAGCGGTCGATGCAGATCTTGAAAAGAATCTCCGACGAGAGCGCTGTTTTGCTCGACGAACTCAACAGGCTTTTTCCCAGGTAAGCATCCTCCTCCTACCCTCAGAACACGTTGTGCCCCATCCGCCGCTTAAGGTTCACATGATTTAGATAGCAGACGACCGCCCCTACATCCGTTGCAGCACAGGCCGTGGACATGCCTTCGGGTTGACGCACCTTACGGAGTTGGATGGCCGAGCACTTGTGTGCGCGTCGTACTACTCTTCTTCGGGCCTCTCCTCCCCGACGGCGATGGACGCACCCAAAAGGTCATCGCATAAGGAATTGATCCGATTTGCGAAATCGGGCACGCTGAAGGTGAAGTGGCGCGGTAACAAACTGCCGCCGCGTTTTTTCCGCGGGTACCGAAAGGACATGGACTGGGGGTCGACAGAATCGAACTCCCGTACGATTTTGCGATATTTGCGAAGCGACTTTCTGTCTGAGGTGCTCTTCGCCCAAGCCGTTCGCTCAAAGACGAACTCCACGGTCGGCCACAGCTCGGTGAGCGAATGTCCTCCCAGCGCCCTCTCTATCCCTTTGTCGGGAATGGAGAGGCGGGTTCGACCAGCTAGTACAACAGATTTGACCAGCAATTCTAATGCATGCCGGTAAAGGAAAATGATTGGATAGGCGTTGAAATCCGTCAGGGGTGTGCTTCTGGACCACTTATGAACTAGGACCTTGGCCGCATTGAGGTAGGCTTCTCCCATTAGCCTATACTTTGTGTGCTCCTTCTCGTCGCCCGCAACCCAGTTGAGAACGGTGTTGTTATCTCCGGGACGGCGCGGGAACACGAGCGACCTGTTTTCGTACTCTGACTTCATTGCAATCATCCTCATCGCCCCCCTCTCAGAACCATTTTTCGCCCGGGGCGAACCGTGCCCTGCTTCACGTCGCGCCTGTTCGCCACGGCCCGGGATGGGCCATGAGTCCGAAGATATCGGCGTCGGTTTCGAGGCCTCTGGTTCTGACGCCGTCGGCAACGGTTAAGGAACTTCGAGAGCCCCGCAGGGGCGTAATCGTATAGCCCAGGGCGCAAGCCCTGGGACGGTGCACACCACACCCCTCCAAGCCCCGCAGGGGCGCAAGGATACAGCCCAGGGCGTCAGCCCTGGGAAGAGGGTGGCAATACAAACGTCCCAGCCCTGTAAGGGCGAAAGAAGCATCTTCACTCCCAGATGTACCGCTCGTCGTATTCGATTCCGTGTTTCTTCAAGAATGCCACCAACTCCTCCTGGAATGAGACCCTGCGGTGGTGCTGTTCTTGGGCCCTGACGTATCGTGCGACCTCCGGGACGTTTTGATTCACTCACGCTAAAGGCGGCATAGCCAGCTTGCCACCGAAATTGGTCATGACCCTTCTTCGCTTTGCGTGCCCAACGGGAGGAATTCGTTCTGACGACTCGGATAGCATCTGCGAGGGCGAGTGTGGGAGGCACCCGCATGAGCAAGTGCACGTGCTCCGTGGTACCATCCGCCGCCAACAGTTTGCCGTCCAATTCGCGCACAATACCACCCATGTAGGCGAGTAAATTGGGTTTCAAATCTTTCGTGACTAAAGGGAGCCGCTCCTTGGTGCTGAAGACAACGTGCATCAATAGATTCGTTAGGCTTTGAGCCATGGTCTTTCGCCCCTTCGGGGCTGGATTCGAAATCTACCTTCGCGATCCTTTACCCCAGGGCTTACGCCCTGGGCTTTATTCTCCGGCCCCTTCGGGGCTGACGAACTGCCGAGTCATTGCAGCTTGTAACCAATCTTCCGTAGGAATTCCTTGCGCCACTGGATATCGGCGTCGCTTTCGATGCCTTTGGTTTTGACGCCGTCGATGACGCCGAGGATGCCGCGACCTTGGTCGCTTTCGGCGATGATGACCTCGACGGGGTTCGCGGTGGCGCAGAAGATTTGGCAGACTTCGGGAACATTCTTGATGGTGTTCAGAATGTTTACGGGGAAGCCGCCTTCCATGAAGATGATGAACGCGTGGCCGCAGGCAAGCGCCAGCGCATTTCTTTGCGCCAGTTCGATGAGGCGCGCGTCGTTGCCCGCATAGCGGACGAGCGCCGGCCCTGACGACTCGCAAAAGCCAATCCCGAATTTGATTCCGGGAACCGTCTGAACAATGGCCTCGTAGAGGTCTTCGATGGTCTTGATGAAGTGCGACTGGCCGAGGATGAAATTCATGTCGGCAGGCTTTTCGACGGTGACGGTTTTGAGTTCCATGGGTAGCTCCGAGGCCTAGCAACGGGTCGATTGTAGCACGGCGCCTCGGCCCCCTCACCCGTCCCGACAAGTTGGGACACCCTCTCCCCGAGGGAGAGGGGCGAACCCCCAATCGTCATTCCGTGACTTTGAGGGCGGCGAGGAATGCTTCCTGGGGGATATCGACGCGGCCGAGGCGTTTCATGCGCCGCTTGCCTTCTTTCTGCTTTTCAAGGAGCTTGCGTTTGCGCGTGACGTCGCCGCCGTAGCACTTGGCGAGCACGTTCTTCCTCATGGGCGGAACGTTCTCGCGGGCGATGATTCTTGAGCCGATTGACGCCTGGATAGGGACCTCGAAGAGCTGGCGCGGAATGAGCTTGCGCATCTTCTCGCAAAGGGAGCGCCCGCGGAGAAAGGCAAGGTCGCGGTGGCAGATGAACGAAAGGGTGTCCACGGGCTCCCCCGCTACCAGCAAATCCACCTTGACCAGGTCCGATTCCCGGTAGCCCGAGAAGTGGTAATCGAGCGAAGCATACCCACGCGAAACGGATTTCAGCCGGTCGTAGAAGTCGAGCACAATTTCGTTAAGGGGCAGGTTATAGGTTAAAAGAACCCGCCGGGGCGAAACGTACTCAAACCCTTTCTGGACGCCGCGCTTCTCTTCGACGAGCTTGAGGATTCCGCCCAGGTATTCGTCGGTGGTCACAATCAGCGCCGTGATGATCGGCTCTTGCACCTTGACGATGTCGCCCGGAGGCGGAAATTTTGTGGGACTGTTCACGGCAACAAGCTCGCCAGCCTTGGTGGTCACACGGTAGCGGACCCCGGGGGCAGTGGTGATGAGGTTAAGGTTGAATTCCCGCTCGAGGCGCTCCTGGATGATCTCCATATGCAGCAGGCCAAGAAATCCGCAGCGGAATCCGAACCCCGGCGCCACGGAACTTTCCGCTTCGTAAAAGAATGAGGAGTCATTCAGCCGCAGTTTCTCGAGCGC
>Ga0315314_1003977_pt1 | contig 11296 bp, 12 predicted proteins | sample TDP9_MG_FD_203631 | JGI IMG/M metagenome (GOLD analysis project Ga0315314, IMG submission 203631) | Freshwater sediment microbial communities from Lake Towuti, South Sulawesi, Indonesia - TDP9 | ecosystem: Environmental > Aquatic > Freshwater > Lake > Sediment | place: Indonesia: South Sulawesi... | reverse complement strand
CGCTGCTTTCTTTTTCTCTTCCTTCTCAACTAGGCGTTTGAGGCGTTTTTCCATTTTCAATTCGTAGGTGTGTTCTTCTGGAGGGGGAGGCAACTGCTTCAGGTATCCTTCTATGGCTGTTGTTTCAGCTTTTCTAGGTTTTCTCCGTCTTACGCCTTTTTCAACCATGTCGACCTACGCCTCATGGATACCCTTTTCTTGAACTCTTGAATTTGATTGTTTCGGGTTTTTGGGCGACGTTTACAGTTAAGTTGCTTTTGGCTTCAGGTATTATGTAGTATTGTTCTGTAATTGGATGGTATAGCAGAGTTGGGTCTTGCCCTACCTCTTCCATGGTTTCCGCCACAGCCTGTTGTATTGTTTTTCTTTCTGTGATTAGGTGTCTAAGGAGTTGCGCGGTTGCTTGGTCTGTGTGGCTGGCTGAAACAGGTCCGCTCCAGCTTATGTAGACTCTGGCTCCCTTCTGGACGAAGGCTTCAGCCATAGGCGTGTACATTAGTCCGTCGCAACCCATCATGATGATTACGGTGTTGTTGAACCTTCCATTCATGCTGTGTTCAACGAAGGAAGGCATTATTCCAAAGTACATGGTTCCTTGCTTTGCTTGTTCTCTTGTATAGGCAACCGCCCCAAGCCTGTCGTAATACTCATCCCAAAAGTATTTTCCTTGGTGGTAAGACTCGGAAGTGAAGAGGGCTACTGACTCATCCGTGAATGTTGAATGTACCCTTAAAACCATGAGGCTGTAACCGTGGGTTGGTAGGTTTCTGTAAAATTCTACATCAACTTCCTCTCCCGGGTAATAATCTACCGTGTATCCACCATTTTTCAGGATGTTTGTTGCTGTCTGGACGAAGGTTTGGTTGGGTGCTGTGAGGCTTAGATGGTCAACGATGGCTGCTTTGAACTGGAATGGTTGACTGGACGTTCCATTCGATGGTGAGCGCATGAAGAGTAAGTAGTAGATGAAGAGGATTGAAACGACGATGATGACGACGTAAAGGATTCCAGGTGGTGATTTCTTCCTGGATTTTCCTTTTCTTCTCTCCTTTCTGCTCTTCATACAACTAAAATCTAAGTAGTTTCTAACATAAAAAGAAGAGGGTAAAGCTAAGAAAGAAGATGGATGTTTCCTATTCTAACATTATCAAGATGCTTCTTAGCGATGTCTCGACACTGATAGGCTAAGTCTCGGCTGGTTGTAGGCAAATCCGTCACTACATATTGAGGATAAAAAGCCAGCAGAGTATAGGGAATCCTAGAATCTATTTCCGCAATAAAACTAGCCAGACCACGAACCTCCTCAACATCCACATAACCCGGAACAAGAAGAGTGCTAGCCGTCAAAATCGGCACCTCCAAACGCTTCTTGAAATATTTCTCACCAATCACCTTGAAACTTTCAAGGGTGGGCGCATTTGAAACTCCACAAAGAGCTTGGTTAAGATTTCCACTCCAAGTTTTTAGGTCAAACTTTACGTTTCCACCGCTGACGTAGGAAAGTTCAGCCGCCTTTAGGGCCAGTTCCCTTTTCCAGTAACCATTGGTTTCCCAGCATATGCGCATGATGCGCTCCTCATCCCTAGCTCTTTCCAAAGCTATTTGACTAGCTTTCAGGGCGTGGGGCATCTGCACTGAAGGGTCTCCCCCGAAAAAGCATATGCACGAAACGTGGCTGTCAGCCTCAGCAGCCAAGCTTTCAGCGCTCATAACAGGACCAAGCTTTGCGGCTAGGTTCCGGTAGTGCCAGTTCTGACAGTAAAGGCAGTCGAAGCTACAGGCTCCGTAAAAAACAGCAAGGTTTGCATAGCCTGTTTCTGCTCCCCGCTTGTAAGCGAATTTTGGATAGCCAGCGCCAGTGCAGCCTGGACAAAACCACCAAGCAACACAGTTGGTCGGCAAAGGATCATAATACCAGTGAAGAATGCCCTTCTCCGCTGTCCCGCCCATTCGAACTAGCCGACCACCCATGTTGAAGACCAAGCCGCAAAAGCCCTTCTCGCCACTGCCGATTTTACAGTCGTTGGAACACACACCACAAGAAATTCCGTCCGGATTCCTCGGCGGCTTTGGAGGCAAACCGAAAACTCCTCGACTTTCCACATGAACCTTGTCGGTTATCCTAAGCGCCTCTTCCGGTTTTTCTCTGATGCAAAGCAAACAGACACCTAGGCGGCTGGAGATTACGGGTGACTGCGCGCCGCAAATTTGGCATTGCCCCAACGACATCAACCAAGAATCTTAAGTTGTCGTGGTTTTTAGCATTATTCCAAGAAGGGCAAATTTCTCGCCATCACGTAGGCTTCTTCCCCGTCTGCATAGTAGCCCCGAATTACCCGCATGACCTCAAAGCCCATCTTCTTGTAGAGGTTAACAGCCGGCACGTTGCTTCCCCGAACCTCTAGGTAGCACTCCCTCGCCCTGTAGTTCACCATAGATTGCATGGCCTCCCGCATCAACTCGTATCCAATGCCCTCCCGCTGATGCTCCGGCAGAACAGCGATGGAAATAACGTGTCCCTTCCTCGTGATTCCCAATGGCTTAAGACTGGGGACTCCTGTTTCGATTCGGCACATAGTGTAGCCCACGATTTCTCCATTTTCCTCAGCAACGATGAAGGTTTCTGGAAAGCGTTGGTACAAATCCATAAAGAAGAAGGTGGTGTAGTTTTCGGGAAGACACGCACGGTTTATGTACATCACCTGTTCCAAATCAGAGGGCTTAAACCGCCTTAATGTGAAAGTCTTTTGCAAAGTTAGTTCCCCCTGCCAAATTTTATCCCATAGTTTTAACAACTGGTAGGGTGATGTTTCCATGGGGCATAGCCCATATCTTAGCGTCCTTGCCAGCTATGTTAAAGGCATCTCGCATGGCATCGTTCAAAGCCCTAGCCGTCCTCAATTTAAATGTGTTTACAGCGTAATAGTCAGGCATAACCGAAACTAGGATTATTTTAACTTTTTGCAGGGCTCTTGTCAGGTAGTAAGCCTTGTGCCCTCCAAGAACAAAACGCTTTTTTATCTCGTTCTCCATTTGCTTCAAATCATTGAACTTTGTCATCCATTCATAAAAAACGTCGTTGCCGTGTCCCTCAGGGCATTCCGCCACCAGAATGATTACGCCTCCCCTCTTTACGGCGTCAAGGGCGTTGTCAATCCCTTTGTAGGCTTGAAAAAGGTCGATGTCGTGGGGGTGTCCGCCGGAACTCACGACGGCGATGTCTGCTCTCCTCTCAATGGGCACCTTATACATTTCATCAACGAGCTTCACTCCCTCATAGAAAGCCTTTTCCAAATCTCCCGCAAAAGCCTGAACCAATTCTCGCTTGCTGTTCGTGACAATGTTCAAAATGAAGTCAACCTTGGCGAGTTTCGCAGCCTCCACCATATCTTCATGCACAGGATTGCCATCCAAAACGCCGGTCTTGGCTTTGGGATGCAAAAGCATAGCATGGTTTCGCTGAATGGTCTCAGCGCTTGAAACCGCGGGCAGAACGCTTTTTCTTCCGCCCCCATACCCAGCGTAGTAATGTAATCCCACGTCTCCGGTCAAGACCTTCACATTTGCTTCGGCGAAAACTTGGTTCACGTAAATCTTTGTTCCGAGGGAGGTTTTGCCCAAGGAAACATGATCTGCAGATTTATAGTCGTGGCTTATGGTCTTCACCCTCTTCAGAACCTCTTCGCCCACAAGTTTTTCCATTTCTTCAGGCTTTACCGCGCGGTGGGAGCCGCAACCGAAAATTATCGTTATGTCTTCATCCTTTACCCCAGCCCTGCTCAATTCGTCTAGTACCAGAGGAACCATGAGGTAACTTGGAGTTGCGCGGGTTGCATCGTCGACCACTATGGCTACCTTGTCGCCTGCTTTTGCGGTTTCCCTCAGTTTTTTGGTTCCGATGGGCTCGTTTAGGGCTCTTTCAATTTCGGCTCTGGAGTCTGCAACTCCGGGTCTTTCCTTCGGCTCTATTGAACCCAGATAGTTTCTGGTGGGTATTCTTGCGCAAACCTCGGTTTTTCCGTAGGGAAGCCAAACGTCGACCATAAGAGCCACTTCAAGTTGAATAGAAGATTTTCATGGAGGTTCATTTAAAAGTAGCGGAGGAAGCCAGCGTAAGCTCTTTAAAATCACACCGACATAACTTGTGGGGTGGGTAACCTTATGTCATTGGAAAGTTTAACTCTAAAAAAGGGCGAAATAGCATTTCTGTGGTTTAATAGTTTTTCAGGTGTCGCTGTAAGGACCCCGAGCAAAACTTTGGTTTTTGATCCAGCAGACGTTGAACCGAAAACCTTCAAGAAAGTGGACGCCATACTCATTACTCACGACCATTCCGATCATCTCGACGAATCCATCGTCAAGAATATCCATGAACGAACTCGATGCCTTATCATCGCTGACTTAACATCAGCAAAGAGGCTAAGAAACGTGGTCGCCTCTGATAAACTGCGCGAGGTTCGAGTGGGCTCAGAACTGAAAATTGACAACGTAGCTGTTAGGACTGAAGGCTTTAAACATCCTGCAGCCACGCCAGTGTCCTTTCTCGTCACAACCGAAGACGGCATCAAAATCTACCATACAGGAGATACTTTACCCTTTCCAGAAATGAAACGCATTGGAGAACGATATCCCCCAGACATTGTCTTTTGCACGGTTGGAATCCCAGCTCCAGGGGCTTCTCCTAAAACTGGAGTTGAAATTGTAAAGATGGTTAAACCAAAGGTGGCTGTTCCCTACCATGCGCCGAAAGCTGATTCAACCAGGTTTGCTGAGCTTCTTTCGAAAGAGGCTCCAGAAGTTCAATGTATAATTATTAAGCCAGGTGAACCCTACAAGTATCCTTGAGGTAAAGTGGTTGTCATTGGGAAAGGAAAAAGAAGCCATGAAGGCTGAGTTGTGTCGAATTCTAAACAAGATTGGCGCCTTGAAGTTTGGAGCCTTCAAGCTGACTAGCGGAAAGATGAGCCCCTACTACATTGACCTAAGAATCGTTCCAAGCTTTCCAGACGCCTTTCAAAGAATCTGCGACCTCTACGTCAAACTAATAAAAAGCGATGTCGGAGCAAACAACTTTGATAGAATCGCGGGAATTCCAACAGCTGGCATACCCTTCGCATCCCTCACCGCATACCACCTCAGCAAGCCCTTTCTTTACATTCGTCCGCGTGAGCGACTGCATGGACGAGAGCGGCGGGTAGAAGGCATAGTGATGCCGGGTGACCGTGTCTTGTTGATGGACGACCTTGTAACCAGTGGAGGATCTCTAAGAAGGGCTGCGGCGGCGATCAGAACCGAAGGTGGTGTGGTAATGGACGCCGTCGTATTGCTAGATAGAGAAGAGGGTGGAGAAGAAAATTTGGCGAAGGATGATGTTAAACTCCATTATTTGTTGAGGACTAGCGAGACCGCTGAAAAACTCTATGAGATAGGCGCCATCACAGAAGATCAATTGAACATTATGCTGAAACAAGTGAAAAAGAAATAATCTACCTCATAAAGGTCAAGTCTACTCAACTATGTCAACAGTTTCTTTCTGAGGCTTCAGCTCTGGCGCTGGGGATGTAGCCTGAGGGCTAGTTTCGAGTAGAATGTTTGTCTGAATTTAAGGTCTAGATTGTTGATTCATCGTTCATAAAAGTCAGATGTGGATGTACCCAGTATGGGGCACCGCTGTGGAAACACTGAATGGTTTTCTAAGACGGATTTTCGGGAATGAAAACTCCTACTGTTGCCAGCACTGCGGATACGAACTTCCGAAGGAGGACGCCGTGATATCTGGGTGGGACTGTCAGCAGTCGCTCCGCCACATACACTGTCCAAAATGTGGGAAAATAATAACTCATGCTCCATGATTGAGGTCTCTGTCTGGATGATCTTCAGCTGGGTTAAGGAACAATAAATGAGAGGTGGTTCAGAGTCTTTTCAATCATGCTTACTCGTAGTATATCAAGTCCTCATCTTCAAGTCTTTGATGGAGCTTGTTGACCGCTTCGTAGACGTCTCCCTCATGTTTAGCGCCTGTGCACACTAATTTTCCGCTTGCGAAGAGAAGAATTACAACCTTTGGTTCGTCCATTCTGTAGATGAGACCTGGAAATTGTTCTGGTTCGTACATGGTTCTCCCGAGGGAGTAGGCTGACTTTTCAAGGTCTATCATTCCTCCCAGGTCTGCTGAGGCCACAATGTTTTGTATCTTCAGTTCGGGTTTACCAACGATGATTATTCCGCTCTTCTTAAGTTCCTTTATAACCTTCATCACGGCTCTTCTCGCTTCTTTCTCAGACTTGGCTCCTGTGCAAACCATCTTTCCTGAATTGAAGATGAGGGTTGCTGTTTTAGGTCTCTTTAACCTGAAAACTAGGCCTGGAAACTGCTCTGGACGATACTCCACTCCGGGATAACCTTTCACCACCGCATTTAGATCAACTTTTTGATTTAGCGTTGCAGATGCAACCACATTTTCGATGTTAACCTGTGCCTTAACTTTAGGCATTTAAATCCTCCTTATAAAGCATCATGAAGTTCATGGTGGAGTTATTTATAAAGTCTCCGTAGTTTTCATAGCTCTGTTGTAGCCCTTGCCCCATTTTCGCCTTCCTCCCTTAGGGCATCTCCCAAAAACCGCCTTCAAGCTGCACCAATTAGTTAAATGCCCCATGTACCGCAAGTCTCCAAAACTATGTTGATAGTATTTATATGGGGGGGGCTATACAAGCCTCTATCTACAAAGGAGAGGCAAAAAGAAAGAGGAACTATGGGGCAATTACATAAAAAACTCTTTATGAAGGCTTGGTTTGAGCTGGCTCCTCCTTAACCCGCTTTCTCGATAAGGGAAGCATCTCTAAGATTATTAGAAGAATGATCCACAACATAATGAAGGCCACCTTCACTTGAAGGGGTTCGAAAAACAGGGCGATGTGGCCCAGCAAAGGCGCTTTAGCCCCAGTATATTCACCAACAATATCACTTTCCTCAACTTGCCAAGGATCTTCACTCCCAACAGCGTCACCCTGTGTTCTGATATACCAACGCCCATTCTCATTAAATTTCTCTACAGCTCTATGCACAATGAGTTCACCCTCGGGGTCGCCCGGCCTGTGGAATATGATGATATCGCCGGGTTGGTCGGCATCTTTCGGAGCGGCATGGATTTTACAGGCATTATGCACTCCCTGAACCAGAATTAGATCGCCTCTATATAAGACAGGCTCCATGCTTCCAGAAGCAACAGCCAACAGCGGGTGTTCTGTTCTAAAAGCAAGTTTTAAACTATACCAGAAGGCAATAACGCTGACTACCATAATAACCACTAGGATAGCCGTTTGCACGTAGTCTTTCCTGAGCATTTTAGCCAATTTCGCCCGTTTCATGATGTCACACTCTATCCTGTTCCCAGTAGTGCTTACAATTTTCAGAAAGGCTCTGTTCCTTTTTGCATATTAAAAACTTAGCGCCTTCTCAAATAAAAAGGAGGAGAGTTTAGGAGACTTTTAAAGCATTGAAATGCTAAATCTCCATTCGAATCCATCTTTACCTTGCCAGCGACCCGGCCACACCAGCGTTTCAAATCTTTTGCTTTTTTAGGACTTTCCTGAAGGGCTTCTTGCAGTTGGGGCAGTCGAAAAGCCCTATTGTCAGCTCCACCTTCTTTCCAGTTTTGTCTGGGCGACCAGCCATCTTCCAGCTTTTCTTAGGGTTAGCAACTTCGCGTCCACAACTCGGGCATTTAGCCATGCATTTTCCTCCATTAATCAACCATCATGGTTTGAACGATATTGAATAAAAGATTTGCCCTTCATCTCGACTAGTGAAAACGGCTAAACATAGGAGAAAACAAATATAGAGAGGACGATATGCTGAGAATGAATGCGATGTATCAATAAACATTGAAGACTCAGGAATTTCAAATCAACAGAATCAGGGAAATTATGTGCAAAAAATGTTAATTGAAAGAAGTGATCTAAGGTTTCCAAAACGCTTTTACAGTGGCTTCCCTGTATTTCCTTAGCCCTGGGGCATGCTGACCTTGACAGAACATCCCAAGAACGCCTTCGAAATGCTCGTTAAACCGATTCGTAAACTGGTTGAGCAGAAGGGCTTTGAAGCGCCAACCGAGCCCCAAGAGAAAACCATACCAAAAATCCTTGAGGGAAAGAATGTTCTCCTTATATCACCTACAGCCACCGGAAAACTGAGGCAGCCGTTCTCCCGGTTCTCAGCATGCTCATTCAGATACCTGAAAGACCGCGGGGAATCAAAATTCTCTACGTGACACCCCTAAGGGCTTTAAACCGAGACTTGCTTGAGCGCCTAGAATGGTGGTGCAACAACCTAGACGTTAAGCTGGCGGTTAGGCATGGTGACACCGACACTAAGGAGCGGACTAGACAGGCTCAAAGCCCCCCAGACATGTTGATCACCACGCCGGAAACCTTGCAGGCCATTCTGCCGGGTAGGCTCATGCGTCAGCACCTTCAGCAGGTGAGATGGGTCATCGTTGACGAAGTTCACGAGATGGCGGACAGCAAGCGGGGAAGCCAGTTGTCCCTGGCTCTTGAAAGGCTTAGATGGGTTACGGGCAGAGAATTTCAACTCATCGGCTTGTCGGCCACTATTGGAAGCCCAAAAAGAGTTGCCCAGTTTCTAGTTGGTAACGGGCGTGAAGTTGAAATCGTGAGGGTGCCCGTCGCTCGGCTCATGAAGTTGAGGATTATTTTCCCGCAACCAGAATCAGAGGACTATGAGTTGGCTTCAACCTTGTTTACCCATCCTGAGGTTGCAGCCCGCCTTCGCATAATCCGCCGATTCATTGAAGAACACAAATCTGTTCTTCTTTTCACGAACACACGGGCCATATCAGAGGTTTTGGCCAGTCGATTCAAGGTTTGGGACATGGACTTCCCTGTTTCCATTCATCACGGCTCCCTAGCTAAGCCTTCTAGAATCGCGGCTGAGCGGGGACTGAAGAATGGTGAACTCAAGGGGCTTGTTGCCACTTCTTCGCTGGAGTTAGGCATAGATGTTGGGCGGATTGACATGGTGATTCAGTACATGAGTCCGAGGCAAGTTACGCGTCTGATTCAACGTGTAGGTCGGAGTGGTCACAGAATTGGACGCATCGCGGAGGGAATCATCATCACCATGGATTCTGACGACACGCTGGAGGCCATGGCCATCGCCCGCATGGCTGGCGAGGAGGAGTTGGAGCCTGTTGATATACCGCATAAGCCCTATGATGCCTTGGCTCATCAGATCATCGGCCTTTTGATGAAAAAGAAACGTTGGTATTTTTACGAGATTTACGATCTTTTTAGAAAGGCCTATCCATACGCTGACCTCACGGTGGAAGACATTCAGAAAGTTTTGACTTACATGCACTCCCGCTTTCCCAGATTCGCTTGGGTTTCCTTTGAGGACATGCTTGCGATTAAGCCGCGTCGAACTAAGCCTATATATGAGTATTATTTCGAGAATCTTTCCATGATTCCCGACGAGAAGAAGTTCTTGGTTGTAGACGAAAGCAAAGACTCTGCTGTTGGTGTTCTAGACGAGGCTTTTGTTGCCGAGTATGGTAAGCCTGGCGTGAAATTCATTATTCGTGGCAGTCCTTGGAAAATTTTGAACGTTTACGGCGACCAGATTTACGTGAAGCAGATTAACGATCCAACCGGAGCCATTCCAAGCTGGATTGGGGAAGAGATTCCTGTTCCCTTCGAAGTAGCTCAGGAGGTTGGCTGGATCAGAGGCTTTGTTGAGGAACAGATAAAGAATGGAAAGGAGCCCCTTGAAATCGCGAGTCAACTGGCCGAGAAGTATCCTGCTGACAGGGATATGGTTATGCGGGCGATCCATGAAACGGTTGAGCAAGTTAGGAAAGGTTATCCTGTTCCTACGGGTAGGCGGATACTGGTCGAGGATTGGGAAGACTTCGTCATTATTCACGCCCATTTTGGGTCCCTCACGAATCGAGCCTTGGCTCAGTTGATTGGCCATGTTTTGTCTGAGCAGGCTGGATACAGCGTTATGGTTCAACACGATCCCTATCGCATCTTCGTCCATACGATGGGTGCTGCCAATGCTGATCGCATTATGGGATTGTTTGACGAGATGAAGCGGATGGATGAATTGGACATCCGTGACATGCTTACTAAGGCGACTGTGAAGACTGGACTTTTCAAGAGGCGGATGGTTCACGTTGCCCGTAGGTTTGGAGCCATAAAAAAGTGGGTTGACCTTAGCAAAATGACTCTTCAGAAGCTGATGAAGAGTTTTGAGGGTACAGCCATCTACGATGAAGCTTTGAAGGAAACCTTCACAAAGGACCTGGATTTGGAGCGCATGATTCACGTACTGAACGATGTTAAGAAAGGCGAAATTGAAGTTACTAAGCTTGAAACTGAAGGCGTTGCGACCCCAGTTGCGCGAGTTGGAATAGAGAGAGTTAGCATGAAAACTGACCTCATTCCGCCTGAGAGGATGAAGCTTATTCTGGTGGAGTCGGCTAGGGCTCGCCTCCTCAACGAGGTTCGCACCTTCGTCTGCACCAATTGCTGGAAATATTTGGAGATGATTCGCATGAAGGATTTGCCTGAGAAGCCGGCTTGTCCTAGGTGTGGGTCCTCAAGCTTAGGCGTGCTTAGAAGAGAGGAAGATGAGGTTCAGTCTCTTGTTGACAAGGCTGGTGAGAAGCTAACGAAGAGCGAAGAGAAGATGAAGGATAGGGCTTTAAAAACGGCTAGGTTGATGTCTGGGTATGGGAAGCCAGCTGCTGTGGCCCTTTCTGGAGGAAGGCTTGGGGTTTCGGATGTGGAGGAAATTCTTAGGGAGGAGAGAACGCTTTCGGACAGGTTTTTTGAGTTGGTCATAGAAGCTGAAAGAAACGCTCTAAAAAGAAGATTCTGGTAAGTTTGCGGCTGAAAGGCGACTTTAGGGCTAAGATTTTCCTCCATGCGCTTGTAGAGTGCTTTGTGACCAGAAATGTGCTGGAAATGTTGGAAACATTGTTGAAAAATTATGGGGAAGCCCAGAGAGAAGAAAGAGATGCTTATCCAAAATTCATAAAAGTATAAAAGGAAGAGAAAGGGAATTACTTCCCCTATATCAACTCTCTGGAGAAGAACAATTTGGAATTAACCCGCCAAAGAATACGGGAACAGGCCCTCCAAAGATTCGACCACATCCGAACATGCGTCCTAGCCAGAGAACTATGTCTCCTCATCCGCACAAACAGAGTAGCCCTCAACCCAAAAGACGTAGCCGACTGCTGCAACTTCATATCCACCCTTTGCAAAGAAGC
>Ga0315314_1003976_pt1 | contig 11297 bp, 10 predicted proteins | sample TDP9_MG_FD_203631 | JGI IMG/M metagenome (GOLD analysis project Ga0315314, IMG submission 203631) | Freshwater sediment microbial communities from Lake Towuti, South Sulawesi, Indonesia - TDP9 | ecosystem: Environmental > Aquatic > Freshwater > Lake > Sediment | place: Indonesia: South Sulawesi... | reverse complement strand
GCTTCCACCACCATTATTATCGATGAGTACAAGGATTTGGAGGATGTGAGGGCCCAAATCTTGGATTTTCTGCCCGAGGCCGTCTATTATGACAGAAACGTGTACGGAGGTGAGGGGAAAATTTTGGGTCAGGAGTTGGCCTTTGACTTGGACCCGGAGAATTTAGCGTGTCCCATCCACGGAACGCTGGAGGCGAAAATGCGGAGGCGTCAGGGGCTGAGCTTCTGTGAGTTGGAGTTGAAAATGGTGAGGGACGAGACGGCTAAACTTTACGAGGAGTTAGAGAAGAGTTTTTCGGATGTGAGGGTCGTCTATTCTGGTCGGGGCTTCCACATTCACGTCTTTGATGAGGACACCTTCGCATGGAGTTACAGAAAAAGGAAGAGCCTTGCCAAGAAACTGAAGGGCGAGGGCTTCCTCATTGACGAGTGGGTTACCAGCGGAGGTATGAGGCTCATTAGGCTGCCCCACAGTCTCCACGGCATGGTTTCCAGAATCGTGGTCCCCATCGAGGCGAGGGAACTGGAATCCTTTGATCCCGTTAAAGACTTGAGGTGTATACCGCGGTTCCTTCAGCCTACTTCTTCTTAGCCACTTCCTTGGCTTTCTTCTCCTTCTTCTTATAGTAATAGTATTTCTTCTTCTTTTCTGTCGCCATTTCATGTCACTCTGAACAATTATCTACCAATTATGGGAATAAAAAGATTGCTAATTTCCAATAAGATAATAATTTTCCTGACGGCTTGGTCTTAAATGGATGCTGGTGGAACCGCGATTGAGCGGAACTCTGGTTTTCTTTGGGTGTTCAGTTATTGGCTTTCCTTAGATAACAGGGTGACCTTTTCTTCTAAGGTTTTCTTTTCCTCTCTAAGCTTAGTTACCTCGCTTTCCAACGCGGAGGTCTTAGCCTCCAGTGCGGGAATAGCCTTTAATGCCTCGATTTCCGCTAAGAGGCTGGCTTTTTCACCTTCCAGCGCCCTGATTTTCTCCTCTAATTCAGCCTTCCTTGCCACGGCCTGCATAAGTCCTTCCTCCAGTTCCTTTATTCTTTCGGCACTTATAATTCTAACCCTGTCTCCAAGCTTAAGCATGCGCAGAGCCCAGATCACGTGTTCAATTTCCTCTTTTGAAAGCTCAATGGTGTAACTCACATAGACACCCCAAATTTCGAAACGATAATGGTGGGCCGGGCAGGACTCGAACCTGCGACCTCTGCCTCGTAAGGGCAGCGTCCTAGCCAAGCTAGACGACCGGCCCCCTCGTCCCTAAAGCTCCTTCTGGGAATTAAAGCTTATTTCTCCTTAATTCAAATAGATAAAATTATAGGTAAGAGGAGTTCCTTAACATTGGAGGTGAAATCATGCCCGTGGTCATAGTCGAAACCTGGGAAGGCAAAACCGAGGACCAGAAGGAGAAGCTGATTAAGGGCATAACCAAAGCCTTTGAAGAGGTTGGAGTGAAGGCGGAGTGGCTGACCATAGTAATCCATGACGTGCCCAAAAGCAACTGGGGCACGGGAGGAAAACAGGCATCTAAGGCCCTTCCCTAATCCCTGACGATTCCGCGGTCTTTGGCTTGCACGGCGGAATACTCCCACCCCCTTTATAAACTATCTTCAGGTTAAACCCACCAAACCTTCTGATAGGAATGTTTTTAGGTAGCACAACCATAGAATATTCTGGAGCGCCGGGTTGCCCTAGCCTGGTAGGGGGCAGAAAAAGAAAAGAAGCCCAAGCCTGCTAAGTCTGTGGTCCGTAAGGGCCGCGTGGGTTCAAATCCCACACCCGGCGCCACCATTAACCTTAAGCTTAGATAACAACTAGTTTCAGACGATGCCATATTCAATAAGATCCCTGGCATTCAACGGATTTTCCTATCATGTATCACTGAATTTGAAGCCCTCCACTTACTATCCTTGGTTTGAATATCTTATCGTCATCGCGAGAATTTCATGAATAGTAGGATTTAAATAAAAGTAAGACCTTTAATTTTGTAAGGGATTCGAAATGGAATGTTCGAAGGTTACTAAAAAGGGTCAAATGACCATACCAGTCAAATACAGAAGAAGGTACGTCTTAGAAGAGGGCGTTGTTGTCGTGTTTGAAGAGAGGGAGGAAGGGTTACTTATAAAGCCCCTCCCCGATATAGCCGATTCGGCCGGAGCTTTATCAAAATATGGAGATCCTAAAAAGCTGATTGAAGACTTGTTAAGGGAAAGAGAAACAGGCTTTCGCTGAGGGGACGACTAATGATCATAACCCTTGATACGACGTTTTTTGTGTTACACTACTTTTCAAAGGAAGAAACGCTTTTATCAAAGACTAAAAGGGTTCTTCATTTTTGTAGAAAATTGGGAAATAAAGGAATTTTGCCCACAATAGTTTTGGGAGAGTTTTACAGTTTAAGCCATAAAACCGCCGGAAAGGATATCGCAGAGAAGTATTTTAACGAGATCGTTAATTCGGGAATGACAATCATGGAACTGAACATTCAAATCTCTAAACAGGCAGCCATAATTCGGCGCAAGTATAATGAGAAAATTCCCTGGGGAGATTGCATAATAAGCGCCACAGGGCTCCTCAATAATACAGATATCGTACTAAGTGAAGACCCGCATTTTAAAGGGATCGATGAAATAAAGGCTAGGACGCTGGATGAGGTAAAAATCTGAGCCGCCATCCCCTGGTTGAGCCTGACCTAATCGTCAATCGCGCAAGCATTCATTTTCTTACATGAACACTGCTCGATTTCACTATGCGAAAGCGCCTCTGATTGTAGGACCGTTGCAGATGATAATCGAGACAGGCGTAAGCTTTTCGGCCCACACAAAATGGGCAAGTTGAAAGATTACTTAAATTTGGTTTCGATTATCCTTGGGAGCTCAGTTATAGCGTGGATTACGCAGTCTGCTTCTTCTGCGTTTTCCTTGCTTTCCCCTTTTATCCAGATGGCCCTCAGTCCAGCCCTCTTGGCCCCGAGGACATCCTCCTCCAGGGAGTCGCCCACATGGACCGCTTCATCAGGTTTAACCTGAAGCTTTTCCAGGGTATAACGGAATATTTGGGGGTCGGGCTTCCTGATTCCCAGGTCCCTTGAGACGACGATCACCTGAAAGAGCTTATTGAGACCATTTTCCTTGAGGATGCGCCTGCAGAGATCACTGGTGGCGTTGGAAATCACCGCAAGCTTGTACTTGGGATGAAGGGCTTCCAGGGTCCTTTCCGCGCCCGGAACGATTTCGGAGTGAAAGTTCTCAGAATACAACTGGTAAACGTGATCCAAAAACTCCTCCCTTGGAGGGATACCCAGTTTGCTTAAAACCCCGGCGTACACCTCCTCAAACTTAAGCTCCAAGTTTTTCGCCTGCACCCTCTCCAGTGTTGATAACATGCCACTTATGGCCTCCCTCAGAGAAGCTTTGCTGATCCCGTATCCTAGGCTGTGAAGGTAGTTGAGGAGCCCTTCCCTGTAGGCTTCGGCATCCAGCTTCCCCGTCGCCAGGGTTCCGCCGAAGTCAAAGGTCACCGCCCTGATCAACTTTCCTCCTCAACTCCGTGAGAACGGGCATCCTTTCCAACATTTCTGGGGTAACCTTCTCCCAGATGATCCCCTTGGGGCGGTTGCGCCTTTCCTCTACCCTAATCGTCCTGGTGGGGGTAACGATGACATCCACTGAAAAGTCGTGTTCCTCCATCGGAGCCTCATCTACGATTTGCACGTCATGGACCGTAGTAACTATTGGAGTCCCCTCTCCTATAAGGTTCAACTCCCTAAGAATACCATATTCGATCTCACTGTATCCCCCGCCCTTCCCTATCCTGGCGCCGTCAGGTGAAACGGCCACGGAGCCCGCCACAATCAGATCTACTTTCGGAATTTTCCCAATGTCCACGGGTTTGCCGTGTTTGAAGGCTCCCCTAATGGTGGAGGCTTCCCTCAGCGCCTGTTTAGGAATTATTTTTGGGTCTAAAACCAAAAATCCCTCTCTCAGCCTGGGAGTGGGCATGATTAAAACCTTTCCGCTGGAGAGAACCGCCTCCCTAACCGGATTTTGGGGAGAATCGGGATTCACCTTCACAACTTTAGCCCTTTGGAACTCGGGAAGGGCGGTGAGTTTCCGCGCAGCCTCCTCCGCCCCGAGGAAGTTAGGAATCCTCCCATAGACGGGTCTCGGAAACCTTGCGATTTCCTGGTCCTTCATGAGCTTCCAGACTCTCTCCCTAATCCGCCCCTTTTCCACCTGGGCTTTCAAGGGCTTTCCCTCCATTGAATTGCTGTGGTGTTGATATTTGAAAATAAATTATCAAAAACTTTATCAAAAACCTTTTTGATACCTTTTAGTGGTTTATACTATGTTCTCAGAGTCCCTGAGGGTAGAGGAGCAAGAAAGAGAGTGTGATTGGTTAGGGGCCCTTGAGTCTTACAAGAAAGCCTTGAGCTCAGTGCCTGAGCAGGATTATTCTAGGATGGGCGATATTTATGAGCGATTAGGCTACGCTTCTTATCGGGCAGCCATGCAGGCTGAAAGCGTGAACGAATTCAAAACCCGATGCGCCGAGGCTATTGAAAATTATAAAAAAGCTAACGAATTCTATAGGAGAACAAGTGCGCCGGGAAAAACGCCGAGGATGCTTCGCTGCGATGCTATGGTGGCGTACTTAGGTTATTGGCTTGCATCGGAGGCACCTGAAAAGAAGAGACTGATTGACGAGTGCTGGAGATTAACAAAGGAAGCCTTAAAAGCTTTCGAGGAAGCCGGAGACCCTTTGGAATACGGGAAAACATATAATAAACTCTCATCAGCACCCCGTCACATATATGCTCTTGAGTGGAATTTAGAAGCTGGCGAGAAGATAATTAGGGAAGCAATTAAGTATGGAGAGCAAACAATCACTTTACTTTCAGGCGTCCGTGACTCTAATGAACTCGCAAGAGTCTATGCAAAGACAGCAATTTACGTATGTTGGTTTGGCTGGTATTTCATTCCTGACATGGATGAGAAAGAGCGACATCGTGAAAAAGGTCTAGCTTATTGGCAGAAAGCCAAAGGGCTTTCTGAAGAAGCTGCCTTGCTTGAGCTGTTAAGCATTTCTAGTGGTAGCGGTGATGAAATGGTCTGGAGTTGCGATGAATTACTATTTACCTATGAGAAAGCGTTGGGTTGCGCACACAAAACCAAAGACAAATATCTGATCGGAAACGCACTTGATATGCTAGCATATGCCAGTTTCTGGAAGGCATTTGGGACTGAAGACCCAGATAAAAGGGTGGAGATTCTTCAAAGCGCTCTGCAATACGCTGAAGACGCCAAACATCTGTTCTTACCGATCTCCTTCATAAGTTCCCGTGGTGATGCATTCTGGACGGGAGTCCCCTATGCTGAATACTGTTGGGAATTGGCCTACTGGGAAACTGATCTGAGGAAAAGACATGATTTGCTGGAAAAGGCAATAACGGATGGAACAAACGCAATAAAGCTGGCCGAGAGTACAGGCTACCCAAACATCATGATATATGCGCATCACATACTAAGCAAGTCGCTGGGATCTCTGGCGCAAATGGAAACGAACTCAGAGGAGAAAAGGAGGCTCTTGGAAAAGGCTATGGAACATAGAAAGGAGTCTGTTAGAATCACTGAGCAAGTTCAACCCTTCACGTACTGGAACCTAGGTGTGATGTGGAACTACTTAGCTGATTTAAGAGCTGAGTTGTCAAATGTTACAGAGGACTCTGAGAAAAGAAAGAATATGCTCGAAGAAGCTATTTCAGACAAAAAGCGGAGCTTACAGCTATGCATGAAGGAGAATTCATACTGGGAAAAGAGAGGTGAACTATCATATTTCGCTGTCCTTGGAAAATACCAGTATTCTTATGGAGAGTTTTTGAACCATCTTTGCATGCTAACCAACAACAACGAGCATCAAAGAAAAGCAATAAAAGCCTTCGAGGAAGCCGCCGGATCATTTCAAAAGTTAAATCTTGTGAGCCGCATGGCGGAATGCTACTGGAAAGCTGCCAAAGGCTATGACGCTCTTGGTGAACATTTAAAGGCCGCTGAAAACTTTAACATAGTCTCAAATAACTACTCAAGCGCCGCCGAAAAGATTCCGCAGCTCAAAAACTTCTATCAAGACTACGCGATTTACATGCAGGCCTGGAGTGAAATCGAGAAGGCGAGGGACCATCATGCAAGACAGGAATACAGCTCAGCAGAAGAAAACTACGAAAAGGCTGCTCACATGCACCAATCGTTAAGACGATGGAGCTATCTAGCACCCAATTATTCAGCTTGGGGCCAAGTCGAAAACGCAGAAGACCTGAGTAGAAAGGAAAAAAGCGAAGGAGCGATTCAAAGCTTTAAAAAAGCAGCCGAACTTTTCAACGAAACTAAGAAGGCCCTCCAGCCCGAACTCGGCAAGATTGGAAACCTAGATGAAAAACAAATGGCGACGAACTTAATAAAAGCAACAGACCTAAGACGCGAATACTGCATCGGAAGAATCGCCCTTGAAGAAGCAAAGATTCTTGACAAAAAAGGCGAGCATTACTCCAGCTCAGAAAAATACGGCTCAGCAACCGAAACCTTCGAAAAAATAACCCGCGCATCAGAATCAGAGCAAGACCGGAAGGAATTGAAACTCATTGCCACTCTTTCTCGGGCTTGGCAAAAAATGACACGGGCTGAGGCAGAAGCATCACCTGCGCTTTACATGGAGGCGTCCCAGCTTTTCGAGGAAGCCAAAGAACTTAGTCCGCACGAGAAGGGAAAAATGTTAGCCTTAGGGCATAGTCGCTTCTGTAGAGCTCTTGAGGCAGGAACAAAATTTGTTGATACAAGAGACGTAACAATGCATGCCACTGCTGTACAACATCTGGAAAGCGCCGCCGATTACTACGTGAAAGCTGGTTTCCAAAATGCTTCAGAATACGCTAAGGCTACTGGGTTACTCTTCGACGCCCATGTATACCTTGATAACGCTAAAAAAGAGAGCGATCCTGAGAAAAAGGCCAAACTCTGCATGATGACCGAAAGGGTCTTGGAAACGTCAGCTGGCTGCTACATGAAGGCGGAGCACCCAGAAAAGAGGGAACAGGTCCTGAGACTGCTGGAGAAGGTGAAAGAGGAACGAGAGTTAGCCCTATCCCTGACCGAAGTGTTGCATACGCCTCTAATCGTTTCTACAACAGCCTTTGCCGCCCCTACACCAACCTATGAAAAAGCGGTGGGCTTAGAACAATTTGAACACGCCAATATTCAAGCTCACCTAACAGTTTCGGAAGAAATAACGGTAGGAGAAGAATTAAATGTTCAACTCGAACTCGTTAACGTTGGCAAAAATTTCGGTTTGCTAGTTAGACTTGACAACCTAGGTCCTCCAAGCTTTAAAGTAACCGTGTTGCCTTCGCCGTACAGTATCGAAAATGGCTCAATCAACATGAAAGGAAAGAGGCTTGAACCCCTCAAAGTTGACTCAATTAAGTTTTGCCTACAAGCCACCGAAGCTGGTGTTATCAGCTTGAGCCCGCAGGTGATCTATGTTGACGATGTTGGAAAGTTCAGGACATGCAAACCAGAGCCAGTTAATATAACGGTTCGTCCAAAACTCGCATTTGAGTTCAAGACTAGAGTTGCTCAGAGCATATTTGACTTCTTGATCAGTTCTTTTGCGGAAGACTACATGAAGCGAAGAATATCGTTGGAAAAGTCTGGATGGAGAACCTTGATGGAAATCGTTAAACATGGGAAAATTTCCAAGTCCAGCGTGTATGGTGCCGGAGGGCGTCGAGGGCAAGCTTTATCCGAGCTGGAGGGAAGGGGTCTCGTTGAAGCAAGAGTCTTTCCGGGGGAGCGTGGCCGTGGGGGTAAAATTCTAAAGATAAGAATTCTCTATGAGAAGGAAACCATCAAGCGGTACATTGATCAGCGAATAATGAAAATTAAGGAAAAATAAAGAATACCATTCTAAACCTTAATGGCCCTAATCTACAAAATTTTAACACTTTTTCTCTTTTTACCGCCATTTTATTGCCGATTTTCGACAAGAATTTTCAGATATCTATCCTTTTATCTTTTAATCTATTTTTTAGCCTTTTTATTTCTGCAAAAAAGGTCACCTATTTTTATTCCCATAGAAGTGGCCGTGAACAGAAAGAGGTGATTGAGATGGAAGTAAAATTGAAAGAGAGGTTGCGGGGACACGGCCCATACGGGATGATCAAAAATGTTGAGGTGATGTATCAGAGAATAAGTAAGATGTTCTCTGCGAAGGCTCCTGGAGCAACCGTTGCCGGCTCCATCCCCTACGAAGTATCAGAGGCATGCAAGGCTCAGATGCTGGAATTCGAGCGCAAACGATCTCAAGCATTAGCAGAGGCACAGCGCATGCGCAACCGCATGATTTAACTAACAGCCTATTTGGACTATTCAATTGGTTGGATTAAAAGGGCTTTCCCTCTAATCCCTTTCCTTCCTTCGAGCCCTACGGCCCTTTAAAACTTGGGTTAATAATATGACCGCCGTTGAGTGGGAGCACCTGCCCATCCTTAAAAAGCCCGGACAGTTGCAGGTCACTTTCCCCTCAAAGGTTTGGACGACCGTGTAGGTCCCGTGGTCCCCAATGACGTTAAATCTTCCCCCATCGAGGCGCTCCACCCTTCCGCTTTCCAGTAGCTTCCGAGCCTTCTCAATCATCCTATCCAGGGACAAGGGGTCCACGCAACCAATAAATCATGAATCATCGCCATTAATAGGGTTACCGTTGACGCGGGGAATTATTATCAAGCGAAGAAGCGGATTAAGGCTTCTCCTCATAATAAAAACCACATTTCCTATAGATTTTTATTTGTTTCTCCTCAGCGGTGTTTGGTGACGTAGTCGCCAGCTATTTATACTTAGACTATTCGATCTTGTCTATTAAAAAAACGAGATGAATTGTTTTTTATGCGAAAGCTTCAAAGCTTTCGGCGACGTTAAACCTAGATATTTGTCAAGCATATACTTAGGTGTTTTCAGCATATTAAAAATGCAATACTAAATTTTAATCGCGCTTCTTGTTTAGGAGGTAACTGTTAGAAGAGTCCGTTAAACATAGGAGATGACCCGATTTGCTACCCATTGCCATAAAGCTTGAAGGAGCCGCTATCCTTTAGTGGAGGGCGTGCTGAGTTGTTGAAGATCCGTATTCGGAACATTTTCGCTCTGCTTTCCTTAGCCTTCGGCGTAGGTGTGGGTCTCGCGGTGTATCGAGTTTTCTTCCTTGGGCCTCAGCTTAACCCAAGCTTTGAGGCTTGGTCGGCTGCCTTGTCCGTCATCGCCATTTTGGGTGTCTTCATCTTCTATAAGGTTACCTCGAGAATTATCGGCAACATCGTGGTCAAGCGCGGGGGGAAGGAGGGAGACGTCCAGATGGCCACAAGTTTTTGGCGTTTCGTTATTGTCTTAGTGACGACCCTAGCCCTCCTCACCCTCTACTTCCAGCTTGGGGCTGTGGCGGCGGTCTTCGGCGCCTTCGGGGGCATGTTTATAGGCTGGGCTCTTCAGCAGCCCGTGAGCGGTTTCGCGGCTTGGCTCCTCGTTAGCGTTAAGAGGCCCTTCAGGGTGGGGGACAGGATTCAGCTTCCCTCCTATGGCTTAGTGGGCGACGTGATCGACGTCAATGCCATGTACACGGTTTTGAATCAGGTTGGTGGCGCGGTGGGAAGTGAGGAGGCCGTTGGGAGGGATATCCTGATCCCCAACGCCATGCTCTTCGGAAACCTCATCATCAATTACACGCCTCCACTTCACCACAACCCTAACCACTCTGTTCACGTTAAGAAGGAGATTAAGCCCGAGCAGGCCTACATTCTGGATGAGGTGGTTGTGAGAATCACCTTCGATTCTGACTGGAATGAGTCGGAGAGAATCCTTCTCGACGCGGCCAGGGAGGTTACGGGCGACATCATTAACGAGACGAAGCAGGAACCCTACATCAGAGCGGATTTCTACGACTACGGGGTCTGGTTGAGGCTCAGGTACACGACCCTGGCCACAGACAGGCCGAGAATCACCTATGAGATTACGAAGAAAATATTTGAGGAGTTCTCAAAAAATGAACACGTTGCCTTCGCCATCCCCTACGTCTACTCGTATCAACACCTCAGGGACAAGGATAGACAATCCATAACCTGCCCCCTGTGTGGAGGAAACAACGGTAACACCCTTCCCTTCCCCAGATCCTCTATGGTTTTAAACCAACAAAACGGTCAGATTGAACAAAGCAAAAGCACACACTAGAGCGCGTCAGATTTCTGTTGACTGCGACTGTGTTCTGGTAACTCTTCGTGAGTTCTAGGCGAAAAGTTTACGGGTAATACCTTCGGAGTTTGATGATTATTTAAGTCTCCTAAAGAAAATATTTGTGCATGCACCAGTATGAAGAGTTGTATAGAACGGGTCATGTGAGAACTGCTAAAATCATTGAACCAGATGATTTTATCGTCGATCTCGTTTCAACCCTTAAGGAAAAGGGAAGCAAAACAATTCTTGACGTTGGCTGTGGAGCTGGCAGAAATGCAGTCTTTCTGGCAAAAGAGGGCTCTTTGTAGTTGGGCTGGATATTTCACCAACAGCCCTGAAACTTGCCTTAGAAAAGGCTAACAATGAGAAGGTGAAAGATTGCATATTTGTCACGCACAATTTTCTGAAACTTCCTTTTCAGGATGCGCATTTCGACGCTGCATTTAGTTCTTATGGTATTGAAAACATGTCTTTATCAAAAATCAAAAAGGCTTTGAGTGAGATGAAACGAGTTGTAAGAAATGGAGGATTAGTTTTAGTAACGCTTCATTCTCCAAAACACTGGAGGTTTGGACAAGGAAAGAAAATGGGGCGTAACACATTTTCAACCTTCAATACAATCAAGGGTAGAAAATTTAGATTCACAACCCATTTCTTTGAAAAAGAAGACGCTGAAAACCTTTTTTAAATCTGAATCTAAAGACCTTATCAATCAGAGAGGTAGTAAAGGTGACTGATAAACAAAGAGCACACTGGATTGTTCTCTCAGAGAAAAGATGAAACTTAAAGCAAATTGATTAAGCATTCGTGGTTCTAGCTTTCAAGTCTTTTGAATCGCCTCTGTATATGTTTATATGGACGTTTAGTATACTCCTTATTGGTGTCGCTGTTGGCAACGGTCAGCTTACCCCTTCGTTTACCGAGGAAGTTACTTGAAGAGGTAGACCATTTGGTTAAGGCTGGGCTCTATGAGAATAGAAGCGAAGCCATAAGGGATGCGATTCGGCGCCTCATCGAG
>Ga0315314_1003975_pt1 | contig 11301 bp, 12 predicted proteins | sample TDP9_MG_FD_203631 | JGI IMG/M metagenome (GOLD analysis project Ga0315314, IMG submission 203631) | Freshwater sediment microbial communities from Lake Towuti, South Sulawesi, Indonesia - TDP9 | ecosystem: Environmental > Aquatic > Freshwater > Lake > Sediment | place: Indonesia: South Sulawesi... | reverse complement strand
AGCTCGCTGACCAACGCAGGCTGTTCGTGCGCCAGGACGACCAGGTTCTCAATCCCACAAAGCCAGTTAGCCATGTCCGCGCCTACGCCCCAGCCGCCCACCAGCAGAACGCCTTGCGCGGCGGCGAAGGCTCGGGCTTTCTGCGCGTCGCGTGCGAACTGCGCAATATCTTCCGCTTGCGGCGGCATGAGCAGGTATCGCAAAGCTTCCAGCTCCGCAGCCTCGGTGATCAGAGGTTTGAGGGCGCGCGGGACCTGATAGTCGTCCACGAAGGGAATGTGATCACCGTGGGGCCAGTCCTCGGAGAGGCGCACGCGGGTGCGCAACTTGCCGGCCGGGGTCGAGTATTCCTTGTACAGGATGGGATAGTCGTGGGGGACGTCTTCTCGCCACTCGTGCGTCTCTACCGCCGAATGAAACCGCACCGGCAACCCGCGCAGATCGGGATGGTCCAAGCGTTGCGGGCGGGGAGCGGTGGGAATGAAGAGAAAAGAATCCAGCCCCATGGCCCGTTCGGCTTTGACCAGCTCATAAAGATCCTCACGACAGCGGCGGCGCAGTGCCGTAAAGCTCATGAAGCAGCAGGGAATGTAGTCGGGCCGTTGGTGGTTGAGCGCGCGCCGCATCCGCTCCCTCGAACTCAGTTCGCGCATTCGCATGACTCCTTCACCAGCTTCGAATCAGCGGCACATTCGGTTTAACAGCCCGTGCCCGGCAGCAGCCGTGCACGACCTTGCCGCTGTCCGCTCCGGTCCTGTTTGTCAGAGGAATTGAAATTTGCTTCGCAACACGCGAAGTATTTTAGGTATTCGGGGGGAGGTTTCAAGGAGCAAGTGAGCCTCTCCTGGAAATTATGCTGGCGGGCGGACGCTCCAGATCCTTTGGGCCTGCGATCCGCTGTCGTCGATTCCGGCTGCGCAAACCGGTCGCGGCGACTGCAGCTTTCCCGTGCGGTGGCAGAAAGCCCACCAAGCCGCGCGCGGTTTCATCAATGAAGTTCCGAACCTTCCAGGAGCAACTGGCGGGGACGACGGGACTCGAACCCGCGACCTCATGCGTGACAGGCTAGAACGGTCAAGGTAACTCGTTGATTTTGCGGCACGGTTGGCAACTGAAATCTGTGGAAAAGTACGGGAAAAACGCTCAAGTTGTACTGGTCTTGTACTCGTCCGGGCCGCCAGTTACGCTTTGGTCTTGACATGCAGTCTGCGGAGGGATAGTCTGTTATCAGAAAAGCGGGAGCGCAGACTGCCAAAACAGCCGGCGCCCCCTAACCGAAACAGGAGGTGAATGCTCCCATGTCGGCTGACATTCCTTCTAACCCCCCGGATGATTTCGTGCAAGAACTTTTTGATATTCCTTCCAGGATTACTCAGGTTGATTTGGTCGAGTATCTGAACGCCCTCGGCCGATACAGTGTGGCGAAGGATGATCTGGAAACTCTCGGGTCCCAACTTGAGGAAATGTTAATCCTGGAATCTCCCGTAGAACAGGGTCGGTACACGGTAAAGAGACGCGCAGACGGCCGTGGGATTGAGGTCGTAGACCTCGATCAAAATCAGTCACAGATGGCATGAGATCCTCCACAAACATGCCTACCGATCTGGTATAATAGATGCTGGGTAAATGGTAAGATGCAAATCGCCTGTGACCGATGCGGAAGCCTGTCGCCAGACCTTCCCGATCTTACACCTAATACCAAATACATCTGCCGCAGATGTACGCCCAGGAGAAGAACCAGATACCTAGACTACGATTACAGAGTTCCCGTACCCAAACGTCTATTCACTCCCTACACCGAATCTGAACTCCAGGCAGCTAAACCGAGGCTGATTGAACTCGGAGAGGTGTCACGCAACGACCTCAAAGATAGAACCCTTAGATTGCTGCAAATCTTCGGAGATTCCTCCAGGCTTTCCGAACCAGAGCGCCGGGTTTTCAGTTTGTATCTCTGCGAGGGCAGAACGGTCCGTGATGTAGCAGAGTTAACTGGAATCAGCAAATCGAATGTCCGCACAATGGCCGAACGTGCATGCCGTAAACTCAGAGCGTCGTTGACCTTTGCGAAATATGAAAGGAATCCTAGCAAGGCCAAACTGGACCTGTGCGGCGAGATCGAAGAAATCGTGACAGAACGTGATGCAGAACATGATGATCTGGAATTCTGCCATATTGACGGTGAAAGTAGCGACCAAGACGACGAGTGAATTCCCGGCACCGCCAGGTGTTTACCTTGTCCAGGAAAAATTTATGTCCGTAACTTTATGGACAGCAATGGGTTATTTCAACAGTTCGCGAAATTATCTATGTGACGGAGGGAGAAATCGCCACTAAGTAGGAGCATAAGATGGAAGACGCAGAACTGTTGGAGATTTTGGGAAGTCGCCTAGACGTGCCAGAGCTAAAAGACCGTCTTCGCCCAGGTTTCGTTCGACTTTGGGTAAACCAGGGACTGTTCCCGGAACTGCCGACGTCTGATGAACCGCCTGATCTTCGTAGGTGGCGAATAGCTCAATCTGTGGCGTCGGCGTTCATGGTGTGGTTTCGTTGCCGGATAGAAGTTGATGTCGCAGCCATTCGTTCGTATCTAGGGCCTGTGATTGAGAGTGGCGGCAACCTTCCGCGTGCCATGCTCATCAACTCACAGATACTTGCGACCGAATGGGTTCTCCTTTGCGTCAAGGCGTTCTTTGGCGCCGATCTCCATGAACCCGCAACAATCCTCGCCCGAGAAAGGGAGGACCATTTTTTTGAGTTTTCCTTACATCCCGCTCAGGTCGAAAAAGATGCAGAAGGGTCCGAGCAGCCCTTTGACTCGCTGTTCGGATTATGGGGGACGCAGGAAGGCGATTTTTTAGGTTGAGTATGGGGAGTGCTCGTAAAGAGCGAATCCGGCAACGCAATCTGCGCCGACAGCGCGGAGCGGAAAGATCCGTGCGGTCGAACCGAGATATTAACGCTGACGGGCTTCCGTATTCGCTGATTGACCGCTTACCAGCAACCCCCAGCACGCTGCGAGCTTTTCTCGGGGCTTTTCGGGTCGGTTTTTTTGCCATCCTGCGCGGTGCCCTCTGTTTTCGTCCTCGGGCTGACGAACTGCTCCGCCTAATCCGTACCGTCAGAGTACGACGCCAAGGTTGACACCAAACGCTGCACATGGAACGATCCCGCGAGCATGGAAAACGTCCCCAGCCCGGCGCCTTAGATTCAACGACAAGAAAACCGTAGCCGCGATTGGTCGCGCTTTTTTTATTGGAGTATCAGGAAGATGCGATGCTTGAAAACGATGACGATAGACTCCCCGCAGAACGGACTTTTTGTGTTCCCGTCTCTACAGGAATCTTCAGACATTGGAGGAGGATAGGTGAAGCAATCTGGCTCTTCTTGTTCTACATCGACCGTACGACCCGAGAATTTACCGGAGCTGACGGTATCCGAGTGGGCGCGGTTTATGGCGGCAAGCCTTGTCTTGATAGCCACGTTGCAAGCGCATTCGGATGCTCTAAATGGACTATCCGAAACTGGCGAAGCCGCCTTGCCAAGTTTGCGTACATCCGACAGCGACGTACACCCGCCGGGTACACCATCGAAGTCATGAAAAGCAAGAAGTGGAGAGAGCGTGATTTGGATTCGGAGTTAAACAAGGGAACAGTCCAGAGTTGCATACCCTTCCAAGTCGGACTTGAACACCCTTACAAGTCAGAGTTGAAAGAGCCTGCAACTCCAAAAAAGACAGAACAAGGACAGAACAAAGACAAGAAGGTCCGCACGGCTAGAAACCAAGCCGATGCGCCTTTGGCTTTCTCTGGTCAGATCCTTTCCGTAACGAAACGCCAACACAGAAGTTTTCGAGATGCTTTCCCGTCCATGGATCTTGACGCTGAATACAGGAAGGCCGACTGCTGGCTCCTGAGTCATCCAGAACGTCGAATCCGACGCTTGGGTCGCTTCCTGTATAACTGGCTTCAGAGGTCCGCACCTTGGTACTCGAAGGCGCGGCAGCAACGTGAAGCCGAATGGATGTAATTGCCTATGGGGGTCAAATTTCTGTGAGTCGGGACCGTGAACCGTGGTCACAGCCTTACGCACATGCCCGCAAAATGAAACAGGGGGTGGGGGTCGCCAGGGAATGTTCAGATGCGGCACGGAGGCATATATAGAATGAGCACTAATAACATCGCAGATCGTAGCCGCTCTCTTACCGCACGCGACGTGGACCTAATTGGCAAGCGATTTGGAAAACTTTTTGTCTTGCGGGGCACCAGTGATGGTAGGGAACGTTGGGGCTGGTTATGCCGGTGCGACTGCGGGCAACTCGAAGTCTTCACGGTAGATCAACTGAGGGCGGGAAAAGTCCACGCCTGTCGGTTCTGCGGTCCCAAACAAGATTTCATTAAGACCCCAGCTTCGGCTGGTGGCTGGTAAGCAAGGCTCGCAAGCCTGGGCGAGAAAACATCCAGGCGCCGCAATGCGGTGAGGCAAAGCACCTTCGGGCAGCTCATGCCAAAACCCAGACCGGAATAAGTGAACTCAAAATCCGCCGGATGCCCAGGCGGTAACCAAATTTGGGGCGAATCGTTGCCGTGCGTTGCAGCCTCGGCTCGCAAAAAGCAGACTTCGGTTTTCGAGGAAATCTGAAGTGAGGAAATCAATTGAGTTAAGGCAAGAGCGCACGCAACTCCTGAACGGCGCGAATCAAATCGCCGCGAAGGTGAAAACTGAAAAGCGGTTTCTGACCGATCAGGAGAAAGGCGATTTTGAGAGTGCCTGCTCCCGAGCACAAATTCTTGAGCAGGAAATTCGCATGGCTGAAAAGGAAGAGGACGAGGAGCGTAATCGGTTCGAGGGGCGAATTACAACCAGTTCACAGACAGGCCCACGAATCCGCCGCGAGACTCAAGTTGACGATGCACCACTTTTCGCCATTACAACTGGCGGGGAATCGATCCGCACATTGGCCCCGGCAGAAACTCTCCGGTCAGTCATACCAAATGACCTACCAGACAATGCACGGGCTTCTGAATTCTCCTGGGGCCGCGCTATCCGCGGGATCGTAAACGGGAACTGGAAAGGCAGCGAGCTTGAGAAACGAGCACTCTTCGGTGGTCACGGCGCTGCCGGCGGATACCTGATACCGGAAACTTTGGCGGCTGAATTCATTGACTTGGCACGTAACCAGTCCGTCATCTTCAACGCAGGGGCGCGTACTCTGCCGATGCCGACGCCCGATGTTCTTCTTGCTCGACTTGTTAATGACCCTACAGCCGTCTGGCGTGGCGAAGGCGTGGAGATTACCGAAGACACAACGATGGAGTTTGGCGCTTTCAAGCTGTCGGCAAAAAAACTAGCGTGTCTGATCACTGCCAGCGTCGAGCTGGTAGAGGACAGCGCCAACATTGATTCGATTGTCCGCAATGCGATTTCTCAAGCGCTCGCACTGAAACTTGACTACGCTGCCCTAGAGGGAACCGGCGGGCCAATCGAAGTCCAGGGCATCATCGGCTGGGTGGGGCAAACCCCTGGCGTTCAGATCGTTGAACCAGGGGGCAACGGTGCCGCCATTGAGGACTATGACGACTTCAGCGCAGCGGTCGAGAAGGTCCTCACCAAGAACGGCAAAGCGGACGTCCTCATTATGGCACCCCGCACCTTCGGGGCCGTCGACCGGCTCAAGGAAGCTACGACTAATGCTCCTCTGGCACCGCCGGCCAGCTTCAAGGCTCTGCGGCAGCTCGTTAGCAATCAGGTTCCTATCAACTTGATATATGGCACGGCAACCAATGCCAGTCATGCCTTCGTCGGTGACTTCAGTGGCGTCCTAGTCGGGATGCGAACCGATATGCGCCTGGAAGTTTCGCGCGAGGCTGGCGACAGTTTTAAGAAGGGCCAAGTCCAAATCCGGGCCTATCTCCGCGCGGATGTATTACCCACCAATCCTGAACACATCTGCGTCATCGCGGGGATCATCCCGGCAGCCTAACGAGGTTTCGGCGGTGGTTTCAGCCGGCTTTTTTCTCTGAGGACTCTTGGCGGAGTTCGCCTCAGAGGATTCTCGCCGGTCTTTTCGCCGCCGAAGGCATGCACGGTACGTTCGTCGATGCTCCGTGCCGTGCCTACTTGGGCCAGGGGCAACGCCGAAGCTGCCCCTGGTCTTTCTTTTTCGAGGAGGGGAAATGACTCCGAACAGATCCACGTGCGAAAGTCCAGACCGGAGTAGATCTTCCGTTCCGCCTACAGACGAGCCGGGCGAAATGAAATGGGGATTCGCCAGGAGACTCTCGTTCGTTCTCGCGTACCTGATCTTTCTCCTGCCGACCGCTGTGACGGCAGCTACTATGGCCCTGATCCAATACACCCGGGCTTATTTCAGTCAATGGGAGAAGTCGCAGACCCCGCCAGGCCCAGGACAATCCCATAGTCAACGGAAGAAAGGAACCTGGACTCACTGAGGTTAGAGAGATAAACTTATGACGCTTGCAGAACTGGTAGTTAAATTTCGCGCGGATACCGCAACGTTCGCTACGGATGTTGGCAAGATAAAGCACCTTTCCTTCGATTCCTCGAAGCACATCGCACAGTCCTTCAAGAGCATCGGCATGGCCGTGGCCGCAGCCGCAGCGTCGCTCACTGCCATGGGTGCCGCCATGGTAATGAACGCCACGCGCAGCGCCGACGAAATGATGAAACTTTCCCGCAGTGTCGGCCTGGGCGTTGAGACGCTTTCAAGCTACGCCCATGCCGCACGGCTTTCGGGGCTAGATCTCCAGATGTTCGCTACAAACCTGGGCCGACTGGCACGCAATGCCGCCGAAGCCATAGGCAAAACAGGAGAGGCGAGTAAGGCTTTCAAGCGCCTAGGAATCGATGTCAGGGACTCCCAGGGGCATCTCCGGCCAACTTCCGATCTGATTCTCGATGTAGCCGAAAAATTCTCGGCCATGGAAGACAGCTCGACGAAGACGGCACTAGCAATTCAGCTTTTCGGGCGTAGCGGCGCCGCCATGATTAACTTCCTAAACCAAGGCCGTGAGGGGTTAAAAGCCGCAAGCGAAGAAGCTCGAAAGCTTGGCCTAGTCATCGATGAGGATACTGGCCGGGCCGCTGAAGAATTCAGAGACAACCTGGAACGGTTAGAGGCTGCCGGTCGCGGTTTCGGTCTGGCGCTGATGAAAGAACTTCTTCCGCAGCTCGTGAATTTCAGTGCCGCAATGGTCGAGATGACAAAGCAGAGTGAAGGGTTTCGAAGTGAAGTTAGCGTCTTAGTATGGTCACTGAAGACCCTCGCGACTGCCGCACTCTACGGCTATTCGGCTATCGTGCAGACGGGGGCAAGCCTTTGGATCACCGGTTCGGCCATAAAACAGATGCTCCTGGGCAACTTTGAGCAAGCCAAGAGTATTGCGGAATGGGGCACTAAAACCCTAGAGCAATTCGAGGCTCGAATCAATCGAATTACAGCGAAGATTTGGGAAGAGAAGCCGCTTGTGTTCCCCAAACGGAAACCTGGCTGGGGGGCGGATGAATGGCCCTCGGACGAAGCCGCCAAAGCCGCCCAGGAAGCGGCCCAGGCGCAAGAACGGTACAACGAAACCCTGGCGCGGCTAAAGCAAGAATTAAGTGGCGTCAGTCCCGCCATCGGGAAATATCTCGATACGCTGCGCGATCTCGAAAAGGTCGGGCATGGAATCGATACTACCCAGGCGCGGATGATAGCCAAACAGATAATGCTCCGCGACCAGCAAGCCGAGCTGACGGAAGAGTTTAAGAAAAACGTTGCCACCCTAGGCGAGATATCGCCCGCCATGGATAAGGCGACGCGCAGTGCCATTGAGCTTGTGGGTCCCACCGAAGCCGTAAAGCGGATCCTGGCCGGCGCGCCTTACGTCAAGACCTTAGCCGACGATTTCCAGAAACTCGGCTACACGATGGCCGAACTGCGCGAGGAAATTATCCGGGTATTCGTGCTTGGCTTGCCGGAGAGCCTGGATATCGCGGAGGAAAAGCTCAAGCAGTTCCGCGATGCTCTGATCGGCCACATTTCGGGCATGGAAGTAGCTATCGTCAGCCTGAAAGAAATCTTTCGCGGGGCCTTCGGCATGATTGCCGATACCATGGGTCATGCCATCGCCCAGGCGATTATCTATCAGAAGACCTTCGCCGATGCCATGGCTGCCGCCTTGAAAGCGGCGCTGGCGATGGTTGCCGGGCAACTCTTGGCCAAGGCAATTCTCTGGACCGCCGAAGGTTTTGCGGCTTTAGCTTTGGGATTTCTGGGGCATCCGGGAGCGTTCAAGGCTGCCGCTCATTATTTTACCGCCGCAGGCATCGCCGGCGGTGCCGCCGCTGGCGTAGCGGCCCTGGGGCGTGCTGTACCTGGCGGCGAAGGGCTTTCGCAACCGGTCGCCGTCAGCGGGGCTGGAGGCACGGTCGCTGGAGTAGTAACGAGTCCGGCAGTTACCGAACCGCGAGCGGCAACCGTACAAATTTATTTTCAAGGTCCAGTCTATGGCGGGCAGGCCGGAATCGATGAATTGGTTCGGGACATCTCGGATGCGGTTCAAAATCGCGACTTGAATTTAGTTGCCCGCCGGAGCAAGTTACCACCTTACGCCACGCATTCCTGAGTAAGCGATGCTCATAGGAAACACAACCTGGACGGCGGCGCGTCCTGGTGGCTTCCAGAGCGATTCTTTCTGGTTCCCAAGGCGAAGGTATAGCCGAAAGCCCACGGATGGAAATTAAAGGCCCTGCGGCGCGCGCGCAACGTATCCTGCAAGTCTCTGGTACTGAATTTTCCGGTAAGGCTACCCGCAAGGGACAGAACTCGGGACCGCAACCTGGCCAGACCATGGACCCCGGCCCCTAACCCTAATCCAGGCTAAAGTGCCAGTCTCACGAAAGGCAGAAGACATGTCAGATCAACTCGAGCCTCTACTTAATAGCGAACAAGTCGGACGCATTCTTGGGATTCACCCCAAGGTCGTCGAGCGCATGGCAAAGCGCGGTGATCTCCCGGCCTTGAAGGTCGGCAAATTCTGGCGGTATCGCAGTTCCTCGCTGGACGTTTGGATTGATTCTAGGTTAGAATCTCATCGCCAACCGTGCCGCACGGAGACTTCATTCTGAATGGAGGAACCATGCAGGCACGATATCAGTACGGGAGCTTGACGGTCCGGCAAAGGAAGAAAGGGCCGGATGTTTGGCAATTCCGATGGCTGGAAAAGGGAAGGTCTAGGTCGGTGTTGATAGGCACGCTCCAAAGATATCCGACCAAAGCCGATGCGGAAAGAGCTGTTGAATATCTGCGCATCAAGATCAATGCGCAGAATCCCCAACAGCAATTCCATTCTGTGACAGTCGGCACTCTGATAGACCGTTTCATGGCGGAGTACGTGCCGAAACATTGCCGACAGCATACGCAGAGGAACTACAAGGGCATCTTCGAGAACCATATCAGGCCCAGGTGGGAAAAAGAATTCCTCCACGATGTGAAAACCGTCACGGTTGAAGAATGGCTCGACAACTATTCAGTGTCTCGCCAGGTTAGATCCCATATTCGCAACCTCATGCACACGTTATTCCAAGCTGCAATCCGATGGGAAATGGCAGACCGAAACCCCGTTGACCTAGTGAGACAATCGAGTAAACGGCTTAAGGTTCCGCGTATCCTGACGCCGATAGAGTTTCAAACCCTCCTTGAGAGGCTCTCGGAGCCTTGCAGAACCATGGTCGTTACCATTACCTGTTTGGGCCTGAGAGTCTCGGAACTCTTAGGGCTCAAGTGGGCAGATATGGACCCCGGAAATCTCACAGTCAGAATCCAGAGGGCCTTCGTAAAAGGCATCATCTATCCGACCAAAACAGATGCCGCGGCCAGTGTCCTGCCTATTGACCAGCGGGTAGCAGAACTACTTATCCAGCATCGGGCGAGAGCCACCTTCCGCGCCGAATCTGATTTCATCTTCGCCGGGGCGAATGGTGCGGCCCGATGGTCCGAAAGCATCCTTGCAGACCACATCAAACCCGCTGCGATCAAGGCGGGAATCGGCCCGATTGGGTGGCATATCTTTCGGCATACCTACTCAACGCTCTTGCACGCACTCGGAACGGCGCCGGCCGTGCAAAAGGAATTACTTCGGCACGCCAATATTCAAACCACGTTCAATCTCTACACCCAAGCGCTGACCTCGGAGAAGCGAGAAGCTGTGTCCCACGTAGCAGATGTCCTATGGCACATGTAGTTTGTACGAATTTGTACTCGCATGAGACCCTTTTATGCGGTAAGTTATTGAAAAGCTGGCGGGGACGACGGGGCTCGAACCCGCGACCTCATGCGTGACAGAGTGATACAACCCCATTTCTAACCCGTGACCTGCCTTGATTTTCTGCAACTTAGCAGTGGCCCGACCCGCGTTTTTGGGCGGGTTTTGCTCCCTAGTTGCTCCCTTGAACTCATGCGTGGGGGAGCATGCCGTCAGCTTGCGGCCCTGTTTTTGAGCGGGTTTTGCTCCCTCTATGCTTCCTTGCGCGCGCGCGCAAGGTCGATCGTTGGTAGCCCCGCCGCGTGAGTGCCTTGAACTCCGAAGGGAATTTGATTTATAAGCCGATTGTGAATCAATAAGTTAACTGTTATTGAGACCTTGTGGTTGGTCGGCCTTGTCTTCCCCGCTTTTTAGTGATAGCTTTTCTGTGAGCGCACGGTTGCTTGCGGAAAGGGGATTCGGGGCTTGTTGAAGAATCGGGCTATACGCAACTTGCGGATCCTGGGCGTCTTTGTCTTGGCGTTTGCGGCCCTGAACGTATGGAGCGCCTACGTTTTACGCTGCCTTCATCGCTTGCTGGGCGCGGCCAACTTGTTGACAGCCGTCGTGCTGGCCTGGATCGTAGTCACGACTTAGCGTATCGACGGAGAGCGCGTCGGCAGTGCGGCTGACTCTCCTGAGCCGGGTCGGATGGAGGCTACCATGGAGGCGATGAAAAGCTATGAACTTTCGCCGCAGGCCACTGCTGCCTTGTCCGAACTTTTGCGCGATGAAGATTTTCTGGCGGATGATCCGAGCGATATGCTCGATGACGTGCTGGCTTTTCTCTCCGAAGTGACGGATGCAAGCGAAGCTGAAAAGGTGTTGAAACGCGAACTTGCGCGCATGCCTCGCCTGGCCCGGGCTTCACTCGGTCGCGCCATCCGCGCCGGGCTTGAAACTTGAGATTGGTAAAACGAATGAGAATTCCTGAGCCACATCTTTGGGACTCCTTCCCATATTGCATTTTCAGGGAAGATGAAGCGGGAAATCTTCAGCG
>Ga0315314_1003974_pt1 | contig 11301 bp, 10 predicted proteins | sample TDP9_MG_FD_203631 | JGI IMG/M metagenome (GOLD analysis project Ga0315314, IMG submission 203631) | Freshwater sediment microbial communities from Lake Towuti, South Sulawesi, Indonesia - TDP9 | ecosystem: Environmental > Aquatic > Freshwater > Lake > Sediment | place: Indonesia: South Sulawesi... | reverse complement strand
ATAGAAACATGATTCTTACGTGTTTTCTCGATGATGTTTTGCAATGTTTTCCATGAACTTGTCTATCATCAGAATCCATGAAATCGATGTTGCCGTATTCCCATTCATTCAAAAGCGACGTCGTTCTCAACTGTGAGCTATGTTGACCCTTTACATATATATGATGGGCTTTTCCATTGTTTTCAACATACCATAAATCTTTTATTCGTTGAACATTAAACATCATCCCGTCACAATGGAGGAACCATTATGGCTAAATGTCCTAAATGTGGAACAGAAGTTAGCTCCCCGAAGAAGAAATGGACAATGGCTGGTCGACCGGACAAGTCAGGCAAGAAGATGCAGCTGGAAATCGGACTTTTCGACTGCCCAAGATGCCACAAACCATTCCGAGTTGTCCTGAGCAAACGCAAGATCTAGAACGCTAGAAAATGGAGCTCAAAGAGAGAAACATGCCGGAAAAGCTCGCTCCAAGAAAAGAAATTTAGTCATACCCAGCCATTCCCCTCTTTTTATTTTTCCGAGTCTGTTTCCTTGTTTTCCACGGGCAGGCTCGTCTTAGAACTCTTGGTGTGCTCCTGTCTTCTGGATTTAAGAAAGCTTGCTAAGGTCCAGCCGTCTAAGACAACTAATAGGATTAAGAAGAACTGGGTCCAATCAAACCTTATTACACCTGGCTCGCTATTGCCGTTGACCCATATGTCAACTCGATATGTGAGAAAACCATATACAAGCGAGGCATTATAACCGCTGTTCTGTACAGCCTGTAGATATGAATTGGCGCCAAATAATGGCACCCATTGGGCAGGAGCTGCACCAGGTTGCCATACCCAGAATGCTCCAAACAACCCGTAAATGGAAATGAACAAGAGTAAGGCGTTCAGAAGGAGCAAACTAATCAATTTTGACTTCATGAATGTCCATCGCCTTTTGAAATACAAGATTTATCTGACAGACATATAACTTTTCCATAAGGGTCTTAAGGGGCAGGGGAGTGTGAACAGAAGTAGTTGAACATGGAATCACAGACTGTTTGTCCGATTATAGACTATATTAGGTCAGTTGAAAGAGGAGGTGTGACAATAAGACCCAGGTTGTTGTTATCGTCCGCATTTTTGTTCTTGGTTCCACTGTTCATGGCTTTCCTGTCCCAAACTCTGAAGGATAAAACAAACCACTGGACAAACGTTGTCATAGGAGTAGTTTATCTCACCCGCAAAGCCAGATTAACGCTTTCTTGTCCTAATTCGCGCTGACCAACAAAATCAACTGTCTCTTCGTCAATTTCGAAAAACGCTAAGTTTTTAACGTAACGTTAGCATTTCTTCTGCGTTAGGCAGCGTTTGGGCAATGGCAGTCAGAAAAACGTTGACTTGGCAAAAGCTGACCAAGGTGTTGGAGAACAGTTACGTTAGAACTATTATACTAGGCGCAATTGTTCTCGGCGGCTTTTTTGCTTTCTGGTTGGGTTTGAGGGTGTGGGCGAGAACAGAATTACCCCTCTATGCAGTTGTTTCGACAAGTATGGTACCGACCTTAGAGGTAGGAGACCTCATCGTAATTATGGGTTTAGATGCTTCAACAGTTAAAGTGGGTCCTAAATTCGTAGGCGAGATTATTGTTTTTCAAAGTCCTGTGCATAGGGATGATTTTATTGTGCACAGAGCCATAGAGAAAGTCTTCAATTTTGAGGATCGGTTTTGGTATTTTCGAACTCAAGGAGACAACAGCAACACTAATTCGTCGCCCGACTATTGGAGTGGACCCGACACTTGGGAAGGTATGGTTTCCGAAAAACTTGTCATGGGAAAAGTTGTAAACGTTGTGCCTTGGTTCGGTAATTTGTCCTTGTTCATACGCACTCCAGAAGGCTTCCTCATCGTTATTGCCTTCATAATCATTCTTATATTTGTGGACCTAGCAGAATATTTGCCTTCGATGATAAAGAAGGCATTTGCACGCAATTCTGAGAATTAAGACAGTTAATACGAGGGAAACTGTTGAGGCTTACTCAAGCGTTGACCATTTCGAAGAGTAGCTATTGGAAAGCAGCGATTTTAGGAGTATTCATCTTAATAAGTGTCCTTGCATTTTGGTTTGGACTAGGACTCGTCCTAAGAACGAATTCTCCCTTGATGCCAGTGGGTTCCACAGGCATGGAGCCTAACTTAAACTTTGGAGACCTCATATTAATTCAGGGTGTCACAAACGCGAGCGAAATCAATGCGCTGCCTCTGAACGGTGACATCATAGTCTTTCGCAAGCCGAGTGAACCAAGCACCATCGTCATACGCCGAGCCGTAGATAAGACTTTCAATTATGGCGTCTGGTATTTTCAGACGCAGGCAGACTTAAACGAGTCGCCTGACCCTTGGGGAAGTGGACAAAATCCTGAGGATACATGGGGCGATGGGTTCTTTCATCAGAAATTTTTGATCGGCAAAGTTGTGGGCAAAATACCGTATTTGGGATATCTACCGTTGTATGTGACTGAACTTGTGCGAAACCCTGCTGCCATGTTTCTACTTGTTGCATTGGTGTTTCTTGTCATTTTGATAGGGTATTCGTCTTTACTTAAGAAGGCTAAGTCTTTATCTACGTTGTAGCTTAACAAAGCATTGGTGAAATTGTGACATGAGTCAAATTAAAATGAGCCCCTTGGATGCGGCTCTTCATCAATTAGGCACAGCCGCAGAGCATTTGAACCTTGACTCTGGAATTCACGAGGTACTCAAGCATCCTAAAAGGGCGTTGATTGTGTCTCTCCCGGTAAAGATGGATAATGGAACAGTGGAAGTATTTTCTGGATGCAGAGTGCAGCACAATGACGCACGTGGCCCATTTAAGGGCGGTGTTAGGTTTCACCCAGAGGTAACATTGGATGAAATTACGGCGTTAGCTATGTTGATGACTTGGAAATGTGCAGTTGTGGACATACCCTATGGCGGTGCAAAAGGCGGTGTGTGCTGCAAACCGAAGGAAATGTCGTCGAGTGAGTTGGAGCGCTTGACTCGCCGATATACTACTATGATTTTGGATTTGATTGGTCCGTACCGAGATGTTCCAGCGCCTGATGTTTACACGGATGAGCAGACTATGGCTTGGATAATGGACACGTACAGTCTTTTTAAGGGCTACAGTGTGCCTGAGTCGGTAACGGGCAAGCCGATTATCTTAGGTGGGTTTAAACAGAGGGAGGAAGCCACTTCGCGTGGGGTTGCTTTCTGCATTCGGGAAGCAATGGAGCATCTGGAGATTACAGGCAAAGATAGCAAGGTGGCTGTTCAAGGATTCGGAAGCGTAGGTTGGAACGCTGCTCGGATACTGCATGAATATGGTCACACAATCTTGGCGGTAAGCGATTCTAGAGGCGGAATCTACAACCCTAAGGGCGTTGACCCGTTAAAGGTTTTTGACCACAAGAGCAAAACGGGCTCAGTTATGGGTTATCCAGACGCCCAACAAGTGACAAACGAAGAGCTGTTAGAATTGCCGTGTGACATTTTGGTGCCTGCGGCTCTGGAAAGTCAGATTACCAAGGGAAATGCTGACAAAATCAAAGCCAAGATACTGGCTGAAGCCGCAAATGGCCCAACCACGCCCGAAGCTGACAAAATCTTAAACGAGAAACATGTGTTCATCATTCCTGACATTTTGGCCAATTCTGGCGGAGTCACTTCAAGCTACTTTGAGTGGGTGCAGAATCTCATGCGTGAACGCTGGAGCGAGCAGGAGGCGAATAGCAGACTCGAGTCAATGATGGTAAGAGCCTTCGATGATGTTTATGACATTTCCAGAAAGCGCGAAACAGACATGCGCACTGCGGCACTAATACTGGGTGTCGGCAGAGTCGCCGAAGCTATAAAGACGCTTGGTCTGTGGCCTTCCTAGTTTTGTTTTCGGAAGAAGAAGGTGTGATTTGCCTACTCCTTTCTCTCCAAATCTAAGTATTAGGTTTTGAGATTAGAGTGATGCACGCTTATATGTTGATTTTTTTATGTAGTTAGGGAGAGAAGAGGGGAGGCAAGGAAATGAAGCATGTTAAGATTACAGCTTTTGACCTGCCTGACGCTTGGTACCAAGTTTTGAAGAGAATCTGGGAAGAGGGTGAATCCTTCAGCGTTAAGTACGGGTCAGAAACCACAGGCACCAAAAAATTAGGCGTGACCCTTGAGATTCTGCATCCTGAAAACAAGCCGTTGGTGCATGAGAAGGCTCCGTGCGACATGCGGTATGTCATGAACTATTTTATGGAGTACTTATGGTTTGGTGAGAAGAGGCCAGACGAAACCTACACTTATTCGAGCCGTCTACGTAGCCCAGTCGACCAGATCGGTGAAGCCATTAATCGTTATGTTGAGGAACTTTTTGACAGACAAATAACCCTGGTCGTTCGAGTCCCCTATGACATATACAGGGAAATCGAGGGTAGGAGACACGAACCTCCGTGCTTGACCCTACTTGACACTGAAATAACCAGGAATAACAATGAGAATGACAATGGATTGAGGTTTAGTCTAGCGGGCTATTTCAGGTCTTGGGACGCCTACGGAGCACTGCCCGCAAATCTGGCTGGACTGCAACTCTTCAGCGAGACCTTTGTGAAGGAACTGAACGCAAGAGGGAGAGAGAAACACGGCGAAAAATGGGAGGAAATTTCCAGCGGTCCCATGCTAATGTTTTCAAAAAACTGTCACGTTTATCAACGACAGTTTCCATTCGTGGAAGAGCTGTTGAAAACCAGTACGCCAACGTTTGGAGAGAGGGTTCAAATTACCAGAAAACTTGATGATGAGCTTCCCTTGGAGTGAGACTATGTCGACCAAGGTCCTGTTTGTTGAGCCACCAAAGGATTATTGGTTTGTTATGGGCGAATACCTCCCGCCTCCATACGGGGTTCTTCAACTCGCAGCCTTCCTCGAAGACAAAATGAAGGATGTGGAGATTCAGGTTGTTGACTGTCAGGCTTTGTCCTTAGACTGGAAAGGTTTGGAGAAGCGCGTTGAATCTTTCTGTCCAGACATCGTTGCCTCAAGCGGATTTGCTACGTGCAATGTCTATGTAGCGGCTCGAACTTTGGAAACTGCGAAGAAATTGAAGCCAGATGTGTTGACGGTCACTGGAGGTCAACATTTTACCTCAATGGCTCAAGAAAGCCTTGAGGCGTATCCTGAAATAGACGTGATTGTTCGAGGAGAAGGAGAACAAACACTCACAGAGCTTGTCAAAGCATTTAGTGAAAAGTCAAGCCTGTCCAAGATAAAGGGCATCTCCTTCAGACATAAGGGAGAGATTCGACACAATCCCTCACAGCCGTTGATTGCCAACCTGGACGAGTTACCGTTTCCGGGATATCACTTTGTTGAAGAAGTCGCGCACAGATATCATTTCACGATGATGGGAGGCTCCAAAGCCAGATATGGCATGATTGAAGCATCTCGGGGGTGCCCTCACCGCTGCGTGTTTTGTTCTCAGTGGAAACATTGGCAAGGCACGTGGAGACACAAATCGGTTAAGCGAATCGCCGACGAAATGGAATTCTGCTATAGGAACTACGGAAGTAGACTCCTATGGTTGACCGATGACAACTTCGGCTTGGGAGACCGCATGAACGCTCTCTGCGACGAACTCATTAAGCGAGGCTTCTCTGACGACATAACATGCTTCATGCAGGCCCGCTGTGATGACATTGTTAGAAACAAGAGCCTCCTGCCCAAAATGAACAAAGCAGGCATCAATTGGCTACTGTTGGGAGTGGAAAGCCACAGCAAAACCACCCTTGAAAGCTTCAAGAAAGGAACAAGACCAGAAGACGCTAAGACCTCCGTAAAATTGCTGAAACAAAACGGCATATTTTCTCAGGCGACATGTATCATTGGAGAACGCAAAGATTCAGCTGAATCGATAGCTACCCTCAGAGAGTTCGTCAATGATCTCGATCCAGACATCGCTATCTTCATGATGTTGACGCCGTTTCCTGGAACCGACCTCTTTGAAGAAGCAAGACGAAACGGCTGGATTGAAGACTGGAATTGGGCAAACTACGACATGGTTCACGCTATCATGCCTTCGGAGACTTTGTCAAGACAGCAGGTTCAAGAGGAACTCTACAAATGTTACCGCGGCTTCTTCGGCTCTTGGCGCAGGAGGCTGCGTGGAGTCTTCTCGACTAACCCTATAAAGAGAAGAGTTTACACGTACATGGCGCGTCAAAACGTGATGAGACAACTCAAAAGTTTGGTCTGAGTTTGAGCCGATTCTTATGCCACAACGCGTCTCTGTGTTTCCCAGTTCCACGCCGTTATTCCTGTTGATGGTTTCTTTTTTTGGATTGGGCTTAATCGCGGGGGTCACAGTTAGCCCGCCTGTTTCGCGGGAGGACTTTATCTGGCGAAAACCCCTCGTTGGTTCAATGCTTGCTTCTGTCTGTGCACTTGGAATTCTCGCGGTTTTTTTCCCGAATGAGTGTTCAAGAGTCTTCAACTTTGGGCACAAAGGAACCAACACCTGGAACAGGTTCTACGGTTTCAGACGAGGGTCCTCAGTTTCTCAGAGCGACTTCCATTCCTTGCGTGGGCACCATCCTACATGTGGATGTTTTTCTTCTCACGTGTTTCTTATAGGCGGGAGAATTTTCTGTGCGACTTGTTCTGGGTTATTCGTCGGAGCACTAATCGTTTTGACTGGGATAGTCTTATACTTCTTTGGAGACTGGCAGGTTGAACACAGCGCTTTCTCGTTTGTCTGGGTTGGAATGCTGGGAATATTTCTTGGGTTGCTGCAACCTCTGTTGCTCACAGTTGACAGAAGCTTCTTTCGTGTATTCTCGAGCAGCTTTCTAGCAACCGGAACGTTCCTAGTTTTAGTCGGCGTCGATGAGTTGGCTAACAATGCATTCGTGGACGTATTCTTGGTTTTTCTGAGTGTTTACTGGCTTGTGACTCGAATATCTCTTTCACAGTGGGAACACGAAAAGATATGCTCCTCGTGCAGCTTAGCCTCGTGCGGCTTGGGACGAACAAAAATGGGAGTTTAGGTTGGTGGTCTGCGGCCAAGTCCGTAGATGGCTCCAATGATGATGAGTATCCCAAATATAACGAGTGCAAACGGCCAAATCTCAACTGTCTGACTGATTAAGCCACTCTGTTGAGCCAATACTATGAAGCCCCAGATCAGTACTATCACGCCGATGGTTATGCCCACAATTGCGCCGCCGTGGGGAAGCCCAAAGCATTCCTGTTCCATTCGTCTGCGTTCGTATCTACGAGATACGGGGGTTCCTGTTTGCAGGCTTGCCCCACAATTATTGCAGACTATGGCAGCGTCCTCGTTTTTGGTGCCGCATTTCGTGCAGTATACCATGTGAAATTGTCTCCTGCAGTAGCATTCGATTCGTTTTGTTCATAAGGTTTTTGGCGTGTCTAAACGCCTCACGTATAACCTTCCGAGCAACAGCGAGCAAAGAGTGGTCTAAACTTGCTTTTGATTCAGTAAGCCTATTCGAGTCAGGATTCGTCTTACCGCTGGTATTGCTGGACTGTCGGCTGGGAGGCTGAGCAAGGGTTTTCCAGTTAGGTTGTGTGTGAATATATTGTCGTCAGTTGGGATGATTCCTGCGAATTCGTATCCCAGTTTCGATGCCTCGTCTCGAAGCATGGTTTCCATTTCTGGTTTGAATCTGTTTCCTAAAAGATAGGACTTCTTAAAACCTATGTGAACCTCTTTGGCGACTTCTTTGATCCGCTTGGCTGTTTGCAGCCCCATTGAGCTTGGGTCGGTTACAACTACCATGATGTCGACGTCTCGATCGGTCCTGCGGCTCAAATGCTCCAACCCAGCCTCCATATCCATCAATGTAACATCATAATTTTTGATCAAGCGGTCGATAATGTGCGCCAGAAAAGCGTTGACTGGGCAGTAGCAGCCTTCACCTTCCCCACGTCCCATAACTAGCAGGTCGAAGCTTGGTGTTTCACGCAGGATTTCGAAGATGCGGGTTTCAAGGATGTCTTCCTTAGTCATGGTGGGCGGAATCTCTGACTTTTCCAAGGACTTCTTCAAGTTATCTGTGACCATGCCAACCGTTCTCGTCACAGAGATGCCTAACACATCGGCTAGGTTGGAGTCTGGGTTGGCATCGATTACGAGGATGCTCATTTCTGGGTTGCTTTCGCTCAGAATCTTAGTCATCAACGCTGTTGTGGTGGTCTTGCCAACACCGCCTTTGCCCGAAACAGCAATGACTACGCCCTTGTTCTGCAAAGAGGAATCGCCATCTTTTCGAGAATAGATAGCAACACAACGTTAGAATTAACTCTTTCTTGCATCGGTTTCTGATGCAGTGCTGTTATCCACGAGTTTGCTAGAAAAGAGGGAAGGATGCGATGTCAAGCGCACTTTAGCTTTCTTCGCCGCCAAAGACTATTATCCTCATTTTGATTAGGACAACCACGATGACAACCACGATGATTGGGATTACGATGAGGAGTATCGTTGTTAACGGCCAACCAGCAGCTCCGCCGGATTCAATGGTTGTAGCAGGTGCAACGGTTATTTTTGTTTGACCTTGTCCCACAACGTATCCGGTCTTGTTTGCGGACGCGGTGATGGTTGCATTAATCTCCGTTGCTGTTATTGGCGTGGTGAAAGTGAATTTGAAGTCGCCGTTTGTGTCAGTGGTTCCAGTAGAGTTGGAGAAGGTTCCGTCGGTATCTGATGACATCGAGATGGTAGCGCCTGCGACGGGTTTTCCGTCTGATGTTACGTGAACATTCAGGCTTGAGGTTTCGTTAGACTCGGCAGTGGTGCGGTCTGCAGTGACTTGAACGACTAAGGTTCTCGGGTTTATGGTTATCGTGGCTTGGGCTACGCCGTCCCAGTAGCCGCTCTTTGTGGCAGTCGCTGTGACCGTGGCGTTCAATTGTGTCAGTGTTTGAGGAGCTTTGAAGGCGAATTTGAAGTTGCCGCTTGCATCGGTGTTTCCGGTTTCTGGAGTGAGGCTTCCGCCGTTATCTGATGTCACCTTGATAGTCACGCCTTCAACGGGGTTTGCCGCGTATGTCACATGAACCGTTCCATTAGAGATTGCTTCGGACTTTATGGAATTCGGGTCAAGGGTAACCTGAACCGCCAGTGGTGGCACAATATTCAGATACGCATAGTTGGAGCCGTCTGCACTGCCGCTCTTTGAAGCCTTGGCTATTATTCTTAGGTCACTCTGCTCGGCTAGGTTGGGCGCTGTGAACTTTGTTGTGAAGTAGCCTGTTGAATTTGTTGAGCCGGAAGATGCAGTGAAGTTGCCGCTTTGTATAGAGAATCGGCTTGGAATCGACAACAGAGTAATGCTTGCGGCTGACACAGGAGAACCGCTGACTGTCACTTGAACAGTAACTGAAACCTCTCCCGCTGAGACAATTGTGGAGCGATTCAAATCGAGGGAGACATCCAATGAACTTGGCAGCACTTGAACGGTTATTCCTTTAGTGGCATCGTTATTGCTGATGGCTCCGAAATCATCCATGACCTTAAGGCTTGCCTGAAATGTTCCAGCTGATGAATACTTGTGCTCAAAAATCGAAAGTGTTGTCCAACTGCTGTTTTTTCCATCTCCAAAATCGAAAAAGTACTTATCCACGCGTCGATCGTCGCTGGAAGTAGTCGCGATAAACGTGACGGTTTGATTGGGTTGAACCAAGGCTTTATCGGTTAAGAGCGTTGCAACTGGGCGTGTATTGATGTAGTCGTTTGGAGCGCTTAAGAATGGTATGAAATCCAAGTCAACTCCATTGCTTTGAATGGTATTGCCTTCTCCATTTGGGTTCAAAGATGCATGGTAAGGCCCAGTTTCGTCGCCCCAATAATTGTATTCAGCGTTAACGGGCACAGTGTCTGAGGCGTTCATGCCGCAAGTGTTGCCGTAAATATCATTGTATTGAGGCGGCGAAATGTCTGTTGCATTTTCATAGAAGATTCCAATGCCATTGAATGAAATAGAGTTGCGAGTGATACCACTGCTTACTTGACCAAAAATGTGAATCCCTGTCGGGTTTGTGGACAGCGTGTTGTATATGACGGAAATGCTGTTTATGTATGTGCCTGCGCTGCTCTCAAGGTATATTCCGTTTTCAGTGTTTACAGAAATTACGTTGCTTTCAATAGTTGTTCCTCCAGAGTTTCCAGCTATGAAAATGCCGTTTTTGTTGAACTCGACCGTGTTATCGTATATGTAGGCACTGTTGTCGCCGGTGATGTAAATGCCGCTTTCGAGATTGTTGCCTATCTCACTGTTTTTGATTTCAACATTGCCCTTTTCTATCGTTATTCCGTTTGTTGCGTATTCTACGACACCGTGCGTCATCGCAGAGGGCTGAGTTCTGTTGGCGAATTTAATCGTGCCCCAGGCTCCGGCTTGGGGTTGGAGTTTATTTGAGGTGAACGTTATCATTTTTTCTTCGGTGCCGACTGCGGTGAGTATTCCCTCTACAGTTAGCGAGAAGTTTCCTCCGAATCTTACTTCAACTCCAGGTTCTATGGTGAGCGTGAACCCAGACTTCACGACAACATTGTTGATAACTACGAAAGGGCTATCTGTTAGCGTCCACACAGTGTCTTGTTCAATATTCCCCTCCACGTAGGTTGCATTTGCTGCAAAAAAGAATAATCTGCTGGCAACCGCAAACATTCCAACAACTAAAACTGCCAAAAGAGTGAACAGTTTCAACTGTTTTTTCATGCTCTAACGCATCCTCAATTTCAAACCACACTATCCTCAAACCAAAATGTTCTTAACCATTATGAATTTGAAATCCAACTTCAAAATCAGTTATTGTAAAGGATTTGAAATGTTTGTTGAAATCTGATTTTGAAATATAGCAGAGCAACAAGACTAAACTTGTATTCAGAGCTGGTTTTCATAAATCATAACTATAACGGTTATAGCCAAATATGGCTAGATACAAGTTGGCTAAGCTGAAAATCGATGGGCACTTGGGGCGTCTACGCCTGGTCTTTCACAGTCTTGGTTTGAGTTGTTTAGGCGGCGCTGTGTTCCTCCAAATCTTGGTTTTCAAAGACATTCTTCAGCAAGGCTATTTTGTGGGTGTAGAAAAGAATCCCATTATTCTTCAGTTAGAGGTGGCTCTAACTATTTTCGCTGTGGTTTACTTAGTCCATCTGTACATCTCTAAGATTCGGTCACTTCCCTAGTCTCTCGGTTTTCTCAGTTACACAAGGTATTTTTTCGGTTAGGCGGTGACCTTAGGAGGCACACGAATCGGCTTACCCAACTTCATCCGAAGAGCT
>Ga0315314_1003973_pt1 | contig 11301 bp, 12 predicted proteins | sample TDP9_MG_FD_203631 | JGI IMG/M metagenome (GOLD analysis project Ga0315314, IMG submission 203631) | Freshwater sediment microbial communities from Lake Towuti, South Sulawesi, Indonesia - TDP9 | ecosystem: Environmental > Aquatic > Freshwater > Lake > Sediment | place: Indonesia: South Sulawesi... | reverse complement strand
CGCGCTTCCTGTACCTCGTCTTTTGTGTAGTCGAATGATACTCTGCGTTTTGGTGTGACCGTTATTTTCACCCAACTTGTTAGCTTAGGAAAGAAGTAAAAGGCAAGGCGCTTGGCTTCTTCTTTTGACACGTATTTCTCACCCATTGAGACAGCCGCAGGCTCCAATTCAAATTCATTATCCAGCGCTCGCGCTTCTGCTGTACCGTAGATCAAGACTCCTCTGGTCGGTTCTCCCGTGTCAATCACGATCGAAACATTCTTGTTGCGTTTGACATTTCTGGCTTTACAGCTATGAGCTGGTGTTAGAATAACAATTTTCCCGTTCTCATACTTGAACCAGACAGGAGCCGCATGTATGGTTCCGTCATCATTATGACTGCAGAATCTTGCTATCTTGGCCTCTTTGAGAAAAGATTCTATTTTCTCTCTGGATAGATACCTCCCATCCCACACTTTATGAGCCAACTGCCCACCTTCATGCATAATGTTGGGTTCAAAAGATTTTAAATTTGGGTTTGGGACTAAAATCCTATCGTCAACGATACTACGTTAATAGTCACGCTATCTGCCTTGAGCGCGCACTAATTCAAGATTTCCAAGAGTTTTTCTCCTTTCGGTGTAATCTCATAAACGCCTCGACTGACCCGTTTTACATAACCATTTGGAAGTAGGTAGTGGTAGAATTGTTTTCTGACCGTGTTTGATGTTGCGAAGCTTAGGCATGTTGCACATGCTTTCTTCTCAATATCCGTGTAGTGCACATGACCCTTCTTGACGAGCTCAAGAATGGTTCTGCAGATAACATCTCTTTCCCAGACCATTTTTTGATGTTGCTCGCTGGGAGAAAGCTTTGGTGGTTTTATAAGCTTGAGATTCACACACAGTGAAAAGGCGTTGGCATAAGAGGCAACGTAATGTCGACAACTGCTACCACTCAGTCAAAAAGTGGGAGAACAATAAAACTAACTCCAGAACGTTGGTATCACATTACAGAATCGCACGACTACATGGCAGGTTACTTTTACGACGTACTTGAAACCATAAATGACCCCGACTGCGTCGTGGCTGGTACAAAAGGAGAATTGTTAGCGATCAAGTTTTACAGGAAGACTCGCATTAGCTCTAAGCATCTTATCTGCTGCTATAGAGAAAAGAATAAAGAAGGGTTTGTGATCACAGCATTTATGACTTCCAAAGTTGATAGTATCTTGAAGGGGAGGAAAATTCTGTGGCGAAGACAATAAACGTTCAAAAAATCAGCGAAATCATACCAAATCTGCTCTCGATGCCATCCAAAGCTATGTGGATAGACTACGACGAAGAAGCCGATGTACTCTACATTAACTTTGAAAAGCCGCAGAAAGCCACAGACAGCAAAATGATTAATGACATGATTGTTCACTATCGCAAAGACGATGTGGTTGGAGTAACCGTGCTCCACGCAAGCCACTATATGAAAGAGTAACCTCAGCACGCTCAACCATCTTCAAAACCTTAACGTTGGGAAATTCAGCAGAGCCAACATAATCGCGTCGCGTAAGTCGTCGGCGCTATACTGACTTCTATTTGACGAATTTTCTTGAGTGTCGTTCCCCATTTAGCAACGAACTGCTCGCTTTGGGAAAAGCAGCCTGCATTGCCGCAGCAGAAACCTCAAATCTTACGCAAAGGAATTACATTTTTCTAAACGAAGTGAAATCTCCATGTCTTCTCCTAAGCGTCTTGAGCGTCAGCCCATTTTTCCACCCCCAGGTCCATGGAAATACCTGAACCCAATCTATGAACGATGCACTGGCTGTAGGCTCTGTGAATATGCCTGCGTCAAATACCATTACGGCAACGTGGTAAACCCAGAGCTGTCAAGAGTCAGAGTACACCTAATGTATCCGGGACCCATGGCAATCCCAATACAATGCGCAAGCTGCAGAGACCACCCATGCACTGAAGCCTGCCCAGTTAAGCCTCAAGTAATAACCTACGACGAAAACAAATTCATAATAAAAGTCGACAAAGAAAGATGCCTAGGATACAAATGCGGCAAATGCGCAGAAACCTGCAAAAAAGAAAGAAGCGGAGCAATCCACTTCTATCCACCAAATCATGACTACGCCATAGTCTGCGACCAATGCGACGGAGCAGGACCCAACGGCGAACCAGACCCCCAATGCGCAAAAATCTGCAGATTCAACGTGTTCTTCTACTCAAGCCCCGCGGGAGGCGAAAACGGACGCTACGCCTGGCCCGCAGAAGCAATAGCCCAAGACTTGGCTGAACGCTACAAGCCGGGCACAGCAAGAAGAAAAGTTGCGGTTCTGCCACCTGAGCTATGAGAGGAGTCTAGGATGGTCAACGGTTACGCTGGCAGATACTTGGACGTCAACCTAACAGACAACTCGGTCAAAACCTTCCCCGTCGACATGAACCTTGCCCAGAAGATGATTGGAGGACTAACCTACGGGCTTTATCTCCTCTGGAAGAAGACGAAACCTGGCATGAACCCTCTAAGCCAAGAGAACCTCCTGATCTTCAGCACAGGTCCTATTTCAGGACTTGTGGGCACTTCCAGAGGAACCGTGGTCTTCAAGTCGCCTCTAACAGATTTGATTGGGCACTCAGAATCCGGAGGACACTGGTCTTCTGAACTCAAGTTTGCCGGATACGATGGAATTGTACTCAGCGGAAAAGCTGAGAAACCTGTCTACCTCAACGTGAAAGACGATCACGTAGAGATCAGAGATGCAAAGAACCTGTGGGGCAAACCTACTTCTCAGACGGAACAGGACATAAAAGAGGAACTGAACGACCCCTTCGCACAAGTTGTATCCATCGGACCAGCTGGAGAACATCTCTGCGGTGAAGCATGCATAATCCACGCAGGTTTTCACGCCTTTGCACGAACTGGAGGCGGCTGCGTCATGGGCTCAAAGAATCTCAAAGCAATTGCCATAAGAGGCACCAAAGGATTCCCCACCGTTGCAGACCCAGAAAAATGCTCTGGACTACTTAGCAGCACAGCAACCTATGCCAAGTCAGACACGATGCGCAATTCGCTGTGGGGCATGACCACGTTCGGCACTCAATCTTCTCAAGTTGGCAGCGCTGACATTGGCAGAGGAATCTTCAAGAATTTTGAAGAAGGAGACAACGCAAAGGTCACGCAGATAGGCAGCCCACGACAAATGAGACGCAACCGAGTTTTAGACAGCAGCTGCTTTCTATGTCCCACAGCATGCCTCCATCAAGGCGTGGTCCGATCTGGTCAATTCGCTGGAACATATGGCCAAGCAGACTGGGATTCTTCAGCGAATCTCACCCAGCAATGCATGATGCTTGACCCAGACGGTCTCTTGTACCTTAATGCCCTCTGCGATGATTACGGAATCGACGCTGAAGGCGTAGGCGGAGTTATGGCGTGGACCATGGAATGCTACGAGAAAGGCATATTCACCAAAAAAGATCTCGACGGCTTAGACTTGACATGGGGAAACCTAAACGCAGAGGCGAAGCTTCTCTGGAAGATAATCCACCGAGAAGGAATCGGCAACCTACTAGCCGACGGCTTCAAGCATTTCCTGCCCAGAGTTGGCAAGGGATCAGAGAAGTTCGCCATGCAATGTAAGGGAGTGGGCTTCGGCGGCTATCAGCCATGGCTGTTCAGGGAAAGATACGCAGTGAACAACATTGGCGGTCACCATAACTTTGATTCGCAAAGCAGTTATGTTTCAGATTCGCTGCTTTACTGTATCTTCGCTGGAAGACTCATGCCCGAGGGCTTCAAGTCAGGAGTCGACTACTATTACGCGCTATTCAACGCTGTAACTGGATGGAACTTCAGCGCTGAGGATTTTGAAAAATTCGGGTTGATGGGGCTAACCCTGGGAAGAGCCTACAACATCAGGGAAGGCTACGGAGGCGTCATGCCGCCAAGCAACGCTGACATCTATCCAGAAAAGGCACACCACGCATTAACCTACGGAAAGGGCAAAGACAAAGAATACACAAGGGAGACGTTTCTGGCAGATCGGGCGCAGTATTACAGTAGTCTGGGATTCGATGAAAAAGGCGTTCCAACTAAAGAAACTCTTAAGAAACACGGATTAGATTTCACCATTCAAGACCTGGAAAAAACAGGCGCATGGAGCTAGAAACACCCGAAAACTCATGGTTGAATGAACGTGGCGGAGATTAAGCTAAGAATCGTAGGCTTCCCTGATAGAACAGACGTTATTCAAGAGAGCACCGTTAACGCAGAAAACATACAGGAGATAGTTCGACACGTCCAGGCAAAATACCCTCCTGACTACTACTCTTTCACCATACTTCTAAACGGCATAAGCGCAGATGAGAAATCAAAAATCCTTCATGATGGAGATGAAGTCGTGATTATCCCAATCATGTCGGGAGGCTAACACGAGCCATGATGCAGATGTCCCAAACGTTGCTATTCAGTAATAATAGGGGAACTGAGCTGTGATAGACGTCTACGTGAAAAAGCTGGATGACACGTGGCTTGGCTTAGCCTACATTGAAGAAAAAATCGTCGCCACATCTCTCAGCCACAGTAAAGAAATCACGCTGAAAAGCCTGCTAAGAAGCCTCCCACCGAAAACAGACCGCAAGATCGTCGAGAAAGGATCACACTTTGCCGAGAGAACCATGTTAACGCTAAAAGAAGTTCATGAGGGCAGACAAGAATTCACAGATTTCACCTTGGACACAGAGCACGTTCCAGAGCCATTGGCTAGAGTTTTGAAGGTTGCTGCATCTATTCCCGTCGGCTACGTCGCTTCTTACGGCAGCATCGCAAACGCGGCGGACACCGATGCCAAACTTGTCGGGCAAATCATGGCTTCGAATCCTCTCTACCCAATTGTGCAATGCCACCGCGTCGTAGGCGCAGATTTCTCGCTCGTCGGCTACGGCGGAAGAAAAACACCACAAGCCCTCAAAGCCAAACTAGCCCGACTAAGCAAGGAACGCAAAGGCTACAAAACATCAAGAGAAACCGCGGTAAACGGAAAAAAGCTCACAGTCTATCCCGTCGAACTCGTAATCGAAAAAGCACGAAAACAAGGACTAACCCTGTCTGACCGCCAGCAACCTACTCTAAGCGCTTTCACTGGAAAAACATAAAGGGCGAGGAACCAGTAGTCCTCTCTCCATGCACAGTGATCAGCCCTTCCTCCAGGAACGCTCACATGGAAAACTTGTTCTTCCTTCGCTATTCTTCTCTTACTTTGCCACTTCGCCGCCAAGCATCCTCACAGGGCTACTCCTCATCGACATCGGCGCCACATTTGAAACCTCAGTCGGCATCACAGGACAATTGAACACAGTTTCCTACGTTGCAGCCGTCGTCTTCGCATTACTCATGGGCATACTGAGCGTTAAGTTCACCCACAGGTCACTTCTCTTGATGGGTGTGCTGTTCCTCAACTTCTCAGCCTTGGGATGCGCCTTAGCTCAAAACTTCACGCTCATGCTACTATTTTACTCTCTGACAGGCTTAGCATCAGCTGCGGTGACGCCAATGGTGTTCACAGTGATCGGTGAGCATTTTCCGCTAGAAAAGAGAGCACGTGCAGTTGGGTGGATCGTCGCAGGCGGCTCTTTGGCATACGTCATCGGAGCACCCATCATCAGCGTCATAGCTGGCTACGGAGGTTGGCGCTTCACATTCTACGCACTTGTCCTGCCAATCTCGCTAGCAAGTCTATTACTGGCTTTTGTCGGCGTTCCTGCAGCGCAACACCGCCACGAAGCCACAGCACATGAGAGTGGTTATCTGCAGAGCTTCAAAGGAATCCTATCGTGTAAATCAGCCAACGCATGCTTGGTCGGCAACATCCTGCGCATGGCATCATTCATGGCAATACTAATCTACGGAATATCCTTCTTCAGACAACGCTTTCTGGTGTCAACAAGCCACGCATCAATCATATTGCTAGTTGCCGCATCATGCTACACATTAGGCAGCCTAGTCACGGGTCGACTCGTGGACAGATATGGCAGAAAACTGCTCGCAGTCTTGACCAGCTTTTTAGCAGGCATGTTCACGATCTCGTATGCATTTGCACCGAACCTATTGCTTTCTGTAGCCTTGAATCTTTCTGGCGCTTGGTTCTTCGGCATGACGGCTTCAGCAGCCAGTAGCCTAACTCTGGAACAGACGCCAGAATACCGAGGCACAATGATGTCCATAAACTCGGCGGCTCAAAGCTTCGGGTCAGCCTTGGGAACTGCACTAGGGGGAATGGTGCTCATCATCTTCAACTACGAAGCCTTGGGAACCGTTTTAGGCGGAACAGGAATAATCGCAGCAGTAATCTTCTACCTTTTAACCACAGACCCCACAAAAAACCCAAGCGTGCCACAGCAGAAGATCAATCAAACGATGTGAACTACTTCAGTGCATTCTGATCGTTCTTCTCATACTATGAAATACTTCGGGCAAAGTTCAGTTTTCTCAACCCAAAACGAAATCTGCATGTCTCTAACGCCTGGTATCTTCTCAATGTCGTTTCTCACCTTCATCAAGTGGTCAAAGTCAAAAGCCACACCTATAGCCAACAGATCATTGTCACCAACAGTCTTTGCGACCACGATTATGTTCGGCATCTCAATCAACTTGTCCAGTATGAGCGAAGAATCAGCAGGAGTAGACTCTGTAGCCACGATGTGTGCAGGCGAAATGTCAATCATAAACACAGCCATAGCCTGATAACCAATCTTTTTGGGGTTAATGACAATCGTTGAACCGCGAATCACTCCCTCCTTCTGCAACGCAACATATCTGCTAATCACGGTGTCCGGAGAAACACCAAGCTCCTCAGCAATCTTCCTAAACGACATACGAGCATCTTTAGTTAACCGCTCGATTACTGCCAGGTCTATCTTGTCCACTTTCTCTTTCACCTCTTCTTCGGGAACCTAAACTCAAAATTCTCTGGACAAAGCAGAATCTCATCAACCCAAATGCTTGCAGCCACTTCACGAACCATCGGATGCCCCTTAATCGACTCCTTCAGCTGGCTTAGCCTGCCAACGTTTTTGAGAACAGCAATGGTGAACAGGTTATGCCTGCCCATGGATTGTGTGCAGAAAACCACCTCAGGAATTCTCTTAATGAAGTCGACCACTTCCTGCAGATGCGGGTAATCAACTCTAATGCCGAAGCTTGCAACGCAGTCAAAGCCGAAGCTCTTAGGGTTCAAAAGCACAGTTGTTCCTCTAGCAACACCACTTTTCATCAATCTTCTGAAACGTTTGCTCACAGTGTCAACGGACACATCACAGTCTTTAGCAATATCTGCAAAATTAGTGCGGGCATCCTTTTGCAGAGCCCTAATGATTCTTACATCGATCTCGTCAAGCTTCGCTGTCAGCGGCACATCGACTCCCCGTTTTCCGAGAGAGTAACCCGTCAGAACTTATAAATTATCCTATTTCATCCCGAAAATCTGAAAACGTCGACGCTTTTTCAACGCAGGCGTCCTGCGCCTCGACATATTCGCAGTCATTTTTAAAGATCATCTGACAATGTCGATTTATTTGCCCTTGTAACAAACAAAACCTATAAATAAGACGCTCAATACTTAAAATGTCGGAGGAGATAAGATGAAACTGAAGGAAATCCTTCAAGAGATCGAAAGCAGAGATTCTTCAGAGCAACTCACAACAAAGAGATATGCTTGCGCAGCCTGTGGAACCACATGGGTCGAGCCCATCGGCTTGGTCATCGGACGGAAAGAAGGGCAAGAAGACCTCTGTCTCCGCATCGGCATGGAATCTGAAACGTGTGAAACTTGTAGAATGAAAGCCAGAGAATGCCAAGACTGTGGCTCTAAAGACGTGTATGAAATACGCTTCAACGGCGACACTTCGACAGAAAACCGTCCCCTGAGTTTCAAGGGCATAAGAACCGTGAACAGAAGGCACAGAGATTGACGACGCTTCGACACTCAAGCGAAGCTCAGGAAGAACTCGACTTTCTAAGAAGAACTAAGCTAGGATTCGACAAAGCAATTCAGTTTGTCAACGCAGAAATCAAGCCAATCGAAAAAGGAGTCATCGAGTTCTTACAGCAACCTTTCAGACAGTTGACAGTAAGATTCCCCGTGCAGATGGACGACGGCTCAATACGAATGTTCTGCGGATACAGGGTGCAGCAAAGCAGAGTGTACGAACCCACAAAAGGCGGCATAAGATACGCCCCAGATGTAGACCTAGACTTGGTAACCGCCCTAGCCTTCGATATGACGCTCAAATGCCAAGTCGTCGGCTTACCATACGGTGGAGCAAAAGGCGGAGTTTGCTGCAACCCGAAGAAAATGTCACGATCAGAGCTTGATAGGCTTACGAGAAGATACGCCTACGAAATCCTGTCAGTAATAGGTCCAGACACAGATGTACCGGCACCAGATGTTGGCACAAGCGAACGAGAAATGGGAATAATCTATGACACCTACAAGATGTTCAACCCTCAAACACCATACGCATCCGCTGTTGTCACTGGCAAACCCATCAATCTAGGAGGCTCAAAAGGCAGAAAAGAGGCAACAGCCCAAGGAGGAGCATACGTTCTCGAAGAAGCCGTGAGCCGAAACCACATCAAAGGACTCAGTTCACTTAAAGACGCCACCGTAATCGTCCAAGGATACGGAAACGTCGGATTCAACATTGCAAACATCCTCAACCGAGATTACGGTTGCAGAATCGTAGGCATCTGCGACTCCAAAGGCGGCGTCTACAGCGAAGACGGGTTTAACCCTGAAGAAGTGATGGCATACAAAAACTCAAACCCTGAGCAGTCAGTCATCGGGTTCGACGGTCTCCAGCATCTACGTCAAGAAGAGCTGTTGACGAGTCCATGCGACGTTTTAGTGCCAGCAGCAAAAGAAACACAAATCCTAGGACACATCGCAAAAGACCTTGAAGCAGATGTCATACTGGAACTCGCAAACGGACCCACAACTAACCTAGCAGACGAAATATTGTTTGACAAAAAAGTCTTCATGTTGCCAGATATACTGGCGAACGCAGGCGGAGTCACCGTGAGCTATTTCGAATGGCTTCAAAACAAAGCTGGCGAAAGCTGGGAACTGAACCACGTTAAAGAGAAGCTCAGAAACAAAATGGCATTGGCGTACAGCAACATCGTTGAAACCGCAAAAACCCACAACCTAGACATGAGAAGCGCCGCATTCGTCTTCGCCATAGTGAAAGCCACAGACGTCGTCCATGAAAGGGGAATATTCCCCTAAACTCAGCTTCACCGTTACTGCGAAGTCTCTGAGAATGCTTCTATAGACATTTTCCTGTTTCACAAGAAATTCTTACGATCTACTTGCTCCATACGTCAAGCGGCGGCTTCTGCCCCGCTGGAATCGGAGACTTGTACTTTTTGTCGCCTATTCTCTGCCGATGCTCCTCCTTCGCCCTAAGCAAAGCCTTTTCATCAGTCAACAGGTCGAGCGTGGTGGCAGCCATTACTTTAGCCGCAAGAATAAGCGACTTGTGCCCCTGTCCAACCTTAGCCTGAGCCACATTCTGCCACGAGTGCCCCGGCGTGCCTAAAACCCACGTAGCCGTGCCAAACTCAACTGTAGGCATCTGCCAACTCACATCCGCCACATCCGTGCTGCCATGCATGTAATCGCCCTCACCCCACGGGTCAGGAACCTCATCGTCAAACAATTTGTCCACAAGACGCTCCCAGCCAGGTCGCTTGGTTTTCTTCAACGCCGCCACCTTACTCTCACGTGGAATTGTCTTGGCAATCTCTTCGGCAAACTTCAACTCCTCATCAGTGCGCTTTGGCAAGCCGATTCTACGCATGTTCTTCACGATCAACTCAGCAATCGTCTTGTTAGGAACCACATTGTAAATTCCAGCCTCAGCCTCAACTTTCACTTCAGTCCTAGTCATCATGGCAGCGCCCTTGGCGATTTCAACAATCCAATCGTAAATATACTCGACTTCGTGCCTTTCTGGCGCTCTCACGTAGTACCAGCTTCGGGCATAGGGCGGCACAATGTTAGGCTGATAACCACCTTTCTCAACAATATAGTGAATCCTAGCATCCTGAATCACGTGCTCGCGCAGGTAGTTGACGCCGATGTTCATCAGCTCCACAGCATCCAACGCGCTTCGACCCTGCTCTGGAGCGCCACCAGCATGAGCCGCTTTGCCGTAAAAATGAAACTTAGCCGAAATAATAGCTAACGCACTTCTCAAAGCAGCTCCATTCATACTGCTGGGATGATGACACAGAGCAGCGTCCACGCCTTTGAAGCAGCCATCCCGAACCATGTACACTTTGCCGCTGAAATTCTCCTCAGCAGGACAGCCAAAAAACTTGACCGTGCCAGGAAGTCCAGCCTTCTGCATTACGTTCTTAACAGCAACAGCCGCTGCCAAAGCAGTTGTACCATAAATATTATGTCCACAACCATGTCCGGGTTTTCCCGGTTCCAACGGATCTTCGCGTGGAACACTCTTCTGCGACAAACCAGGAAGCGCATCATATTCACCTAATAACCCCACCACAGGCTTTCCCTTGCCCCATGAAGCCACAAACGCGGTAGGCATACCAGCCACGCCGCGCTCAACCGTGAACCCGTTCTTCTCCAATTCGTCAGCCAACAGAGCTGAAGACTTGAACTCAACCAAGCCCAGTTCGGCAAACTCCCAAATCTTATCGCTGATTTCAATCAAACGTTTCTTGTTGTCCTCAATCCAACCAAAAGCAACTTTCTTGTCAACTGGCATATGCATCACTCCAAGAAAGACAATAGTAATGGAGCCAACTCTTTTTATGGCTTCGCATGGTTCTCCGCCTAGGTTTATTAGAGTCGAAACCCTTGAGTGTTAACTCCAAACTTACACAACCGCGCCTGAAAAAGCTGGAGAGACAGAATATGCAAATGAGACGACTTGGAAGAACCAACCTCAAAGTCTCAGTCATCGGGTTCGGCGGCATACCAATGATCCAAACTAACGTGCCCAAAGCTGTTGAAATGATAAAACGCGCCTACGACTTGGGCATAAACTATTTTGACACAGCCCGCGTCTACGGCAACAGCGAAGAAAAAATCGGCATAGCCTTGGAAGGCGTCAGAGACAAAGTCATCATCGCCACGAAAACACATCAAAGAACCCGCGAGGACGCAGCCAGAGCAGGAATAAAACAAAGCCTCCAAAAACTTCGAACGGACAGAATAGACATAGTCCTACTTCATGGCATAGACGACGAAAAAACCTTGGAACAAGCCATAGCGGCAGATGGCTCACTCACAGC
>Ga0315314_1003972_pt1 | contig 11302 bp, 16 predicted proteins | sample TDP9_MG_FD_203631 | JGI IMG/M metagenome (GOLD analysis project Ga0315314, IMG submission 203631) | Freshwater sediment microbial communities from Lake Towuti, South Sulawesi, Indonesia - TDP9 | ecosystem: Environmental > Aquatic > Freshwater > Lake > Sediment | place: Indonesia: South Sulawesi... | reverse complement strand
TCATCAATGGAGATTAGAAAAAGAATGGAGAACATTAGGAAACGACTTGAGGAAACGAGTTAGGAGGAGATCAAAACGTCGGATGTCGTCCAGGTAAAAAGAAGCGAGTGGGAGACCTTCATGAAAGAGAGCGATCGACTGATCGAACGGTACGATACACTGCTGAAGAAGGTGAGGAGCCTCGAAGATAGGAACATGGACCTAGAGAGGAAGCTTCAGGCAAGCGAGAGTGAACAAGTCCGGCTAAGAGAGCAACTTGCGAAAACCGAAGAAACCTCAAGGAGCAACATCGAAGAAGCCATGAGGCTAGTTCGAAAACGGCTAGCCACAATCGAGAATCTACTCAAAGAATCCGAAGGCCTTACGCAATGAATGAGTCAACAGAAGAGCTGGTCTACGTGAAGAAGAGCGACTTCACGAACCTCCTGCGCTCCATCGATCTGCTCACGAATCGGTTTTCGACTTTGCTGCAGGAGCTAGAGCAGAAACGGCTTGAACACCGCCCGCGCTCGGTATATCCTCCTCTTACAGATAGGCGAACTCAGGCAAACGCCGATACGACGCGCATGAAGACGTGTCGAACGTGCGGCCGCGACCTTGACATGTCAGCGAGGTTCTGCGACCTTTGCGGGAGAGAATGCTAACTCCTCGGCAAGCAAAACGCGGCCCATCCTGAATTTGGCTCCCGTCGGGATCGCTAGAGACGCTTAGTTGCTGTCGCCATCCATAGATGGCCTGCAGACTTCAGAAATCTTTCTCAGGCACCGCGACACATTCCGAACAGATTCACCGAACCCCATTTGTAGATCTTTGTCCTTCCTTCACAAGATCACGACTGCTTTGTGGACAAATTTCTTCACTTGTTGAACCGATCCACGCCGGAACGCGAATGTTCGAAGATCGAGGAGGAGCCTGACTCAGGATCCGCTCACGTTGGCTCCGTTTAAGCTCCGCTAGCAAAGCTGCGAATCGCTCTGCGAGTAGGTCCACGGATCGTAGTAGGTGCTCGAAGTCCCTTCTTCTCACCAGGAGAAGCTCATTTCTATCCTCGCTCATCGGACCAGGCCTTCACGTTCTCCTTCATCAACGCGCCCCATTCCTGCTTCTTGCGCAACCAAACATGTAACGAAATACCGCTGATCAATCGTTGTCTGTCGCGCAACGACAGACAGTTGCCTGAGCTGTGTTAGGCTAAGCGGCCGCGCCGGCTCAACCCCAGAAAAGCCTGCGAGAAGGTGAAGAGCCTCAAACACCTCGATCCATACAAGGCCAAGTAACACCTCTCAATCAAAACAGCATCATCTATCCCCTGCCTAGTGAGAGTAGCTGTGCAGATTCCCCGTTCTCCGTTCTATTTCTCCTCTATCTTGTAGAAGGAAGTACCAGCGTAGGCGGTAAGACGGCTCGCTAAACAAGATCTTTCAGACGATGGGTTGCTCGATATGCATTCCTGCGCCAAAAGGCCGGCATGATCCCATCGTAGAGCGCCTTATTCTACGATGGTTGGTTGAGGTGACTATCTGGCGAACTTCTGGACAGGGCAGTGCGAAGCTGAGTAGGAACCGATCAACAGCCCAGCAGCATTCAACCAGATCTACCCGCCTAAACGGTCTGAACCTCCACAGTAAAACCGCCCAGAGAGATTGGACGGTTGAAAGATCTTATGATCGACCTCAGCCTCTTATATCGCAATATGACGGATAGACTGGCAGCGACATGGTAAGCCCTCAGCCCTAACCGCTTAAGCATAAGAAAGCACTGATGAACCCCCCCCCCGAAGAGACGCCGCCATCCTAACAAGATAGAGATAATGAGTATAGGGCAGCCCCTCAGCCCCGGAAAACCGCCGATCCAATAGCCCCATCGTCTTCCCATGGCGTTCATAGAATCCTCTCGGAAAGAGACTGGCAACTCTCGCTTCTTACGGGCCGAATAGATCCATTGTTGCGAATTCTGGTCTGAGTCTTGTGCTGGCGTGGGCTATCAGCGAATAGACGAATGCTTGAAGAGCGTCTTCGGGCTGGCCTTCAGGATGCGTGTAACAGTGATATTTTTTGCCGCCGACCGTTTCTTGCTCCTCCATCCCGATGCAAGTAAACTAGTCTATGATCCATTCAACTCTCCGAGGCTCCTTCCAAGGCAGTACTAGAAGCGGCACACGTTTCCCAGATAGATCAGTCTTCTTGACCATGTCAATGGCGTTGGCCCAAATGCAGAAGCTCGGCCAGAAACTAGAAGACCCGAAGGAGCAAGAGGCTGAGACAAGAGAGAAGGAAATCAGAAGAGCATATCCAGCAGCCTTCCTCAAGATCACCACAACAGATTGGAGCGACCTGAAGTACTGGTAAGGTTGCTACGGCCGGCCCGATCGGTACGGTAGATAAGTTGAACCTTGCGAGTTCCACGAGAATCACACGTTCACGGAGGATTGCCTACCCCGTCGCTGTGAGGTCTTAGCAACGGCCTCTTTCATCATTTGAGCTTCAGCCATCCTCTTCAACTCCTTGATGGACGCGTCCATCTCAAGAACTCCATCCAACTCTTCAAGAGGATCCTTAACGGGCTCGACAACGAGGGATCGATCTTCCAGCTTGATCTCAACCAAGGATCCAGGTCTCAGCTGTAGAACCTCCCTGAGCTTCTTGGACGGAAGGATCTCCCCCTTCGATCCGACGATCTTCCTCTCCACAATCCTCTCCAAAAATCTCTTTCTCCGAAAACGATAAATCCTCCGAAACAAATAAAGTTTTCGAAGAAAAGGCATATTCCGATGTTCCTCATCGAAACGGACCTCATCTACGCCATAATGAAAGCAGAAGATCCCCTGAAGAATATGGCAAGGGAGATACTCAAAAGGTCCAAGAGGCTCCTCTGCTCATCAGCCACGATCATTGAGATACTCTCGCTTCTGAAGGCCGTAGGGCAACTGCCTTCAGTCGGACCAAAGATCAAAGCGCTAGGAAACTTTCCCAACCTAACCTTCCTACCAGTAACCCCAGAAGTCGCTGGGAAGGCTGCCGAGATCCATTCAGCCGGTCTACTCACCTTCTTCGACAGCTTCTATGCCGCGACGGCTCTTGCTGAAGGCATGACCCTAATAAGCTCAGACAAAGCATTCGCAAACGTCCCGAATCTCAAGTTCATCTCAGTCAGCGAATACGTATCGAAAGTCATGAAACAGTCATTGTGATTCCTCTCTGGATCTCCCCGCTAGGAAGGTCATCAAGCCCATAAGCAGATTCGGATTCAAAGTCGTAACACAGAGAGGGCAACCACACCATTCCTAAGCATATTTCAACATCTAGCGATCTCCCAAATCAAGCTTAGGAAACGGGAGTACTCAGGCACCCATTCAGAGCTTAAGCTTCTGAGCTCACCTACTCAATCAGAATCAGATTTAATAGTCTGACCCTTCTTTGCAATTCTGGTGACGAGCATTGACTCTGACTGTCGAGACTAGAGTCGGAAAGAAGTACGCCATATACCTTCCGAAAGCGATCGTGAAGGCCCTGAATCTCGCAGAGGGAGAAAGAGTGTTGCTAAGCGTCGCCGGCGGCACATTAATCCTCGAGAGTCTTCAAGACCCAATCCAGTTGGCTCTTTCAGGGAAGAAGTTTGCCTCCGTAACCGCCAAGCAGATCGAGAAGATAAGCCTTGAGCAACAGAGAGGCCACGCTAAGAGTTCTCCTTGACACGTCCTTCATACTTCCCTCGCTCGGAATCGATGTGGGCGAGAAGGTCTCGAAAGGGTTGAAGCTGCTCGCCGCAAAAGCCCCCGAGATATACTACTCCTCCTTCAGCATCTTGGAATCACTGTGGGTGCTGTCCAAGACCATTGAGGATGCACCCTCCCAACTTGAAAGCTTCAGGATCGGTCTGAGAAGCGTAATGGAAAGCGGCCGCTACAGGCGAGTGAACGAAGACTCCAAGATCATGAATGAAGCATTCGGACTCTACAAGTTGGGCCACAAAGATATGATCGATAACATACTGTATGCTAGTTCGATTCAGCTAGATCTCAAGTTGCTAACGTTGGACAATGACCTCAAATCGTTCATACAGACGAAGAAACTTAGGGACACCCTGCTCTCGCCAGATCAGTTGGTTTCCTGGAGCGCAGTCTTGTCCCATCATTAGAAAAGGAATCTATCTCTCGCTTCCTTAATCGACGAAAGTTTCTCCAAGTCTTGGATCGAAGTAGTCGAGAACTGCTCGGGCAGGAACCTTCAGCCACACCTCGCTACTCCGCCCCCTCTCCCCTTTGAAACGTTTCGTCCTCCCTATCAGGTTCATAACCTCCAGCTCCTTCAGAACTCCTGACACCCTGCGGTGAAATAGAGCGGGTCCGTTCAGCGTTTCCTGATAATACTGATGGGTTTGGCTTGTTGACGCCACCTTCAACCCTCCTATCTCTGACGGCCAGCCGAATCACATGGATGCGGAGACATGGAAAAGGCAAACCTAAAGTATTCAGCAAAGCTGTCCTCTTGGATCATGGATGATGAGATGCAACTGAAGAAAGGAATCAGAGAAGTCTTGAAGGAACACAGGGAGATAGTGGTAGCCTATCTCTACGGCTCGACGGTTAAGGGCTACAAGGGGAAAAGAAGCGATATAGATGTGGGGCTGCTCCTGAAAGAGGACTTTCGGGTTGAGGCGTTATACGCGGCTCGCATCGCTGGAGAGATAAAGGAGAGATGCGACCTTGATCAAGAGGTGGACGTGAGAATTCTAAACGAGGGATCTCACCGCTTCCTCCACGAAGTAATCAAAGGGGGCGAGATAGTCCTATCCACAGATGAGAGGGAAAGAGTGAGGTTTGAGACATCCGCTATAGACAGGTACGTCGATTTCAAACCCTTCTACGAACAGTACGACGAAAAGAGGAGAGAAAGGTTACTGGGATGAGCCTAGAGAGGGAGATAATAGAGGGGAAGTTCGACGTAATCGACCGCAACCTTAGATTTCTGGAGGAAATCAAGACCCTAAGCCCAGACCAATTCGTAGAGAGCTATAGAGACATCCAAGCCGCAAAGTATTCACTCTTAGAAATCATGGAAGCTTGCGTCGACATCGCCAACTACATCATCTCCGTAAAAGGTTTCAGAAGGGCCGAGGAGTATAGCGAAATGTTCAAAGTTCTCAAAGAAGAAGGAGTCATAGCAAAAGAGCTTGCCACCAAACTAGAAGACATGGCCAGATTCAGGAACCTCCTAGTCCACAGGTACGGAGAGGTTGACAACAGAAGAGTTCTAGAAATAATCACACACAACCTCAAAGACATCGAAGAATTCGAAAGAGAGATCGAGAAGTTCATCAAGGAGAAGTAAGTTAAGAAATACCGGATGAGACATGTCGTCAGAATCTGAGGATCCGCGAGTAGGACAGATTTGGGTGAAGTTCAGACCAAGAATCGGCCACATTACACCTCGAGACCTAGCTGCAGTCAAAGAAGAGGAGAAAAAGGTCAGTGGCGTTGACACTCCGATTGAAATCGTTGGATTCTTGCTTCCTCATGCGGCGGGCACGCTCCACTGTTGGGTGTTCCATTTCAGAAGCATAAGCCATACGACTGGCCTGCTACCGGTAACTGCGGCTACTTTTCGTCCGTAGAGGATGTTATATGCGCCGTTCACATTAGGAGCGCTTCAACAGGTTTCAGTTTCTTCTCTACAGGGTCTGGTGCTAGACCTAGCTGTTCCATAGCAACAGATCCCAAGAGGTGGACACCTTCATCTCCGAAAATAACCGGTGTAGCGCTTGCACTGTAACCCTCAATCTCGATTCCCATCTCACCTAGAGGCTTCTCCAGAATCCTGTTATCCGCCAACCTAAGCTTAACCATTCTGACGGAGCTAACATCCAGCTCCCTGAGAACGTTAGCCGGCAACACACTGTAAATAGCGCCAATATCAACAACGAACTCAACTACGACCTCCTTAGCATCAGCGACAGGGTTCCACACCCTAGCCTTGACTTTGAATACACCCATCTCAGCAACCACCAACATGCATGCCTTCACTCAGCTAAATACCTTCTCTAACAAGAATGAGCCCGGTGACATCCTCCCACGCCTTAAGGACGTGGGCTTCCTGATTCATGGACCACGCTTGCTCCTTCCATACGTGGTTGGAGTAGAGGCGCAGTTTCCACAGGCGTAGATTTGGTTGTGCCCCAGCCTACACGATTCAGCACGTTTACTGCGATGTTCCAGTCCCTGTCAATATGCAAGTTCCGAATCAAGAAGCGGCTACTCTACCTCGTGCAGCAGGTTGCTGAAAAGCAGGGTATCGCAGTCAGCTGGCTGATTAGATGGGCGACACTTTCCTACTTTGAGAGGAGATTGAGACCGGATAGTGCCTCAACGCTTCTCTAGTAGGGAAATTGATTTATACTAGGGTCGCCAATTTTCTACTAGGGTTGAAGCATGGCGAAAGTAAAGGTGACAAGAAACTATCAAGTAACAATACCACGGGAAGTCAGGAGCAAACTGAAGCTGAGAGAAGGAGAGGTCGTAGAGGTGCTGGCCCTTGACGAGCAGCGTGCCGTGCTAAAGAGGATCATACCTCGAGAGATGTTAGAAGGTACATGGGACAGAGAAATGGATCATGCAATGGCGGAGGCGAGGAGGCTCTGGAGAAGCTGGAAGCTATCCAAGACCTATGCGTAGACACAGACATCTTGGTAGACTTCTTGAGAGGAAGAGATCCCGGGTCAACCACGTATAAGAAGTGGAAAGACAAAGCCAACCTTCTCATCACATCGATATCTGTCTTCGAGCTTCTAATGGGAGCCCAACTCTCGTCAAGAAGGGTGCAGAGAACAGCCGAAGCTGAAAGCCTTATAGAACAACACATGGTCCTATCCTTAGACAAAGCGGCTGCAACAACAGCCTCTCAAGTCGGGTCAGAGCTGAAGACTCGAGGCGTAGGAGTAGAAATCAGAGATCTCTTCAACGGCTCCATCTGCCTAACCAGTAAGATCCCAATATTGACAAGTAACAAGAGACACTACGAAAGAATCCGAGACCTTTCGGTCATATGCCCCTAGGCTCATTGTCTGGAAACAGTCAAGACGCCACTTCTCCACTTGGCGTTCTTCCTTGTTCTCTCACTATGGCTAGACCAGTACGGTCTAGTTGAATCTGAACTGTCAAACAGTAATTGTATGTCATCGGAAGGTGTGCACCATTGTTCAGTTGGCTAGGAAAGGGGGCCCTGTTTCCGCACGCCACACGATTGCTCCGTATATCTCACAACGAACTGTGTGTCCGTGGAAGTCAGGACGATATGTCAGTCCGACCGTGCTAGCCGCGTGAGTCTATCAACTTGTTGGACAATGAATCGGAAGCGTGACCCTAGATATTCCCCGAGAAGCTTAACGTCTTGTGTCTTGATTGCACGCAAGAGAAGGAGTATAGAAAAGTATACCGCCCCACCGAGAGCCACATATGCAGGGAGCAAGTACTTGCTATAGTAGTGCGCTTGAACTAACAGTACCACAGCTGCCATCAGTCCGCTTGAGATGAGGCTTTTCCAGAACGCCTCCAGATCAATCCTAAAACGGATTCTACTTCTCAACGCGATCATCATTGTGATCAGGCTGGTTGTCATAGTAATGCCTCTTGCAATTGAGGCACCTACCATTCCGAGCGATGGCAGAAGAACTAGCGTCGATGCTATGCCCAGCATGATGTTCAGAGTTGTGAGTTTGAACGAAAGCATGGTCTCTCCCAAGACTACAGGGAGATAGGCAAGCGCGGTCGACGTAAGAGTGAAGGCAAAGAACAATGAAACCACCATCAGTGGCAATGTTCCTTCAGCATATGCTTCTCCAACGAAGAGCGCCAGCGATGGCTTGGCTGTAGAGAAAAGCCCGAAGCTCAATGGTGCACCTATCAAGCACAGGTATCTCGTGGCCCCTTTAATCGAGTCACTTAGCACTTGGCTTCCATGTCGTCCCTCCAACGTGGAGTAGGCTGGAAAAAGAGATGTTCCAGCTGCAGCCGCAACGCCACTGAGTACCCCGAATGCGGTCATCGCAGTGGTATATATTCCCAAGCTTGCCAGTGGCAGGTACGTGAGAAGGGCTACTCGATCAAACCAAGTATAGGCGTAGTTGGCAACGTCTTGCAGAAAGAGTGGAAAAGAGAATTTCACGAGACGCTTGAGGTCAAAGGTGAGGGCGAACGGGCCTATGTTGAATCGAAGGTATGTGAGGAATGCTAATGACACCACAAGTTCAGAGACGACCCAAGCCACAACCAAGCCTAGAAGCGAGCGGGTGGCGAACGTGAGGGCCACGATGAGACTTTGCCTGGTCGCCATGTAGGCAAGATTGATCATGGACATTTCCTTAATCTTCTGAAGACCAAGCATGGCGCTGTTCAGGGCCGGAAGAAGTCCGGCGGCAACCAACATGTCCAAGGCCAATACCTGAAAAAGGACTGCACTCCCAGGCATGCCAAGAAGTCGCATTGAAAGGAATTCGGCTTGCCAGAACACCGCTACCGCAATTGGCAGAGAAAGAAGTAGGTTGGTTCTGATTGCTTGGTAGAATACGCCTGCGGCTGCTGCACGATCATTTTTGGCCATGCTTCCGGCGATGAATTTCGTGACGCTACTCTGCATCCCAAGGCACGCCAAGACTCTTGAAGCGCCTATGACCATCAGGAGCACCGCCATCGCTCCCATCTCTATGGGCGTTATGAGTCTAGCAAGGATCGAGAAGGAAACGACCATCATCGCGTTCATTGCCACGTTTTGGAGGAAAATGTAGGAGGCCCCCCTCGCCACGTGAACCACACTTGACGGCTTGGATTCGCTCATAGGTCTTCTTCGCGCTCTCTGACTGTCATCCGACTCCTATTCTGGGCAGATTAGCGGGCAACTGGTCCGGTGGCGTTAAACCATATCTGTAGCCACGCAACCTTACGCTCCTGACCAACACCCCAGCCAAAAATCAGTTGCTCGTCCTGTGAGCTGAGTGTCCAGAGCTCAAAGAAAATTCGGAAGTTGTGTCCCCTTAAGGCGCCTACTTGATTGTTTCTTACCCTTATGCCGTTGATTTCGAATACAGTGGGATTGATCACGTCACCGACGGCGCTAATCTCCCTTATCGCCCATATGAGGGGAAACTCCCAAGTCTCATTGTTCATTAAGACCCTCCTGAATTCCATGAGGGCCGGCGCAGGTGAGGGTATGTAGTTGGCTTCGTCCGGCGCATTGATAGTAGAGTTTCCCAGCTTAAGCCTAACCACAACATACTGGACAGAGCCCATGAAGTTTGTCGTGCCCACATACCATCTGACTACCTGCCCTACAGGAATGTTCGGGTTATTGTTAGGGTAGTAGCGTTCAGCTTTCCCTGTCTCGCCGAGAACGTAGATCTGAAAGAATTGCTCCCTTGGCCTCGGCGTCACAGTCACATATGCCAATGTGGAGAAGACTATCGTAGAAGATATGAAGATCATTACAGTTCTTTTCATGTCCTCTGATAGGCTTGGCATCAAATGCCCTCCTCAGACTCCTTCAGCCCCTTGATCTCCATCCGCATCATCCTGTCGATCTCACGTCTACGCCACCACTTCCATCCCAAGTAAGATCCAACCGTCACCAAGAGCGAGGCGACTGGCACCATCCCAAACGTGAGGGTCTTCCCATAGTAGGTTCTCTGCGACGCCTCATCCCGCAGCTTCAAAGCTTCCATCGCCACTCCCTTGGAAATCTCGACACTTCGGTCAGCTTGGGCAGCTGCCTCTATAATATCGCCTTGAAGGAGGAGGCGTTCTGCTCTGTCGATCATCCAAACAGCCGAGTTCAGCTTTTCAATCAGGACTCTCAATTGGTCCTCTTGTGCTCCTGCCTCCTCAGCTTCTCTCACTGCTGCAATCGCCCTCGCGAACTCCACGTTGGCCCTATCAGTCGCCTCGGAGCTTCCACCGAATGTTGAGGCACTAGGGATTGTGCATGAAACAGCCAGAGCACCCAGCACCATGATGCCAGTAAGCGACATGATGGTGAGCGTAGTCAACTTAGCATGCAAGCCATTTCGCCACACTGCTCAAGGGAACGGGTAAACAATATTACACGAATAAGAATAAGTCATTCCCCCAGGGAGAATTGGACATTGAACGCCGAGAAGGTTGAGATCCTGCTGAAAGAACTCATAGCTCAAAGGGTCAGGGCTGAGAACCCGCGAACCGTAGGGGATCTCTTTGAAATCGTCAGGATCAGGAGGCCGACAATATCCGAAGACGATTTCATCTGCACCATCAACGAGTTGAAAGAGTCTGGGGCTCTAGAGCTTGAGCTGCCTCCGCCAAAGGTTGACTCGTACTCAGCCTACCTTAAAGTCAGTTATGAGAACGCTTGGTTCTATCTGACTGCGCTGGTTGCACTGGCAACTCTTCTAGCCGTCTACGTTCTGCCCGGCACATATCCGCTCGTTGCTTTGCGATGGGTTGTCGGATCCGTGTTCGTTCTCTTCCTGCCGGGATACGTCACAGTTCAGGCATTGTTCCCGAAAAAGAAGGAACTCGATAGCGTAGAACGGTTCGCCCTAGCAGTTGGCTTGAGCCTAGCCATCACGCCTTTGATTGGCTTGGTTCTAAACTACACTCCTTGGGGGATTAGGCTAGACCCCATAGTTGTAGCCTTATCGATATTCACGTTCAGCATAGCAGTTGTCGGGACTTACCGGAGATATAGGTCCACATCAAGGACGCTGACAGGGAATCCTTGACAAGGCATCCACTTAACTGAAGAGGAAACGATTTCGTGACTATTGTTATTGCCACGCACGCGTTCATGAAGGCTGTCTGCTTTCTCACCATCCGACTACAATAGGCTGGGTGCTCTGGTCGTTCGTGGAACGTGAACGTACCAGAATCGGAACATTATTATATCGGCAGCCGATATATGGGTCGCGTTAGGAAGAGTGAATGGCCTATGTATTACCAGTCCCCAATTGCCCTTGGCGTCGATAGACCACCGTCCGGCAACTCACGTAGCTCTCGAGGGCATGATTTTGAAAGCTCTCTCTTTGAGGCCATGAAGCGTGGGCTCTCCCTTTTGGGTGAAGACTTCGCTCAGGTAACACTCCACAACCTTGAAGTGAGATACTCGCTCGGAAAGCCAGAAATTCTCAAGAAACCCGAACGCTTTGTGGAAGCCCTACGCGACATGTTTGGTGAAGGAGCGCAAATCGTAGAGAATTTCATCAAACAAGCGATATGTACCGAGATGGGGTTCAATCCATGTATCTTCAGGAGAAACAGCCTGTCAGACTGCATCAGAAGAGT
>Ga0315314_1003971_pt1 | contig 11306 bp, 11 predicted proteins | sample TDP9_MG_FD_203631 | JGI IMG/M metagenome (GOLD analysis project Ga0315314, IMG submission 203631) | Freshwater sediment microbial communities from Lake Towuti, South Sulawesi, Indonesia - TDP9 | ecosystem: Environmental > Aquatic > Freshwater > Lake > Sediment | place: Indonesia: South Sulawesi... | reverse complement strand
CACGCACGGCATCACCTCCCAATATGTGGTGATGCCTATTCTATCACACGGCCTCTCTATGAGCAATTGGTATTACACACTTTTAAATATATCACAAACCGGCCAATTGTGCAATCCCTCAGTAGATGGCGCTCAGACTTCGGAAGTCTCAAAAACGCTCTCGACGAGTGCAATTGAGGCTGATTTGGGGCTTGTTTGGGCTACGGGCATCTTGCTCAAAGACCTCCGAAGTCTATTTTCAGACACCCTCTCAGAAATCTAATCGCTGTCATCTAGCCCTCCGGCCTGATATGTGATATAATCGAAATAGGTTGTGTGAAAGTGCACCTAGCGTGGATCCATAGGCTGAGGCTGAGAGATGAGATCGAAGATCAGTAGAGGAAGATTTATCCTTGGATTGAGCATGATGGCGATATCGGTGGCGGTATGGGCAATGTGCGGTTGTCTTCGGGAACAACAACCCAAAGAGAAGCCAGTCGAGACGCCGACCGAGGCGCCAGTCAAGGCCGAAGCCATCGAGCTTGTGGAGGGCGAGGATTACCTCAGGCTGGAGGGGACAAAGGTTCAATGCCTGGGCTGTCTTAACCGTTGCATCCTCAACGATGGATGGAGAGGCATCTGTGGGGAAAGGGAGAACAGGGGAGGGCAGCTATATCTGATGGACGTCGAAGCGCTGAAGGATCCATCCTTGAGAGAAGCCATGTTCTATCAAAAGCTAGGCGACAAGAGGGTGTGGTGCCAGATGTGCTTCCGGAAGTGCACGATCGGCGAGGGGGAGAGGGGCTTCTGCCGCAACAGGGAGAACCGAGGGGGGACGCTGTACAACCTGGTCCATGGGAAGCCGGCTGCCGTCCAGGTAGACCCCATCGAGAAGGAGCCCCAATTCCACATGCTGCCAGGGACCGAGATCCTCTGCTTTGGCACCGCGGGTTGCAACTTCAGGTGCCGCTTCTGCCAGAACTGGCACCTCTCACAAAGTAGCATGGAGGAGATTGGCTATTACTATGACGTGCCGCCGGAAGGGGCCGTCGAAGAGGCCATCAATCAGGGCATCCCCACCATCTCCTTCACCTACAATGAGCCGACGTCCTTCTATGAGTATATGTATGACATTGCCAGGCTGGCCAAGGCCAAGGGGCTTAGGGTTCTATTCCATTCCAACGGCTCGATGAACCCCGAGCCTTTAAGGGAACTTCTCAAATATACGGATGCAGTCACCATCGACCTGAAGGGATTCAGCGACGAATTCTATCAAGGGGCTTCATCGGCCGAATTAGAGCCTGTCCTCAGGACACTAAAAATCATCAAGGAGGAGGGGGTTTGGCTGGAGATCGTGAACCTGGTCATTCCCACCCTCAACGACGATCCAAGAGAGATAAGGGAGATGTGCGAGTGGATTAAGGAGAACCTGGGCCCGGATGTCCCCCTGCATTTCAACCGCTTCTTCCCCGCCTACCGCTTGACCAACCTGCCTCCGACGCCCATAGAGACCCTGGAGATGGCCAGGGAGATCGCCGCGGATGTGGGGTTGAACTATGTCTTCGTCGGCAACGCCCCCGGACACAAATACAACAGCACCTTCTGTCCTAAATGCGGCAAGAGGCTGATCCACCGGGTCCATTTCACGGTGATGGAGAATAACGTAAAAGAAGGACGATGCGGATTCTGTGGATACGAGATCCCTGGGATCTGGGAATGAAAGACAGCGCCATATCCTGTCTGGCCTTCGCGCTTATGGTCGGCTTTATGGTGGCTTGCAGTGAGAAGGCATCAGGGCCTGGCGAGCTTACCCCCACGCCGGAAAGGGCCACCGTCATTCGGAGCGAGGTGGGCGAATCTCCCTTAAAAGAGGCGATGTTCTACGAGAAGCTGAGTGGAAATAGGGTCCAGTGCCAGATATGCCCCAGGAGGTGCGTCATCCCCGAGGGGGAGAGGGGCTTCTGCCGCAACAGGGAGAACCAAGGGGGGACGCTATATAGCCTGGTTTATGGGAAGCCCTGTACGGTCAATATGACCGTGCCCGAGAAGGGGCCTCTGTATCACTTTATCCCTGGCCACAAGCGCCTCGCCCTGGCCACGGTGAGCTGCAACCTGAGGTGTAAATACTGCCAGAACTGGCAGATCTCCCAAATGAGCGTGGAGGAGGTGAACCATTACGATTTGTCCCCGGAGGAGGTGGTGGAGCTGGCGCTGAGGGAAGGGGCAAAATCAGTCTCCTTCACCTACACCGAGCCGACCGCCTTCTACGAGTACATGTATGACATCGCCAAGCTGGCCAAGGAGAGGGGACTCAAGACCTCGATCATCTCCAACGGCTTCATCAACCCCGAGCCTTTGAGGGAGCTGCTCAAAGTTCTGGATGCGGTGAAGATAGATCTGAAGGGCTTCAGCGAGGAGTTCTACGCCGAGGTCTCCTCCGCCCGCCTCGAGCCGGTGCTCACCTCCTTGAAGACGGTGAAGGAGGCGGGGGTTCACCTGGAGATAGTGAATCTGGTCGTCCCCACCCTCAACGACGATCCGGAGATGATAAGGGCGATGTGCCAATGGATGGTGGAGAACCTGGGCGAGGACGTGCCCCTGCACTTCACCAGGTTCTTCCCCAACTATAGGCTGACCAACCTGCCCTCCACCCCCGTCGAGACCCTGGAGATGGCCCGGCAGATCGCCCTCGATGTGGGGCTGAAATACGTTTACATCGGCAACGTCCCTGGCCACGAAGCCGACAACACCTATTGCCCGAAATGCGGCAAGAGGCTCATCCGCCGGGCTTACCTGGCGATTTTGGAGAACAACGTGGTGGGGGGGAGGTGCAAGTTCTGCGGGGAGAGGATACCAGGGATTTGGGAATAGGGAGGTGGCATCAAGCATGGAAAAACGTACGCTGGGCAAAATCGGCTTCCAGGCCGCCATTGTCGGCCTCGGCGGCATCCCCATTATGAAAAGAGGCGTTAAGGAGGCGGTGGCGGTGGTCGAACGCGCCCTCGACCTGGGGATCAACTACATTGATACCGCCCGGGCCTATGGGGATAGCGAATATAAGATCGGTCTGGTGATGAAAGGACGCCGCCAAGAGTGCTTTCTGGCAACCAAGACCCACGCCCGAGGCAAAAGGGAGGCAGCGCAACAGATAGAAACCAGCCTCAGGGACCTTCAAACTGAGGCCATAGACCTTATCCAACTCCACGGCGTGGACTGGCTCGAGGACCTGGAGAGGGTGCTCAGGAAGGATGGCGCCTACGCCGCTGCCGAGGATGCCCGCCGGAGAGGGGTGGTGCGCTACATCGGCATCACCGGCCACCGCCCCGGGGTGCTCATCGAAGCCCTCAAAACGGGCAGGTTTGATGCGGTGATGGTGCCGGTCAACTTTGTTGACCACTGCGTCTTCGCTGAGGATGAGGAGAGGCTTCTGGAGCTGGCGGAGAAAATGGGGATACCCGTCATCGCCATGAAGCCCCTGGCTGGCGGCATGATCAAGGATCCGACGACGGCCCTGCGCTACACCTTGAGCCAGCGGATCAGTGTGGCCATCCCCGGCATGGGCACCATCGAAGAGGTGGAGGAGGATGTGGCCGTGGCCGAGGCCTTCGTCCCTCTCTCCGCAGAGGAGCGAGAGGCCCTCTTCCGGGAGGCCGAGGAGTTAGGCACCCAGTTCTGTCGCCAGTGCGGGTACTGTTTGCCCTGCACGGTGGAGATAGACATCCCAACCGTCTTCCGCCTGGAGGGCTATTACTACCGCTACGACCAGAAGGAGTGGGCCAAGGCCGAGTATCAGAAGCTGGCGGTCAAGGCCGACGAGTGCCTGGAGGACGGGGTTTGCGAGGAGCGCTGCCCCTACCACCTGCCCATCGTGGAGAGGCTAAAGGAGGCAGCAACCAAGCTGGCGTAGAAAAAGAAGGGGGTTGCCAGGGGCTTTGCCCCTGGCCGGGCGAAGATTTCCACAAAAATTGTGAAAGAGCCGAAAGGGTAAAAGATGAGATTAATTGTTTCCCTGGCCCAGATGGACATCGCCCTCGGCGACCCAGAGGCGAATTTGGCCAGGGCTCGCCAGATGATCGCTGAGGCCAAGAGCCAGGGTTCTGAGATCATCCTCCTGCCCGAGTTGTGGGCTACAGGCTATGACCTCAAGAACGCAGGCAAATACGCCACAAGCACTGACCAGGGCACCTTCGTCGCCGTCGCTCGCCTGGCCGAGGAAAACGGCATCTACGTCATCGGCTCGCTCCTATCAGAGAGGGATGGGCGCTACTACAACACGGCGACCATCTTCTCGCCGCAGGGCGAGGTGGTCGGTAGCTACGACAAGGTGCACCTCTTCCGCCTCATGGGGGAGGACCGATACCTGGCGGCGGGGACAACCGCGCCCGTCTTCGACCTCCCCTGGGCTAAGGCCGCCCTGGCCATCTGCTATGACCTGCGCTTCCCGGAGCTATTTCGCCGTTATGCCCTCCTGGGGGCGAAAGCGGTCTTAATCCCCGCCGAGTGGCCTTGCCCCCGGATAGAGCACTGGAGGGTGCTGCTCCGGGCAAGGGCCATCGAGAACCAGTGCTTCATCATCGCCTGCAACCGGGTCGGCGAGTCCAAAGGCGAGCGCTTCTGCGGCCACTCCGCCATCTACGACCCCTGGGGGGAGCCGGTGGTCGAAGGAGGCGAGGAGGAGGCCCTCCTCACTGCGGAGATCGACCTAGACCTTGCCGATGAGGTGCGGCGGCGAATCCCTGTTTTCGAGGATAGGCGGGACGAGTTGTATCCTACCTGATCAGGAGGCCTCGGCAACCCATTTCTAAGCTTGACATGAGCGCTTCCCTCTGGTACAATTCGATGCAAGATGAGCGATTTTCTGAAGATGCTCTTGGTCTTCGCCGTGATCATCATCCTGACCAGGAAGAAGGCGAACCTGGGGGCGGTGATGGTCACGGCGGCGATCGTTTTAGGCTTGCTTTTTAAACTGAGCCCTGGAGAAGTCCTCGCTGTGGCCCGCTCCTCCATCACTGCTCTCTCCACCCTGAACCTGGCGGCAGCCCTGGTGTTGGTTATGTTCCTGGAGCACATTATGCGCCAACAGCTCATCATGCAGCGGCTGGTGAACTCCCTCAAGGGCCTGGTAGGGGATTCCCGAGCGGTGATGGCCATGCTGCCCGCCCTGGTGGGCTTCCTCCCCTCGCCCGGTGGGGCCCTCTTTTCAGCCCCCATGGTGGAGGAAGTGAGCCAAGGGATGGAGATCACCCCCGAGAGGAAGAGCTTCATCAACTACTGGTACCGCCACCTCTGGGAATTTGTCTTCCCCCTTTGGCCGGCCATCCTTCTAGCCGCAGAGATTTTTGGCGTGCCCGTGCGCGACCTCATCGCCGTGCAGTTTCCCTTCACCATCGCTGCCATCGTCGTAGGCATACCCACAGCCTTTGGCGGGGTGGCAAACTGCCTGACCAGAGATCTCAGCGGAAGCCATGGACAACGACGCCAGCACTTGCTCGACCTGGCCGTCGGGATAGGCCCGGTGGTGATGGTGATCGCCCTGGTATTCCTCGCTAAGTTGGAGATCTCCGTATCAATAGGGGCCGTCGTCCTGGCCCTCTTGCTCCTCTATCGTTATTCGCCGCGCCGTCTCGCTAAGATGGCCAAGGAGGCCTTCGCCCCAGGCGTAATCCTCTTGGTGATTGGCGTGATCCTCTTCAAGAACATCCTCGTTGCTTGTGGCGCAGTGGAGGCGTTGTCTTCTTTCTTCACCTCCTTGGGGATACCCATCCTGCTGATCTTCTTCGCCTTGCCTTTTACCGTCGGCCTGCTCACCGGGATCAGCCAGGCCTTTGTAGGGGCGACCTTCCCATTGTTCCTGGGGCTTTTGGGCTCCAGTTCCCTAGACCTGCGGCTCGTCGCCTTTGCCTTCGCCAGTGGCTGCGCCGGAGTGATGCTCTCCCCAGTCCACCTGTGCCTGGTCCTCACAGTGCAGTACTTTAAAGCCGATTTCGACCGCGTCTACAAGATGCTGATCATGCCAGAGATGGCAATGGTTCTGATCGCCGCAGCCCTCTACTTCCTGGCTTAATGATGGGGAAACATCGCAATCATGTGGGAGGCCTCGAAATGCTATATGAGTTGATGAAAAGACGGCGCAGCATCAGGAAGTACTCACCTGAAACAGTGCCCCATGATAAGCTCCTCCGCATCCTGGAGGCAGGCACCCTCGCCCCCTCTGGTGCTGACCAGCGGCCTTACGTTTACATCGTCGTGGATGATCCGGCGTTGAAGCGGCGCATCCGCGAGGGGTGCGAGGCAGCCGACCGGGCGTATCACGAGCGAGCCCCGGCTTGGATGAAGGAGTGGCTGGCCGCTAAGGGGATCGCCCCGGAGAAGCCCTTCCTGACAGAGGCTCCCTACCTGGTGGTCGTGGTCGGGGAGACGGATAAGCCTTACTGGCTCGCCTCGGCCTGGGTCTCCATCGCCTATATCATCCTCGCCGCCGAGGAAGAGGGGCTGGCTACCCTTACCTACACGCCGGGAGAGATGGGCTTCTTAAGGGAGCTGCTCCACCTGGCCGAGAACCACCAGCCAGTGGCCATCATCCCTGTGGGTTACGCTGGGGAAGAGTTGCCTGCAAAGGAGGCGAGGATGGAGAGAAAGGTCTTCTACAACGGATTCGACGGAGCGGAGGCTCAAGATGCCCAAACGGGCAAATGAATTCCATTTCGCCACCCAAGCGGTGCACGCCGGGGAGCGCAGCCCAAGGCCAGACTTCACCCCGGTGACGACGCCCATCTACAATTCCGTCTGCTACATCTATGACGACCTGGAAGAGTTAGACGCTATCTTCGCCGGGGAACGCCCTGGTTACGTCTACGCCCGCTTCGGCAACCCTACAGTTACCGCTCTGGAACAGGCGATGGCCACACTCGAAGCGGGGGCGGATTCTGTTGCTTTCTCCTCGGGGATGGCGGCCATACACGCGGCCATCCTGGCCGCCGGCGTCGCTGCAGGCGATACCATCGTCGCCGCCCAAGACCTCTACGGCGGCACCTACACCCTGCTCGCCCAGGTCCTCGCCAACCTCAGCATCCGGGTGCAATTCGTAGATGTAGCCGACATGGCCGCCGTCGAAAGGGCCATTAGGGAGGGGCCCAAGGCGGTCCTCCTGGAGACCGTCTCCAACCCCCTCCTAAAGGTGGCCGACCTGCCAACTGTAGCGGAGATAGCCCATCGGCATGGGGCCAAGGTCTTGGTGGATAACACCTTTGCCACCCCTTACCTCATACGCCCCTTTGATCACGGTGCCGACTTCGTCGTCCACAGCGCCACCAAGTACCTAGGCGGGCATGGGGATGTCATGGGTGGGATCGCCATCGCCTCGGAGGAAAACTGCTCTAAGCTGCGCGAGATAACCAAGCTGACCGGCGGCGTCCTAGGCCCCAACGAGGCCTGGCTGATCCTGAGAGGTCTCAAAACTTTGCCCCTCAGGATGGAAAGGCATTGCCAAAACGCCGCCAGGGTGGCCGAATGGCTGGAAGCCCACCCCAGGGTCGCCAGGGTTTACTACCCTGGGTTGTCGAGCCACCCCCAGCACGAGCTGGCAAGCAGCCTGTTTCGCCCTGGCTGTCATGGTGGAATGGTCTCCTTCGAGATCGCGGATGGCAAGAGGGATTCCGTTTTCAGCTTCATGAACGCCCTGCGCCTCTGCCTGCCAGCGACCAGCCTGGGCGACGTCTACACCCTCCTCCTCTATCCAGCCATGTCCTCCCACCGCACCCTCACGCCGGAGGAGCGGGCGGCAATGGGCATCGGGGAGGGGCTGGTGCGGATGTCGGTGGGCATCGAGGACGTGGAGGACATCATCGCCGATCTGGAGCAGGCGCTCAAAACTGTATGAGGACAAAGGTCAGAAACCAATCTCTCAAACTTAAGATAAGAAAGGAGCTAAAAGATGGATACCCTACTGAGCCGAATGATCCGGGCAGCTAAGCTGGAGGTGGGCCTCTATGAGGAGGTCGAGGCCGACACCACCGCCACCTCCCAGGCCATCGCCGTGGTGGTCCTGGTGGCCATCGCCAATGGGATTGGAGCGGCGATCAGCTTCTTCATCTTTGGGCGGGGAGCAGGCGGCCTCTTTCGCGGGTTATTCCTGAGCCCCATCCTGTCCATAGTCGGCTACTTCATCTGGGCTTTCCTGACCTACTTCATCGGGGTAAACATCTTCGGCGGCACAACCAACTATGGGGAGATGCTGCGCACCATCGGCTTCGCCTATACCCCCAACATCCTGGGCATCTTCTCCTTCATCCCCTGCCTCGGCTGGCTTATCGGCCTTGTGGGGGCGGTCTGGGCTCTAGTGGCCGGGGTCATCGCGGTAAGGCAGGCCCTCGATTTCGATACGGCGAAGGCGATCATGACCTGCATCATCGGCTGGATCGTCTCCTTTATCCTCACCGTGGTGTTCGGAGCCTTCTGGGGGCTGGGGACCCTCGGCGTCCGCAGGCTGTTCCGCTAGCCTGTGTAACCAGAAAAGCCCTCTTTTCACCAGAAGAGGGCTTTTTTTCTTGACTTGGCGCGATGTCGGTTCAATGCGGAACCACCCAGGCGAACTATCCTTCCACGGCTTCTGTTATGTCTGACCTTCTCTTTCCCCATCGCACAACAGCAGCCACGCTCAGGATGGCCACAACCATCCTGACCACTTGGGAAAGGGTAACTCGCTCACCAAGAGGAGGTTGGCAAAGGCCATACTGATCACGGCCAGCCAGAGGACGATGGACCAGCCTGCTTATTCAGGACATCGCATCAACTGACCGCAGGCAAGCCATCCTCTGTATCCATCTCCATCATCTCCCCGGTGACGGTGAAGACCACCCGCTCGCAGATATTGGTCACCCGGTCGGCGGTGCGTTCCAGGTTGTGGGCCACCCACAACAGGTAAGTGGCCTGATTGATGGTGTGCGGATCGGCCATGATGTAGGTGAGCAGCTCCCGGTAGACCTGATCGTAGAGGGCGTCCATCTCTTCGTCCTCGGCGGGGATGGCCCGGGCCAGGGCTGCGTCCCGCCGGGTGAAGGCCTCCAGCGCCCGGTGGAGCATATCCCGCGCTTTCTCGGCCATGCGGGGGACGTCAATGAGGGGCTTAATGAGAGGCTCCTCGCCAATCATGAGGTTGACCCTGGCGATGCCCTTGGCGTAATCCCCCATGCGCTCCAGTTCGGTGATGATTTCCAGCACAGCGGCCAAGGTGCGCAGGTCGCCGGCCATGGGCTGTTGGGTGGCGATGAGGGCCAGAGCATCGGCTTCGATGGCGAAGCGCTTTTCATTGATGAGGCGATCCCCGGCGATCAGGCGTCGCGCTCCCTCCATGTCTCGCCGCTTGAGCACCCCTACCGAGTCAATGAGGGCTTGCTCCACCATGCTGCCCAGGACCAGCACCTCGTCCTGAAGGCGCTGCAATGCCTCTTCAAAAGTTTTCCGCAGCATGTCAGCCTCCTTAAGCGTAAGGCTAGTGCAGGGACACGTATAGGCAGAGCCCTTCAGCTTGCGCTTGAACAGTCCATCTGCTCATTCACTCCTCACCAGCCTGCGTCGCTTATACTCCTCATAGTCAGGAATGAGACGTAGGTACTCCTCAGACATTAATGGCGATGAGATCATGAAATCAGCCGATGCGCGATTGCAGGCGACCGGAATGTTCCAAACTACAGCCATCCGCAGGAGGGCCTTCACATCCGGGTCGTGGGGGAGTGATTCGAGAGGGTCCCAGAAAAATATCAGAAACTCGATCTCTCCTTCTGCAATCTTAGCGCCGATTTGCTGATCGCCGCCTAGCGGGCCGCTTTGGAGTTTGACAATCTCGAGTTCAAGCTTCCGCTCCAGCAGCCTGCCGGTCGTTCCTGTTGAGTATAACTCGTGGTGAGCCAGGAGATCTCGATTGAACCTTGCCCATTCAAGTAGCTCATGCTTTTTGTTATCGTGTGCTACGAGGGCAATCTTCTTCCGCTGTCCCATTGCTAACTCTCTGTATCCCAATTTATCGTCTCCTTCCAGGGGCTACATGTTGCCCGGCTCGAGGTAACTGAGCACCTTCCGCCTGAGGTCGTCCCTGACAAACGGTCTCGCGGGTCCTGGCTAATGGCTGGCAATAAGCCAAAGCATTGGAGCGTTGCGCGGAAATGCCAATCCCCAGCTCAGCTATGACTTGGATAGCCAGCGGGTGCACATAGCCGGCCGGGTGTGTGCCGGCTGAGTAGGCCTCCCACCGCTCTCCCAGGAAGCGATTAACCAGCCCCTCGGCCATCTGGCCTTCGGCCTGAGGCTTCGACGCTGAGCGCTCAGCCGAAGCGCTCGGGCCGAAGGCTGCGGACAGAGTTCTCGCTTCTTCGCCATCATCCAGATCTCCCCGTGATGTAATCTTCAGTGCGCTTGTCCTTAGGGTTGGTGAAAATCTCCCCAGTTGGTCCGTATTCTACCAATATGCCAGCTCGCCTCTCATCTACCCAAAAAAAGCCTGTATAGTCCGACACCCGCGCGGCCTGCTGCATATTATGCGTAACGATGACAATCGTGTACTTTTGTTTCAACGTGCGCATCAATTCCTCAATGCGCAACGTGGCAATGGGGTCCAGAGCGGAGCATGGCTCATCCATCAAAATTACCTCGGGTTTGACCGCAATGACGCGGGCGATGCACAACCGCTGTTGCTGACCCAGGGAAAGGTTCAGCGCATCCTGCTGCAGATTGTCCTTCACCTCGTCCCACAAATCTGCCCCGCGCAGGCTTTCCTCCACGATGTCCGCCAGATCGCTGCTTTTGTGCAACCCCAACACGCGCGGGCCAAAAGCAACGTTGTCAAAGATGGCTTGGGGAAACGGATTGGGGCGTTGAAATACCATTCCCACCCGTCGGCGCAGGTCCACCACATCGGTGTCAGGAGCATAGATGTCTTGACCGTCAAGCTGCACCCGCCCCTTCAGCCGCGTCCCGGGGATAGTGTCGTTCATCCGATTCAGACAGCGTAAGAAGGTAGACTTGCCGCATCCTGAAGGTCCGATCAGCGCCGTGATCTGCTGTTCCTCTATGTTAATCGAAAGGTTGGATAGAGCCAGCTTGTCGTTGTAATAGAAATACAGATCTTCTACCTTGATTTTGTCCATCCTTATCCAAACCGCCCGGTAATGTAATCCTCCGTCCGTCGGTCACGCGGAGCCGTAAACACTTCCTTCCCACGGCCATACTCGATCAGCTCGCCCATCAGAAAGAAGGCAGCATAGTCGGCTACGCGGGCGGCCTGCTGGATGCTGTGGGGGACGATGATGATGGTATAATGTTGCTTCAGTTCA
>Ga0315314_1003969_pt1 | contig 11306 bp, 15 predicted proteins | sample TDP9_MG_FD_203631 | JGI IMG/M metagenome (GOLD analysis project Ga0315314, IMG submission 203631) | Freshwater sediment microbial communities from Lake Towuti, South Sulawesi, Indonesia - TDP9 | ecosystem: Environmental > Aquatic > Freshwater > Lake > Sediment | place: Indonesia: South Sulawesi... | reverse complement strand
CCAAGGAAGTTGAAAAACATCTAAAGAATTTAGAGTCCCAAGGAAAAACGACTACACTGATCGCAAAAAATGATAGGGTCGTAGGTGTAATTGCTCTGGCAGATACCGTAAGAGAACATTCTATTGAAACAATAAGCCGGCTCAGGGACATGGGCTTGGACGTTGTCATGATCAGTGGAGACAACAAGAAGACAGCGAAAGCGATAGCAGAACAACTGGGTATCAACAAGTTCTTTGCAGAATTATCGCCTGAAGATAAACTTGTCATGATTGAAGAGCTTGCAAGGAAACAACATGTCGCCATGGTTGGAGATGGTGTTAATGACGCCCCTGCCCTAGCAAAGGCAAATGTAGGTATAGCGATGGGAGTTATGGGAAGTGATGTTGCTCTCGAAACCGCAGACATTGCTTTGATGAAGGATGACTTGTCAAAGTTGCCCTATCTCGTTGATCTCAGCAAAAAGACCGTTAAAGTGATGAAGGAGAATATTTCTTCTTCGATTCTAATAAAAGGAAGCCTAGCTATTTTAGCAATCCTTGGATTTGTAACCCTATGGGTTGCGGTAGGAATTGGCGATATGGGATTATCGTTGGCAGTCATACTTAATGCCATGAGGCTATCTTTAATAAAAGCTGAAGGTTAGGGGACAATTTGGAACCCAAATATCAGGTTGCTTTTGTATTTTACACATTTGTCGTGTTGACAGGAGCCTTGCTCATCATCTTCTTTAAGAAGAAATCTAAGGGGCATAGATCTATCGATTTAGGCTTGTCCTCGCTTTATTGGCTTTGGTTTGGGTTTTTAATAATTATCGGGGTTGCCATCCAGGACAAGCTTAACCCCTTCCCCTTCTTTCCTCAACCATCTCGGTTGTTAACATTTTGGGATTACCCATCGAGATTATCGGAATATTTATTGCGGTTTGGGGGGTGCTTGAACTATCCCTTGCCACAACCTCAGCCTTGAAGGAGGATCACCTCGTTAAGACAGATCCCTACAAACACTGCAGAAATCCCCAACATTTAGGCATCTTCATCCTGATGATAGGCCTGTCGCTTTTCCATAACAGTCTCTTCCTCCTTATCCTCTCGATCATCTGTGTAGTGTGGAGCTATTTTCAGGTCAGGGCTGAGGAGGAGTGGTTGCTTCCACTATTTGGCAAGGAATTTCAAGATTATATGAACTCAGTTCCAAGGTACATACCAAGATTAAAAGTGAGAAAATAAAATTGAATGAAACGAATTTAGTTACTCTCGTAGTTGGCGCTGTCACCATATCTATACTTCACGCACTCTTGCCTAGCCACTGGTTAGCTTTTGTTCTGGTTGGCAGCGCGCAGGGATGGCGTGGTAGCAAGATCATGAGAATTGCATTTTTAGCTGGAAGTGGGCACGTTCTAATGACCATATTGCTTGGCCTTACTGCGGCCCTCCTAGCCCAAAAAATTATGTCTTCGCTTGGACATTTTGGAACCTATATTTCAAGTGGGATATTGATTGTTTTAGGCTTCGTCTACATTCTCTTGGGAGTCGCTCGCAAAAGCAACCACCATACTCGTCCTTTTGAAAAACCTTCCGACAAGATAACCGCATTGTCTCTTTTTCTTATGCTCACATTCTCTCCTTGCGAGGCTATGATCCCTGTTTTCTTCGCTGCTGGCACTTTGGGGTGGAGTACACTTGTGACATTATCGCTAGTCACAGCGTTAGGAACCATCGGTAGCATGATCCTCTTAATTTATTTGACCATGATGGGATACAAGAAACTCCATTTCCTATCGATAGAAAAGAATGAAAAAGTAGTGATAGGAATGATCATACTTGCTCTTGGTATTTTCGCGGCTCTATATGGCTGAAGTAAAGCTCAGACCGTAGGGTTATCCAAAAATAAGTAAACTTTTGTCTGTGTTAAGAAGCCTAGGATGCGGAGCGTTTTTACCAGCTCGCTAACCGTGTGGCTAAATTCAAGTGACATGGAGGATAATATCATTTTTAACTGATCTAATCGTTGTTTTCGCGGTCGGTTGCCCACCCTATGCCCCATGCTACGCTGAAAACCAAAACTAGTCCAATTAAACCGCTAATTAGCTTAGTCACATAGGGATTTTCCGTGACATGAATGGTATAGTCAGGCATTAAGCCGCTCCACACAGGTTCTGGTTCCTCTATGCCGAGGGATTCAGCGACTTTTTCAAGGCCATCTGGATATGTTGAGGCAAAGGGAATGCACACTGTTAAACCCAGTATGATAAGAGCAACGGCTTTAGTAACGCCTTTCATAGGTCAACCCTCTTAACATGGTTAACCCGCTTAAAATGGTTGGACTGATACGTGAGAGTTGTGAGACCAGAGTGGTTGTTATTGCCGCTTCGCCGATGCCGATGATTATGTGCCAAAAAAGCATGGCGGGCACCGTGACCATCACGCCACCAGCAGACGCGAACACTGGAGAAACACCGATTTGTATAGCGCATGCTAAGGCCCCCAAGACTATCGAAGACGACGATGCCGTAAACACGCTTGCCAAGAGCCGTTTCAGACTCGAAGTGGAACCGGAAAGAAGCTTAACTATGTAAAAGGATAACCCGCCTATAACAGCCATATTAAAAATGTTAGCCCGAAGGTGGAGATCCCGCCGTCGGCAAAGAAGACAGCCTGGATCAAAAGAACAATTGACATGCTTATGACGGCTGCATGGGGTCCGAGGAGCATGGCTAGAAACGTACCGCCTACTAGATGTCCAGAGGTGCCATACACTATTGGGAAGTTCAGCATCTGGGCGATGAAGACGAAAGCACTAGAGACAGCAATAACAGGAACGAGTGAACGCGGAAAGGTCCTTCTCACTCCCCTCCATGCCCATGTTAAGGAAACTAATGATACAATATACATCAGAACGCAAAGGTATGGATCAAGGAAACCGTCAGGTATATGCATTCTCTTAACTCCGTCAAGATGAGTTTGGTAACACTAATTACAAAAAAAGTGTTACTAATATTAATATCTTTCTGCACATATGCCTTAGTTAAGAAAAGTTTATAACAGTGTTATATTAGCCTACTTTGTTGGGATGGTAAAGTGATTGCAAAAGACATCCTAGACCTTATTGGAAACACTCCAATGGTTCGGATAAACTACTTGAATCCAAATCCCAACCTTGAAATATACGTAAAACTCGAAAGGTACAACCCGGGAGGATCGGTTAAGGACCGCATAGCCAAATACATGATTGAACAAGCTGAGAAAACCGGGCAACTCACCGAGGACAAGGTCGTCATAGAACCCACAAGCGGCAATACCGGCATTGGACTCGCCCTGGTTTGCCGCGCAAAAGGCTACAACCTTTTCCTTGTCATGCCGGAAACCATGACCCTAGAGAGACGTCAAATCCTCATCGCCCTCGGCGCCAAAATCATACTAAGTGAAGGAGCTAAGGGAATGGATGGGGCAGAAGACTTGGCACGCGAAATCGTTAGCCAAAATCCAGACAAATATTTTATGCCCAACCAATTTGCGAACCCCGCCAACGTACTTGCCCACTATGAAACCACAGCAGAAGAGATCTGGAGAGACACGAGGGGCAGGATCACCCATTTTGTAGCGGGAATCGGCACCAGCGGCACTCTCATGGGGGTTTCTAAGCGACTCAGAGAATACAACCCCGACATCCACGTTACCGCGGTTCAACCAGAACCAAACACATCCATACAAGGCCTAAAAAACCTGCAGACGCAATATGTCCCAGCAATTTGGAAAAGGGAATTAGTAGATGAAATATACACCGTGGATCCACGTGACGCGGAGGAGACCGCGAGGCTTCTCACCCTACAAGAAGGCATCTTCGTGGGTCCCAGTTCAGGCGCCATCTTTCACATCGCATTAAAAAAGGCAAAGGAGATCGAAAAAGGCGTTATGGTGGTCATAGCCCCGGATGGGGGAGAAAAATATCTTTCCACAACACTCTGCGACCCAATTCTATGCGTGGAATGCGCACGAAAATACGGCATCCAATGCTCCTACATCGATGGAACTCCCATATTGAAAGCCCCATCCCCTCAACAAGAGACAATTTCTCCATGAAAACTTGCAGCAAGCGCGAATTTAAGTAATATATGAAGCTAATGGCATTTTGGCAACACTTTACATATCAGTAGAACTATAATACTTTCTATTGCGTAACACTATTTTATGGAGGGATTTATCATGGCCGGAAAAGATGTTTCAAGATTTGGTGTTTCGGTGCCTCCTGAGCTGCTTAAGGAGTTTGATGAGGCTGTTGCGCGTATGGGTTATGACAGGTCGAAGGCGATTCAACTTGCCATGCGCAACTTTTTAACTGAGTATAGATGGGAGTATGAAGAGGAGGGCGTAGTTGCTGGAACCGTGACCGTTATCTATGATCACGAAGTAAAGGGCTTGGAAGAGAGCTTAACGGATATCCAGCATCTCTGCAGGAACGTAATTAGTTCAACCATGCATATTCACCTTGATGAACGAAACTGTCTCTTAGTAATAGCGGTCAAAGGTGAAGTAAAAACTATTCAAAATCTAGCTAAAGAACTGATGAGTAAAAGAGGAATAAAACAACTTAAACTAACGACAGTCATGTCGTAAAAGTAGGATGTCAACAACTTGTAGCAGCCTGATATAGCGCACGCAAGATATTAAGAGCTTCTATGCTAAGAAAGTTTTTAATCGTGTTTTCTTCTATCTTTGTATGAGGTGTTTTAATGTCTGTGGAGTTCGAGAATTTGGTTAGGGGTTACAGGGTTGTTTTGGGTGGGCTTGAAGCCAGTTCCGAGGACATATGCGTGAAGTGCATCAACTTAGAGTCAGCTCAGCTTAAGGTAACCAAAGGATTGAAGAGGCTTAAGATGGACGTGGAGAAGTCAACGATTCCAGAAGAGGAGAAAAAGGGGTTATCGACAAAGATAGAGGGCTTGTCAGAAACGGCTGAAGGGATCCCATTAGATCCGGAAACTTGTTGCCAAAAAACAGCTGGGCTGTGTAAGCTGGGAACCCCGTGCCTTGCCACAGATCTGTTAAAGCTCATCACCCCCTAGCAAAGTAGCCTTTTTAACCAATCTTAAATTAGTAATGTAAAGAGGCGTAGTTTTGTCACTGTGTGTGAGGAAGAAAAAAGAGGGAGAAGAAAGAAGAAAAGCCTTGCTGCGCCTAGCCTTTAAGGTAGCGTTAGGCCATAAAGGAGGACGCAAAACGTCTGAAACACTTGAAAAGCTCAAGGTTTACAACGTTGCGCTGGGTGCCCTCAGAGGTTGCTCCGAAGAGGCTTGCGTGAGCTGTATCTGCACGGAGAACGTTTTCGTACGCTTGAAAAAGAGGCTGAAGAAAATAAAGCACGAATTAGACGAGGCACAAATAGGCAAGGATGAAAAGGCGAGGTTCCTGGTCAAGGCTGAAGAGATGTTGGGGGTTGCTGAAAGCCTGCCGATAAAAGCCGAGACTAAAGATTGCTTGATGACCAGAGGAGTCTGCAAATTACCAAAATGCATAGCCCACAACATTTCTGAAATGCTAAACCTCGTTGAACCCTAGCGAATCTCTGTAATCTTTTCTTCACCCTAATCTTCTAACTTTTTGAGGAACCCCTCATCGATTTCCCATTCCTCTATGCTCTCCGGTTTTTCGATTCTCCATGTGATTCTACAGCACATCGCTGGCTCCGGATATGCACCGACATCATATAGCGTGTAATCCATGAATTTGGTGGGCTTCTCTTGATAGCACGACCAAACCGCTTTCTTAACTACTTCTGAGTCTACAACATTCATCAGGTTTATGAGGGTTATCTGCTTTCTGAATCGATCAACAGCCTCTGTTGGAATATTGAATAGATACGCGGTTGGCGCGATGGTGCCGGTGATGATGCGCCTTTCATCTATTCCATTCTTAATTAATGCGATAAGCGCGTCGCCGGCTTTGTGCCCTTCCACCTCCCTGCCGCAAAGGATTAGATAGCGGATATTCGGGTTGGCAACGATGTTTGCAATAATCTTCTCCAACCCTATATTCGCTGTTTGCAGGGTCCCGGCTAAAGCTGCGCCGGTCTCCATGACAATCCTCACTAGCTTCTCGACTTCAGGTGGGATCTTTTCATAAGGCACGTTTAATAACACAGCTACAGCTACGGGAGAGTAATCATTTCCACGTAGGTAGCGACCCTCCTCCGGTGGATACTCTGAAGGGGGCTTAACCTTTAATAATTCGCCCGACTTACCTTCACCCACAAACCTCACCCACTTACTTCTTTTTCTTAGGTGACGTGCAGCACTTGATTCTTCCCCTCGGCTTCAGGTACTCGCAGTCTACGCAATCCCCTGGAAACATGATCGCTTCTCCACTTTCAGGACACTTCTTTTTTGCCATAAGCTCACCTCCTAACCACGTCGCTATATTATTAACTAACGTTTAATTATTCTTCACATCTAAAGTTATTGGGGGGAGTATATGGAGATTAAAGTAAGCCCGAAAGAAGACGGTTCAACAATAACCTACGGTGATCTTGAAATCATAATTACAGTGAAGCCGATCAAAAAGGTTATCACGATAGCTGAGGTTCAAGCCCAACTGAGCGAATACGCGGATGATTTGTCTATGGCTGAAGAAGCGGAGGGAATCGTTGTGAGGCCAGTGGGCTATCTGGGTAAAGAGAAGTTTGCCGCGATAGCCGGAAAGGTGCGTGAGTTGGGAGGAACCTATATCAGCGCAGGTAAAGAATCAAGATTCGTAATTACAAAGGAGACGTCAAGCTAGGATCCAAATCCAGTTCATCAGATGGGCGAAGACCACGACTAGAGCCGTGCTTATGGCTATGTAGGCTATAGTAGTCCTCTTCCCGAACTTTCCCAGGATCACCGAGATCTCTGTGAAGTCTGTGGTGACCCCCACCATTATCATAGTGAATATTACTCCTGGAGATGCACCCATGCGGTAGAGCTGACCTCCGAGGATGGAGAAGCCCTCTGAGCAAAGCTCTATCACGGCGCTTATTGGAATTATAAAGAGGATTGGGTTAAAAAACCGGCTCTGTAATCCCAGGTATTGCTGGATCGCTTCCTCTGGAATGAACGCCTTAACCAACGCCGCTGCAACAAACCCGATCAATAGGTACTTTCCGATGTCGGTGAACAAATCCCATGATCGTTCTAAGGCGTAGATCATCCTTTTGCTTAGCTTTTCTTCGCGGTGTTCCCTCTCCTCGGCTTGTAACTCGCTGATCTCCTCTTCTGATATTCTTTGCTCAATTTTCTTCCTTTCTTCTAGGTGTCCAAGCGTGATTCCTGTCAGGAAGGTCACGAATATAGAGAAGACGAAAAAGTAAGACGCGGCTTTAAGCCCAATGAGGTTGACGAGTATTAGGAGGTGTAGAAAGCCCGTCCAAGGCGAGGAAAGGAGGAAGGTTAGGGCGTTCGCGGTAGTTGCACCCTTCCTCCTCAAAGTTATTGTGAGGGGGATGGCGCCGCACGTACACATGCTCGTCGCGAAGCCAACTAGGCACATCTTCGCTATTGAAGAGGGCTGTTTCTACCGAGATACTTTAGGAAATGTTCAATCGGCAAGAACTCTTGCACGAAGCCTGCAAGCAGAAACCCTAGAAGCAGCCACAACCAAAGGTCTCTTAAAAAGTCGATTAAAGCCCGGATAAAGCTGATCAGTATGTTAATAAACTCTCTCCTCCCCATTTAGAAGCGTAACCTGTCTCATTAATTCTTACTCAAGCATCCATCTTTTATTATACTTCGCCTAAGCTTATAACTTCCGTTTTGGAACTTGCCTCAACCAGAAATGACAAAAACGTCACTCACACTACGCGTGCGCTAAGTGAGGGGCCACTCAAGTATTTTGCCTTTTACAAGAGCTATAAGCAGAGGAACTCCTATGATCACCGCAACTATCACGCTGATTATGCTTTCAATCGGGGTTTTAATGGCACCAGCGATCCAAATTGCCGGTAACACCTCTTCTGTCCACATCAACTTATAAAGGCCTACTGGTATGAGGAGGAAGATTCGCGTTAGAACGTCTGCTTCGACGCTGATAAAGGAGGTCAAAGCTAGGGCTGGAGCAAGCTTCTTTGGGTTCGTCTTGTCTTGTAGAGCCCTTCTCACGATGGTGGGTGAGATGAATATGAGGACGAATGCGATGTATATGTCCCATAGACACCACGCGGGAAGCGTTCTTCCTAATGGATGGAGGAAGTATGCTGCAAGCATCGCGACATAAACAGCTAATCCAATCTTCCACTTCCCTTTAAATACCAGCCCAGCTACCAATGCTCCAATGGGCTCAGCTATGCCAAACAGAGGAAATAGTCCTAGCCTAGGTCTGATAATCCTTCCAGCTATGCTGCCTATTAGCGCCGCGGTGAAGCCAGCCGTAGGCCCCAGCATCACTCCTTCGAGGGGCTCAATGAGGATCATCCAGCTCCTCCATATGCCCGGTATTGCTACGAGTACTGCGTGAACTGCCCCTAAGAGCGCCGTGACGGCTACAAACACGCTTCTTCTTACCTGATTCATCGCTCTACCTCTTAAATCAACTTTTTAGAGCGCCTCTCATTCATGTTTAGGACCATATCCAACCCCTGATCCTTAAAGCTCTTATCAACGGAAAGCCAAGTGATGCTGATATCAACGCTTGTAACCCTCTGATTACGGGGTATGCGAACGGGCTGACGATGAATAACCAACGCACCACGTCTGGCTTAAGCCCAAAAATCACCTCATAAACCGGAGGAATCGCGAATATGGTGGATCCAAGGGCGGAGTCAGCTTGGTTTCCAATGAATGAGACTAGAAGGAGGAGCGTGAAGCTCACACCTAAAGGCCTCAGCTCCGCTTTCTCAGACCCCACCCCTCTCGTTTTCAGCGTTCTCGTAACGGGCACCATCAACAAAAGGGCTATGATCTTGTCGAAGGTAGCCGCAAGGCCCACGTACCAATGGTTAAGAACCGGATGAACCACCGGCGTAAACCAAAATGCAACGATGACCATGGCGAACAACGTGAACGCGATTTTTGACCTGTTCTTAAAAATCAGTCCCACAATAAACGCGTTTAGGGCGGGACAGAAAATGAAGGGTAGGTTAAAGGGGGTTGCTCCGCCATAGAAGAATGCTATGATTGTTCCAATGAAGGCGGCTGAGGCTCCCGCGTATGAACCCAAAATCATACCAAATATAGAAGCCACCGAGGCTTCCAATTCAATCGTAATTCCTGGGAAACCGATCACCGGTATTCCCGGCAATATCGACATGATGAAGTACAAAGCCGCAAAGGGGGCCGTTAGAGCGACTAACCTTCTATCGATCAAGTTTCCTTACCTACAAAGCTATTTCCTATCTTACACTACAATTTAACTTTTTCTCTCCTTATAAAATTTGTCACAGCAGTTTCACGGAAGGGTGAGAATAAAAAGGACGAAGTGGCTAAATAGTGTGGAAGTGAGTGAACTTATGGAAGAGCCTTGGCCCTTCGTCCTCCCGCTACCTAAAGAACCGACGGCGCAATATCGAGTGCTTGCTTCAGCGTTTAGTTCTGAGATAGCCCTTGAAACCATAAGAAAACTACGCTTGGACGAGAAAACCTACCAAAAAGACCTAATTGAGCAGCTAGTGGGTCATTCAAATAAGTCGATTCTTAAATACCTAAAGATGTTCGTTAAGGCTGGCATTCTGGAAGAGGGTGTAGAGCGCACCATGGTTAACGGTAGAACCGTATGGGTTAAGTGGTACATGCCGACTTTCGTGGGCAAGTGGCTCATTCTACTTCTCGTCCCGCGCAAAGAGCTCTCGTCCACGCAAATAAGGGCGGTAGTCAGGGATCTCCTCAGTTTTTACGCAAAGAGCGTAGCCAAGCTCTGCTTAAACTATAACCTAAACCCAGAATACTTCAAGAACCTCTTTGACGAAGCCTTAACCTCAGCCGTTTCCACCCTTAAGGCTTAAAAAGTTAATGTGAAACATGTAGCTTCACGGCTGTGCCGCAGATCAAAACCTCCTCTGAAGCCGGTCCTGAGCCCTAATTTATCTTTGTATAAGCTCGTCCTTCCACCTTTCATGCCAACCCAACCTTAAGGATTTATAAGGACAATCATATTAGGGGGCTAGGCTCTTTCTCGCACTTAACGGGTAACTCTTCAACTTGTTCCATGTAAAATACGTCATCTTTATGCCCAATGTGATATTTTCTACCGAATTCTAACGTCCTAAGTTTTCTAGACAGTTTATTGTCCAACCTCATAATTCGTGAGTATATAAGTTCAAGTCCTTGCTCTGTTAGAGTAAAAACCGGGATAACGGTCCCAACCTGTAGGAAAGAACTGGGACCAACAAGTTCTCTTACATATCTTGATGCACAAGCCCAGGCAAGATCGGCATATTCCCTAATCTCATACGCATCCCTTCTTTTGATCCCAGTTGTACATAGCGCGAGCGCGGTGACTCCGTCAATCTTCTTAAGCTTTCTAAGTTTTCTTGCTGAGCCAGCAGCCAGGGTTGTGGCGATCTTTTCGTATCCCAGCTCCTTTGCAGCTTTAGTTCCTTCTATCTGATCGATCTCGGCTGTTTCAGGGAACAGAACATACGCTGACTCTTCCAAGCGTTCTACCAGCCTTTTTATAGGGGTAGTATAAAAGACTCCTGTCATGGTTGCTCCAATCCCCTGAGCGATCTCGGGAGCGTCAACTATTACTGTTCCGGCTCCCTCGCACACCAACACTGCTGCGTCTAGTTTTTTGTCACGGATCGCGTCGGCTATCATCTCAGAAGCTCCAAACAACACCTTTGCCTCGTGTTCATGTACGCATCTGTGCTCACTAAAGGCTCCATTTTTGATCCTCCTTTCCATTCCCTTTTTGATTTCGCTTTTTGTACATGAATCACAAAACATCCTTTGCGCAAGTGGACAATACTCAAGTTTTGGTTTCCCAATCCTCGTCACCCTTCCCTCTTTGATCTCAATGAAACACCCGGCGCGCCTTGTGATATGACGATCTGGATAGCGAATTGAATTTACAGCATCCGCGATTGGCTGCAATGCATCTTTAAGAGTGTCAGCATAAGAGCTGAAGTGGACATCATTACCGGATTGTCTAACTGTGATCCCAGGAAGGTTCGGAAAAGAGATTTGATGACCTGATTTTATTTTGTACTTTCCCACGATTTCAAACCCTTTAGAGACCACGTCAAGGCTAATTTCACAATCCCCTCTTCTGTAAGAGCCACTTTCCTCCAGTTCCCTTAAGACTTTCTCGATATTCATGTGAATAACCCTGGAAATGCCTTT
>Ga0315314_1003968_pt1 | contig 11309 bp, 9 predicted proteins | sample TDP9_MG_FD_203631 | JGI IMG/M metagenome (GOLD analysis project Ga0315314, IMG submission 203631) | Freshwater sediment microbial communities from Lake Towuti, South Sulawesi, Indonesia - TDP9 | ecosystem: Environmental > Aquatic > Freshwater > Lake > Sediment | place: Indonesia: South Sulawesi... | reverse complement strand
CCCCTTCAAAAACGGTAACCCTCAAGAAGACCCGTCGCCCTAAGGCTGACGCAACCTTACGGGTTAGTTTCGCTTTAAGTACGGGTCTCGGCTCGCTTTCAACTCCCAGCAGTCTGAGAATAAGCGGTCGGGCAAAGACTTCGAAGCCAATCATAGCCGCCACAGGGTTTCCAGACAACACGAAAACAGGTTTGCCTTGAAGAACCGCCAGCGCTGTTGGCATTCCAGGCCGCATGGCTACCCCGTGCACGATAACTCCGGGCGTTCCAATCTGATTGACGGCTGCTGGAACTAGGTCTGGGTATCCAACACTCGTTCCCCCGGTGGTGATGACCACATCTGCCAATCGTAATCCTTCACGAATTTTGATACTGATCTCCAGTAGGTCATCTTTTGCTATGCCTAGGTCTAGGGGTTCCGCGCCCAGTTCCTGGCACATGCCGAAAAGAATCACCTTGTTTGAGTCTACTATCTGGTCTGGCTCGGCTTTGCAGCCTAGTTCCACGAGTTCATTTCCGGTGGACAGAATGGCAACCTTGGGCTTTTTCACGACATTAACATGAGTTACTCCCAGCGCAGCCAACAAACCCACACGATGGGGCTTCAGGCGTGTTCCTGCTTTTATTGCGGTTTCTCCCCTTTGCACATCCTCTCCTCTTTTGGAAACATTTTCTCCAGGGGTAACCGTGATTCCCACTTCGATTTTGCTCTGTATTCTCTTCGTGTATTCCAGCATAACCACGGCGTCTGCGCCTTTGGGAAGCGGGTTCCCAGTCCATATTTGTCTGGCCTCGTTTTCGCGGACTTCATTTTCGGTTAGCCTAAGAGTCTTTGGACTGAATTGGGATGCTTCAAAGGTGTCTTGTGCCCTTACGGCGTAGCCGTCTACTTCGGAGCGGTTAAAGGGAGGTAAATCATTCTCTGCTATAACGTCTTCTGCCGTGACACGTCCCAACACCACATGAATCGGAATTCGTTCATATCCTAACCTCTCTGGTTTAAGCTTTTTCAACAAGGTGGAGAAAGCTTCGTCAATGTTTACGAGTTTTTCAAATCCTTTAAGCCGGGCCAAACTCTAGTCCCACAGAGAGCAAGAAGGTATTCGTAGAAAAAGTTATCGCAAACCCTGCAGTCTAGGATGGACGTTAATGCTTTCTTTTCTCTTCCAGTTTCTTTAGTACAATGTCTCGCATCTTTTGGGCATCTACGTCGAGAACAGGGCTTTCGCTAATTATCACGGGTTTTAAGTCAAGTTCGGCTATGAGGGTTGCTAGGGGCTCGAAGGGGGGCCCAAACTCAACTTCGTCCATGGTGTGGTGGCATTTTTCTCCCTTGCCCGTAAATTCAACAAGGGTGTAGTGGCAGTGAAGATTTTTGATGGCGTCGGTTCCCAGTCGCTTCTCAATCACATTTAGTGCCTCTCTGAAGTCGTTTATTGTTTTCATTTTGCCCCCTTCTCTCGCGTGGATGTGAGCCCAGTCTATCACTGGCTCCGTTAGCTCCACCCTTTCGCACAACGTTAACACTTCGTCTAAACTTCCAAACTGCGAAGACTTACCCGTTGTTTCAGGCCCAAGATGCACCTTAGTTATTTGTAGCGACTTCATGGATTCCGCGATTTCGCCCATGGCTTTCACACAGAGTTCAAGGGCTTCTCGAGGAGAACCCTTGCCATAAAATCCTGGGTGGAAAACCACTACATGGGCGCCCATCCAATCCGCGGCTGTTGCGCACGCAATCAAACGTTTTTTACTCTTCTCTATGGTTTCATAGTCGCCACAAAAGTTGATGAAGTATGATCCATGAACCGTCAACCACACATCATACTTCTTAGCGTTAATTCCCAGTTTTTCTGCGTCATCCTTTTTCATCTGAGGCTCTGGTCCCCAACGAACCGCTTGATACTCGAAAGCATCCAACCCTTCGTCGTGAAGATATTTTGGTACCTCAGAAACTGGACTTTTGAGTACCTTAAAAGCCGATGGAGCTCCAGCCGGGCCAAATCTTGGCCGATCCGCCATTTCTATCACCATTCGTTGATTGGTAACACGCACGTAAATAACTGATTGAAAGCTTCTTCACGACTTGTGCATGCGATACATGCGAGAGGTATACTTCCCATAGGCTAGGGCTACGACCGCGGAGATCCAAGCCGCGGCGTTTTGGCATATGGTGTACAACCACACGAGATCAAGTTTGGCCAAGGACTCTGTTGTAGGTGCTCCAAATCCTTCTAGATTGTTTCTGAAGCTTGGCGCCACATCACGCAGTACGTTGTCTATAGCTGACGCCAGCCACCCTATCGGAGACAAGGCTTGCGCTATCGCTTTACCTATTTCAATGGTTTTCAATACAAACCCATGGAAAGGTGGAATTGTCTCGTAAAGGCCTGTGGCAAAATCGTAGGTTAGGCTAGGGTGCGCCAAAATAGAAAGGGCGAGAATGGAAACTAGAAAAACCGCTAATACGGTTACGGTGCTTTTGACGGCGGCTCTCGTGAAAAACAGTCGCCTTTGCAGGTACGAGATCCCGGGGATTCGAAGAATCGCCCCCCCTCTCCGGCGGAAGAAAGCTTTGATAGTTCGACTGACCCTGTCGAGTCTCTTACTTATCCCTCCGAAAAACCTTCTAAGCGCCTTGAAGCGCATTTTCCGCATGCCTCTTGGATACCGTCTTCTTGGCTCCGGCGTCTTCTTGGCGGGTGATACTTTGCTTGGCACCACGGCTATGTATCTTGTGAGGTAGGTCCAGCTTGAAACAAGAACGACTATTACGCCGAGGGGCATGAGGTGAAATAACGGGCTTATGGTTATGGTGAAAAATTTGAAGAGAAATTTGTCCGTTAATCCGGAGAGGGCGAAAAAATAAACTATTAGATATTCGATTAGGAGGGCTAGGGCGAAAAATAGTGCTACTGCAATGAACCCTTTTGGCGCGGTCCACTTGAAGACTAAACGCTTCCAACGTTTCTCAGAGGGCATAGCAACTCATCAAATCGCGTTTTACGTAAACATGGTCTTTTTCGTATATATCTTATTTACTGGATAGTTGACATATGAATCTTCTGTTAATGTTAACCCCTTTCTTCACGTCTTTCCAGTACTTAGCTGTAAACCATATTTACAATAATAAAACCTTAAATTTGAACTGAATTGTATCAGAAGTTTAATGAATGGTGATGTCTGAGATGTCAGCATTGATTCCCAAAAAAGTCTTTTCGATGGAGATAGCAGGGCAAGACGAAAAGCTGTATGAAATATGCATTTTCCTTAAAGATGCCCCGGAAGCGTTGGCTAAAGCAGCTAAAGTTTTCGCCGATGTCAATGCAAATATCAAAACAGGATCCATCTTCGAGTTACCAGAGTATCCTGGAATACGTTTTTGGTCAACGTTTGTAGAGGTTTCTAAGGTCGCGAAAGGCGTGGAAGGACTTGTGGAGGAGTTGCGGAAGCTGGATGTGGTGGAGGATGTTAGGTTTAAGGAACCTGAACCTGCACCCTTTGATGTCTTACATTTCCCAATTTTATACGTAACTACGCAGGCGCTGGTATGGCCTATAGGAAATTTCTGGGCCTTATGGGATTCCATCGAAGGAATTTTGAAGCCTTCAGGAGCCGCTGTTCTCCATTACAATACTGGGAAAAAGGTGGGCGAACGTGTTGCCTTAACCCTAAAGAGAATCTTTGGTGTGGAGGGAATGGATTTGGTATCAGCTGTCGCTCAAGCGGTTCAGGCAACAGGCTGGGGAATCATAGAACCTCGGAACATTGATTTAAAGCGCCATCAAGGAACCATCATCATCAAACAATGCTTTGAGGCACTGGCATGGCGAAAGAAACCCTACAAAATTTGTCACTGGTCTCGAGGTTATATCGCTGGCGTCGCAAACGTTATATTCGGTATACCAATGAAGGCGGAGGAAGTCAAATGTCTAGCTACGGGCGACGAGTATTGCGAATTTAGGGTTGAACCAGAAAGACCCTAAGGCGTGAAACATCCGAGAGTATCTTTACGCTTTTCCTACGAAACTTGGGAATATTTTCCATAAAGATTGGAGTAAGCACGCCCGTATTGACTAGGCAACGGAAATTCATGCCCACATTTTGGACATTTCGCCATGCCACACTGAACGAGGGATGGGCACCCGGAGCACGCAAAGGTTCTGCCGTAGCTTATGTCAAAAGTGAACAGGCATCGAGGACATTGAATTATTCGTTTTCTTTGGGGCAAAGCGAACCACTACGGTTTGATCCCTAGAAAAACCGTTTGTTGTGTTTAAAAAGCTTTCTTGAAATACGCTGAAGGTGGTGAAGTAGAAACGATATTGAAATTAAGCGTATTACGCTTGATCTGAAGGTAAATATGTATGATCTTGTTAAAGAATTAAAAAGAAAATTTTAAACGTCTATGCGGATAACTATTCTAAGTTCGAATATGAAACTAAAGAGAGGTCTCGTATGTCTTAGGGTCGGAGAAGCGCATGTCGAAGGTTCCGAAAGACCAGCGAGTTAAGCTTTACAAAGATCATAACGTCCAGTTGTTCATCAGCAAGTTTGTGAGCGGTGAGCTTAGTAAATTAGACCCGGTTTATGACCCCAAGTATGGTTATAGGTATCCTGTTGTTGACGCGATCTTGGGCGACCCCTCCAGCACCAATGAATTTTTGGAGAGTCTTTTTGAGGCTGGTATTCTGAAGAGAGAGCTTTACGATAAAATTGTCTTTTGTCCATACTGCGATTCGGCTAATGTGTCTATTCATTACTGCTGCCCCTATTGCAGGGCTTTCGACATTAAGAAAAGCGCGTTAATCGAGCATATACCATGTGGATACATCGAAATTGAAGAACGTTTCCGAAAAAACGACAAACTTGTATGCCCAAGATGCCACAAAGAATTGGCTAAGCCTGATGTAGACTATCGTAAAGCGGGAGTGTGGTGTGCCTGCAATGATTGTGGCAAGAACTTCGACATTCCAGTTCCAGCCCATTTTTGCCGTGACTGCCGCAAAGGCTTCACTTTCGAGGAGTCCCTCTACAAAGACGTGTACGCATATAGCCTAACCAGCGAAGCCATGAAAGAAGCGACAGTAGGCTGGATCATGATCGCCCCGATAAGGGAGTTTCTGCAAAGTCGCGGATTCGAAGTGGAGAGCCCCGGCTTCTTGAAGGGGAAATCCGGCGCCAGTCACATGTTTGACATAACAGCTTCTCCCGCGGGAGTGAAACGAAACATAGCGGTGATCGACCTTGCAACCTCAACCGACGACGTTGTTTCTGAACAACCAGTTATTGCAATGTTCGCCAAGATTTATGACGTTTCCCCAGACAGGGCGTGCTTGGTTGCAATTCCAAAGATGAGTGAAAACGGAAAGAAGTTGGCAAGCCTTTACAAAATAGAGCTGATTGAGGCAAAGGATCAGAAAGAAGTAATAAAAGCTTTAGGAGCCTGCTTAAAGAAATAGCTAACTTCCTGAATAAACCGCAATATTTCCTCGCTCAGTTACAACCTTAATTACGAATTGGCCTGCAGGTAAACTAACATCAGCGCGAAGATAGGTTGTGGTATCTGCCGAATTCACGAAAATGTTTATGTCGTAACGCCTATGGTTCGTTGAATCAGTTATCCACAATGAAACCAAATGGGAGGTTAAGGCTCCCTCGTTTTTGAAAGTGAAACGTGTTCCATCGATTTTAGCCCTTGCCCCTAGAAAGTCGATGTCGACGGTGGTTTGGTTGCTGTCAGCACCTTCGTCCACAACCTTCACGTACATTGTGCCGTCGTCTCGCACGTAACTGCGCCACTTATCCGTGAGATTCACGGCATAGTAATCCCATCCCGTTGTCGGCGTGTGTCCTACAGTATAATTGAAACCGCTGTCGCTGTAAGTTGGTGACGACCAATTATAGGCTTTCAGATACCACTTTTCGCCGACGTCATCAGCCCTATACCTCAGTTGTATTTCAATAGTTTGGATGTAGGCAAGTGGATAGGTGGAAATATCTACGGTGAAGGTACCAACGATATCAAGCGAGTAATAGTCGGCGGTGTTTGTTTTGAATTCGATCCAGTCTGCTTTAAAATCGAATTGAGTGATGGTGGTTTTCACCCCTTTCACTTTGATTTTCCAGTTGCCCGAACCGTCACGAAAGTACATGGAATTAGTTATAATGATCAGAGTTTTTGTTTCGTCGGTGTTTGGAGTTGCACTTGATGTGTATGAAAGGTATCCATCCCCACTTGTCGGGTAACTTCCAGAAGTATAGTTGTATAGTTGTAAAGTCACGTTCACATTTGCTATTGTCCAGCATGAATCAACTGTCCAAACAAGTTGAGTCCATGTTGCCGTATTGGATGTTCCTGTAAACTCAACTTCCGCAGTGAATTCGCTTGGAAGCATGATGTTTGTTGCTCTTGTTTGGTCAGCTATGGCTAAAGTGTTATCGTCTATCCTTAAAGATGCAGTCTTAGCAGAGCTGGAGCTCGTCACATGTATGTAATAATCAATTTCCAAATAATCTGTTTGGTCAACAACCGTGTATGCTAACCATGCATACGTTCCAGAAAGGGTGCTCCATGAAGTGGTTATGGCCCCAGAATTGGCGACATCCGTTGCTATAGTCGCTCTAACCACACCGTTCGCTTGCCTAATAAACATGTCCACATCGGCATGAGCCACCATAACTGGATCTTTAATTGCCCTATAATAAATCGTCCATGTGCTTGCCGGGATGGAAGATACGCCTGTTAATGGATAAACGAATTTGTCTACCAGTTTCCTACCAACCGATGCGCCGGAAACAGAAATGGAAACTCCAGCCGTGTCTGCACTATCTAACTTTTGCAGGCGATATGTTGCTCCACCTATTGTTGTAGTTTCTTGGTGGGCATAAAGTGTTTGTCCAACAGTAGCGGTTGCGTAACTTCTGAAAACCATGTAGACGCCATTGTCTAAAGTCAAATCTGAAACGCTTCCAGATACCCAGCTCGTTGACCCTCCTAGGATATATCCAGATGGATTGTAAGGCAAAGTCGTTGAAGTCTCCATGAATCTTTCATATTGGTCGTCGACAGCCTGCGTGTCTGTGTAGGTGCCACTTGTGCGACTGCCTGTGTTCACCGTATATTCGCTTTGAGCCATAAACCAAGAAGAGCGGCTGACACGCTCAACATTGGTTATGTCCATATTCTCCTTCATTTTTTCCCAGTCCAGCTGATTCATTTCGTAGCTCCACAAGACAATGTTTGATACAATGATTACAATGATTACTAGGCTGAGCACGACGACGATTATGTTGCTGGCTCCCCGCCGGTTCCGTCTAAGCCGGAGACTCGTAATAGTCCACAACTTTGGTTCCCCTACTTGTTACGATGTTAACGTGATACACAGAATCTGAACTCCAACTGTAGGTGACATTTAACCAACCGTGATCGTCAACTTCTAACTTGAGAGGAGTGAACGATTGCGAAGTGTGATTTACGTACACGGCGGCTATCCTAATCGAAACCTTGCCTACGTTGCGGAGATAAAACGAAATTTTCCCTGTTGTGAACCCGGCGTCCTCTACGATGAAGCGTTCACCCATGGTGTCGTGGAGACTGCCCGTGATAACGTATGTAGCCGTTATTGCGATTGACATGGCGGCAACTGCAATGACCATTAGTAGGAGAGTGCTTAAGACCGGGGTTAATCCCCTTTTATTCCTTACTATATTTCTCACTTGCATCACCGCTATGTCATGAATTTGAGTACTAGATACCCACATGTTAGAAGGATAACGCTGTGTTTTAGGCCGGCTCCAACGGTCCCCTCACCCATTTTTCCAGCCATGAGACCGCCGAAGAAGGCTTGGATGATGCTCATGTGAAAGAAAACCCTTCTAGCTTCTCCCGGCGTCATTATAGCTGTAAACTGCGTGGTAGAAAGCTCCGACATGCGGACAAAGAAGGATTTGAAAAGCATGACGATAGTGAAGAGGAAAACGAAAAAAGCCACATAGGTGATCGCGACATAAGGCCTCGTCTGAGTTTTACGTTCCTTATCAAAAGTTAGGGTTGTCTCTACGAATTTCTCCAATGGATCAAAGACTTTTTCAACTCGCCCTCCAGACCGGCTGGCCTCGATGATTACTGGAACTATCTGTCGTATCAGAGTAGTGTCAACGCGCCTGCCCAGAGATTGAAGTGCTTCTTCAAAAGGTACTCCCCAACTCATTTGGGCCACCATCTTCTTCAACTCTTTGGTTAAGGATCCATAACGCCGTTTAGAAGCTTCTTCTATAGCCTGCGGAAGAGTCATACCAATTTTCTGAGCTTGAACTATGCTTCGAAGAAGGTCAGGCAAGTGTTTGTCTATGGACCTTTTCCAACGATAATCCGCATAATCTAGCACAGCTGGAGGAAAAACCGTGACCACCACTGCTAACAGAAGATACTCATCTAAGAGAGGATTACCCCAAAGCGTTATGAATGCTGTTACAATTATGGTGACGCCTAAGAAACTGGACACAATCCACGCGATTTTCTTCTCCCACTTTTCAACTTTTGGCATATTTCATCTCTTCGGAGAAAACATGTCTATGATTATGATGAATACGACTGATCCAATGGGTAAGCCCAGATAAGTTAGTAGATACAACAATAGACGTGGCTCAAGCAATCCAAACCCGCCCCCACCAAGCATCGCCATCACTGCAAGCATCACTACGAAGATCAGAGAGCCAGCAACCATTACAGTAACGTAAAATTCTGACAGAACCGCAAGGGTATCTGCGAATCTGCGTAGAGCAATTTCTTTCATTTTCATATATTGGCGTGATCGATCTCTAAGATACTTTCCCAAGCTTCCTCCAGAATGAGACATCGCAATAAAACCTTCAAGGAACTCCTTAAACATTTCAGAAGGGGTTCGACCAGAGGCAGATTCCAAAGCCGAAACAACATCAAAGCCAAAAAGTTCCACATCCCGCACTATAGTTCCAGCTTCGTTGGAAACAGCCAGCGAGGCGTCAACTTGAGCCAAGGAACGAAAAATCTGGTAAGAAGGCACGCCAGCGCCAGCCAATATAGCCATGTACCCCGCAGTGAAAGGAAGATCATCCTCTAAAGCTCTTTTCAAACTATCCGCGCGATATGTGGGATAAACATAAAAACAGATTACAGTTAAGGCTCCTGCAAGCAAAGTTACTCCAATTGCAAAGAGAAGAGAAGAAAGGAGGGAAAGATGGAAAATGAAAATCAGGAGCGTGGGTACCAGAATAATAGTTAGGGTGGAAACTAGTAGAGCTGTCAAGATGATCATGCTAACATAGGCCTTGAAATTAACTTTCATTCCAGACCTCTGCAAGTTCACATTCATATCTTTAAATAAGGGCAAGAATCTAGCTACTTTTCCTCCAAGGAGCTGATAAGCAAAAACCTGAGGCTTTGTTTTGCCTAATTTAATGCCTTCAGATAGGTGGTGAAAACGGAGAATTATCGGAGATAAAGGTTTATGAAAGGCATTGCTAATGCGTCGATACGCTCTTTTAATACCATTTCTAACACTGCTTAAATTCATGGCATTCCCATCCTCGCCTTCCGATAAACTCTGGCAGGATCAGCGTAGTAGTCCCTGATGACGACAGTGACATCGTTATGCTTCCGAATGTTGTTTCTCACCATCCACTCTAACACTGTTTTTCTTCGAAGGAGCTCCTCTCGAACCTCCTCCTCACGAAGCCCAAGGTTTTTCATGATCCTCTCCAGGATGTAGCTGCGGCCAGAATACAGGAAAACATCACGTTTCGGGTCCCACCGATAAACTTCATGGGTTGAAAGCTCATTGGTCTTAGAATCTAAACCTGTCACTTCTGTCACTATAACAGTTCTTCTAGCCGGTTTCCCCCGGACTTGGGTTCGTAACTGAATCGTTATTCCATCGATCATGGCGAGGAGAGGTTTCGGAACGTTCATAGGCTCAGACCATAAACGTTGAAGAACAGAATTCACGGATTCACCGTGAATAGTACTCAAGCCCAAATGACCCGTGGCCATGGCTTGGAAAAGGGTGTACACCTCTTTACCACGAACCTCTCCTACGATAATGTAGTCAGGTCTCTGCCTAACAGCAGTCTTCAAAAGGTCAAACAGCGTAATGGCGCCCCGCTCCTTTTCATCCTGCCCAAAACCTGTTCGTACAACCGATGGAATCCAATTTTCATGAGGCAAGTTGAGTTCAGCCGTATCCTCCACGCTGACGATCTTTTGTTCAGGTTTTATGAACATTGACAAACAATTAAGTACTGTTGTCTTCCCTGCAGCCACGCCTCCAGCCACGAGGAAAGACGCCCGGTTTTCGATGGCGTACCAGAAGTATGCAGCCATATCGGGCGACGTGGTGCCGAGGGTGATTAAGTCTGAAATGGTGAGGGGGTCTGCACGAAAACGGCGAATCGTGAATGTGGAGCCTCTTCGGGTGATTTCGCTTCCGTATGTAAGTTGTATGCGGCTTCCATCTGGCAGAGAGGCGTCAAGCAAGGGCGTCGCGATGGAGATGTTTTTTCCTGCTAAGTAGGCCAGTCTTATTATGAAGGAGTCTAATTCATCAACGTCCTTGAAGATGATGTTAGTGGGTAAGGATTCATATTCACGGTGCCAAACGTAGATGGGTATGTTAACTCCGTCTGCGGAGACGTCTTCGATTAGATGATCTTTCATTAGAGGGTCAATTTTCCCGTAGCCTATGAAGTCACGTACGATGTAGTACATGAGTTTGTCTACGGCTTCCTCGGCGATTTTTAAGCGGTAGTCTTCAATGATTTCCTGAACCTTGCTTTTCAGGTACTCCTCAGCTTTCTCCCTCGTTCCAATGTCTTTGAGGTTAACATCAATTTCTTCAATTAATATGGCTTTGATTTCCCTGAGTTGATTCTCCTCCTCCTGCCGGAGGGTAGGTTCTATCACTTCGTATCGTATTCTTTGGGTGTTTGGTTCCCTAACAACGGCGGCGTAGACGTAGGGCTCATGGATGGGATAAACTTCTCGGAAAACAGACGGCTTTTTTCCCTGTACTAGGTCTGACTCGCTTTCCATCACCCTCACTTCTGTCTATGTCTTATTACTTCCGCTAGGGAACTCGCCGAGGAATTCGGCTCTGAGCGATTTTCGAGAGAATATTGTGTAGTAAGACTTAATAAATTCTATGTACGGGAAATACCTAAACAAAAGTCTTCTTCTAACGCTTTTAACGCCTAAGCTGCCCAAAAAGGAGATTTACGTCTCATCATCTCTACGAACTCATTAAGCACCCCAAGCTCTTGAGGAGATAGGTG
>Ga0315314_1003967_pt1 | contig 11314 bp, 8 predicted proteins | sample TDP9_MG_FD_203631 | JGI IMG/M metagenome (GOLD analysis project Ga0315314, IMG submission 203631) | Freshwater sediment microbial communities from Lake Towuti, South Sulawesi, Indonesia - TDP9 | ecosystem: Environmental > Aquatic > Freshwater > Lake > Sediment | place: Indonesia: South Sulawesi... | reverse complement strand
GGCTTAGGACCGTGTGCCTTAGGGCGTGTGGGTTCGAGTCCCACCTTCCCCAGTCTTCTATTTCTGGCGCTGGCGGTAGGCTTGAATATAACGCCGGGCGTGCTTATCACGAGCCAGTACAAGGTCAGCGGCTAGGACTATTGGGCGCACCTTGGCGACATCCACGATGAGGCAGTTTACGCCGGCAGCAATAGCCACAGCCACAAAGGCGCTGTTGAGCAGGTCTCGGTCAGGCAGTCCGAAGGAGATATTGCTTGCCCCCAGCGTCAAATTCACTCCCAGCTCGGCTTTGACCCGACGGATAGTTTCAATGGTTACCAGACCGGCAGTGGTATCGGCGCCTACGGTGCCGGCGAGGCAATCAATGATGACGTCCTGGCGGGGGATACCCACTGCTTCGGCGTGGTCAACAATCTTGTGAGCGATGGCTAGCCGTCGCTGTGGATTACTTGAGATGCCTTCCTCGTCCTGCAATAGACCAATGACGGCTGCCCCATATTCCTTGACCAAAGGTAAGACCTGCTCCAAAGAATGCTGTTCACCGGTGACTGAGTTGATGAGGGGCTTACCCTTATACACCTTGAGGGCGGCGGCTAACGCCTGAGGATTAGCACTATCAAGGCATAGCGGTATATCTACGGTGTCCATCACCACCTGCGCCACCTGGGGGAGCAGGGTTACCTCATCCACACCGGGCATGCCAACGTTGATATCAAGGATATCCGCCTTGGCTTGCACCTGGGCTAGAGCCTCATTGCTGACAATATCCAGATTGCCTGCGTTTAACGCTTCAGCTAGTCTTTTCTTGCCGGTGGGATTAATACGCTCGCCGATAAGCACTGTTGGCTGGTTATCGGCGATGACTACCTCTTTGGTGGCACTTGATACCCTGGTTTCCATTAATCAATCTCCTCCTTCTTACTGTGTCTTATCCTGTATCGTCCGATATAGCTGGCTTGGCTAAAGGTTGACATAAAATTTGGGGCAGTGGCTAGTTCAATATAGTGGACCCGTGAAGCTATGGTCTGGGCTTCGGCTCGTTTGCTCCCGGAGATTAGAGCCAGCTTAGCGCCCATACCGGCGGCATTTCCTACCTGTCGGAAACGGTCTAGTGGTAGTGGCGGTAGCATTCCGATAGTTATGGCGCTGGACACATTGATATAGGTGCCGAAAGCCCCGGCGATAATCACCTGCTTGATTTCTTCTTCAGGGCAACCATTTGCTTCCAAGAGCACTTGGATACCGGTGCGGATGGCTGCCTTAGCCAGTTGCAGTTCTCGCACGTCCTGCTGGGTGATAACGATAGCTGGGCGTCCACCCCGTTCCTCTTTGCTGACAAGGACAAACTGGGGTTGTTTTTGGCTAATGCGGAGGCGGGGGTGGTCGTTTTTCATCCTGCCGTGTTGGTCAATGATACCGACTAGATAGAGTTGAGCCATGGCGTCAAGTATGCCCGAACCGCAAATACCAACCGGCGGCACATCATCAATGGTGTGGTACTGGATGCTATCATTGGTTACTCGCAACCGTTCAATAGCTCCGCTGGCAGCCCGCATACCGTCCTTGATGTGACCACCTTCAAAGGCAGGTCCAGAGGCGCAGGAGACGGTGGTTATCTCTGCATTATTGACCAAGGAGACCTCGGTATTGGTGCCGATGTCTAGCGCCACTATTGGTCGTTCAGCCTGCCAGGGCTCGGTGGCGAGCAGCATCGCCACATGGTCGGCACCAACAAAACCAGCGATGTTAGGCAGGACATGGACATAAGCCCCTGAAGCCATATGTAAGCCTAGGTCACGAGCCTTAATATCCAGAGCTTGGCTAACTGCGGGGACAAAAGGAGAGTAAGCCAGTTGCCTTACCGGCAGACCGAGAAATAGGTGGTGCATAGCGGTATTGCCGACAACTACTGCGTCAACAATTTCCCCTGTTTTGGCACCAACTTCAGCACACAGGTCATTAGCCAGCTCGTTGAGCGCACCCACAGTCAACTTCTGTAACTCGGCGCTCTTAGCCGGGGAGTCTATGACGCTGGTAATACGACTGATGATATCTTCCCCATAGCTAATCTGCGGGTTCATAATCCCTTTAGCGGCTAAAGTCCGACCATCGCCTAGGTCAACCAGATAACCGGCAATCTTGGAAGTGCCCAAATCTATTGCCAGCCCTAGTTGAGGGCTAAGCCCGGGGCTAATGGCTATCACTTCGTCGTGGCGAACTGTAGCCTGGCACTGCCAGTTCCAAGAGCGCAGTCGGGGGGAGAGGATACGCAGGACATCAATGTCAACCTGGCTACAACGTAACTGGTGCTGGTGGTTCAGTGCTTGGAGCAGGCGGTCGGCATCAGCCTGCGGCTGAGACAGGGACGGTGTTGTTAGTTGTAACTGGTAGGCTCGAACCAGTGGCTCCGGGCGAGCCTTTATCTCTAGTCCCTCTACCTGGATACGCTGGGGAGTGGTCACTGATTCGGCTGGCACACTCACCTTGCAATCACTATTGGGATAGGTCTGGCACGCCAAGCGCCAGCCATCCTTGAGCTCTTGGGATGAGAAGACCTCCAGTTCATTTGGGGTTGGTGGTGAGACGTTCCCGGTTAGAACCTGCACCCGGCAGGAGTGGCACTTTCCTTTATCACCGCAGAGGCTGATAATACCCACACCAAGCTGGCGGGCACAAATCAGGAGAGATTCACCATTGCGGCATTCTCCTCTTCGTCCAACTGGCTCAAAATCAATGTGATAGAGTGTCATGTTATTCCTGATTTAGGCTATCCTCGTTCTTTGCCGAAGCGGTTATCTGGAAACGCACCGGGTAGGCTTAGGCAAAGCGGTAATCAGGCGATTTCAGGACTTTCTCCTTATAAACTGACCATTCCTCATCCAGTATCATCCCCTTCTTGCGGTAATACTCCCTTGCCTCGTTCAATATCCTCTTTATGTCCTCCTCCTGGCTTGAGGTCAGAGGTATTGATACCCTGTGGGTAGCCAGTATCTCCTTCATCCTCTCCTTAGCATAATCAAGGCAATCCTTTTTACCTGACTTTATCCATTCAGGATAGGTTAGTTCGTCAGCGACCTTGGGCACAAACTGCTCCTTCTTCCACCATTCTCTGGTGTGTGCTGTATTGAGGTAGTGACCCGGGATTGGTCCAACCTGTTCTATTAGCTCTAAAGCGATTGTCTCGTCGGTTACGGTGACACCCTCAATAAATCTTCCTATCATGCCGGCTATATCATCGTCCAATATAGCCTGGAGGGGATGAGCTGTAATCTCGCCATACAAACTGCCATGCAATGCCAAAAGATGTGACCCGGTTAAAGCGCCGGCTAGAGCATTAAGCGCCTTCTGGTATCCGGTTTGGAAGTCTGGTTTCTTTGAGCTGACCGGTCCACCGGCTGAATCCCTAGTAGGGATTCCATAACTTCGGGCAATTTGGTTTTCTACTGCCTTGACTAAAGCACATCCTATCCGCCCGAAGCCGGGGACTCCAGTTCTCATGTTCTGGGGATAGGTGTCAGTGGCAATATGCACTCTTAATCCTGGCTTTAATAATTGCACCAGCGCTATCATAGATAGGTGCTCGGCAAAATTAAGTACCACCGTCCCAGCAGTCGTTGCCGGCCCGGTGGCTCCGGGTATTGTTCCTTGCAATATATACATAGGAAATCCAGATTCAATGGCTCGGTAAGTGGCTCTGATTTGGTCGTCATACCACGTCAATGGTGCTGAACCATCTGCCACCAGAATTGCCTCGCCTCCAGTGGCTTTTACCATTTCTATACCGAATTGGTCACAGTCACTGGCATTAGCTATGTGTTGGATCTTGGTCGAGGTGCTTATATTAATAGCTATACCCTCTGTGATGCGCATAACCGGAGGAATGCCCTCATATCCATAGTATGGATAGGGGCTTATAGCGTGCAAATTAGGCAAGGCATCATAAATGGTTATCAGGTCATTATATTCCTGTCGGGTGGCGTCTCTTGGCTCCCAGGTGTCCAAATCAACGGTTTGCATTCCAGGGAAATTGCGGAAATAAACAGTATCCCCGCCAACTACCAAATCGTTCTTAGGGTCTCTGGCTTTGATACGGTAACTACTAGGGCACCGGCGAATAGCTTCCTCAACCAGATATTCCGGGAAGCGCACCCTTTTCTGTTCATAATCCACTTGGCAGCCATTCTTGTCTAAGTCCTGTAACGCCCGGTCACTGTGAAAGGTTGCTCCTGTCTCCCTGAGAACATCCAGGATTGCTTTATGAATAGCCCTAACCTGTTCTTCAGTCAATAATTCTAGAGGCTTGAACCCGCGGGTAAAACCTTTTAGCATTTCTGCTCTCCTTTACTTTGCGACTAGTCTCTGGCAACTAATATCCTATACCGCTCGCCAAGTTTTACTTAACTTAAAACAGCGGGGGGGAGTTGTCAATATTACCTCATCACATTGATGAGCTTGACAGACAAAAGGAAATAATGTTAAAATAAATGTTTTTTAAGGCACAGGGAAATTTGGTGCTGGATAAGATTATTTGAGATAAAAGAGGTTAGAATTCCTGAGGAGGAAAGAGAAGGATGAAAAAGTTCTTTGTACCTTTACTAACAATCAGTATGTTGGCTGTTTTACTTATTACTGGTTGTAGACCAAAGGAACCAGAACGACCGCCGTATCCTGAAGAGATGCCTTGTGGCTTGGTGGTTGACTTGAGTGGTCCTCATGCTGAATTGGGCAAAAAGCTAGCCTGTGGGGCGGAAGTAGCCATTGAGCACCTGAATTACTGGGGTGGTATCAGGAATATGCTTTCTATGAAACTTAGGCTTATCGTGGCTGATGACGGTGGTTCACCGGAGCAAGCGGCTGCCGAGGCTGAGCGGTTAATTACCGATGAAGGGGTCATTTTCATTATGGGTACCTGGCCAACGGCTATGGCGGTTAGCGAGGTAGCCGAAGAGAATGCGATTCCTTTCATTTGCCCGCTAAGCCTAGACCCGGAGCTTACTGAGCGTGGCTACAATTATACATTCCGCACCGTCGGCAGCCCGGAGGATGTTGGTAGTCAGATGGCATCTGCCATGCTCCAATTTGCTCAGGATGCTGGGGTCGATCCGCCCAAGACTTGCTTTATGGAGTATGTCTCTGATGACCCTAGTAGAACTGTAGCTGAGGCGTTTAAGTCCGCAGCCGAAGCGGCTGGCATAGAGATAGTCGGTGAGGAGAAGGTTGACGCTACAGCAACGACCTTTGTTCCCCTGCTCGAAAAAATAGAGGCGGCTAAGCCAGATGTATTGTTCAGTTGCCACTATACCGATGATGCCATAATTCTGTACCGGGAAATGATGGAAAGGCAGACCTATTTTCCCTATGGAATAATGTCCTGCGGAGGTGTTGAAGACGCTCGCTTCTATAAGTCACTACCGCAGCAAGCCTATGCGTATAACTTCTGTTACGAAACCGGCGACCCCTTGCCGCAGAGAAGGACATACTACAATTACATTAATGACAGGGTTCGGGCAAAGATAGGTGAGGATTGGCAGGATTACTATATAGGTACTACCTATGGCGCAATCTGGATTGTTAAAGAGGGTCTTGAGCGAATGACAACATTTGGAATTACATCCCTTAGAGAGAAGGGCGCTTGGGAAAGGGAACTTACCCTTGACCTGGCTAAACTCCGAGACAATCTTGATGACGGACTGAGGGGGGTTGCTATAACACGGGCTTGGGTTGAGAAGATTCAGCTACCCGATGCTACGCCGTTTCTCCCGGCTCTGCAGGTGATGCGTTTTGACCGGGTTGAGTTTGATGAGGCAGGGCAAGACATTTATGGTGCCGGCAAGGTTAGTCAGAACATTAATGGCACGCGCTGGCCACTATACCCGGCGACAGGTAAGGAGCCAGACTCCCCATCAGTTGTCCTGCCGATACCATCTTGGGCTGAGCGGTAGAGCCAGATAGTGTCAATTTAGTTAACGTAACCTATTGACAAACGGCAAAAAACTGGGTTATATTAATTAAGCTGGTCAGGGGATAAACTATGGCTGAAGTCATAGAAAGACCTAAACCGCTTACCGCTCGAGAAGGCGCTAAACGTGTCTTAGCCCACGAAAATGCTATGCTCGGTGTTGCTCTAGCTGCATTAATAGCAATATTGGCGGGCGTGTCTAGGGGGAGAACAGTCGTACCAGGTAATATGGCCGATGTGCTGTTACAGAGCTCGATTAGAGGGGTGACAGCGGTAGGCCAGGCGTTTATTATCTTAACCGCTAATATTGACCTATCGGTTTCTGGAGTGGGGGCTCTGTCTATGATGCTGGGTGCCGCCATGATGACCACGGAGTGGAAGAATATCATCGGTTACCCAGCATCTCCATTTTTGGCAATACCAGTTATGCTGGCAGCCGGGCTCGCTTGGGGATTCCTTAATGGCTTATTGGTGGCACGCCTAAATATACCGTCGTTGATAGCAACATATGGTGTGTGGCAGATAGGCTATGCGGCTGCGTACTACGTAACTGAAGGCAAAGCCGTTATGGAGCTGCCAGAGAGTTTTCGTATGTATGGGGCTTTGCCGGGGGCGCCTATTATCTTTTTCGTGGTGGCGGGGATAGGTTATTTCGTCCTTACTTACACCAGGTTCGGTCGTTTGGTCTATGTCGTTGGTGGCAATCCAGTAAGTGCCTATCTTTCCGGCGTAAACGTGACAAGGATACGATTCATAACCTTTGCTATCTCAGGGTTGCTCGCCGGGCTGGCTGGTGTACTGTTCTGCTCGCGTGGTATGGCAGGCTCAATAGAAGGCTTGCGGGGTCTGGAGCTGGACAGCATAGCTGCGGTTTCCATTGGTGGCTTCAGTCTATTTGGTGGCAGAGGAAACATGATTGGGGTGATACTTGGCGCTATAATAATTGGCGTGGCTAATAATGCCTTGAGTGTAATGCATATGGGTCACGGTGGCAAGTATATTGTAAAGGGGGCGATAATAGTCGCGGCGGTGGGGGCTGACATTTTGCGTCGTCGGCGGCGCCGCTGAAGTCGGCTTACTACCGTAAGGATATAAATCATGGCTGAAGTTGTAGAAAGGCGGGAGCGAGTTACTTTTCGGGAAGTTGCCAGACGTGCCATCAGGTATGAAAACGCTACCCTCGCCATCATTCTGGCAGCAATCGTAGCCGGTTTTGCCGGGGTCACCGCGGGGAGGACAATCCGCATAGATAATATGAAGATGATGCTGGTACAAGGCGCGACCATGGGGATTGCCGGTATAGGTCAGTCCTTTACTATCTTAACCGCTGGTATTGATTTATCCCCTTCTGGAATGGCTTTTGCGACTTCAGCTATAGGTGCCTCAATGATGACCACCCAGATGTGGCAGAATAAGTTTTTCTCCTACCCGGTTCCTATATATATAGGGGTACCACTTATGATGCTATTCGGAATCGCTTTTGGGGCACTCAGCGGCTGGCTAATCTCGCGTATCGGTATACCGCCGTTGATAGCAACCCTAGGTGTGTGGCAAATAACCTACGGGGCCGGATTTTTAGTAACCGGGGGCTTTACCATTACTAGAATGGTAAAGCCCCTGACCTTCTTCGGGCAGGGGTTTCTCCTTAAGCAGTTTTTCGGCGGTTTCCCAGTGGCAGGTATTATGTGGATAGTGATAGGTATAATTGCTTATTTTGTGTTGCACCATACCAGTTATGGTCGGGCTGTTTTTGCCGCTGGCGGCAATCCAGTAATGGCTTGGCTTTCCGGCGTGAATGTGAAAAACATACAACTTTCAGTCTATATTGTCTCGGCATTTCTAGCTACAATTGGCGGTTTAATACGGCTAGCACGGGTTATGTCGCTTTCAGAGTCAAGCTACCTTGGTCTTGAGCTACAGAGCATAGCTACAGCGGTTGTTGGCGGCACCAGTCTAGCTGGTGGTAAAGGAAACATTGTTGGAGTGGTAATCGGCGGTCTAATAATTTCTGTTATTCTTAATGGCATGACTGTAATGAACGCCGACCCCTTTACTGAGAGTATGATAATGGGGCTGGTAATAGTTATAGCGGTGGGTATTGACTTCTGGCGCAGAGGAAGGCGCTGAAGTCGGTATTAGTTTTAGCCACTTGACAAATTATGTTTTGGTACTATAATCTTAGTGGAGAATGCTGGAGAAATTACATTTTTTATACCATTATAGTTTTAACCACCGCTAAGGCGAAGGGAGGTAAGCGTATGTGAAAAGTGAAGGAATGGTCAGTATAGCTAAAAATCTTGAAAAAAGGAGGAACGGATGAAAAAGATTTTTGTACCCCTAACAGTGGTAGTGGTAATAGCTGCCCTACTTCTGACTGGATGTATACCAGGGAAACCAGCAGCCCCAGCGCTTCCAGCACCAACAAAGCCGCTAACCACTAAAGCCAAAGACATACCCGAGCTAGCCGACGCGATAGCTAGAGGGCAGGTCAATGGTGAGTTGCTGTGGAATCCTTTTTACGGTTTGCTGGTCAAGAAGGATGGCACACCATTTAAGTTTGCCTGGGCTGCCGCTACCCTAGAGGTCGAGCCTATGGCTCAGGCGGCAAAGATGCTGGATGACTTCTTCCCGAGATTTGGTCTGGGACCAGAGGGTGGAAACTGGGTGACTTATGGTGGTGCTTTTGACATTGATGCCCAGATAGCCTGGTGTGAGGACATGATAGCGACATTCAAACCAGATATCATCATGATCCACTCGGCTAGTGCCGAGCTGCTGGCTCCGCCGGCTGAAAAAGCCGTAGCGGCGGGTATCCCCGTCTTCACTCTTGACTGTGGTATTGATAGCCCCAAGGTTACCTCATTTATTGCTCACAAGTTTGAGGGTCCGGGCGGGACCGATATCCTCGGAGAGTGGTTAGTAAAAGACCTTCAGAGGAGGGGATACGGTGAGGATAACCCGGTGGTCGTTGGTGAAGAGTGGGGCATGCGTGAAATGAAGACCGCCCAGCTGCGAAGCGAGGGATTCCACAAGGTAATCGACCGGTATCCGTGGATTACAGTGATACAGACTGAGGACACTAACTGGAATGAGGAGCAAACGTCAACCATCACCGCTAACCTGATAATGGCCCATCCTGAAGTCAGGGCTCTCTTCCATCACGGTTGCGGTGGTGCTGGAATGGTCCCAGGGCTTGAGTCAATCGGCAAGCTACTGCCGTTAGATGACCCGGGCCACATCATAATTGCTTCTAACGATGCCGAGATTGCCATGTGGGATGCGGTAGCCGAGGGTAGGGCTGACACCTTCTCCACGCATGGTGGAGTCGAGCCGAGTGACATCTGTCTCCAGGTAGCTATTACCAATGTCATCCTCGGACAGCCGGTAGAAACGTTCTACAAGTGCCCCTTCATTATGGTTGATATTTCCAACGTTGCTACCGTTCAGATTGGTGGGGTACCACCTTATCCCGGGTGGCCAAGGGGTAGGTGGGACACATGGGTGCCTGCTGACCCGCTAGCAGACTACGGATTCCCGCAACCTAGCATTGCACTGAGAAAGCAGTACAAGGGCTACTAATGCTCATCAGGGTTGGGTAGGAGTGTTATAAGCTAAGGCTACTGAGGGCTGGTACCAAACCGGCTCTCGGTAGCCTTGTGCGTTAAAAATAGCCATAATTTGGGTATGGCTAAAAGGTAATGGCAAATATAAGGAGGCAGAAATGGGGAGACTAGATGGTAAGGTAGTAATTATAACCGGGGCTGGCATGGGGATGGGACAGGCAGCGGCGTTTCTGTTTGCCAAAGAAGGAGCAAAGGTAGCTGTTGTTGACTGGAAGCCTGAGGCTGGAGAGCAGACAGTCAAGACGATTAAGAAGGCAGGTGGTGAGGCGATATTTATCAAGGCAGATGTCTCCAAAGCTGAGGACGCTAAGAACATGGTCAAGACAACGGTTAAGACCTATGGGAAATTAGATGTTATTTACAACAATGCGGCTATTCTTGGTCGGGCAGCCTTCACCGAAAACATCACTGAGGAGGAGTGGGAGAAGATTATGGCGGTTAATCTCAAGGGTGTGTGGCTGGGGATGAAGTATGCTATTCCGGAGATGCTCAAGAAGGGGAGGGGGTCAATAATTAACACTGCTTCCCAGTGTGGAGACAGGGGCACGCGTAATCTAGGTGCCTATTGTGCTGCTAAAGGGGGAGTACTCGCCTTGACCAGGGTGACGGCAATGGAGCTGGCTAAAAAGAACATACGGGTTAATGCTCTTAATCCTGGGATTATTGCTACACCGATGGTGATGGCGCAGCCTAAAGAGGAGCAGGAGGGTTTTGCGGCGATAATACCTCAGGGGCGGCTTGGAAAGCCAGAGGAAGTAGCCTATGCTGCCTTGTTTTTAGCCTCTGATGAATCTTCCCATGTAACCGGTCATACCTTGGTAGTTGATGGTGGTATTGAGGTTGATAACAAACAAATGATAAAACCTAGCCCCTAACCGTAAGGTAAACTCGATTAACCAACAACAAGGGGAGGAGGGTGGAATCCCTCTTCCCTTGTTTTTTGCTCTCTTGCTAGTATCTAGATTTTCTGCAGTTCCTGGAGGAGGTCAGGGCATAGGCTATCCGGGATGGAGGATGAAGTCTTATTAAGAAGGTCAGTGTGTAACGGGGTGATGGAGATGTTTCCTTGCTCTATTGCCCAAATATCTGTTTTCCTGTCGGTATCAGTGTTTATCCTTTGACGCACCACCCAATAGTATTCCCGTTTCCCGTCAAATCCTTTCTCAACCGTGTTGGTATAACCTCCGCTGGCTAATCGGGTAATCTCTATCCCCTTAATCTTTGCCAGGGGTAAGTTAGGCAGATTTACATTGAGAAAAATATCGCTTGGCAGGTAATTAGAGTCGATCCTTTTGGCTAACAATATGGCTAATTTAGCAGCATCATCCAGGTGGAGGCTATCCACTGCGGCTACTGAGATGGCAATGGCTGGTAAACCACGCAGGTAGCCTTGTAAAGCCGCCCCTACTGTTCCTGAGATAAACACATCATCGCCCAGATTTGGTCCCTGATTTACGCCAGAAATGACCAAGTCTACCTTGTTTTTAATTAGTTTACCTAAAGCCAGGATAACACTATCAGCCGGCGTGCCTTCTACTGAGTAGGTTTCTACTTCAGGCACTATGGGTCTTATTTTTTGTGCCCTCAGTGGCTGGTGTAGAGTTAACGCGGTACCGGTGGCGCTTTGTTCTCTATCTGGGGCTACGACTACTACCTGGGCGATGTTTTTTAGCTCCTTGACCAGTGTCCATAGCCCTGGAGCAAATATTCCGTCATCATTAGTTATTAGTAT
>Ga0315314_1003966_pt1 | contig 11315 bp, 11 predicted proteins | sample TDP9_MG_FD_203631 | JGI IMG/M metagenome (GOLD analysis project Ga0315314, IMG submission 203631) | Freshwater sediment microbial communities from Lake Towuti, South Sulawesi, Indonesia - TDP9 | ecosystem: Environmental > Aquatic > Freshwater > Lake > Sediment | place: Indonesia: South Sulawesi... | reverse complement strand
CAAATAATAGAGGGATCTTGTTCGCAAAACGATAAAGAAGAATTCCGCTAGATGTAGGAATGCTTCCGCCGCATGCAGCACCAACCTCGACGATGAATGGGAATCCTGAGTAGGCAGCTGGCTTACGTTGATACACTGCTACAAATTCAGGATTCAGTTCTTTTCCTATTCCTGTCTCTAGCAATTTGTCTCCGAGTGGAGATAGACAACTAGCATCTGGAGTTAGGAACTCGTTGAAGTTCTTCATGGCGGTAACAAGTTTAACGATCTCGTCAGGCCCAAGTTTCTTCGGGTTCTTCTTGCTTCCGATATCTGCGAAGTTTAGGAACCGTCTAGCTATTTTGTCTCCGACTCTTTGAAAATGCTTCTTCATGAATTCATGCATTGCCCGTGAGTTCGTGATTGAGATCAGTCTCTTGATTGTTTCAACATCGACTCCATGAGGGTGCGGTGTAGTCTCATCTGGAGGCTTAGGCATTTCTCGTGTTGCTCTTTCGAATTTGTAGAGTCTGCCCTTTGGGTCGACGAATGTAAGGTCAGCATATGGTGCGACTATCGCTGTCTGCTTCAAGTATTCGAGGATCTTCGACATCGCTCTAACGTAATCGGCCTCTGTTGAGAATTCTATTACTGTTCCATGCCACTTGCCTTTATTAGGGTAGATTTTACGTTTGATAACTATCGGCTTGTTCTTCTGGATGTCCATCATCAAACGATACTCGAATATTCTGGAGGTTCCTGTACTTGACATCACATGGGCTTCTGAATGGGTTGTGATCTGGCCATAAAGGATAGCCATCTTTCCTCCCAACCCGAAAGTTCCCCTGGTTTGTCTAAGCTTGTATTTCGAACCGAAGAGGACTTGCCCGAAAGCTGAAGGGATTATCTCTTCAGGCAAGCCAGATCCGTTATCTTCAACCCTTATCTTGTAAACTCCTGGACCCTCTGTAGGCCCGGACTCATGTGAAACCCGAATATAGACATCGGGTGGGATACTGTGGATCTCACATGCGTCCAGAGAGTTTTCAACGAGCTCTCGAACCGTGGAGTAGATAGCGCGGGAGGGATTGGTGAATCCTGCTATGTCTCGGTTTCTGTAGAAGAAGTCTGCTGGACTGATCTCTTCGAAGACCTCGGTCATGAACTATCCGCCAGTTTGTCGAGCGTTCTTTCGGCTAGAGTATGCATGTTCTTCTAATTTGGGTATCGAGTATTCTTGACGGCAATCGTTGTCTCGACGAATTGGTGCAATTTCAACGAATGCTTCAATGCTGCGACCGGTTTTCCCTTTCATCCAGGCGGTTTCTCCCATAATTCCAACGTCATTTTCTTTTTTGCTTCTCTCCTCTTGATTCTTAGGAATTTATACACAGTTGCATGCTGTTTTCCTTTGATTAGCATCTCCACAGCTTCCCGAGCTGTGTAAACAGCATCATATCCACCTATCATCCCAATGGTGTGGCCGTACACAGAGATGCTAGCGTCAGTCATCTCTTCGATCATCCTCCTCATCTTTCCTTCACGCCCTATTATTCTCCCCTTGACCCTCTGTATGTCGGTCTCACTCCGACCGAACAGATCTCTAAGATCCAGCACATCCAAAACCTTGTCGTCGTCGAAGAGGATGAAAGCCTTCTCAGGAGCAAAACCCTTCCCTATAGCGGTAACCACGTCCTTCGCTTTAAGTAAGCTAACCGGATCATTATTGTCTTCATTCGGCACTAGTTCTATGACTCCGCTCTCGCTGTTCACGGTCATTCTGATATTAAAGGCGCGCTCAATCCTGTTCTTCACTGTTCCTTCTGGACCTATCAGAGCGCCAATCCTGTCGCGAGGTATCACGGTATTGATCTTAGTCTCCACCTTGACCAACCACCCAACCAACTACCTTATCTACAGATTCGACCTTGACCCCTATGCTGCCAAAGTAATTGTTTAGGTTCTCTATGTCTCGTTTAAGCAAGATGTTTGTGAGAGGATGATCTAAGGGAACAGCTTGAGAGAGATCGAATAGTACAGGTTGGTCTCTCCAGATCATTACATTATACTCGCTCAAGTCCCCGTGAACCAGGTTCGATCTCGCATAAAGTAGCCGCAGATACCTCAACAACTTCCTGTAGACCCTCACTGAGTTCTTCAATTCTGCTTCCCTAAGTAAGGGTGCGGGAATGCCATTTCTACCGATGAACTCCATTAATAGAACGTTCCGATTCACCGCTATAGGTTTTGGAACCTTAACTCCGCCCTCTCGAGCCGCTTCTAGATTCTTGAATTCCTTCTGCGCCCAGAGGTAAACAAGCGCTCTCGTATCTCTTTTCGCTCTGCTGAATCTCGGATCGCCTTCGATGTATACGAGCATACCTTTCCTGAATTCAGTGGATGAAGTTAGGTATATTTTGACGGCTACTTCCTTTCCTCGAGGTCCTATACCCCAATATAAGCGAGACTCTTTCCCAGCCTTGACAACGCCGTGGATCTTCTTCAATTTGCCAGTATTGAGCATGTGATAGATTACCATGAGTGTTGACTTGTCGAAAACTTCTTCGAGAGCTTCCATCTCTTCGCTTCTTTTCTCTTTCATCAGCTGGTCGAGTTCATATCTTCTTTCTTTGAGTCTAACCTTCTTCTCGACCCTTGTCTCCCATCCTTTCACCTGGTAATCTCCTCATCATGCAGCTAGATATCCATGACCTCTAAGCCATTGGGCCTGACTTTCAGTATATCTCCACAAGATGTCCCCGCGGCTTTCAAACTGGAAGTCCCATGGGGCGACCAAAACAACATCGCTAACCTTTATCCAGACCCTTCTCTTCATCTTTCCTCTAATTCTACAGACCCTTTCATGGCCATCAGTACATTTGACGAGAAGCCTATCGTAACCTAACATTTGGGATACGATGCCTAGTAATTGATCTGTGTCAGGAAGGACCATCTCCCTAAGTTGACTTTCACTGAGCACCTTCTTCTTTCCCATGTCGGAACCTCAATGACGTGCGTTCATATAGAACTAGATCTGGCTAGATATACTTTCTGTGTCGATTGCTCAGGAGGAAAATCAGTTTCATACTTGAACAGTGTTTCCTTTAGCAAGAATGCCTTCGTTAGGGCGGGGATCTACTAGGCTGTCTGTCTAGATCTTCACAACCTGAACGTGAGGAACTCCGGCTATCATAATAACAGCTTGCCTGTCAACGAGGCCTCTCTTGATCGCTGACTCTACTATTCTAGCTCCGACAAGGTTGGCTATGTCAGCCTTTTGGATCGCAGCCATCGCTTTCTCAATCGTTGACAAATCTTCGCCATAGAAATTTCTATCGACTTCGAGTTTCAATTTTCCTTCCCGGAATGTCTTGCCTAGAAGATCGTTGTCACAAGCTGCAACCAGTACGTATTGCTTTTGGCGGAAGATCTTCAAGCAGGCTTTACCCAATCATCGGCCTCCTGGCTATGTTGGAAGAACTGAGGATCTTGCTCCGCAAGCGTCGCATACGAGGAAGAAGAACCTACCCTGTTTCTCAACCTTGGTATCTGGTCTTCTACATATCGGGCATATCACATATCTATTGACATATATCTCAAGTAGCCGCGCTATTGATTCACGTCCAAACTTTCCTTGAAAGTTAGCTCTTGTTCCGTCGAATGTCGCTGCAGTAGCCATTTCCTTTGAGAGAAACTTCAGAATGTGATGGGGGACTCTGTTAAGTTGAGTGCAGACCTCTCCAAAGTTTTGGATGATCGTTCGACCTCCGATTCTAATAGTGTTCGGCTTCGGCATCTCAAATCGTTCTCCAGTAGTAGGCTTCTTCGGAATCTTTTCGTAAGCTTTACTCAGCATCTTCATGTAGTCTTCGCTCAACCTTCGATACCAACCGTTCATCAATAGATTGCTGTGGCTCTATTAAATGCATTCCAAACAGGATGAGGTGAACTTTGGGAAAGATTAATGAATATCAAGATGCCGTTGTAGCTTTAATCTTGGAGGGATTTCATCTACCGAACCGTTATTCGATCAATAACGGCTTTCGAAAGCCCGATGATTTCTTGAGAAGATAAACGTTCTTGAGGCTAGAAAAGATGGGAAAATGGATAGTCTGCGCTGCATGGCCCTACGTTCACATGGTCCCGCATCTAGGAACGTTCATGCATCTTCTCTCAGCAGATGTCTTCACACGATACTTGCGTTTGAAAGGAGAAGATGTAATTTCTGTAACCGGCTCGGATGAGCATGGCACGCCTATAGAGGTTGAAGCTATCAAGGCAGGAGTTTCACCGAAAGACTTGACTGATAAACAGCACGCGATCATATGCAGTTTGCTGGACAGGTTTGCAATTCACTTCGACAACTACACGAGAACGGAGAACCCTGTCCATATCAAGTTTGTCCAAGAGTTCTACAGAAAGATCTATGAAAACGATTTCATCTTCAGCCAGACGGTGGAACTTCCCTTCTGCCCGAAGTGTGAACGTTTTCTACCGGACAGATTCGTTGAAGGTGAGTGTCCACATTGTGGCTCAAGTCTAGCGCGAGGAGACCAATGCGATGCTTGTGGGAGAGTGCTGGACCCTGTGGATCTTAGGAGCCCAAGATGCGTCTTCTGCGGAACCACTCCGGATATTAGGCCTTCCAAACACTGGTTCTTTGATCTGCCAAAGTTCGGCGAACGCCTCAAGGCCTACATAAATTCTAACCCACAATTGCCTGACAATGCCAGAAACTTCTCGTACAGATGGATTGAAGAGGGTTTGAGACCTCGAGCTCTTACACGTGACAATAAGTGGGGCATTCCAGCCCCCTTTCCGGGAGCTGAGGGGAAGACTATATACGTTTGGATGGAAGCGGTCTTAGGATACGTTTCAGCATCTGTCGAATGGGCTGAGAAGAACGGCCAACCTGAGTTATGGAAGAAGTACTGGTTCGATAAGGAGACGAAGAATGTACACTTTATCGGCAAAGACAATATCCCTTTTCACACAATAATATTCCCAGCTCTATTGATGGCGACGAGAGAAGACTATTTGCTACCTTGGCAAGTCTCATCGACTGAATTCATAATGTATGAAGGCCAGAGATTCTCTAGAAGCAGAAGAATAGGCGTCTGGATGGATGAGACCATAGAGCTGGCTGAACCGGATTACTGGAGATTTTTACTGATGGCGATGAGGCCGGAGTTGAAAGATGCCAACTTTACATGGAGCGAATTCGAAGCAAGGATAAATTCTGAATTGAATGACGCCATAGGGAATTTCATCCATAGAACATTGACCTTCCTCCATACATACTTCGAAAACTCCGTTCCATCCGCAGGGCCGCTGGACGATCTTGATAAGGGTTTCCTAAAAGAGATAGAGAACTCTCCTAGGCATATCGGAGACCTGTTCGAGCAGTCAAAGTTGAGAGACGCCTTGTCAGCGATCGTGGACTTAGCTAGGAAGGGGAATCAGTATCTGAGCACAAAGGAGCCTTGGCATTTGATCAAGACGGATAGAGAGAAGGCTGCTACATCTCTTTTCATTTCTGCTCAACTGGTTTATGCATTGGCGATACTGCTTGAACCGTTCATGCCTTCTGCAGCTGAGAAGATCTGGGACCTTCTTAACCTACCCAGCAGCGTTCACTCGCAGAAATGGGAAGACGCTGGAAAACTTCAGCTTCATGTAGGGCATAAGATGGGAGAGCCGAAACCGATATTCCACAAAGTTGACGCAAAAGAGATCGAGAAGAAGAGGAAAGCGCAATCTGTTTAGGCCAAATGAATCTGGCGACATGCATGAAGCTGAAGATTGACTTCCATGTTCATACACGATTTTCATACGATGCCCACACAAGACCCGAACTGCTTTCTGAGATTATCAGTAAGCGCGGACTCGACGGCGTAGCCCTAGCAGAGCACGACAATCTTCCTAGAGTCGAAGTTAAGGACGCCTTGGTTATTCCGGGAATGGAGATCAGTACCGCTGATGGCCATTTGATAGCGCTAGGAGTGAGCCGTCAGATAAGCAGAGGTTCGCGAGCAAGCGAAACTGTTATCGAGGTAAGGCGGTTAGGGGGGGTCGCTATAATCCCTCATCCATACGATTACTTCAGTCCCAGCATAAATCCTGCCAATCTGAGAGTGAAACCTGACGCGATCGAAACGATTAACGCTTCAGTTATCTTCTTTGAGAAGGCAAAGCGGAAGGCAGAGAGAATAGCGCAAGAGCTTGGCCTTCCAACAGTCGGTGGAAGCGATTCGCATATACCTGAAACTGTTGGGGACGCATACACGATTGTGGATTCAGATTCAACCTCGATCGGAGACGTGCTTCTGGCTGTGAAGGAAGGAAGAACGAAGCCTTGCGGTAAGGCGACATCACTCTGGAATAGATTGAGGAAATTAACGCTGGATATTAAGAGAAAGATATAGTTGTAAGAAGTTTCTACAAATATATTCAACCTGAGAAAGCGGTTTCTGGTCGGCAAGGCGGATAAATTTGATTTGAAGTCCCCAGATCCATTGTAGAGAGAATGGATATGCGCGAGTTAAGGTCGAAGACTCTGAGCCTATCTGCCCCTAAAGCTCGAAGGCTCGGTCTAGGCAAGAGCACGGTTCACTACCTGAAGAAGCACGCCCGCGACCGTCGACCCTTCAAAATCCATGGGTGTGTTCTAAAGAAGTTTGACTAAAGGCGAAAGAAATTATATGCCAGTTCAAATTATGGTGGTTTTTCTTTATGTATGATGGAATTCGTCGTCGTCCGTGACCCGCTAAAGAGATCACACACAATTCATTCTCTCATTTTTAGGGGATTCTTCTCCTAACAACCCCCCTTTTAAGAGTTTCAATTGCTCTTGTAGCCCAGTTTGGGTCGGCAAGAAGGGCGCGGCCTATTCCAACTAAATCTGCAATTCCTGTCTTCACAATTTTGTCTGCAAATTGCGGCGTCTTTATTCCGCCGCTGGTAATGACTGGAATTCTTACAGTTTGTTTGATTCTCTTCGCTAGATGCGCAAAATATCCTTCGCCAGAAAGATTCGAGGGTTGGTATCCGCAGAGGCCCCCTGAAACGTCAATCACTGCTATCCCTAAGTTAGCGAGTGATTGAGCAATCCTCTTCGACTCCTCCAGTGTCAGTCCTCCAGGCATCATGTCATCCGCCCCTAAACGATAAAGTACAGGTATATTTTGCCCAACTGTGCTCAAAATCTCAGACCCAACTTCAAGTGGAAAACGCATTCTGTTATCAAGCATATCACCATACCTGTCATTGCGTCTGTTGGTAAGTGGGGAACAGAACTGGCTTAGAAGATAACCATGGGCGCCATGGATCTCAACAGCATCAAACCCTGCCTTAACAGCGCGGCTTGCGGCAAGACCGAAAGCCTTTACTATCGACTGAATCTCATCAGCCGTCAATTCACGAGGCGTCTCACTGGTTTCTGGGTCTGGAATAGACGATGCTGCCACTGGCTGCGCTCCAGTGACCCTTGAATTTGCCCTTCGACCAGCATGATTAATTTGAATCGCGATAGGTGTTCCTTCCTCATGCACTGCCTCAACTAGTCTTGACAACCCAGCTACTAGGTTGTCGCTGTGGATTCCAAGCTGCTTTTCAGAACGTTTGCCAATTGGATGGATGTAGCTGTGCTCGACAATTACTAAACCTACAGACCTGCAACGAGACTTATAGTGAGCTATTAAAGCTTCAGTAACCTCGCCTGATCTCGTGGCAAGTTCACTAGCCATTGGTGGCATAACAATTCGATTCCCAATATGCAATTTGCGTATTGTAAGCGGGTCAAGTAGTGAAGCCATCGTCTTCACACCTATCAACTGCACTTTGATCACGATACCCCGTTCATAAAAATCCTTTCGTCATCAGTCTATTTAATGGGCCCGATGAAAATTGAACTTTGGGAAAAGAATAATTCCCAATGTGGAAACCATTATAGCTAGAAATTGGAATTGGAAGAGAGATCTAGCTGTTCTCCAGCTGATATAGGTCTAAGTCTAAGTCAAGATTCTGATCTGTTCCGACATCAGGCTCTAGATTATACATTTCCACAGGTATCACCCCAAACCCATTGAATAATTTAGTAGGCTTCACGCCAGTCAGAAGAAGCGTAACGCGAAGAGAATCGTAGATCGAAGAATCTACTGTAGCGCCCCATGTAATGAAGGCCCCAGGCCTCAAACTTTCAGTAATCACCTCGGCTACCCTCGAAGCTTCTGCAAGGGACAGCATCTCGTCCCCGGAGACGTGGATGAGAGCTCCAGTAGCCTCGCTGCAGTCAGCTCTCAGTAGTGGAGAACTCAGTGCATTTCTAGCCGCTTGCTCCGCTCTAAACGGTGAACTTGATTCTCCGATCGCAGCGATCGCTATGCCGCCTGTCTTCATCACCGTCTTAAACTCTGAGAAATCTATGTTGATGAGGCTTGGTGCAGCGAGAGATTCAGATATCCCTTTGACCATGTTCGCAACGATTCTGTCAGCCATAGAGAAAGCGTAATCGTTCGCAGGGATCGGAAAAAGCTCCATAACTGTATCGTTCTCAACGACCGCCACGGTATCGCATGCCTCTCTTAGTTCTTCCAATCCTTTGACTGCAAGCGAATGCCTCTCGACCTCAGCTCTGGAAGGCATTGTAACCGCGCCAACTACGACTGCACCGTCCTCTCTTGCCAGCTTAGCTAGAACTGGCGCTACGACTGTTCCTGTCTCTCCACCCAATCCCGCTGTAATGAAGACGACATCAACGTTATCGAGTAGCGGCGATATCTCAATAATAGATTCTTGTGCATCGACGCCTTTCGTGATGTCACTACCGATTAGAATCTTGATGTGAGCGCGCGTCGAGTCCAAATGCTGCTTATTCGTGTTTACGGCAATGCATTCGACGCCTGTAATCCCAGACTCCATCAATCTATTGACGGTGTTGCTGCCTGCGCCGCCCACCCCAAGCACAAGGATTCTCGCAAGGTCAGGCTGACGGATCATCGGTATCGAACGCTTGAGGGAACCGACTTGATACATTTTGGCTGACTGCCGCAAATTCATTCCTCGCAAAAGACTGCGTTTGTCCAAGTCCGCGGTAAGTAGCATACACGCTGTCGGAGCCTATATAGCGTTGCGTAATTCAGAAGTAATACAATTGAATTACCAACAGGGCCTGATTTCGCAGCCGACTTCAAACCGCCTCGTTCAATTTTTACAAGTATCTGCCAATTCGGCTCAGACGCCTTCGGTGTTTTCGGGCTCATTGTGTTTATGTTGTCTCGTGTGATTGTCAGGCGTCAATCCGTGATTGAATCCTAGAACTGTGCCTTCCAGATATCGCGGGTAAGCCCCAGAAATCTTTGCAAGAATCCTCTTACCGAGAAGGCTGGCATCTTGAAGAATAACGATCTTGTAGTTGCTTGTCCTCCCGATCGATTTCCCTTTCGAATTCCTCGCGGTAACATAAACGCGTTCTTCGAAGCCTATCATCCTCAAGTTGCTTTCAAGACTTATCTGAGCGCAAATGCTGGAGAGCAGTTTCGACCTTTCACTCACGACTGAAACAGGCAACTCTTTCATTCTAGATGCTACAGTGCGAGCACGAGGAGCGTACTTCGATATGTTGACTATATCTGGTCTGGTTTTCCTCACCAACTCCAATGAAAGGTCGAAATCCTCATCTCTTTCAGTCGGGAATCCCACGATCATATCGGTAGCTATAGTTATCTGAGGGACGTTCTCCCTGAGCGCCTCGACGATCTCTACAAAGTCTCGAACATTATACGGCCTAAGCATCGCTTCTAGAACAGTGTCCGAGCCGGATTGCACTGGCAGATGAGCGAACTTGTAGATCTTCGGGTATCTATACAAATCCAAGATCTCTCCGAGCATCCCTCCAACCCAATTCGGATTCATCATCCCAAGTCTAACACGGAACTCCCCGGGAATCTCGACCACTCTTCGAACCAGATCCGTAAGTTTGGCTCCGACATCTTTCCCGTAAGCTCCGATATCTTGACCTGTCAACCAGATTTCAATAGCTCCTTCTTGAATTGCATCCCGAATTCTTTTGAGAATCATATCTTGAGGGTAAGAATGGAGCTTGCCTCTGGCGAATCTTACACAGCAGTAGGCGCAGATCCCAGCGCAGCCCTCAGCCAGCTCGACGATCTCGATGAATCTGTTGAGTCTTAAATGAGGCAATTCCGGCTTGATCGCTGGCCGATCTGAGAAGTATCTCTTCTGCCTCTCGCCCCTTGCAGCAGCTTGAGCCGCCTCCACTATCTGCGAAATAGAGAATGGATCTATTGCCGCCGCATAGTTTGGCGCAGCATTCTCAACAGCTTCAAGATTTATCTTTGGCAGGCAACCCGATATTACGATCGGCTTATTCAAGCGATTCAAGAAGCTGAGTCTCGAAAGGATTCTATCTTCAGTCGGCTTCTTGACAGCACACGTATTGATGAGTATAATATCTGAAGAAGATACGTCTGCATGCCGTAGATACCCAGCATTCGAGAGCAGAGCCAACATTATTTCGAGGTCGTGTTTGTTGGACGCGCATCCGTAATTCTCGACGTAAACGAGTTTGCTTCCGCTGCATATACAGGAAGTTTCCGCTGTGTGGGCAGGTTGCTGTATAAGCAGACTAGCTTCTTGACGCTCTGAGTTGGAAAACTCCATCGAGTATTCCTTTATCAACCATGACCGGGGCGCGGGGCTACTATTATCCTCCGCCGACCGGAGGGATTATTGCGAACTGACAGCCTTCATAGAGTTTTGTCTGCAGCCCATTCATCGTAGTAACGCTTCGCCCATCCATTAAGAATTGCAGGTTGTTTCTGGGGGAATTTGTCTTCTCATCGAATACGTATTCCTTGAACTTTTTCCCGTATTTCTCCGCGAGAATCTTGAGTAGATTCTCTACAGTGGCACCGTCCTTTAGCTCTACAAGTTCCTCTTTCTTTCCCGTAATCTCTCTAACTGAAGCGAAGAACTTTGCATTAACCTTCATTATTACCGCCTTCCGAGAAGATTACATTTGATCTTCGACTAGTCTTGCAGGTTTCCTTGAATTGTATTTTTCGGTGTTAATAAGCATGTAGGTTAATGCTTGATTCTCCAGGCTAAACACATAGATTTCGGATGTGATGCTTTCACGTCGTCTACTCTGGCGACAGTTGTGTTTTGAGGTGCTTCCAGAACTGCTTTGGGGTTCTCGTAGGCTTCTTCGCTTATTCTAGTCATAGCGTTGATGAAGTTGTCTAGGTCTTCTTTGCTCTCCGTCTCAGTCGGCTCGACCATCAACGCTTCTTCTACAATTAATGGGAAGTACATGG